>Ga0153980_1000034_pt1 | contig 166254 bp, 138 predicted proteins | sample TSGA064MetaG_FD_104722 | JGI IMG/M metagenome (GOLD analysis project Ga0153980, IMG submission 104722) | Attine ant fungus gardens microbial communities from Georgia, USA - TSGA064 MetaG | ecosystem: Host-associated > Fungi > Mycelium > Unclassified | place: USA: Georgia, Magnolia Springs... | reverse complement strand
TCTACTAAATCTGTTCAGGACACCACCAAGAAAAAAGGCAGTGGGCTACAGGCGGAAGTCAGCATTATTGCAGTTGATTCTCAAAAATCGGAAGTCGCAAAGAATATTAGTCATTTATATCGCGGAGCAAAAGTAAAGTATCAGGATTTTGAACTTTCGGCTGATTACATCCGTCTCGACCGTAATCAGAAAAAGATCTTTGCGTCAGGGATATATGATAAAAGCGGTAAATATGTAGGACGTCCTATTGTCATTATGGGCAATGGTGAATCACCCAAAACAGTAGATTCTCTCTATTATGATTATGAAAAGCAGGAGGGAAACACCTATGGTATAATGACCGAGGTCGATGGAGGCTTTATCCAGGCCAATACGGTCCGAAAGAATATCTATGATGAGATGTCAATTTACAAGGGACTATATAGTACCTGTAATTTACCTTACCCGCATACCCATTTCGGTATACATATAACGAAAGGGATCGTAACCAAAAATCAAATTATCTCTGGCCCCGCATACTTGGTAGTAATGGGGGTACCTATGCCCGTAGCCTTCCCTTTTGCATTTTTTCCGAAGCCCGATAAGAGAGCATCCGGATTTCTTTTCCCCTCTTTTGGAGAGGACTATACGAGGGGCTTTTCCATGCGTGACATTGGTTGGTATTTAGCCTTCAACGATTATTGGGATAGCGAAATCAGAGGATCTTTGTATTCGAAAGGATCTTGGGAAGCTTCAGTAAACACTCGATATACAGTCAATTACAAGTACAATGGTGGATTTAATATACGCTACGCCAATACCAAAGTCGGTGTGGAAGGTACCGATAATTTTGGTTCAAATAAAGATTTCAATGTAACCTGGAACCACACCCAACGTCAGGAAGCTAATCCTGGGACATCCTTCTCCGCGAGTGTAAACTTCGGTACAGCTTCCTATTTTCAACATACAGGTACGGGAAGTAACCAAACAACATATCAAAACTTGGCTCAAAACAGAATGGGTTCTTCCATCAGTTACGGAAAAGTCTTTGCTGATGGTAAAGTTAATCTAACAGCCAGTTTAACACATAGTCAAAATATGGCTGATAGGACTATTCAATTAAGCTTACCAAATATTAGCTTAAACGTTTCCTCATTCAATCCTTTTGACAGCAAAGATCGCGTGGGCGAACAAAAATGGTATCAGCGTATTAATGTTGGCTATAGTTTTCAAGCGCAAAATACAGTCAGTACAGCTGATTCACTTCTTTTCTCGTCAGGAGGCTTCAAAAGATTCCAGAATGGCTTCCAACACAACATTCCAGTCAGCTTATCACTTAATGCTTTTAAATATTTTCAATTTAACACAAGTGTAAACTATACTGAGCGCTGGTATTTCCAAAGCACGAGACAACGTATTGATAACACCCCATCAGGTTATAGACAGCGGCTCGATACACTACAGGGATTTAATCGTGCTTATGATTACTCCATATCTACTGGTCTTTCAACAAAAATCTACGGTATGTATCCAAAGATCGGAAAAATTCAAGCGATCAGACACGTTGTTACCCCGTCAATCAATCTGAACTACAGACCAGATTTCTCGGATCCGCGCTATGGATTTTACCAACATTATAATGACCAATACGGCAACCGTAACGTGTACTCCATCTTTGCTCAGGGCATATATGGATCTCCTTCGGCCGGAAAATCTGCTGGTATAGGCTTCTCGATTGACAATAATATTGAGGCTAAAATAAAAAGCAAGTCGGACACTACCGATGGTGGTTTCAAAAAGATTCCTCTTCTTCAGGGGTTAACCTTTAGCGGGAATTACAATTTCGTAGCAGATTCATTGAAACTGTCTCCGATAACTTTTTCCGGCCGGACTGCTTTTTTCGACCAAAAGATGAACGTCAATTTCAACGGTACCTTTGATCCTTACACTATTGACGATAATGGTGTGCGTATCAACAGATACGCGATCAAAGATGGAAGTTTGGCACGCCTGACGAACTTCGGATTGTCCTTTGACTATAGTTTAAATCCAAAAGCAGCCAAATCACGTAATAATAATATTGATTCACTGCGGAAAGAAATGTCTGGTGCCGGAATGACTCCGGAGCAGGCACAGGCTTTAGCCCGGATCAGTTCCGATCCGAATGCTTTTGTGGATTTTAATATCCCTTGGAATCTGGCTGCTTCATTTAGTTTCAACATGTCCAAGTTCTTTAATTCAAGTACTAGGCGCATGGACAATCAGATTACGAGCACATTGAATTTGCATGGCGATTTCAGTGTGACACCTAAATGGAAAGTCACCTTTCAATCCGGTTACGATTTCAAACAAAAGGAAGTCGTCATGACTTCATTCAATATCTATCGAGATTTACACTGTTGGGATATGTCCTTCGGTTGGATGCCATTCGGGCGATATCGAAGTTATAATGTCACTATTCGAGCGAAGGCATCTATCTTGCAAGACCTCAAACTGACAAAAAGAGCAAGTTCTGGAGGCGGTTATTTTTAAAATAACCGCTTTTTTTATTTCACCGGTCTAAGTTTCTATGCTAGATTCACATCCTTTACCTCTCGAAACGACTCATCCTCAAATCCTTAATATCAAAACAATTTTGACCTGTAGTTGATCCGTAATTTTATGTAAGTTTATATTATGAAAGCAGAAATTATCACCATTGGAGACGAGATTCTTATAGGCCAGATTATCGATACCAATTCCAGCTGGATTGCACAACAATTAGGAAAATTCGAAATTGATATTGTCCAGATGACATCCATTCCAGATACCGAGGAAGCTATTTTCAATACATTAAAAAGTGCTTCCACAAGAGCCGATTTGATTTTAATTACAGGCGGACTGGGCCCGACAAAAGACGATGTTACTAAAAATACCGCTGCGAAATATTTTGGTACAACCTTAATTCGCAATGAAAAAGTACTACAGCATGTCACCAGTTTCTTTGAAGCACGTAACCTGGAAATGCTTGAGATCAACAGACAGCAAGCCGATGTGTTAGCAAACTGTGAAATATTGTTCAACGACTACGGCACAGCTCCGGGCATGTTGGTTTCGCAAGAAAAAAAACACTATATCTTTATGCCCGGTGTTCCATTTGAAATGAAACATTTGATGGAAAAACGTGTCTTTCCATTGATCGAACAACAAAGTAAAGATATATTCATCCACCACGAGACGATACTCGTAGGTGGTATCGGAGAATCCTATCTTGCAGAAGAAATAAAAGATATTGAAGAAGAACTTCCCTCAACCATTAAATTAGCTTATTTGCCCACATTAGCCTTCATCCGCTTACGGCTTTCCGGAAAAAGTAAAAACAACGCAGATATTATTCAAGAGGTAAAACTCTTCAAGGGCAAGCTTCTGCATCGCTTAAAAAAATATGTTATTGCGGATTACGACACCAGCATTGAAGCATTTCTAATCAAGGAGTTTACGCATCAGGGGCTTACGTTGACTACTGCGGAAAGCTGTACAGGAGGTAGTTTGGCGGCCTCATTAACTGCCAATCCGGGTAGCAGCGAGATTTTCGTCGGTGGTACTATCCCCTATTCCAATCAGCTAAAACAACAATTATTGGGCGTCAAAGAAACGACTTTAAATCAATTCGGAGCAGTCAGTGAACAAACTGCCATCGAAATGGCAGCTGGAGCAAAAGCAAAATTCAGTACCGATTATGCCATTGCAACAACTGGGATAGCAGGTCCTGGAGGAGGATCCACAGAGAAACCTGTGGGAACTGTATGGGTTGCAGTAGCCGGAAAAAAAGAAATTATCACAAAGAAGTTTCAATTCAACAATGATAGACTCGTCAATATCGAGCGCACACGCATGAATGCCCTTCTCCTACTTTGGAAACTGCTTATAAAAGAAGAAGTATAAGAATTGGATGAATGTAAAATAATATTTCAATAAAATCGTTTTTTAAGGAATAATATTTTAAATTGTTGAAAGTAAACCACAATTTAATTAACTTCGTTTTTCTATAACGAGATTGCTAAAAAATATGGCTTTATATAAACTCTTACTTCCAAAAATGGGAGAAAGTGTATCGGAAGCAACAATTACCAAATGGTTAAAACAACCAGGTGACCTGATTGAAGAAGATGACACTTTATTGGAAATCGCAACAGATAAAGTTGATTCGGAAGTACCTTCTCCTGTCAAAGGTATTTTGAAGGAACAACTCTATAGCACAGACCAAATCGTCCAGGTTGGAGATGTCGTTGCAATTATAGAAGTAGAAGGGGACAACGAAACGAGTGAGTCAGCTGTTCAAGCGGAGGAAAATCCAAGGGATCAAGCTACCGGCTCTGATGAAGCTGCCGATCTGAAAATACCGGGTATAGATCAATTAGAGAATCCTAAAGAAGACATTACTCCAGTTCATTACGAGCACACGACTCGTTTTTATTCACCGTTGGTAAAAAACATAGCCCGTCACGAAGGACTATCTCTCGAAGAGCTTGATCGCATCCAAGGTACCGGAGCTGAAGGTCGGGTGACGAAAGAGGACATTCTATCTTACGTCTCCAATCGAGGAACTCACCAAAATATAGATTATTCAAAACCGGAGAACGCTCCTGTTATCAAGAATGAACCAGTACAAACTGTCTCCACGACAACTGTTCATACGGTGGTAAATGGTCATGACGAAATTATTGAAATGGACCGTATGCGTCGCCTGATCGCTGACCACATGGTCAAGAGCGTTCAAGTATCCCCACATGTATGTTCATTTGTGGAAGCGGATGTAACTAACCTCGTTCTGTGGCGCAATAAGGTAAAAGACGCCTATAAAAAACGTGAGGGAGAAAATATAACGTTCACACCACTGTTTATTGAAGCAATTACCAAGGCGCTAAAAGACTTCCCTTTGGTTAATATATCGATAGACGGTTATAATATTATCAAAAAGAAAAATATCAATATCGGTATGGCGGCAGCGTTGCCCAATGGTAATCTTATTGTCCCGGTAATAAAAAATGCCGATCAACTGAGTTTAGTGGGACTGAGCAAATCGGTTAATAACCTTGCACAACGCTCACGCGCCAATAAATTAAAACCTGATGATACCCAAGACGGAACATTTACATTTACTAATATAGGTGCCTTTGGCAATATTATGGGAACGCCAATTATCAATCAGCCTCAAGCTGCGATATTGGCAGTCGGAACTATCACAAAAAAACCCGCGGTGATTGAAACGGAATACGGCGATATGATTGGAATCCGACATATGATGTATCTTTCCCTATCTTACGATCATCGTGCAATAGATGGCGCCTTGGGCGGCACATTCCTAAAACGGGTTGCGGACTATCTCGAAAATTGGGATAGTAACAGAGAAATTTAAGGACGGCAACGTCGTTATAAAAAAGTGGCTGTCCGAAAGTTATACAAAAACCTTTGGCAGCCACCTTTCTACTTTAAACCTATTTGTAGACAGCTATACCTCAAATATTTCGAGGTTAGGTATCCTCCACCTACTTGTAGAGACTTCTCCGATGTTACGTTTTTATAGCCTACTAGTTTCAAATTGGAGTTTCTTTTTCTTGATCACCAATTGGAAGCGTAAATAAAGTAAAAGTGACGAAGTCAATAAGCCTAAGGTAAGTCCATACCAAATGCCCTTAATACCCCAATCAAAGAGTATCCCCATCACATAACCACTAGGCAATCCGATAATCCAATAGGCGATAAAAGTGATGATCGTTGGAATATTAACGTCGCCCATCCCTCTTAAAACCCCCAATCCAACGACTTGTGTACCATCAAATAGCTGAAAAAGACCAGCAATGATCAGCAATTGAGCTGCGATGACAACCACTGCTTTATCTGAGGTAAAAATGTATGGCAAGTAATTATTAAAAATGGCAAACAAGGAAGCGGTAATCAACATAAAAAGCAAAACCAACTGATAAGACGTGATTGCAAAGCGCTCCAAGCGGAACAGATTTCTATTCCCATAGCTATTGCCCACTTTAATTGTTGCCGCAGCAGCAATACCACTTGCCATCATATAGGTCATCGCGGCGAGCTGAATAGCGACCTGATGAGAAGCCTGTGCGGTAGCACTAATTGTTCCTGCCAATAATGACGCTCCGGCAAACGCACCGATTTCAAAAACGTATTGCATCGCGACCGGAGCACCGATCCGCAATATTTTCCCCAATCTTACCCGATCTATGACTGTAATTTTAAAATGTTGTATATAACCATTGAACTTCTTTGAGCGCAATACGTAGGTCATCATCACTGACATCATCAAAATACGGTCAATCAACGTACTGTATCCAACACCTTTCACGCCCATTGGCGTAATACCGAACATCCCCTTGACGAAGATGATAGCTAAGATAATATTGAGAACATTACCCCATATGGTTACGTTCATAGCCTGTTTAGTAAATCCCAAACCTTCAGCAAATTGCTTAAATGTACTGAATACCATTAAAGGTAACATGGAAAGACTCAAGATAAGCAAATAAGGTTTTGCTTCTTTGACAACAGCCGGATCCTGGTTCAAATGATCTATTGCGAGCATTGAGCCAAAATAAACTAAACAGAACAATAATATTCCTGTAATGATATTCAACCAGAAGCTATTTGATAATAATACCGCACACTCCTTCTTGTTATCACGGCCATTTTCCTGCGCAATCAATGGTGTGATACCATAAGCAATTCCTAATCCAACCACCATAACGATCATAAACACGGCATTCACCAAGGACACTGCAGCCAATGGAATCGTTCCAGCAAAATGTCCGACAATAACGCTATCGGCGGTATGTACCAATGTATGTCCCAGCTGTGAAATGACAACCGGCCCTGCCAATACAATTGTACTTTTATAATACGGCTTGAATGTTTTAAATTTTCCCAACATAATCAATTCCTCAAAAAATAGGCACAAAAATACAAAGATATTTTCGCTCTATCGTCATATTAAAAAATATTTAGCAAAAATATAACAAAATTTACTCGACAAGTACCTGCCCTTTGTTAAGTAATTTTTATGTTTCAAATACCTTAAAATTATCTTAAATTTACCCCTTAGTCTAAGAACTATAGAAATATAAATGTAACTTAGCATCTAGTTAGTAATCAAAAGAAGAGGAAAAGAGTATGTACAATCCAGTAATAACATTCCTAAACATCGGAACACAGGAGATGATTTTAATCGTGTTTGCGATCTTGTTACTTTTCGGTGGCAAGAAGCTTCCTGAATTGGCCAGAGGTTTAGGAAGAGGGATACGTGAATTCAAAGATGCATCAGAAGGCATCAAGCGTGAGATTTCAGATCAGATCAATAATTTCGAAAAAGACATAGACGTTAAGACAGAAGTCAAAGAGGAGACCGTTCCAAATGAAGTAAAAGTTGCAGAAGAGCAAGCGAAAGCTGAACAAGAGACCCAAGCTTTGGAAACAGCTGAAAACACAGAATCTGAACCAGCAAAGAAAAAATATGAATTTTCAACTCCGGCAGGAGTCGTGGAGCACAATCCACATAAGCAATTAGATTACGGAGAAGAACCTTCTCATATCACCTACGGATATAATGACCACTTTGCTGAGGGCAAAAATAACGAAGGTGAAGAGAAGAAACCTTCAGAACAGGACAACACCAACAAACCTGCGTAACCTTATTACATTAATTTACAAATAGATATTTAATAGAGCTGTTGAATCATTATTCAACAGCTTTCCTTTTTAAAGTAAACCAATAATGAGCTTATTATCACACGAAATTACTATTGCTAACGAGCTATCCATAAGCGAAAAACAAGTTCGCACGACAATTGAACTATTAGACGAGGGTGCCACCGTACCATTTATTTCCCGTTATCGAAAAGAAATGACCGGTAGCCTAGATGAAGTTCAAATTACCAATATCAGAGATCGTTCTCAACAGTTAAAGGAACTGGACAAGCGCAAAGAAGCCGTATTAAAATCCATCAATGATCAAGGAAAATTGACAGCAGAACTTGAACAACAAGTCATAGCTGCCGAGACTATGGCAAATCTGGAAGATATTTATCTACCCTATAAGCCAAAGCGCAAAACAAGAGCCAGTGTTGCCCGCGAAAAAGGATTGCAGCCTTTGGCAGATCTTCTTTTGTCCCAAGACAAGACAGATTTTCTGGAACTTGCAAATTCGTTGGTCGACGAGGAAAAAGGAGTTAAAAATACGGAAGAGGCTTTAGCTGGAGCACGTGATATCATTGCTGAAATTATTGCTGAAGATGCCAACGTACGGTCTAAATCAAGAGCAATATTCCTGGAAAAAGGAGAATTTGTATCAAGAGTAGTTCCCGGGAAAGAAGAAGCAGCGATTAAATATAAAGATTATTACGAATGGTCAGAGTCGTTAAAAGATGCTCCCTCCCATCGTGTTTTGGCGATGCGTCGTGGTGAAAAAGAAGAATTGCTTTATCTGGATATTGACATCAATGAAGAAGATATTCTTCCAACCATTGAATCTATTTATATCAAAGCTTCCAACGAGGCCGCCTCACAAGTAAAATTAGCATTGACAGACAGCTATAAGCGATTATTGAAACCATCCATGGAGACAGAAATTCGCGTGCTGACCCGTCAAAAAGCAGATGAAGAAGCGATCAAAGTTTTTGCGGACAATGTTCGCCAACTGCTTTTAGCAGCACCATTGGGACAGAAAAGGCTACTTGCAATAGATCCCGGTTTCCGAACAGGATGTAAAACAGTTGTATTGGATGAACAAGGTAAACTCAAAGAAAATACAGCTATTTTTCCGCACACTGGTGCAAATGGACTTGCAGAAGCGCAGAAGACAATCAATTATTTAGTCTCGAAGCATGATATACAGGCCATTGCGATCGGTAATGGAACCGCAGGACGTGAGACTGAAGATTTTGTAAAAAAACTGGGGCTCAATAATGTCACCATCGTCATGGTCAATGAGAGCGGGGCCTCGATCTATTCAGCATCAGAAACTGCCCGCGAGGAATTTCCTGACCACGATATTACAGTACGTGGTGCTGTATCAATCGGGAGGAGATTAATGGATCCACTGGCTGAACTTGTCAAAATTGATCCTAAATCAATTGGCGTAGGTCAGTATCAACATGATGTAGACCAAAATAAATTACAGACTTCTCTGGATGATACAGTCATCAGCTGTGTAAATGCCGTCGGTGTGGAACTAAATACAGCCTCAAAACAGATTTTATCGTACGTTTCTGGACTAGGGCCGTCTCTTGCACAACAGATAATCAAATACAGAAATGAAAATGGTCCTTTTGCGTCGCGTCGCGAACTGAAAAAAGTACCGCGCCTTGGGGATAAAGCATTCGAACAGGCCGCAGGTTTTCTTCGAATAAGACATGCATCCAATCCCCTGGATTCTTCAGCAGTACACCCCGAGCGTTATGCCCTTGTTGAACAAATGGCAAAAGACCTGGGTAAAAAGGTAGAGGATCTACTCACAGATGCTGAATTAAGAAAATCTATCCCATTAAAAAATTATATCTCTTCGGAAGTGGGGTTACCAACTTTAAATGATATCCTGCATGAGCTTGCTAAACCAGGGCTTGACCCACGGGAAAAGTTTGAAGCTTTTTCATTTACTGAAGGCGTCAATAGCATTAGCGATCTACGCATTGGCATGAAACTTCCCGGTATCGTTACCAACATTACAAACTTCGGTGCTTTTGTCGATATCGGTGTACATCAAGATGGGTTGGTACACTTAAGCCAATTGTCCAATAGATATATCTCTGATCCACATGAGGTGGTTAAGGTTCAACAACATGTCACAGTCACCGTTACGGAAGTAGATGAGAAACGTAACCGTATTGCACTGTCCATGAAGACAGAAGAAAAGTCAGTTCTTCCTAAAAATAAGAGAAATGAAGGCCGAAAACAGCACGAGCCAGAAACAGATATGGCGAGTAAACTCGCTGCTCTGGCAAGCAAATTCAAATAAGGTTCTTTATTAGTAAAACGGTCTATTCTTTGTTGAAGAATAGACCGTTTTACTAATTCACAATTTTCCGCATTCTTTTCAAGGTTTTAATTTTTGTATATTTAAAAGACAACATGCTTTGATTTGATATGAGAAACTGTATTATTCTATTGTGCCTCTCGCTTGTAACTATACAATTTCAAGCAAAAGCACAACTTACTGATGGGGCCTATATTTCTCAGACAGGCACAACTAAAAACTTAATTTTGGTCAAAAATCATTACCTCTCCTTCATCAATTATGATGATAGCAATAATCATTTTGGTTATACCTGGGGCGGCCCAATTCAGCAGCAGGGGAATAATGTGACCATAACTATCGAATATGACACAAAAGATTCAACTCATATTGGCAAAACAGCTGACCTCGACTTTAAAATACTGAATGGCTCTATCCAAATAAAGACCCCATATTCCGAAAAAGTTTTCACCAGACAGCAAACCATCGCTCAGGACTTAGATGACCTGTGGCGGATTACGGGTAGAAAACAAGAGGCTAAAATGCATACGATCCCAAAAGCGGACCGCAAGACAATAAAGATCTTGGTGGACGGTTATTTCCAATGGATTGCCATTAACCCGGCGCAAAAAGGATTTTATGGAACAGGAGGTGGATATTATAGTTTCAAAAACAATCTTTACACAGAAAAAATACTTTTCTTTTCTAGGGATAATACGAGAGTGGGTCAAGAGCTCTACTTTACCGGAAAACTGGAAGATAACGAATGGCACCACAGTGGAAAAAGCTCCAAGGGAGATGATATTTATGAAATCTGGAGTAAAGAATTAGCAAATTAACAAGATGACAATAGAAGAATTTCAATCATTAGACAGTCCTATTCATCATTGGTCTGCCATACAAAAATCATTGTGGTATGACAAAAAGGGAGATTGGAAAACAGCACATGATCTCATTGATCAGCTCGACGGATTAGATGCCGCCCATGTTCATGCCTATCTACACCGCAAAGAAGGAGACCCCTGGAATGCCCGTTATTGGTATAATCGAGCCAAACAAGCGGTGCATACAGGTAGTCTGGATGCTGAATGGGCTGAGTTATTCAAACTATATTTCCAATAGGATAATCATCCCTATGCTGGCGTCCTCGTCATCTCTAGTATATTTGTCCTAAATTTTATCTACAAGTTGTTCACAAGCAAACAATATATTTAGTAATTGTAAAAAAAACAACAGGTATACCTATACATACAAATAAAACAAACCTATGCCATTATTTAAGTAACAAAAATAACACAAAAGAAAAATAACAAAAGACCAGCAATCGAAATGGCATGAATATTGAACATAATTTTCTATACTTTAAAAAGTATACTTTTCATAAATTTAGGTTAATAATTGGTTAGGTTAAACACCTGAGGTTCCCCGCTTCAGGTGTTTTTTATGGATGACCGCTATTGCTGGTATTATATTCCGTATTTTCTCTTCGGAGCCCGCTCTAAACTAGATAATTATTCGGATCAATTAGAATTCTTTGGGGAAGTAATAAAAATTTCTTAGTTCAGCATCTTTACGACCGATATCTCTTACAAAACGCCGAACGTAAATTACTCTTCCTGTTGATGTCCGAAGGACTGTCGACATGTTTTCCAGATTTTAGAAGTCGATCAGGTATACAATAGGCGCGAATTTCAGACTTCCCTATCCGAAGACAGAAAGTTACGTTACATATTCGTCGTAGAACCCTGCTGGATACCGGACAGATTATCGCAAGAGATTGGAACCTAGTAGTGAGGAAGCCCGAATGGCAATAGAATTTGGATCATCACCCTCTAAGCGTTCATTTGGTAGGTTTATTCTTTAAAATGGATGGCAAGCATCTACAGGATCACTACAAGAAGCATCTCAGTAATTTTCATGATTGGAACTAGAAGGCACAAGGCCAAAGATAATATTACTGTTCTTGAACGAATTTCATTACACTCAAGGAATAAGGTAAATAAAGTGACCCTGTTCCACGTGGTAAGGAATACCGCATTTTCTTACACAGCGTGATGAAAATTTATGCTTAAAAAATCACTCACCCCCAACTTTAGGTATGCCCCCATTTCTGATGATTACCAGAATTTCCTGATTATAAGGAATTAAGATAAACATTAAAACTGATACATCCAAATACCAACTTATACCTAATAACAATTTTCAATCAATTTTTAGACAGTAATTAGTCATTAGTTATTCAGTTTACACTGAGTGATCACTGAGTAAGCACTGAACAAACACTGAACAAGTACTGTCAAAAGCTAAAATTTGGTCTCGCTTTGATCCTAATTTGCTGTAACTAAAAATTAAAAGAGAAAAAGGGGCGGGAGCTGCACTTAAGTAACAAATAGATCGCTGTGGTTCGGTAATAGATCATTTTGGGATGGAGATGAACTAGGGCGCAGCACGGTGGTACAAAAAATTTACTATCCCCCCAAACTTTCGGTATGATCCAATTATTTTTTTATGGACTCACATCTGATTTTGCCGAATGAAATATCGATTTCATTGTATTACTTTATTTTTGTCATATATTTAAGTTCATGGATAAAGAATTTATTGGCAAATGCCGGGCTCCACTCAAAAAGGAAATGTTTTTATAGCAGCAATATGCGGCATAAACCATTATCAAAAAAAATGTCAGTTCGGACTATATACCATGTCAATCGTTCATTCCGATCTTTATCATGATTATAACCTATTTATTATTCATCAAATTTGATTCTGAAGCGCAAAAAATTAACTTGACACAAATTATGAAAAGAACATCAATTTTATTGTTCCTACTAAGCGGCCTTTCCGTTCCTGTCCTACGGGCACAAGAATTTAATCCTAGCCGAATGGATAGCTTAATGTCCACTATGGATAAAAACAACGCTTGGATGGGAAGTATTGCGATAGCAAAAGGCAATAAATTACTTTATCAAAAGGCTATAGGTTACGCTGATAGAGCACAGCAAAAACATGCCACGACCAATACACGATATGGTATCGGTTCCATCTCCAAAACTTTCACGGCAACCCTTGTATTAAAAACAATCGAGTTAGGGAAACTGCAAATGAATCAAGCCCTATCTACCTTTTATAAAGATATTCCAAATGCTGATAAAATAACGATACGTCAATTGCTTGATCATAGTAGCGGGGTACACAGTGTCACTGATGATAAAGATTATTTAACATGGAACACCAAAGCGCAAACTGAAAAAGAACTTGTTGAGCGTATGATCAAAGGTGGAGCTGAGTTTGATCCGGGCAGTAAACATGAATATAGTAACTCAAACTACATTTTGCTGACTTACATCTTAGAAAAAGTTTGGAAAAAAGACTATGCTTTTTTATTGAACCAGCAGATCTGCCAACCGTTAAAATTGGAACAGACAACATTTGGCCGACCACAAAATAGCCCCAAAGATGTCAGCGAGTCGTACAGATTCACACAAGATTGGGGCCTTGAGCCACACACAGATAATTCAATTCCACTCGGCGCCGGAGCAATATGGTCTACCCCAACAGATCTGGTCAAGTTTTTTAATGGTTTATTTGACCATAAACTGATCAATTCGACCAGCCTCGAAGAGATGAAAAAAATTAATGGCGGCTATGGATTGGGGCTATTCCCCATGCCATTTTATGACCGCCAGGGATTCGGTCATACAGGGGGTATCGACGGTTATTCTTCTGTAGCGAGCCATTTTGATGATGGCAATTATACTGTTGCACTCATCAGTAACGGTAATAATTATAATAATAATGAAATACTAAAATTCAGCTTTGGTGAACTGTATCAAAAGCCTTTTCCTCTTCCTGACCTTTCAGAAATACAATTGACAAATGAGGAAACCACAAGCATACTTGGTGAATATAAAAGCGAACAGCCTCCAATTCAGATCAATATTACCAGAGATGGCACCAAAATATTTGGACAGGTTGTGGGGCAACCCACATTTCAATTGAAACCAAAGGATAAAAACACGTTAGTGCAGCCTCAATATGGTGTAAAAATAGTTTTTGATCGCAGTGAGAATAAGATGACGCTCTATCAAAATGGGCAAACACTTATCCTGAAAAAATAGTTCTCGACACCGAAAACAGATGCCCCCCTTTCTTCCCTTAGACCAGAAAGAAAGAGGGGCATAATGTACTAAACCAATAATACCTATTTGAGGTTTACGGGCACAAACACAATCTTGCGATAATTCTCCTTCTCGAATAAAACACCGATTCTATTTTTATCCAAAAGCACTAGATCAGAGTAGGCTGCATAGTCACCTTTTACACCCTCGGGCGCTTTTGAAACGACCTGATTGAAGAACCAAGTTTTTCCTTGATCCCTACTTAATCGGAGCGTCAAATTATCTCTTCTGTTAGCTGTTGCGGCATTGCAAACAGCTAACAGATATCTTCCTTTTCTTCTCCAGGAAAGCACGGAACCTTGATTAACCGGGTCCGGCAGATTTTTATCATAATATGTTGTATCCCAAGTAACGCCACCATCATTTGAATACGATACGATCCTTGATTTTACATTACCTTGCTGGTTACGGGAATTCATATACAGTCCTGTATTCGATATTTGTGCAGCCATTGTCTCATTTGATCCCTCAAATTTGACACTCGCCCCTATCTTAAATGTCTTTCCATGATCGTCCGAGTAATACGAATGGGCAAAATAGTCTTTGCCATTTGCCTTGGGATTTCCTTCGGAATGATTTGCAGGAATATAAATACGTCCTTTATATTTACCGGAATCAAATTGAAGCGCATGCCCTGGTGTATTCGCGTAAGTTCGCCAGTCCTCCTGAAAGTTATACTGTGTATTTACTAAAGGTTGATTGGGACGATGGGTCTCAAGGGTAATATTCTCTGGATGAGACCATGTCTTGCCAGCGTCGGTCGAACTAATTGACCAACACTCACGTAAACCATTACCCTTACGCACCTCCCCTTCATGGTTATTACCTGTATTATAAAAAAGTATTAGACGACCCTGAGGATAACTTGGATCTAATAAATCGACCACGGGCGCAGGATTTCCAACTTGCAAATTATCATTGTCAACAGCTACATGCAATGATCCCCAGGTTTTACCATTGTCCCTGCTGATTTTATAAACGATATCTACATTACCGAAATCGCCCGCATGGTCGACCCTGCCTTCTGCAAAAGCAATTAATTGTCCACTTTTATCCTTTACAATAGCGGGTATACGATAGCTTTTATAGCCATCTTCGCCAGAAACAAATACATTGACTTCCTGCGCCTGACAAATTCCGGCTAGCATCGCAAATGCAAACATGATCCATATTCTCTTCATAACTCTTTAAATTTATTGTTACTTCTATTTATTTTCTTATTCGTTGCAGTGATCACTCATCTTCAATTGGAAGACAAGTGAACATCCATTTTAATGGATTTTGCCAATCTTTCCCTTTTAGTCTCCCCACAGGAAGTTTTACCACAATCGTATTCCATCCCTTCTGTAGCGGGACAATGCTAGGGCTTCGGTAACTGTAGCCTTCATCAACCAATGGAAACTCTAAGTTTCCCTTTTTTCCTGGATGTCGCCAGTTCGGAGGGAGCACTTCATTCCCATTCACCCAAAGTTTGCTCATTCTATCGTCCCAGGTACCCAAATTTGGTGAATCGCTGGCATATGAGCGTGAAAGATCATTAAAACCAATCCAAAAGCCTTTGTTTCCATCGTTTTCACTCCACACTTTGCTTACTGCATATACAGTACTATTTTCAAGCGGTCGATCAATAGCCCCCTTTACAATATCAGACCACCAATGCCTTAATACAACTGTACCACCATAATATTCACCAATCTTTTTCAAGGCGTGAAAATCAGCGCTGGCTTCGTTACTTAAGGCCATCGTTAGATCACCTTTATTTTCCACAGGTCCATATAACACCCATTTCTGCCTATTTTGCCGGTAGTAAGGAAAAATAAGATTTTTAAAATACAGCTGTTTATGTTGGATCAGACGCTCTTCAAATTCAGTAAATTCAGCAAGCCCTTTCGCATCCGTTTTGATATTGCTACGCCATTCAAAATCTCCTCCTCCGCGCCAGCTTCGTTCGGCAAATGTCAATAAAGCGGGGTATACTCCATTTTGACGAAATATGTCGCTTTGATTCGCAATTGCACGATCGGGCCACGAACATAGCGTTGCGCCCATCAACTTTTTATTTTCAGAAGATTGCCCACCCAATTGTCTATAGAACAAGGTTGTCACAGTTTCCAAAGGATCCATATGATTGATATACAAATGCTTTGAATCAATCACCGAGTAAGGAAAACCTGCCGTAACTGCCTGTGGTCCTCCCATCCAGAGCTGGCGTATTGTCTGTGGCTGTAGATTGCCGCCGGGTTCCCAGCCAATGGTTTTCATACCAAGACTTTCGGTCCATCTTGTCATCATCGGTAAAAATTCTTGGTTATGAATTTTTACCTCATCCCCACCAATATGCAAATAAGGCAATCCCGGATAAGTCGTTGCAAATTCCTTAACCAGTTCTTTTATAAAAGTCAATCCGCTGTCACTTTGCATATCTATTTTAAAATAACGACGGAATGCAGCTGAATGTCCCGGCATATCAATCTCGGGCACAAGCTGGATATGTCGATCATGACAATACCGAATCAGCTCCTGCATATCCTCGACAGTATAGTATTTTCCCTTCCAGCGATCCATATTCGATGAATCAGTCAATCCGGGATATTTTTTACTGATCAGTCGCCAAGCAATATCCTCGGTAAAATGAAAATGAAAAACGTTCAGTTTATAGCGTCCCATCTGATTGATCTGCTCCTTAAGCATATCTATGTGCTGAAAATTTCGTCCTACGTCTACCAGATATCCCCGCCAACGAAAAGAGGGAAAATCGGTGATGGAGCAATAGGGTAACCTTCCATCGCTGCCACCCAGTTGACGCAAGGTCTGTAAGGCATAGAAAACCCCTTTGCTGTCTCTGGCTTCAATATACGCCCCACCTTTGTCCACAACGATGCGATAACCTTCCAAAGAAGGTGACGGTAGTTTCACTTTTTTACTGCAGTTAATAGCAATAGCTGTATTTTTTTCGCTACCGAAGTCTATTTGACTTACATTCCAGTCTTTTAACAATCCCACTAGCGTCTGCTTCTCTAAGGTTGATACCTCTCCCTTGATGCCCACACGAACAACATCTTTGACCTGATAATACCCGACTTTCCAGGTCACCGACCGGGGCATAGGAAGCAAAGGCCTGATTGTTTGGGACATACAATATAGCGGAGTGATCATCATGATCATAATAATCAGTCTTTGGAGGAACTTAATTATCGTCACGGTTTGTTGCATAAATTTATCCCTTAATCCTGTTGAATTCCTTTAGTATTTGCATACAATACCACTCCTGACGCGGGAGATGGAAAGGCCCTTTAAATAAATTGCCCTTTGCTGTTTGCGCAATCTTCCCATCGCGATGCAGATAGCCATACCACTCGCCATTGATTTTATCATGAAAATGGTCATAGGCGTATTGACTGATTAGTTGATGCCAATGCTTATATTTCGTATCCCCGGTCATGACATAGGCAAGCAATGTGGCTATAATCGTTTCATTCTGAGGCCACCAAAACTTCATATCCTGCCAGTATTCCTGTACTGGCTTCCCATAAACGTCTCTAAAATATAGTATACCGCCATATTCTTTATCCCAACCGCGTTCCCACATATAATCCAGCATACGACAGCCAAGATCAATTAGCTTCGGGTCGTTGTTCCGGTATCTCGCTTCATGCAAGATAAACCAAGCGCCCTCAATAGCATGACCAGGATTGAGGGTACGTCCGTCGATATGATCAATTATTTCTCCCTTAGGGCCAACTTGCTCCATCACGCAGCGGATGTCATCTTTGACAAAATCGCGCTCAATCTGCGCAATAAAACCACTGATAACGGCATCACAACGTGTGTCACCAATTGTCTCACGAATTTGTTGTGCTGTATTGATCATGATCATGGGCACACCGATTCCCTTCATTGGCCTGGTCTGTTCATATTTTGGTTCCACCAATCTTTCTCCATGCGCATAAGCGAGGCAGATACGAAACAGCTCGCGCGCTTCTGCTGCAATATCGGCATCTCCTGTGGCTTTTGCATAAGCTGCAAAGGCGATTGCGGCAAAAGTCTCGGAAAAGAAATAACGACGCATACGAATTGGATTTCCAAGACGGTCCACATGAAAATACATTTTGCCTTTTGCATCAAAACAATATTTCTTCAAGAACTCATATCCGATACGAGCGGCTTCCAACCATTCTTCTTTTTGTTCAACAGTATTGTAAAGTGTAGCCAACAACCAGCATGCCCGTCCCTGAATCCATACTGCTTTATCTGTGTCAATCAAGGTACCATCATGATCACGCATAAATAGGTATCCCCCATTTTCAGGATCAACTGAGCGGGGAAACCAAAATGGAACCGTATCATTTAATAGTTGATTTTCATAGAATTTTTCCAGTTCATTCAAGTATACGATATCCAATCCTTGGTCTGTATTTGTTGTATTCATTTGATTTATATTTTACTTTTTATTTAACCTCAGTTATTTATACCTGATCCAAATGCATTTCTAAAGTAAAAGCAAAACCTCAGTAGATGCTTTATACAGCAGGTGCTATACATAAGCCCCCGTTAGTGTTCATAAATTCTGTCTGTCTGTGCGGCCGATCTTGGTTTAAGAAATAGAAGTTGTAATAAAAGTGCAAACAATACGGCTCCGCCCAATACCGCGAACCCGAGTCCAAAATGCCCTTCATCTTTAAATTTTCCTAACCATTGAGTGACGGCAGCTCCAGCAAATACACCTACCATATTCATAAAGCCATAGGCTGTCGCACGTAAGTTTTTGGGTACAATTTGACAGAGGATAGGCATATTATTGGCATCAAATATTCCGAAACCAATTCCAAAACAAATTGCTGCCCCCAATACTGCTGGCAGCGTCTGCCCTACGCCCAACAGCACTAACGCGGGTATCGTTAATCCAAGGCCAAGAGCACTGGTATAGATGCGGCCCCGAATATGCTTTTGCACCCATCGATCACTTGCGATTCCGCCAACAATGACACCAATGAAGGATGATAGCGCGATCGTAATCGTCGAAAGAGGCCCCGCACTTGACATCGGGATATCCAAGCTTTCCGCAAATAAAGTTGGTAGCCAATTCTTAATTGCCCAGCCCGGCAAACTTGGGGCAGCAAAATAAAACAGCAGAATCCAAAATGCCAGGTTGGAAAATATGAGCGATAGACTTTTGAATAGTGACAGTCGACTTTCCGAGCTTTTCTCTTCTGCTGTTGGTTCCTGCTTTTTCTCTATCAACAGCAGAGCGAGGACGAATGCATAACAAATACCCACTATCCCAAACCAATGAAAGGCGGTATGCCATCCCTTTGTAGCGGCCAAAGTCGCACCAAAGCCACCCAGTGCTTGTCCGGTATACAGTCCCGTCATATGCAACCCAATAGCTAGCGACCGATTTTTCCCCGTATGATAATCTGCGATCAACGAAAGTGCTGTAGGAATATATAAGGCTTCACTAAATCCCATAATAGCCCTTAATATCAATAGTGTGGTATAGCCATTTGCCATCCCCATACCATAGGTTACTGCTGACCAGACAAATAAACTTCCTACGATTAGCCATTTTCTGCTACTGCGATCAGCCACAATGCCAGCTACTGGACTCATTACACCATAGATATAGAGAAAAACGGCCATTAGTACACCAAATGTTTCGGCCTTCTGTAATTCAGGAATATCGATTTGCATGGCATCACGCATCGTCGACAGCATCTGCCGATCCATATAATTCAGTAAGGCTACCCCCCAAAGAAGGGCTACAACGAGCCATGGGTAAAAAGACTTATATCGTAAAGAAGATATCATTTCGAATGTTGTCAGATTTATAGTGTGTTATTTATCTCTTATTTGTTCTACATCCTATTTCTTAGAAAATGTTGCCACTAAAATATCAGGAGTACGAATGCCAGCCTTTATTTCTCCGCTAGGTAAAATGACCATATCATCCCAGACAACTGCTGTGGTAGTCACCGGCCCTTCGGCAGGTAGATCTCCCATCCGATTCCATTCCCCCAATTTCAAATCATAGCGCCATACCGCTCTGCCGAAGCCCGGATGTTTTACTTGGAGTTGATTTTTAGATGCGATCAGCTGCTGTGCTTTCTGTGGATCGGTTGTCTTTTTTGCTTCTGAAATAAGCGTCTCCACACGATGAAAGGTATCACCACGATCTGCACTCAATAACCACAATCCATTGTCAGGGAGGATACAGGCCACGGCAGCCGCAGCTTTGAAAGGAATATCCTCCAGTTTCCGCCAATGTTTCCCTCCGTCTGAAGAACTTAATAATCCTTGATACAAAGTCGAAGGTTCATCTTTGTTCGCTTTCCTTCCGCCGACCAAATAAAGGTTGCCTTGTTTGTCAGCCAACAATTGCACGTGTGAGACTGCATAGGGAAGATGCCCCGTGCAGATCCATCCTTTTTCAAGATCATCAAGGTCCAATTGCAACACTCGATCCGATACAGTATCCTGTCCTTCGCCCCCTGCAATAAATATTTTATTTCCGATATATGTCGCTCCAGTATTGGATAGCGGCCATGGAAGATCCGGATAGTTCGCCGTTGAAATCTGCTTGGTATCAGCATTACATTGAATCAGCCTACAAGCATTTGATTTACCCTCTGAAGTCTCTCCACCCACAATGAACAATCCTATTGGCAGGCTTAGGCTCGCACCATATGCAATCGGCTCAGAAAGGCTATCTTTTGCTACACATCGAAGTGTTTTTCCGTCTTTTACATAAGCGAAGATTTCCTTTTGAATCTTTTTTACGCCACCTTTCCAAGGAGGTAAATCTGGAAAATTGGCTCCTCCACCGATCAGCAGATAGCCATTTGAGAGCCCCACAATGGGACCAGCGATTCCGGCGTGCACTTTCCCACCCTGCGGAGATGGCAACTCGACGGATCTATGCCATTCCAAACGACCTGCCTGTCCGTTAACATTACTTGCAAACAGCATTCCCACGATAATTCCTAGCCAATTTTGTTTTGTCATATCTATTCATTCTTGACATCATTTCTATCTTACAGGATTTACAGCTCTATAAACAAAGTGCTTACAACGAGATGGAAACCAGACTGATGATGCGATTAATGTGCGCAAAACGTTTCAAAACCAATTTTGTTCACATCAGCTTTGAAAGCTTCAACTTGTTCCGCAGACATATTGCTTACAGGTAACCTAAATTTGCCACAATTTAGACCGATTAAATTCATATATGCCTTTCCAACAGAAATCCCCCCATACTTACCTAACAATGCGATCATATCAATTGATTGCTGCTGCAGGGCATTTGCCTTTTCAAAATCCCCCCCATCATAAGCTTCCATGAGATCAAGATACAAAGGTGCGGCATAGTTATACGTACTTCCGACAGCGCCTTTATTCCCTAATACTAGCGCAGATAACATATTCTCGTCTCTGCCCCAGAGCATGTCATATTTTCGATCAGCATAATTCATGCAGGTCAGAAAATCCATAAAATCCTCATGGGTATATTTAATTCCCCTAAAATTGGGTATTACGCCATGTACTTTTTTCAATAGGTCGATCATTTGAAAATTTCCACCGGTCAATACAGGAATATGATAATAATAGAAAGCAGTATTGGGTGCAGCGCTCGCGATTTCAATGCAGCACTTTGCCAGCTGATCCACGTTTGCAGGTTTAAAATACGACGGCGATGTAAAGGAAACGACATCTACGCCTACCTGCTCGGCAAGTTCGGCTAGTTGTTGACATTCTTTGATATTCGTCCCCCCCAACAGCATCATTAATGTGAACGCCGGATCTCTCTTTGTCAGCTTGGCCCAAGCTGCCATTACCGAGACTTTTTCGTCAAATGTCAGTGATACACCCTCTCCGGTCGAGCCACAAATAAACGCACCCGATACGCTATTTCTCTTTAGCATTTCATAATAGTGTGGAATCAGCTCAAGATTCAGCTCACCGTTTTCGTCAAAAGGAGTAAATGGCGCTGCAATTAATCCCGATATTTTTTGATTTAGCATATGATAATTTATGTGAATAGTTGTAAATACCTTACTTCAATTAATCCGTTTAAAATTAAGACGGTCCATTATTGGTTTAAGTTCCTTTATATCCGGGGTTTTGCTGATCGTTTAACTGAGGGTCCTCTGTTAAAGTCTGTAAATCAATCGGCCACAAAATTTTATGGTTTTGGTTATCATTATTATCTAAAACGCCGACCAGATTCAGATTTTTACGAAATACCAGTGGCAGTCCATTTCCATCCTGCATTCTCCTTAAATCAAACCATCGTTTACCTTCCGACACAAATTCCTTGGTACGCTCGTAGAAAATTGCGAGCTCATTTGCTTCAAAACCGCCATTGATAAACGCAGGGGCCAACCCTCCATAAGCACGGTTTCGAACCGCCATAATTTCAGCGGTGGGATCCTCACCTAATTTATTCTTGATCTCTGCCAATAATAAATATGCTTCCGCCACACGATAAACAGGATAATCATCCGAATAATTGCGTACTCCATCAATTAAGGTCCCCATGAACTTTCTAAATACAACTGCCGATGTATTTCCTTTATTAAAGTTTAGAAATGTAGCATTGGCTCTACTGTCCTTCTTTTCATATAATTTGTACAAATCCATTTTATATTCGTAACGGATCAATCCGGTGGATCCCGTTTGCAGCGGATCTTTAGGAATTACTTGGCCGTTATCATCCATATATCCAGTAATATCGTCACTGGCAGCATAAATAAAATTATTAAAAAAGGAAGTAGCCTCACCATTTAAATATCGAATGACAAAAATCATCTCAGCATTTCCCTTCATCGTAGGCATACTGGCAGACTTAAACTGATCAGCAAAATTGTTGATCAGATTATATTTAGGTATGACCTCTTCCACGGCAGCTTTTGCCAGCTGCAAATCTGAATTGGTATTTTTTGGAGATTGTCCATCTATGCTCACTTTTGCTGACCAAAGATAAACCTCCGTTTTCAGCATTTTTGTTGCTGCAAGAGACCATTGCGCTTTTTGATTTTTTGTCTCATAATTTCCTGAAAATGATTTTTCAGATTTATCTATCTCTGATTTGATAAAATCAAAGGTTTCTTTTTCCGTGCCTGTCCTCGCTTTATACGCCTGATCTGCTGATGTTGGCGTATTTACCGCAGCTTGAGGTTCCGTCACCAGCGGTACCCGTCCATAAGTTCTGAACAGATAAAAATAGTAAAATGCGCGCATGCCATAAGCCTGCCCCAAATAATACCCTTTTTGAGCATCAGTCAAATAATCAGCTTTCTCTACCTGATAAATAAAATTATTGACTTGAAATATCGTGCTATATAAGCCCGCCCATCCGGTTATACCAGGTGCGCTTTCCCGAATATCTTGCGTAATTATCCCGGCCGAGTTCAGGGACGCAGTTCCAGTAAAACTGGTACCATCCCTTAACGTTCCAGCCCGCAGTTCACCCAAGCTCCACAAGTTCTGCTGTTGGCCACGCAATTGACTATGCAGTCCTAACATCGCTCCGGCAACTTGATCATTACTTTTCCAGAAACTTCCATTTGCAAAATAATCTTCCGGGGTAATGTCCAGATCAATTTCTTTACAAGATGTAAATGCCGCAATGATAACACAGCAATAAAAAAATATCTTTTTCATAATTTAACGATTAAAAGGTTAATTGAAGGCTAAAAATAAACGTCTTGGGCAGAGGATATCCACCGCTGTTTTGGTCTACTCTACCGCTTTCCGCCGAGAACAGTGTGTTTTTTGTCCAATAATGGAGATTTTGGCCTGTCAGTGAAACTCGCATTCCCTCCATTTTGATCCTTTGCGCAATGGTATTTGGCAGTTTATATCCTACAGAAATCTCACGCAATGCCAAATAATCCCCCTTATTATAAAACATACTGCTTTCACGGCTGGTATTGTTCTTGAATAGTTGATCCGCCCAATAATAGGTTGGATATTTAGCATTTGGATTATCTGCTGTCCAGGTATCGAAAACCGCGTCTGTCGTATTAAAGGTTCCTTGCATCATGCCCAAAAACCAGGCTCTAGGCCCATCATAAGCAACAAAACCTAGAGCATAATCCAATCGTGTATATAGGCTAAAGTCCTTGTAGCTTAGTGTTGCTCCAAAACCTCCTGTCCAACGCGGTACAGTATTGCCCATATATATACGGTCATACGAATTGATTATTCCATCCCCATTGACATCTTTCCACATGACATCACCCAACGCAAGCGGATAATACAGTTTCTTCTGATCTTCTGACAATGCATTATAAGCATCCGGATGAACCAGTGTTCTCGCGCCGATCAAATCTTTCAATTGACCTGCGTAACGATCTAAGTCTGCTTGGTTCCGAATGATTCCAACCGCTTCGTAAGCATAGGCAACGTTTGGATCTTGACCTTCCTGGGTTCCACCCACCCAAGTCAACTCCTTTGAAACCGGGTCATAAACCTGGATTCCTCCTTGACGATTATTAGCCACACCATTGTAAGGAAGCTTTAATACTTTATTTTTATTATAAGCGGTATTCCAATTAAAACTCAAATTCCAGTCATGGTTACGTAGTATTTGATAATTTAAATCTACTTCAACACCTTGGTTGGACATATCTCCATTATTGGTTCGAATTGTACGGAAACCTGCCGATTGTGGCAAGGTCAATGTCGCAATTTTATCCTTTGTCGTTCTATGGTAATAGGCTAAGGTTAGATCCAAACGGTCAAACAATCTGGTTTCCAAACCGATCTCTTTCGTCTTCAAACTTTCCCATTTCAGGTTGGGAATGGATAGAGATGTCATCGTATAGCCTACCGCACCATCGTATTTTGAACTACCGTAGGCACCTTGTAAAATATACGAATCTCTTGTTGTTTGACCTTTGAATACAGCATCCACATTACCATTTTCACCATAGCTCGCTTTTAATTTCAAGGTATTAACTGGCTTACCCGAACCAATGTAATCCTTCAGAAATTCTTCGTTATGCAAATTCCAGCCTACGGAGATTCCCGGGAATGTTCCCCATCGGTTATTCAAAAGGGTGGAATATCCATCGCGGCGTGCTGTCAACGTCATCAGATATTTTTGTTGATAATCATAATTGACACGACCAAAAAACGATGTGATACGCTGACGATCATGATAAGAATCTATACTTCGCTTATTCGCCTCCGGACTGGTCAATCCCAAATCCATAAAATCATCTGTTGGCGCGCCTGTCCCCGAAGCGGAAAAACTAGTGCGATACGAATCAAAAAATTCAGAGCCCAACATTGCATTAATATGGTGGTCTTCACCAATCGTCGTATTGTAGTTCAATACCGCGTTGTACGTTTGATTAAAATTTTTGTAATAAGATGCGCCCGAATTGCGCGTTCTAACATAATTGCCGGGGCTCGCCAGATAATCTCTATTAAACGATTCATTTGTTTCTTGATTAAAGAACCAGTTACCGCTGACTCTTAAACTCAGGTTATCCAAAAAATCAACCGTGAAAGCCTGTCCCAAGGTCAGTTTTTGATTGATATTCTTGCGAATAAATTTGTCATCATTGACGAGAGGGTTACCATCTTGCCAATCACGACCCACCAACAAATCTCCGTTCATATTGGTACCTCGCATCGTGGGAGGAGCCCCCAATGCCCTGGTCATATAATTCGCTTCACCGTTGATTGCGTCTCTCCATTTTGTATATGCAAAATTCACATTCGAATTAGATTGCAACCAAGGTTTGATTTTGTAGTCGCCATTTAAAACGAAGGTTGTTCGATCATAAAACGTATTGATTGGTAATCCTTTTTCATTATACTTTCCTACGCTGGCATAATAACTCCCCTTTTGTGTCCCTCCTTGTAAAGCAACATTGTAGTCTTGCGTTAAACTATTGTTCCGTAACGCATAATCCTCATAGTCAAAATTTTTAAAAATCAACTCTTTACCTGTTATGGGATCAATCATTGTCTGCCAGCCCTGCTGTAGCAATTCACGATTGCTATCATCCAGATACATTGTACTCCATACGGCATTACTGCTAACATTACCGTCAAGATAATTTCCTTGATCATCCTTAAACTTGTTACCCGTTCCAAAAGGCCCCACAGCTGACAATTGATTCAGCTGATTTGGCTGGTAAATCCCGGAAGTTTGCACTCCTTTTCTAGACCAGTATAGATAATCTTTGGCATTTAGAAAATTAAAAGGGTTATTCAGTTTATTGATGCCAATTTTTGACTGAACAACAATATTGGATGCCCCCTCTTTTCCACGTTTTGTCGTGATAAGAATCACCCCATTTGAAGCTCTTGCACCATATATAGCCGTTGCAGAAGCATCTTTGAGCACATCTATTGATTCAATATCATTTTGGTTGATATCATTAAACCCATCCCGGATGATACCATCGACAATGACTAAAGGAGTACCACTACCATCGTAATCTGTTCCACCACGTAAGACAATCTTAGGAACAGCCCCCGGTCTTCCGGAAGTTTGTTGCACCCTGATACCGGGTACGGTACCGGCTAAAGCAGAGGCAGGATTGGAACGAACACCAGTTTCCAGAACCTTCTTATCTAGCCTACTTACAGAACCAGTCAAATTGGATTTTTTCATTTTACCGTAGCCCACCACGACGACTTCATCCATCAGCTCCGTACTGGGCTCTAATTTAATGTCCAGTAAATTTGTTTGCCCAACTTTCACCTCAAAGGACTTATAACCTGTTGATGTAATTATTAAGACTGTGTTAGGATTTGTGCTAACAGCGAACGTTCCATCAGCATTTGTTTGCAAGGATTGACTTGTTCCTTTGACTTTAACAGTGACTTTCCCCAAAAGTTCTCCTGTCTTGGCATCAGTGATTCTCCCTTTTACCGCATGGTCTTGTGCTTGCGCCAAGAGCAGATTACCTGTCAATATAGACAAGGCTAGAAGGGATCGTAATTTTAGGTTTGAATACATATTGGTTTTGTATTAAGTATTACATATATGCAAATATATAGATTAAAAAACATCAAAAACAAATTTTAATATAATTATGTATTACATATTATTAATTTTTATTAATTATCTTTGTCTAAAGGCGCCTAATGCGTCATAAATTACATATGGAATCAAACTCTTCACTCATAGATCATCTTAACACGCTCGATACCTCTTCCTTAGTAGACCGTGCAGAGAAAGAGATTATCAATCTCTTTGTAAACCAAGGTTTAAAAGTTGGGGATGCATTGCCCAAGGAAATCGAATTAGCAGAAACACTTGGCGTAAGCCGTACAGTTGTTCGTGAAGCGATGCTGAGATTGCGTATGGTTGGATTAGTAGACTCCAAGAAACATCGGGGTGCGGTGCTCACGAGTCCTGATCTTATAAAGCCATTGCGGAAATCCCTTTATCCTACGATTATGGGGAATAAGACTTTACAGGATCTTTTTGAAATGCGTATGATTTTAGAGGTGGGCATGGCCGATATATTATTTGAACATATACAGGAAAAAGATATTGAGGAGCTGGAAGCTATCGTAGCAAAAGAACCCGTCAATGCAGATAATACAATTTTTGATATTGAAACAGAAGTTGCCTTCCATGGAAAGCTCTATGAAATAACCGGTAATACTATTCTCAAAGATTTCCAGAACATGTTATTACCTGTTTTTCAATATGTACACATTAGTGGCTTATTAACCAGTCCGAGTGAATCAAAAAGTTTTATCTCACACCGCGGATTAGTGGATATACTGAAAGTTGGCAATGCTGAGGTTTTTCGCAATGCGATGCGCAAGCATCTGGATAACCATTACCAAAGGCTTTTTCTATATAAAAAATCTGTTGGATAAACTACTTTCTTCCTATTTTAAGAAATAAGAGATCCATCTACGGATACCTCAGTATAGGCTATGGTTTTTATTAAATTATTTTATGTAATACATAATAATCATTATCTTTATGAGGGAACCCTAACCCTTATAAAATCTGTCAATGCTGAAAAAACTCTTATTCACTTTACTTACGCTGTCATTGTATAAATATGCTCCAGCGCAGAAAAGACCCAATATCCTTATTATTATATCGGACGACCACGCCTATCAGGCGATTGGCGCCTATGGTTCCGGATACGGAAAAACACCACAGATAGACCGCATAGCAGATCAGGGGGCTATATTTAAAAATGCATTTGTCAACAATTCCATCTGTGGTCCATCCCGCGCAACGTTGTTAACCGGTAAATACAGCCATAAAAATGGGTTTAAGGACAATGAAACCTCTGAATTCGACTTTAGTCAGGACCTTTTTGTCAAGCAGCTGCAAAATGTAGGTTACAATACGGCTTGGGTAGGTAAAATCCATCTAGGCGACAAATTACAGGGGTTCAATTATTATGATATCCTGGTAGGTCAAGGCACCTATTTCAATCCGGATTTTATTAGTAAACAGGGACGTAACCGTACCGAAGGCTATGTATCTGATATCGTAACCGAAAAAGCGATTAACTGGTTGGATACGGTAGATTCCAACAGACCCTTTTGTTTGGTCATCGGCCATAAAGCAACTCATCGAACATGGATGCCAGACCCGAAGGATTTCGGCACTTATGACAGCATCAGCTTTGATCTACCATCAACTTTCTACGACAACTACGGCACCCGCGACGCAGCCAAGCAACAAGAAATGTCAATCGACAAGGATATGAAAATGGGTTATGATCTCAAGATGTTCAACTCATTGGAAGATATGATGGCTGATGGTAATTTTAAACGAATGGATCAAGCACAAAAAGACAGTTACACTACCTATTACCGACCAATTTACGAACAGCTAAAACAACGTCACCTGACGGGCAAACAGCTTGCTGAGTGGAAGTTTAAGCGTTACATGATAGACTATCTCAATACTGCACAGTCTATGGATCGCAATATTGGTAAAGTATTGGATTATCTGGACCAAAAATCGCTCAGTGAAAATACAATCGTTATCTACCTATCAGATCAAGGGTTTTATATGGGTGAACATGGCTGGTTTGATAAACGCTGGATGTATGAAGAATCGTTTCGTACACCAATGGTCATGCGATACCCAACATTATTGCGCGCACATTCAACCATCGATGCTAAAGTTGTCAACGCCGATATCGCCCCCACTTTGTTGGAACTCGCATCTGTTAAAAAACCGAAAGATATGCAAGGAGAATCCTTTGTTCACGTGCTAAAAAATACAAAAGAAGAGCACCGCAAAGACCTATTTTATCATTATTTTGAAAATGGAGAACACGCTGTGAGTCCTCATTTTGGCGTCCGGGATGATCGGTATAAACTGATCCGCTATTACAAACGTGTCGAAAACTGGGAACTTTTCGATCTTGAAAAAGATCCCCATGAGCTCCACAATGTATACCGGGATCCAGCTTATAAAAGTGTTCTCAAAATGATGAAAAAGAAACTTGTCACACAGATGCGTAAATTTGATGATAAAGAGGCCGAAGCGATTTATAAGGTAAACATCGATCATTAAACAAGAACAGGGTATCTCGTTGATGGATACCCGTTCTTGTTTTGGAACTTTTTCTCCCCCTTGAGAAGCAAGAGATTGGCCACTTCATCCCGCTGCATTATGGGTTATCCATAGTTGAAGGGGCATATGAATACAATTTTAACATGAATCAGGTAGAAGCTTCTCACTACCCAAGCTAGCCATAGAGATACTTTAGGAATACTTAGTCAATACTTAATCCATACGTAGCCTATACAATAATGGTACTTCGCTGGTGTTCAATCATTATACTGAATGTATTTTCCATGCCTATGAATTCGGTTCAAGCATTCTGACCTTTTTATTACAAAAATTCGAAAAATAAAGTATAGTTATCAGGTGGATTTTATATATTTGCATTAACTTTTTTTAACACATGAAACTAAACTATCTACCAATGCTTGAAAAACGAATGTCACAAGGAGATGTTTTCCAGGTAATTATTAAATGTCTCCGATAACCCTTCCAACCAGACAATAATAACTCATTATTAATTATTTAATATGGCAAAAAATAACATAGATTTTGTCGTAATGGCTGCGCTTTGTTTAAGCTCTAGCACACTATACGCACAATCCACCATAAAAGGTAAAGTAGTCGATAATAACAATAATCCTATTCAGGGCGCGACTATTACAGAAACAATAAGCAAAAAACAGGTGCAAACGGATACAAATGGTCTATTTGAATTATCTTCAAACGGAAGTTCCATCAGTATCCAAGTTCAATTTATTGGTTTTGATTCTAAAACTGTTCAAACCAATCCGGGTGGACTTACCACTATTCAACTTTCACCTGCGACTTCTCAATTAGACGAAGTCGTCGTGACAGCGTTAAATATCTCAAAAGAAAAAAAGACATTGGGGTATGCTATCCAGGAATTGAAAGGTAAGGATCTTTCAGAAGCGAAAGAAAGCAATCTTGTGAATTCACTCGCCGGAAAAGTGGCTGGGGTCCAAGTAACAAATAGCCAAGGCAATATGGGCTCCTCCAGGATTATCATTCGCGGGGAAACTTCCATCGCGGGTAATAATCAACCCTTGTTTGTAATTGATGGAACTCCGGTTGACAACTCGCAGCTGGGCACAAGCGGCAACCGGGATTATGCAAACGCAATATCCGACATCAATAGTGAAGATATAGAATCCATAAGTGTACTAAAGGGTCCCAATGCCGCTGCATTATATGGTTCAAGAGCAGCGGCCGGAGTAATTTTAATTACGACAAAATCTGGAAAGAAGCGCAAAGGACTTGGAATTAATGTAAACTCAAACAATACCCTTGAGCGTCTTGCCGTGCTGCCAGATTACCAAAATGTTTTTGGTCAGGGGGCAGACGGTAAATTCAGTTATGTCGATGGAAAAGGTGGCGGACTCAATGATGGGGTGGATGAAAGCTGGGGGCCGAAAATGGACGGACGTTTGATACCGCAATTTTATTCAAAAGGAGAAGCAGTACCTTTCTTACCGCATCCAAATAACGTACGGAGTTTTTTTGGTACTGGCAGAACTTTAAACAATGGAATTTCCATTGCAGATGCCACAGATAAAATTGATTACCGCTTTTCCTACAATAACAGTAATCAAACTGGTATCATTCCAAATTCTTCAATCGAAAAGAATAATTTTAACATCAACACGCGATACAAAATCACGGAAGATCTGACTTTGACAGCCAATGCGAATTACGTACGCACAAACTCGGGCAATTTGCCTGGTGTTGGGGGCTTCCGTTCCAATGGTTATATGCTTCAATTTACCTGGTTTGGGCGCCAGGTTGATGTTTCGCGATTGAAAAACTACCGCGATGAGAATGGAAACCTTGTCAATTGGAATAACAGCTACTATAGCAATCCCTATTTTATCGCAGAAGAAAATACGGTACAGCAACAACGCGACCGTATATTTGGAAACGTGGGGTTAAACTATAAAATCAACAAGTTTCTGACAGCCAATTTCCGTTCCGGCAACGATTATTATACAGATCGACGAAAAATACGTATTGCCTACGGTACCAATGGCACACCCTATGGTTCCTATGAAGAAGATGCCTATACTGTAAATGAAAATAACACGGAGTTTACTTTAAATTATAATAGACCGATTTCCGATGATTTTACTTTGGACATCTTAGGTGGTGGAAATATAAGAAGCCAATCGCGACAACGCAATAACCAAAAAGCACCCCGTCTAGCAGTACCAGACGTCTATACCTTAGCGAATTCTAGGGATGCGTTGGTTTCATTGGGTGAATATATCCCGTTAAAAGCATACAGTATTTTCTCCTCAGCACAGTTGGGCTATAAAAATTACGCTTTTTTGAACCTAACAGCCCGTAACGATTGGTCATCTACTTTACCCGTTGACAATCTTTCTTATTTTTACCCATCTGCCAATGCAAGTATTGTCTTAACAGATGCGTTCTCCATTCAAAGCAATATATTGTCATTCTGGAAATTGCGCGGTGGATGGTCAAAAGTTGGTAAAGACACAGATCCATTTAATTTAATTGATTCTTATCCGTTCAGTGCCCCTTATGGAGATAGTCCGCAGCTGTCCGTCAATGATATTAAGAAAAATCCAGACCTAAAACCCGAAACAACAAACTCAACGGAATTAGGTACTGAATTAGCATTCTTCAAACATCGCATACGCTTGGATCTAAGTTTATATAATATCAATAGTATAAATCAAATCTTAGCTGTAGATGTGAGTCCATCGACAGGTTATAAAAGAAAGCTAATGAATGCAGGAAAAATCAACAATAAGGGCCTTGAAATTCAATTGGGGGTTACACCCGTGAAAAAGGAGGATTTCCAATGGGATATCAACGTCAACTTTGCAACCAATAAAAGTAAGGTCGTAAAACTAGATGACGAAGGACTATTACCGAGCTATACTATTGGTTCTTCGGGTACCGTTCAAGTTTTGGCAGCTGTAGGTAAGCCCTATGGAATGCTTTACGGAACAGGCTTCTTAAGAAATGAGGCTGGCCTCCTAATCCTGGACAAAGGTCTACCTACTGCTGATCCCGTCAATCACTATTTCGGCAAATTTACACCTGACTGGTTGGGTGGCATCACCAATCAATTCCGCTATAAAAACTTCGATCTAAGCTTCCTAATTGACATCAAACATGGCGGGAAATTATATTCGGGAACCAATGCGACTGGAAGAGGCACTGGAGTACTGGCCTCCACGCTTCCGGGAAGAGATGCTGAACATGGCGGTTTAAACTATACAACAGTAAACCAATCAACAAATGAGACGATTACCCACGATGATGGCATTCTTGTCGATGGCGTAAATGCAGATGGGTCCAAAAATACAACCATTATTTCCGCACAACAATATTATAAAGCCCTATATCGGGTCAATGAACCAAATGTTTTTGATGCTTCTTATATAAAACTACGAGAAGTGAAACTAGGCTATCAACTTCCAAGTCGCTGGATCTCTAAAATTGGATTCCAAGGTGCTTCTTTCGCTCTTGTCGCTAGAAATCTATGGATTATCCATAAAAACACACCGAATATTGATCCAGAAACAGCTTTTAATACAGGTAATGCACAAGGATTGGAAAGTTTGCAGTTACCCACTACCAGAAGCTTTGGTTTTAATTTAAATCTTAAATTTTAAGTAATCGATATCATCTACGCGTAAGTCAGCGTAAATGATGTGGCAATTAACAATTGATGGACAAATAATCATTTAAGAATGAAAATAAATATCACACATATATCCAGCCTCTTTCTTCTGCTAGGTCTAACAACCTCATGTAAAGATGAATTGGCCAAAATAAATAAAAATCAGAATGAAGCGGAAACCCCACAGCCAGCTTATCTCCTGACGAGTACAATTAAAACAACGACAGACAGTTATTGGGGAGTAAGTAATAATCTCGCTTCGAGTCTACTGTTCGTACAGCACTGGGCGAGGGTCCAATATACTGATCCCGACCGTTATATTTTCACAAATAATGACTTTAACGAAGGATGGTCCACTTGGTATTCAAAGAGTATCAGCCAACTAAAAATTATTCAAAAACTGGCTACCAGCACGGAGAATGACAACTATAAAGGTGTAGCAATAGTATTGCAGTCCTGGGTATTTTCTTTACTTACGGATGCCTATGGCGATATTCCCTATACTGAAGCAGGAGATATCGACAAGTATCTAACACCGCATTATGACACACAGGAAACGGTATATAAAGGACTATTGAATGATCTCAAAAATGCGCAAAGTTTATTGAAAACTGATGGTGAGGTTATTGAGGGAGATATTATTTATGATGGAAAAATCATAAACTGGAAACAGTTTGCAAATTCGCTAAGATTGCGATTCGCCCTACGTATAGCAGATCGCCTACCGGATCTCGCCAAAACAACATTGCAAGAAGTGGCTGCGGAAGGTAGTGGCTACATTAATTCGAATGATGAGATCGCCCAGTTGGTATATAGGGATGCACCGTATAGAAATCCAGTGAGTAGTTCATTCGAAGCAAGGGAAGACTATCGGGTAAGTAAAACAATGGTTGATAAACTACGTGATTTAAACGATCCTCGTTTAAGTGTATATGCGGATCGAACAAAAACTGCTACACCGCAAGAATATGTTGGGCTTCCAAATGGTTTGACATCTAGTGAGGCGAGTAGTATTGGCTTTGACCTCACATCGAGACCCGGTATCTATTTCCGTCAGCCTAAAGCCCCAGCGGTAATCTTAAGTTATTCAGAAGTCCTCTTTGGGCTCTCCGAAGCGGTGAGCAGAGGATTTATTACAGGAGATGCAGCAGATCTTTATCAAAAGGCCATCCGTGCTTCTTTGGAGCAATATCAAATAAGTAGCACTTCAATTAATACCTACCTCGGTCAACCGTCGGTAATTTTCGATCCCAATAACTATAAAAAGTCAATCGGCGAACAAAAATGGATTGCTTTATATGGGCAAGGTTTGGAGGCGTTTGCCGAATGGCGTAGATTAGATTATCCGCAGCTTACTCCAGCTAAAGCAGGTGCCTTAGGCGGAAAGATCCCGACACGTTTCTTATATCCCGGAACGGAGCAATCTTTAAATGGAGCGAATTATCAAGAGGCCATTAAAAATCAAGGCAGCAATACCTTACTGACCAAGCTGTGGTTTGATAAGGAATAAATTCAGCTAATTGAAATAAAAAAGTGGTGGAATATTTTCTCCACTTTTTTATTGATAGAATGCTTAACTTCGTAAAGACCATTAAGAAAGAATGCCATGGATGATCAAACATTAGATAAAATCGACCAACTGAGTGAAGAAGGCAATGCCTTTTGTGACGAAGAGAATTTTCGCGAAGCGATTAGGGTATGGACTGAGGCGCTCAATCTAATCCCTAGCCCACAAAATGTCCACGCTGAAAGTCTTTGGCTCGAAGCCTCTATTGGGGATGCTTATTTCTTGGAGGACGACTTCGAAAATGCACTTACCCACTTTGAAAATGCCAAGAGCAATATCATAGAAAATGCCTATGAAAATCCATTTATCATGCTGCGGTTAGGGCAGTGTTACCTCGAAACAGCGAATACCGAATCTGCGCAAGAATATCTGCTCCGAGCATATATGATGGAAGGAAAGGAAATTTTTGAAGAGGAATCACCAAGCTATTTTCGTTTTCTGGCTGATAATGTCGAGCTAGATTAATCAATTGCATCTGCTACCTCCATGGGTAAATCAGATTCAAGAATAGATGCTCCCTCGGCAAATATGGCCCGATATTTTTGCTGCCGTTCATCCTTTCTCGTCAGCTTGTCATAGGTAGAAGCTGACGAAATCATGCACATGACTCCCTTTTCATTAAAAAAGCGATACATTTCTGTATTCGATTCTTTTAGCTCAGGGCCTATATAGACTATCATCCTGTCATAGGGTAATCCCGAAGCTTTAAATTTAGCTAAGTCCGACTGATCTTTGATATGCATAGACATATACTGATCCGGATTCTGAGCCAGATAGTAGGCTGCCTGCTCTACATTATGTACGGTTACCCAAACCCAACGATAAGCATTATATTTTCGCAATATAGCTGCGGTTGCCGATAGCGGTAAATCTTTTTTATCGAGATTTAAAATGGTTTTTCCCTTTGCCCATTCAATAACTTCATCTAGGGTATTTATAGGATAATCGGTAATATTTCCTGCATGATCTTTCAGGCGAAGTTTACGCAATTCAGCCCAGGTATAATCTGATACTTTTCCTTTCCCATTAGTCACCCGTTCCAAGTTTGCATCATGGAGCAGTACCGCAACACTATCTTTCGTATAGCGTGGATCGATTTCAAAAATTGCCGGAGTTTTTCGTAACACGGCCTCAAATGCCGCAATAGAATTCTCAGGAAGACCATCTTCTATTGTCCCTCGGTGACCGCTTATGATTTTCTTCCCTTTGGCATATCTAAAATACGCACGCATGGCTTCTACAGTTTCAAACTTCAGTCCACAATCGCTTTGCGCTAAAACGTTAGCATATAATAAACTAGAGAAAAATAATAATAGAAATACAGAAATCGTTTTCAACTGTATATCATTGTGATCCAAAGCTGTCATTTACCTATGTGATTATAGAATATGAAGTGCTAAAATAACCATCCTATATCAATAAATTATAAACAAAATATGTACTCAAAATAAAGAAAACAAAATAGACTACTTTTTCTTCCATATTCACAGCGATCAAGAAAGACGCTCTAACTTGAATTATGATTTATCGTCGGAGATTGTGTGAGGGAGACAGCCCACTATAAATAGAATAATAAGCGAAAAAATAGCTTTTTTTTAGATGAAGAAAAATTAAATATTCTATATTTGCGTCAATTTATATTTGATCTAAATAAATCACCATGAAGAATAGAACACGATATACGATGTTCGCAGCAGGAACCCTTGTCCTTCTCGGGACTCAGTTACATGCACAAGAGTTATCTCTCCTTGTAAAAAATATAGAAAATCAACCCGTGGCCCAAGCCAATATCAAACTCAATGGAAAAAACATTGGCTACTCAAATCAGCAGGGGCAATTTCATCTCCCTAAAGTACCGACGAATACCCCGCTTCAATTTCGTGTTTCCTATACCGGTTTCTCGCCCCTTGAAAAAATGGTGCGTTTAGATACGGTCCGTGGTCCTATCCTATTTCAGTTAAATGCAACACAGACTTTAGACGAGATCATTGTTACCGCCGGTCGTAAAGCCGAAAGTATCTCTACCGTCCCTTCCTCGGTATCCATTTTAACAACAAAAGAGATCGAAGCGCAAAGCCAGATCAGCACCAATCTTTCGACCATACTTGGCAATACAATTCCGGGGTTGGGTACAGCTACCAATAAAGCAACCAATTCAGGTCAGACTTTACGCGGGCGATCTGTATTGGTTTTAATAGATGGAATCCCACAATCTACACCATTGATGAATGGACAGCGCGATCTACGCACCATCGACCCTAGTGTTATCGAACGCGTGGAAGTAATCAAAGGAGCAACCTCCATCTATGGAAATGGCTCAGCTGGCGGGATCATCAACTACATCACACGCAATCCGGCAAAAGATTCAGCTCCTATCCAAGGAATTACCAGTCTAAGGACAACCTTCAATCCCATAAACAGTGCCGGAACGCTGGGTTATCGTGCCGCCCAAACATTGTATGGCCGAAAAAACAGTTGGGATTACACCGTTAGCGGATCAGCGGATTATGTGGGTCTTCAACGCGATGGCGATGGAACAGCGCTCGGTCAAACCGACGGTCTGTCCAATACCTATCAATACAACGCATTTCTCAAACTCGGTTATACCATCGATAGCAGCTCAAATCTATCGGCTGTGTACAATTTTTATCGAAGCAACCAGCACAATAGATACATAAGTCAAACCGGCCTTTATGGACAAACGCCAACCATCGGTGTGAAAGGAGAAGACCCGGGTAAACCAGCCGGCACTCCCTACAACCACAATGCGATGTTAACCTATACAAAAAATGATCTTTTTTCATCGACTTCATTGGTTGCATCCGCTTATTATAACACATTTCGATCCATGAATCGTTACGTGGAGAAAGCATCAGCATGGTATGGTCCAGGCCAGACACAGATCAACTCAGAGAAAAAAGGATTACGCATCAATCTCAATACGCCATTTCAAGTATTGGGTTCCAACGCTGATATCACCTATGGACTTGATTTGCTGAATGATGTCACAGATCAAAATCTGACCGATGGTAGGGTTTATATTCCTTATATGAATATGCTCAATATTGCTCCCTATGCCCAGGTAAAAATTGATTTCCTCGAAAATCTAATTTTCAAAGGTGGAGTCCGTTATGAAAATGCAACAGTCAAGATCAAAGATTTCAACACCATTGCTACTGGACCCAATAATGAAGGCAGCATTGCTGTAAAAGGAGGAAAAATCCCCTACAAGGGAGCAACCTTCAATGCCGGCCTGCGGTATAATAAATATTCCTTGTTCAATCCTTTTGTGAGTTTTTCACAGGGTTTTGCAATCAATGAACTCGGCCGTATCGTCCGTCGAGCGACAGACAACGATTTGGATAGCTTAAAAACAGATCCCATTATTACCAATAACTATGAAGTTGGATTTTCCAGTAATTACAGTATTTTCCAACTATCCGCTTCCTATTACTACAGTACGTCAAAAATGGGAGTGGAACTTGTAGACATTGGCGGTTATCTCATGCCGCAACGCCTTCCTGAAGATGTCTATGGATATGAAGTAGCCTTAAGTGCCAATATCAGTCCACAACTCACTATAGGTGGAACATACGCCTATGTAGAAGGAAAATCAAAGAAAGATGATGGTACAAAATCTTACCTCAACGGCTCACGCATTGCTCCGGTCAAGGCTACGGGATACATCTATTATACGCCGATTAAGCCATTGACCTTTCAACTGTTCTGGGTGCACACCGGTGCTCGCGATCGTTTCACGCCAAACGAAAAAGGCATTTACAAAAACAGTGAAGGACCCGTTAAAGCTGTCGATTTATTCAATTTAAACGGTAATTATCGGATCAACAGACAGTGGTCATTGGGATTGGGTATAGAAAATCTCTTCAATAAAAATTACTATCCGGTCGTAAGTCAATACCGCGCATTAAATGAGGAATATGTGAAAGGCCAAGGAATGCTTGCGTCCTTTAATATCAATTACAAATTTTAAATGATCAAGTCTAGCATCCTCTGGTTACATAAATGGCTTGGGATTATCACAGGGATTGTCGTATTTATCCTGAGCCTAACGGGATGTATATATACCTTTCAGGATGAGCTCAAACTATGGGCTTATCCTGAAAAGTACTATATAACGCAGGCAGATACTGCTACCGCTCCCCTACCGCTAAGTACATTATTGAGCAATGCCCAAAGCAGTCTTGAAAAGGATCAGAAAATCACCCGCGTCGACCTCTATCCTGCCAAAGATCGAACCTGGATATTCCGTGCCATAAAGACAGACGAAGAAGCTTTTGGGCATTGGAATTACTTTCGGTATTATAAACGGATATTTATTAATCCTTATACCGGTCAGGTTCAAGAGATTGAAAACACAAAAACAGAGTTCTTTCAGCTCGTTTTACAGCTTCATCTCAACTTGCTATTGGGCAAAAAATATGGCCATGCCTTAGTAAGTTGGTCCACAGCGCTATTTATTGTCATTCTATTAAGCGGGATCGTATTGTGGTGGCCGAAAAAATGGAAAGGAAAAAATCTCCGCAGGAGCTTTTGGGTAGACACGAAGGTTAAATGGAAGCGCCTAAATCACGATCTGCACAATGTGATTGGTTTTTATAGCCTTGTTATTGCACTGGCTTTTGCGATTACAGGTTTGGCTTTTGCATTTCCGGGATTCAAAAAGACATATATCGCTACATTTAATCTTTTTCAACAGGAAGCGGCATCTACGGCTCTACCGGTCCCAACACCGATCCCCCTAGCTTACGAAAAATTTCAGGACAATGCACTCTACTATAGCCTCAAAAACTATCCGCAAGCCGAAATGCTTTCCATCCGATTAAGAAAGGACACTGCTCAGGAAATGGATATCCAGGTCAGAAGATACGAAAACCGAAGCGGTGTTTTTGACTGGCTCTATTTTGACAAAAAACAAGCTGCCTTAAAACAAATCAAATCCGATGAAAATTTACGACTGGGCGATCAGCTTGGTACACTCAATTATGACATTCATACCGGTAGCATCGGTGGTTTAACAACAAAGATTATTGCGTTTACTATAAGTCTTTTTTGTGCTTCCCTGCCAATCACAGGGTATATTATCTGGCTGAACAAAAGCAAGAAAGCAAAAAAGAGGAAAAGGTTATCAACATTATGTTAACAAGTAGTGTTAATAACTAGATTTTTTGTTTTAAACAGGTTACTAACAGAGTTATCAACATAATGTGGAAAAATGTACACCGACAGCTCCACAGAGTTAACCCCGGGATTTACACATAAAAAAAACAGGCATACAAAAATATGCCTGTTTTTTTTATGTGTAATCCAGCAATGGATCGACTTCTTATAAATTTGGATTTTGTTCGTATTCCGTATTTGGAATGGCAAATAAGTAATATGGACTATTATTCACAAAATTAGAACCATCAGGGAACTTGACTACCCGATGCCCTTGACCATCGACCAATTTTGTTTTTCCTTCTTCATCAACCACCTGCACCTGTATTGGTTCTCCTTTATCGTTTAAAAAAGCTTTACGTGTCACCTTACCTTGGGTACGAATAATATCAGATAATGCAAACCCCTCACCCCAAAGTTCCTTTCTACGTTCAATCAAAATCTCTGTGATCAGTTTTGTATTATCGCTTCCTTCAAACAACTTCGCATTCCGTGCTTTTCGCAGCTTATTCAAAGCAGCGACCGCCTTTTCTGTTTCTCCTGCCCTCGCATAACCTTCAGCCTCAATTAGGAGCATTTCAGCTGAACGCATATACACGATATCCCCTATTTGATTTGTCTTCATTTTAAACTTCTTATAGCGTAAAAAACCCTCTCTACCTTTCAGACCATCCCACTCAAATAGCGCGTATCGGACATCATCTTTATCAAATAGGTTCTCAAAATAAGGATCAGCCATAAAACTATAATAATAAGAAGCAGAAGACGAAACGTCGATGTAATGAAACGTATAACTAGCCGTATTCTGCTCGGTAGTTTGCAAATGTCCCCATAGCCATTCCGAATTCTGTGCATCGTTAAATCCAGCCTGATAATCCGACGCACTCATTAGGTTGTGTCCGACCGCAGCTTTATTTGCATATTCTGCCGCTAATTTCCATTCACCGATCTGTAAGTAGGTCCTGGCAAGAAGTCCATAAACAACGTCTATACTGATCTGATATTTTTCCACATTTGTTGCTGAAGCCAATAGTACCTCACTGTCTTTTAAATCTTTCAGAATCTGTTGATACAGTTCTTCCAGGCTTGCCCTGGGCTTACCTTTTGTTTGCAGGGTACTCGGCTCAGTATAAATCGGTACTGATTTTGCGCTTTTATCTTTTAGGTAACTAAACTGATAGAATGAAGCCAGATTAAGATAAATAAATGCACGCAAAGCCTTCGCTTGCCCCTTTAGGAAGTTTTTATCTGCAACCTCCCCAGTCACCCCATCCACTTTCGAGATCACATTATTGGTATTGTCAATTACTTTATAAAATAAAGTCCAAAAAGATGATACCCGATAGGACCGGCGGTTATCTAATTCCGTAAAGCCGTATGCATCGCGGTAACCATATTTGGTTGTCACCGCCACATCGCTCCCCATGGCATCACTTGTACGCATTACGGATGTATACCCCGGATTAGCATAAGTAAAATAGGTATCATTTAAGTATTTCCATGTACCGTTGACAACCGTTGCCACACCGCGCGTATCTTTATAAATCTGCTCTTCGGTTACAGATGTGGTAGGCACCGTATCAAGCTTATCTTTACAAGAAGTATTGATAAAGGAAAGCCCTAAAAGCATATAGACAAGTTTTATTTTTGTGATTTTCATAATATTATTTACTTTAAGCATTCAACTGATTTAAAACACAAGCTGTATACCACCTGAGATTGTACGCATCGCCGGATAGCGGAAATATGTATTACCATTTACCGTCTGCTCGGGATCCATACCTTTGTGACCATAAAATGTCAAAAGATTTTCAGCTGTAGCAAAAACACGTATTTTATCTATATTGATCCGCTTCAATAAGGCTCCTGGTAGACTATAACCGAGGCTTACGTTTTTGAGCCGCGCATAGGTTCCGCTATATAAAAAACGTGTGGATGCTGAAGTCCAGTTTGTAGCATCTGTCGTTAGTTTAGGAACATCTGTTTGTGTATTTTCCGGTGTCCAGTGATTTAATATTTCTTTCGACCAGGCACGGCCGGCATTATTACCATTATGCATTAATTGAATGTAGTCATTATCCAGTATTTGACCTCCAAGGCTAAAGCTTAATAACGCAGACAGGTCGAAATTTTTGTAAGTAAAACTGTTCTGAAGTCCTCCTACGAGATCCGGGAGTGAGCTCCCGGCAACAAAGCTGCCCGCATCGCTGTATTTAGAAGTTTTCTCGCCGGTATTATTACCATCTTTATCAGCGAGATACCATTGCGGCAATCCATTTTGGGGGTTCACACCAGCCCATTCAGGCATATAGAAATCGAAGACACTCCCCCCTACGCGAAGAATTTTAGTGCCACTGATAATTGCCTTCGTATTATCCGGAAGAGACGTAACTTTATTTTTATAATGAGAGAAATTGAGATCCAGATTCCATCTAAAATTATCATTTTTAACAGGTATCGTATGGATATCCACATCTATACCGGTATTTTTCACGGCACCTATGTTCGCGTCGTAGCCAACATATCCTGTTGACGAAGCCATTGGCATTGTAAACAGTAAATCCTTACTTCTTCTGTCAAAATATTCTACGGTCAAAGAAACCCTATCCTGGAAAGCCGAAACATCCACGCCCACATTTAAATTCAGATTAGTTTCCCATTTCAGATCCGGGGTTGCCAATCTACCTGTATAGGTCCCTCCCTTGCCAAGACTATTGGCAATCGTATAAAGTCCCTGATAGGCATAATAAGTTCCCAGATTATCATTCCCTTGACCACCGTAACTCGCACGGAGCGTCAATTGACTAATTGTGCCATTATCTTTTAAGAAATCTTCTTGCTTCAATTTCCACGATCCCCCGACAGACCAAAATGTTCCCCAGCGCTTCTCTGGGCTAAATCTTGAAGAGCCATCTGTCCGTAATGAACCGGAGAAATAATATTTGTTATCATAATTATATTCCAGACGCCCCAGAAAACTCAATAGTCTATAGTCAACACTTGAGCCAGTAAAACCATCCAATTGCGAAGCTGCAACCGGTTCATAGAATCCCGGCAATACAAAATAACTACGGTTACCGCTAATATTGCTACTATTAAAGGCATAATATTCCTGTCCCGCTAATACATTAAGGTGATGTAAGCCAAACTGCTTCTCATAGGTCAATATATTATTCCAGGTTTGTCCTACCGTCCGTACGCTTGATCGCCCCACAGAACCAAAAGTTTCGGCACTAAATCCATATAGAGGGTTTTCGTAATCGTGTGTATTGGAATTGATATAATCCAGACTATAGGTAGATTTCAATTTCAGATTCTCTGTTAACAGAGCTTCCAGATAGGCCCTTGCAGAAATATTTTCCCTACGAATATCATTCTTATCCAATGGTAAAGTGGCTGCTAAATTGTTACGCGGTGAGGCAGCACTAGGTCTATATGCGCCAAAATCATACACTCTTTTTCCATTCTCTTCCACATAAGATCCATCGTCATTACGTTCATAATACGGATAAAAAGAAGGAACCAGTCGTGAAAAGTTAATTATATTAGCCGTATTACTGTCTTCCGATTGCGGATACTTCTGTAACGTGCTGCTCCCTGCTATATTTACACCGGCATTCAACCAGGATTTAACTTTGCTATCGATATTCGCCCGCAGATTATAACGTTTAAACCCGGACTCAATAGCCATCCCTTGGTCATTAAGATAACCTCCCGAAATATAATAGGTGTTTTTTTCACCTCCACCACTAAAACTTAAATCACCTTGGGTACGCACACCAGTCCGTTGTAATACATCTTTCCAGGGATCGTCCCATAGCGTTTTGGCTCCCGGAACCAGTTTACCATCTAGACCTACCGGTTGCGGAAATTGACTACCATAGGGATTCTTCTTCAAATCGACCAATAAAGTCCTGCTCGCATTGGCAGCTGCCTGTGAAGCACTCAAACCATTGCTCAAATTTTTATTTCGCAGGGCCTCCCAGTACAACTGGAAGTATTCGTCTGTCGTCACTTGTTCGTAATCGCTGACAGCGCGACCCGAATATCCCTGTGTGAAATTAAGATTGATTTTTGTATCACCCGAACTTTTACCAGATTTAGTCGTAATAATGATAACGCCGTTTGCCCCACGTGAACCATAGAGCGCGCTGGAAGCCGCATCCTTTAAAACCGATATGGACTGTACGTCATTTGGATTTATGGAACTGATATCCCCAGCATAAGGATTGCCGTCCAATACAATCAACGGAGAACTTGATGCGTTGATGGAACCAATTCCGCGAATACGAATTGTCGCATCCGTCCCCGGCTGACCAGACGAAGCAACAGATTGCAAACCGGGAACCTGACCTTCTAATGCTTTAGAGATGCTTGAAACCTGTCTATTCTCAATTGCTTTGCTGCTCACGGTGCTAACCGAACCGGTAATATTGGATCGTTTGGATGTACCATAAGCCACTACAACTACTTCCTCTAGGTCTGTACTAGAAGGTTTCAGCGCCAAAGAAATATTCGTTCCTGCGGCTCGCACCTGTTGCGATTCGTAGCCTATAAATGAAAATTCCAAAAGAGGAACATCTTTAGCAGTGGTGCTAATGGTAAATTCACCTTTCGCATCAGTTAGTGTTACCTTATTTTGATCTGACACACGTACACTTACGCCAGCTAGCGCCTGTCCCGTAGTCGCATCAGTAACTCTTCCCTGGATGGAACGTTGCTGTGCATACAATTTATTCATATTGGCACTAGACAATGCTACCGCTACAATAGGAATGTATTTAAATGTTGAGTGCATATAAAGAATATTTTAATAAATTAGTTAAGTATTGTAAATATATAGAAAAAATAAATAAATATAGTGTAATTATTCAAGCAAATAGCTTACTTTATTGCGCATTTTTAAAAATCTACTAAATTGATAGATTTTATCAGAGCGCAAATATAATACAATCTATACTATTTTACTATACATTTTTAATAAAAAAATAAATCATTAAAAATCAATAGATTACAAAAACAAATTATGACAATAAATTGATAGTAAGCAAGCTAACAATTGTTATTGATCCAGCCAGCGCTGAAAATTTGGCGAGCGTTCTTCGCTAACAATAACATCAATCCCCGTTGGAGTTTGGGGAATTAGTTCCAATTTAATTCTATTTCGACTTATTTTTAACATAGACTGAATAGAATCAATACGAATAAGAAATTTTCTGTTAATTTGAAAAAAAACGAATGGATCTACCTGGGTCACCAAGTGGACAAGTCTATCCTCAATAATATAGGCTACCCCCGACTCCTTTTCTACTGCATAAAGTTCTTTATCTTCCGCCATAAAGTAAGCAATATCGGCAATCGCCAAGGACTTTAAAAAGTTGCCATACTTCACCAGAAATCGCTGTTTTAGACGCAGCTCTGCTTTGGGTAGCAGGGGCTCCATACGCTTCATGGTCTGCGCGAGTTCTTCCGCATCAAAAGGTTTCAACAGATAGGCATAACCTTGATTTTGAAAGGCTTCCAAAGCGTATTGTTCATAGGCCGTTGTAAAAATAAGCGGCACCTCAATCGAAACCTGTTTAAATATTTCAAAACTCAGCCCATCCATCAGGTGGATATCCATAAAGATCAAATCGAAATGATGCTTATTGATGACCGTCACTGCTTCCTGAATCTCCTTTGCATTGGTAAAAGTCAATGTGCCCTCACCATAACGTTCAGTCAACATCTCCTTTAAGCCTACATAAGCCCAGTCTTCGTCTTCAACGATCAATATATTCCATCCCATGGGTTGAAAGTAATAAAAAATCCATTTCCTAAGAAAGAAAATGGATTAATATATAAAGGATTAAAAAAAATTGACTTTATTTCAATAGATCAGGATTATTATTGATAGCCTCCTGAGGATACCGGATTACATATCGCGGATCGTTTTGCTGTAAGGTTGCTGTTTTGCCAAAACTGGTATGTGTTATTGCAGGTCTTGTTGTACGTTTTAAATCGTACCAGCGTAATCCCTCCAGCGCCAGCTCGCGCTTGCGCTCAAGCAACACCGCATCCAGCAATTGTTCTTTGGACAGATCTGCATCAGCTTTCATTTGTTTGGCGTAGGCATCAGCAGTAAATCTGTTTTTCTTTAGTGCGGACAGATATTTTAGTGCTTCCGCCGTATTTCCAAGACGAGCATTACATTCCGCAATCGTCAAATAAAGCTCCGCATTTCTAAAACTGACATTAAATCGGTTTTCTCCACCTTTGAGAGATACATAATCAGCACCTCTTTTTTGGAAGTAACGTCCCTTCCTCAAATCACCATCTGGGTAGGATAATAATAGAGCCGGCGAAATAAATGAACTTGAACGAACTTCCGAAATAGACACCTTCTCCAACGCCATAATGATTTCAGCGGACTCAAAATCATTGGGTAATAAGCTTCCCCCAACATTAAGATCTACTAACTTGTCGTTTATTTTCAAGGCTTGCTTTGCCGCATCTATTGCTGCCTGCCATTCCCCGCGATACAAGTGAACACGTGATGCCATTGCGTAAGCAGCTCGTTTACTAAAGCGATAATTCACGCCTTTGGCCTGATCGTCTACCGTAAGCAATACGGTCCCCTTTTCCATATCTGATAACACCTGTGCATAGGAGTCACCTATGGTTGCAGGAACAAAACGTTGTTCCAGGTCGATTTTAGTCGACAGCGGAACTCCACGCAAGGCTATATTGCTTGGTGAATAGACTTCACTGTAACAATTCAACAATTCAAAATGGGAATAAGCACGCATCAGATAGGCCTCCCCTTTAATCTGATCCACTGTCGCATTGCTTGTCAATTTCTCGTCAATGGTACTGATGATCTGGTTGCTATAGAAAATACTCTTATAGAAGGCCAAATACGGATAAGCAATGGTTGCCGGATCGGGATTTTGATCATTCCATAAGTAGATATCTTTGGTCTGGGCAGCATCTGTCGAGCTTTCATCCAAAAGCAATTCGTCCGTACGTAATGACAAATAGGATTTATGTGCAGGGAAGCCAACATAGCCGCTGGTCATTACGCCCCTAAAATCACTTTCCGAGGTAGGAATGACAGTTCCCACCGGTTGTATATCTAAGTATTTATCACAGGATGTCAATGCACTTGCTGTCATGATCAATCCAAAATAAATTATATTCTTCATGTTTAATCAATTAAAAGAATTAAAAACTTGCCGAAAGACCAAAGGCAAAGGATTTGCTGATCGGCTGCGCATAATTGTTACCATAAGTCTCCGGATCAAAGTAACCTTCGTAATTTGCTCCGAAAACAAATAGGTTACGTCCCTCTACGTTCACACGCAAATTGCTTGCGCCAATTTTCTTACTCACTGCTGTCGGGAGCGTATAGCCTAAACGAATGCTATTGATGCGGACATAGCTCATTTTCTTAGCCCAGACATCGTACATATTAAAGGATTTGATCGGGTCATTACTTTCCATCCAACTATAGGCCATCCAACGGTCATTAAGTTCAGAACTTATACTTCCCAATGCTGGAAAGGCTGTATTACCCTGTAAAGCCATCAACAGGTCTCTGGAATAATTTTGCCCCCTATCCACAAGAGCAGGATTGTAGGTCGGTGTACGGCTTACCCAACGGTCCAAATTGAATACGGCTGAAATAGCCAGATCAAAATTAGCATAGCGGAAACGGTTGGTCATACCACCGATAAACTTCGGATCCTTACTGCCCAAATATCTAAATTTAGAAAGATAAGTCGCTGCTGTCATACTCGTTTGTGAAGTATATCCCGGTAAGAAATCTGCCCAAGGATCATACAAACCATAGAAATCTTCCATGCTCGAAACAGATCCATCCTGATTTCTGAACTGCATCACGCCATCTTTATCCAAGCCAGCAGTTTCCAATACGTACATTCCATTAATAGGGCGACCTGCCTGCGACTCTGGCGAGTAGGCTTTCGGATTATCCATCACCTTCAATAATTTATTATTATTGTGGGCAATATTAAAATCCGTAGACCAGGAGAACTTATCCGTCTGAATCTGACGGCTTGAAATCGTCAATTCTATCCCCTGATTTCGCACTGATGCCCAGTTGACCTGGACATTCTGAAAACCATTTTCCATAGGCAATTCACTGTTTCCTATTAAATCGGTACTTGTTCTATTGTAATAATCAACCGTAATATTCAGTCTATTTTTCCAAAGGCCTAAATCAATACCGGCATTATATGACTTCGTACGTTCCCAACGTAATTTATCATTTGCCGGCATCTCCACCACTACTGTGCTTTCTGTATTTCCGGGAAGCAGAGTTGCGTTATTGTACAGTCCGACGATAAACGGATAAGTGTTACGGTCAATATTCCCTTGTATACCGTAAGAGGCACGTACGCGAAGATCAGATAACTTTGTCTTATCCTTTATAAAATCCTCTTCCAATACATTCCACGATCCGGACAAGGACCAGATTGGCAAAAAACGATATTGCGGATCTACCCCGAACATATTGGAGCCATCATAACGAATGCTACCATACACGTTATACTTGCGGTCAAAGGTATAGGTCGCATTACCATAGAAAGAAGCATATGAATTCTCTCCAAACACTTTGCTATACTGAAGAAATCGTCGATCATCTTGATAGTTACTGTTTGGAAAAACAATACTCTGGGTGGTCAACGTTGCTGGATTATATCCAAACCCTTTGGATGAAACTATTGTATTTTTACTCCTTCTCAGTTCTGTTCCCCCCATCAGTTCCAGCTCATGCTTTTCATTCCAGGTTTTGTTATACTTTAAGTAGGTCTTCCAATTATATTGAAATATACTATTATGATCATTTTCGATCTTACCACCTGTAGGCAGGAAATACTTATTCGTTTTAGTCGCAGCATCGTAGTACCGTGTTGCAGCACGCAATTTACGGGTATTATAACTTTCCTGATCGGCAAATCGTTCCATACTATTTTCATCAAACTGCAAGCCAAATTCGGTACGTAAAGACAATTGCGGAATAATGGTATACTCCAGGTAACCAATGGCTTTTAAGGCCTTATTGGTTAGCGTATATTTGGTGTTTTCACGTTCTTCTACGGAATTAAAAGGAATGTAAGTATCTTTTTCATAGCCCTCAATATCCGGATCATAATTGTACTTACCTGATTGGTCACGCACAGTCAGGTAAGGATTTACCGTACGGACGTAATTGCTTGGATTGGTAAATGCATCAGCGTCCTGAATCGGATTCTGTCTGTTTGAAACCGAACCTAAGAGATTAATCCCAGCTTTAAATCGATCGTTTATATTGAAATCATTGTTTAATGTCAATGAATAACGACGTAGGTCTGCCCCTTTAGTCGCCCCCTTTTCATCGTAAAAACCACTTGACAGATAGTAACGATGTCCGTCATTACCGCCAGAAATTGATGCCGAATATTGTTGATTGAGTGCCTGACGATAAAGTTCTTTTCCCCAGTCCGTTTGTTGCGTACGCAATTGACTGATGGATTGCTGCACTTCTGGCGATAAAGCGGCCAAACCACCCGAACGGTAAGCATCCAATGCATTTGCGTTGTTTAGGATACGCATCACCGCTCCCTTGTCCGTCCGGTAATTTAAATCGGTCCGGTCTGCCATCAATAGTTCAAAGTCTACTTTTTCATTGGCATTCATCAGGTTGAGTTTACCAAAGTCAGGACGTTCGGTCACAAAGGTATTTGCCGAAATCTGCAGTTTTGCTGGTCCGGATTTACCTCTTTTCGTAGTAATCACTATCACGCCATTCGCTGCACGCGCACCATAAATCGAAGTTGCTGCCGCATCTTTTAATACCGTGATATCTGCAATATCATCAGGATTGATTCCTGCGATCGGAAGATTCGTCAAGCTATTCAGATTATCCTTTTCAATCCGATTTGGCATTGCTGTTCCCTCAATAGGCAATCCGTCAATCACCCATAGCGGATCCTGCGTACCATTGAGCGATACCGTACCGCGGATACGGATCTGTGGTGCACTGTTAGGACCACCGTTAAAATTGCTCAGCTGTAAACCAGCCACCTGACCTGCTAGCATCTCATCAATTGATGCAACACCAGTTTGTTTGATATCGGCTACATTGATTTTATTATACGCAGTGGTATTCTTACGCTTTTTGATATCGGTATATCCCGTTACGATCACTTCGTCCAAAGATTCACCACCCGGTTGTAGTAAAATCGTCTTGTGATCCTGAAATACTGGAATCTGCATTCGTTGGTATCCCACATAACTAATGGTGACGTATTTTAAGTTTCCCGGAACTTTTAGGCGAAATTCGCCCGAAGCATCAGTCAATGCACCCAAAGCAGATTGTTGCACCTGATTGGGTACACCGATGTCTTCGGCTACTGCCGAACTTTCGACTACAACCGTCGCCCCCACGACCGGCTTTAATGTGACCGCATCCAGTACCTTTCCTTTCAGTTCCTTGGATTCCTGTGCTTGTGCCATTTGCACACACATGAAGGTCAGCGGTATTAAAAACTTATTCATTTTGGTAGATGTTGATATAATAGATGTTAATATATTAGTTCAATTGCAGGGTATTTGCAATACGCAATTGCAGATCCATATAATGTGCTTTTGTTGTGGCATCTCCTGTCCTTTGTTTCTGTTTCAACAATTGGTAGATCTCATACAGCTCAGCGCGTTTATAGGTCAGCATATCCGAAGTACGGATCATTCCAGTGACATGTACATTACGTAAACCCACTTGAGCAGAAGCAGTATGTTGCGGATGCAAACACAGATTAGGCTGAGTTCCTTCGATCAATTGTTCGACATCAGCTAATTTTTTTGCATTTAATTTCTCCATGGACTTATTCGTGGAAACCATCAGCACATCCACGTAATTCTGTTGCAACATGCGCGTTTTAAGATCCAATGTCTGTCCACCGAGCGTTTTTGCGAAAATTTCTTTGCGTACAGATGCTAAAAATGCAGGTGCACTCCATGCTTTCTTGTCGCCAAAGAGATTTTCCATTTCGACCATGCGCAGTAGACGTTCATCATTCACCAATTTATAGAGCATGGCATATTGAAATTCCCGTTGCAGGTTATAAGGTGCATATTCAAATGGTCCCATTGGTGAATCTCTTAAAGGAAACGTTTTCGCCATCAGTTCCGGAACAAATAACCAATCCGGCATATAGAACACATGTTTCTTTAAATATTCTAGTGCAGCGATCTGTTTTTCTTTAGGCACGGGGCTATATGCATTTTTTTGGTCGCCCAAAACAGCATTTTCAAGATAAATACCACCGATATTATTCAGCACATGGTCTGCATAAGCATACCATTGGCCAACTACGCCCATATATAATTTACCAGCACGGTAGTAGTCATCCCCTGTATTTGTTGTCCAATTGATGATATTAGGCATCATGCGACGCAGATTCAGCATGCCATATTCCCCAGCTTTCATTGCATCATCGCCCAGATCTTCGGATTGTGCCCGTGGATCCACAATATTTTTGGAATCTTGTTGCTCCCCGTAATGATAGATTGGGTCATGAACATGGGCATCAATTTCGTTTCGCAACAAAGGTATTTCATCCCAAGGCTGGGTTTTACCATACCAACGGTAAGCCCATCCGATTGCGTATTTGTCATAGGCTCCAATCACCGGAGTGATCTGCTCGACACCATCTTGAGGTTGCGCTACATAATTGAAACGTGCGTAATCCATAATAGATGGTGCCGTACCCCCCATTTTTGCGGTAAAGCTTTTACTCCGTAGCGAGTCAACAGGAAAACTTGCCGACGAACCCATATTGTGCATCAGTCCCAAGGTATGTCCGATCTCATGTGAAGAGACAAAACGAATGGCATGAGCCATTTTTTCATCCGAGAATACATTCGACCGTGCCGAAGTATCTACAATACCAGTTTGGATCCGCATCCAGCTATTCAAGATCGTCATCACATTATGCCACCAGATCACATCAGCTTCCAAAATCTCACCGGAGCGAGGATCCACCACAGATGGTCCCATCGCATTGGCCTGCGCTGACGCAGCGTATACAATAGAAGATACATTTGCATCATCCGGATCAAATTTGATACTATCCGGTTGTTGTTTGGCCAAAATCGCATTCTTAAAACCTGCTGCCTCAAATGCTTCCTGCCAATCGTGAACGCCATCAATGATGGCTTGTCGCCACTGTTTTGGCGTGGCCGGATCAAGATAAAAAACAATAGGCTTTTTCGGCTCTACCAGTTCACCTTTCAGGTAACGAGCTTTGTCCTCATCTTTGGGTTCCAGTCGCCAGCGGTTAACCAGATTTTTTTTATCCAATTCTTGCTGTTTATCGTTAAAGTACCAACGTGGCGATGTAAAAAAACCAATACGTGGGTCCGCAAAACGTGCTACCATCGGCGTTTCAGGCAGTTCATAAAGGTTGCTTGTAACCTCCAGTGATACCGGTACCGATTCATTGCCCTCTGTTACTTTTGTCGACAACACCGACTTCACAACAATATTATTGGAATAGGATTTAATTTCTTCGATCGTGGATATGCTGGTTTTGGGTGAGGTACCTAAACCCAAAGAGGTGAAAACATCCGTAAAGCTCTTTTCTGACCCGTCAAATACCTTGTTAACTTTAATCACCACAGCACTCGAATCTTTGGAGTAGCTCTCCACTTTAAAAGATTCGATGTATGAGGGACGATAATTATCGTAGACCGATGCAGCGATCGCATCAGTTGTAGGAACTTCCACCTGAGGTTTAATCTCCGAAACCCATACCTCTTTCTTCTCTTTGCGCAGGGTAAACCGAATCACCTTATTTTCATAATTCATTCCCTTATTTACACCAGCCTCATTCAGCGCCAAGGGAACGGAAGACAATTTTTGGATCAGGAGAATGTCCTGGCCCATTTTTTTCAATGGAATTTCAAAATAATAATTATTTTCCTTTCGGATCACACCAAACATACCACTGTCCACGCGCGCGTCTTTAAACAGTTTATCATAGGCGATCGTCGTATCTTTCTTGGCTGTAGAATCTTTTGTAGAAGTAACAGTCTCTTTTTTTCGTAAACCTACCGTCTGCAATACAGAACAAGATTGCATGAGGCCTGCCGAGAATAAAAGGCTTAGGGCTAGCTTGGTATAAGTGTTGTTCATTCGAATAATTTTTTCTGAGCGCAGATTTTCAATAGCATAAATACCTGCTAATGCACCCGGTTTGTTTTTCAATGGCAAATGAAGCGATCATAAGCTGATGGTAGGACTCATCGTGAGAACTATTGAGCTGGCGATTGTTTCATCCGATAAGATTAAGATTAGGTTAATCTTGCAATTAAATTCCTAGATCAGGAGCCAAATTTGTTAAAAATATTGTATAGAATCACCCCAAAAGGGACGAGCGCGCATTTCCAACGTATGAACACGCACATATAACCTATGAACACGTATCCAAACCGCATCTCCCTACCATTTTTTAAAGATCCAGCAGTGGCAAATTGACAAAAAAACGTCTGTCTACTGTTCCGAAGCCAAACCCGTCTAACCTATAATGGGCATACATAGACACCAGGTAATTAAGCCCATATCCCTCACCTTCCATTTCAGCACCCTGCCGCGGCTGCCAATTGTTGCTTACTTTTATGATTTTGCTGTCCGATAGATATACGATATCGATCTGAAGTGGATTTTCCGGCGAAATACGCGTATGTTTGATTGCATTTTCCACCAGCATCTGCAAGGCCAGACGTGGCAGCTTATGTCCCAATACTGCTGTTGGAATCGAAATCTCCATATCTTTGAGCGCTGCTCCAAAACGTACCTGTTGTAAAAAGAAATACGCTTTTGCAAGCTCCAGTTCTTCCTGTACCAAAGACCATTCCGAGTCGTCTGTACGCAGCATTTTACGATACACCTTGGTCATCTTACCCACAAAAGACTTCGCCAGATCATTATCCTTACCAATCAGATATTGGAGGGAGCCAAACGTATTAAACAAAAAATGTGGATTGATCTGCTGCCGCAACTGAACCAGACGCATCTGCGTATATTCATTTTCCTGCTGTAAAGCCATTAATTTGAGCTGCTGAATCTTGCGCCGCTCTAACACATTAAAATAGATAAGTGCTATTGCCACAAGCATCAAACCGACACCAAGTAAAATACTATAGGTCATCACTTCCTGGATCTCATCCTCGATGGTCAACAGCAGGACACTGACCCGAATTTCTCCCCCAACAAAAATAATCGAACAGGGATAGGAGTTGACCATCACATCCAATTTGAGGTAGTCCGATTCAACGATCTTGCCCTGTGGGATTACTTTGGTTTCCTTTCTTTTTCCCCACTTTGTATTATCGGGTGAAACGACACAGAGACCTTGATCATTATAAATTTCAAAATAAGCTCTTCTTCCAAAATAGCGGTATCGTGGTGCGAAATAGCCATTTAATTTTTCGATATCAATATAGATATGATATAAGCGATGTGCTATGGTGCGGGTTTTATAAAGCATCCACATCTTCTTGTCCACACGATCCAACTGGCTTACCGGAATAAGGACAAGCAGGGAATCACGACGAATCTGGGCTGTTGGTAGGGTATCCACCAACCTTTTCTCAGATGTGTACAGTTCTTGTTGTAACATTTCCAGCTGCTTGTTCAGCAGCAACATATTTTCATCGGCAAAATCTACCAATACCCTTTTATTCAGTCGATCTATTTTATGATGGATAATACCGAGCAGTCCCCCACCTATCAACAGCAACAAAAGCAAACAGAAAATAAGGATAGTACCGTTTTTCTGTTCAGCATTTTTAAATCGAAAATTCACGACGCAAAAATACGGGAAAAATTCCGAGCATTACAAAACCACCTGATAAGAAAGGACTTTGCTCATCCATTTGTCATTGAATCTCGACATATTTTACAGGAGAGACCAAAATAAATCTTTCAATCAGCGAACTTTAGCAATAAATTTCGGACTTTTGTACCCACAAAAAAACAGCACTGTGTCAAAAGCAACATTTTTAAAGTTTGCCAAACGAATCTCTATCGGTCTAGCAAGTTTAATAACACTATTTATTCTTTGTATATTATCCATTCCCTATATCTTCGAAAAAGAAGTAAACGACAAAGTCAAATCTTTGGCAAATGCACATATCAATGGGGAACTCAACTATACAAAAGTCAGATTAACCTTCTTTGATCAATTTCCGCTGTTGACAGCATCCATGGATGACGTGTTGTTAAAAGGCGCCGAACCATTCAAAAAAGACACCTTGCTTGCCGCCAAACAAGTTAGCTTTGGGATTGACCTCATGAGCTTGCTTAAGTCTAAAATTATCATTGACAAGTTTATCGTTAACAATGGGAGAATCAATATTTTGGTAGATTCGCTGGGCAATGCGAACTACAACATTTATAAATCCGCACCTACAGATTCCACCAAGACAAAAGACGATTCCGAAAGCAGCGCACTCGCCTTTCAGCTGATCAGATTTGAAAAGACCAGTCTACATTACGAAGATCAATCTATTCCATTATGGATTGAAGCCAAAGATCTGGACTATGAGGGCAAGGGCGATCTGATGTCGAATATTTTTGACCTGAATACCAAAGCCAAGATCGCCGCTTTTTCCTTTTCCTTCGACAATGAACTATACGTTGATAAAAAATCCATTGACGCCAGCTTATTAACCCGTATCAACACCGATAATCTATCCTTTGTATTTGAAAGAAATGACATCAGGATCAATCAATTACCTGTACGGTTCCGGGGATTATTATCCTTTATATCGCACGGTTATCACCTGGATTTTAAACTAAAATCCCAGGAGAGTACCCTGAGTGAATTGCTGTCACTGGTTCCCAATAGTTACGCATCATGGATAAAAGATCTATCGGTCAAGGGTACTTCTGAAGTATTTGTCAACTTATTAGGAGACTATATCGTCGACAAGAACGAAATGCCCGATCTTTCTTTGGGACTGACCATCAACAACGGTTATCTTGCTTATAAACAATCCAGAAATCCACTAACAGATTGGAATGCAAAATTAAGGATTGATCTTCCGGCATTAAATCCCGACTCGCTCCGGATTGACCTGAAACAATTTGACTTTAAAGTTGCATCAGGCTACTTCAACGCAAAAGGACAAATCGCAGGACTCCATCCTGTGACTGTACATGCTGATATGAAAAGTGACCTGGATCTGGGTATCCTCTATTCCTCCTTGCAGTTCCCGGACTTCTCTTTCGGAGGCCGCTGGAATCTCGACGCAAAGATCAACGGAACCTATGCCAAAGCCACACGCAAAGTCGGTCTTCAAAAGCGCAAACAGGAGTACATTGCTTCCATACCGACATTTGACATTAAAAACACCCTCGCAGATGGTCATTTCAAATTGGCCAATCTCCCAAAAGGGCTTGAAAAGATTGCGTATCGCCTTGAGGCAAAAGACCCGGATGGCAAAATGCAAAGCGCCGCTATCGCTATTCACGACATCTCTATCCAGGCGCTCAACAATTATATCAAGGGTTATGTTTCTATAACGGATTTCAATAAAATTGCCGTACAGTCTGACCTCAAAGCCTTATTCAATTTGGCCGATATCAAAAGCTTCTATCCGATCAAAGATATCGAACTGGCGGGACTGATTGATGTCAACCTCAATGCAAAAGGTTATGTCGATCTCAAACGGAATATTTTTCCGCAAACCAATACTTCCATTGTGATGAAAGATGGGTTTATCAAATCCAAGGAGTACCCTATTCCAATGGATAATATACATGTTGAAGCCTTCGTGAATAGTGCGAAGGGGTCTTTACGTGATTTGAATGTGAAAATACTACCTGTTTCATTTACCTTCGCGGGGGAACCATTTTTCCTGAATGCAGATCTGCGCAATTTCAATAACATCAACTATCATATTCAGTCCAAAGGAAAACTCAACCTTGGTCCGATCTATAGGTTTTTTGCTTTGGACGGAACCAATATTGACGGGTTCATCCATACAGATTTCAGTCTAAAAGGTCTTCAGAGCGATGCGACGAGCGGACGTTATACCAGACTCCACAATAGTGGCCACATCAACATCGGCCAGATCCAGGTAGAGACAGATCTTCTCCCTCAGCCCATAGCGATCAAGAGCGGTGACTTTAGCTTTCACCAGGAGAAAATGAACTTTGATAGATTCCTGGTCAATTACGGTAAAAATGCGATTTCGATAAAAGGCTACATGAATAATATCATTAATTACCTGACCAATAGCAATGCAGCCTTACAGGGGCAGTTCACACTCAACAGCAAAAAAATCACTGTTGATGACTTTATGGTTTTTGCGGACAATCCTTCGGCGGCATCCTCTTCTTCAGAGACAGGTGTGATCCTTTTGCCTAAAAACCTGGATGTTCAGGTACTGGGCTTAGTCACCAATGTCTCTTACAACAACATGAATATCAAAGATTTCAAGGGGGATCTACAGATCAAAGAAGGCAAACTGGCGCTCAACAACACCACTTTTGAACTGGCGGGATTAAAAGCAGCTATGAATGGAAATTATAGACCAATAAATCCCCGTAGAGCCGCATTCGACTACGCTGTAAAAGCGGACAGCTTTGATATCCAACGTGCCTATAAGGAAATTCCAATGTTCAGAGAGATGGTGACTGCTGCCAAAAATGCGCATGGCCTTGTCTCTTTGGATTATAAACTGGGCGGCTTATTGAACGGCAATATGCAGCCTGTCATGCCTTCCATTGTCGGTGAAGGTACCTTGACGCTAAACCAGATCAAATTCAGAGGGTTCAAGTTACTGAACGGTATCAGCGAATCTACCTCAAAAGAAAAATTGAAAGACGGCGAAGTGAAAAAAGTTGTCATCAAATCACATATCAAGAACAATGTCATGACCATCGAACGTACCAAAATGAAGATGATGGGATTCAGACCCCGATTTGAGGGTCAAGTTACATTAGATGGACGGATGAATCTTGGGTTCAGACTTGGACTACCTCCATTCGGAATCTTCGGAATCCCGATGCGCATCACCGGTACCGCAGATAATTTTCAGCTTAAAATGGGAAAATATAAAGAGGAAGATCTCGATATGGACATGGACGATGAGGACAGTAAAGTGTACAAAGAATCTCAGCAAGAAAAGACAGCGACTGAAAAATAATTGGGTTCTCAGGATAGGGGGCGCAACAGGATAACAAGCCCGGATGTTAGGGACATCTTTAGGACGAAGCTGTGGCTAACAAAGTATTGTCGGACGGAGCGGCAATCCAGAGTGGCGCGATGATACCGAAAATAAATAGTAGAATGACCGCTGAGATCAGGTGCACATAAATATAATACAGATTTAATAGTACGTTTATCCCAATCATCGTTGAATCATTTAGTTTCGCAGATAGCTTACAAACTATTTGCAGTTAGGTTTGTATAGGATTACATAAACCTCGATTACATAAACGATGATTCAACGACAAACACTTGGATTGATTTTTATGCTTGCCACGACAAGCATAAGCTGTCAGAAAAATGACGTAATGACGGCGTTAGCAGAAAATGAAGTACCAACAAAGCTTAAAGCGAATATAAACGCCGCAGCTGTCACTGTCAACAATTATGTCAATACCAGCACCTACATCAATTCAGGATTCAGTTTTCTAAACCCTTCCCAGGTGAACAAAAACCGTCAGGCTATCGGCGGAAGTGCCTATACCGAGGTCTATGGATTCAATATTCCAGAGGAAAATCGGGTACGTGGGATTCGTTGGAACAGTGATGATGAAACCACGGCCATCTGGCGGCCACAGGGTATTGCGGGATTTACAAAAAATGGCGTCCGTTATCTTTTGGTCAGCTGGTATGCCCGCAATAATGCCGAACATAAGGGTTCTCGCATTACGCTGATTGACATTAGCCCAAGCTCAAGTACCTACCTGACTTACCGTCATATGCTCCTGGTGCAACCCGATATTCCCAGCGGCACAACAAGCCATACACAATACGGTTCATACGCTCCGCTCAAAGTGCATGCCGGTGGTATTGCCTACTTCAAAGGCAAAATTTATCTCAGCAGCACAAATTTAGGCGTTCGGGTGTTCGATCTCGATAAAATTATTGAAGTCAGCACCGGTGATGATACCAGTGAGAAATGCGGCAGAGATAGCAACGGTAATTTGTTCGCCTTCAACTATCGGTATATATTACCACAGGTGGGCTACCAAAAAATCAATAATGCCAGTCCCTTTTCGACTATCCAGATCAATGATGAGGGCACCCAGCTTTGGACTGGGCAATATTATGCCGGTAGCGCTGATGCTGCCATCGTACCTCAGGTTTTTGGCTTCCCTATTGATACGGACGGCAAACTTCAAAACACAGGCATTGTTCCAGTTACACCAAAGAACAGCCTGTTTACCGACAATCATGCGCATGGTATCCAAGGAATATTCCGAAAGGGAAATCGCATCTGGCTATCCTTCACAGGCTCTCCGAGCAATTCCTATGGATCAAATGCCAGACTGGCACGATACAGCGATGGTGCCGATGATACTGTCCGTTACAGATGGCCATATGGTGCCGAATCCCTGTATTACGAAGCAACTTACGGTTATCTTTGGAGCCTGACCGAATTTGAGCCCAATGCCGGCGCACAAAATGGCAGCCAGGTCAACCGCTGCATATTTGCAGTAGACTTTTCAAAATACGAGTAGCTGTCAAATATAGATCCCATTAGTTAAGAATCTAATGGGATTTATTATCTTTATAATTGCATTTAAATCTATTGAAACTATGCGATATCTAACAAGCGTACTATTTGCGGTATTGGCCATCTGTAGTTGGTCAAGTTTTAGCGCCATTCAAGATCAAAAAAATCCATTGTATGGCAAGATATTTCGGGAAATTAATGAAATCCCGGGATTGAGCAGTTATGGCCATGCCTCAGGAGCAGTAATAGATGCGGGCAAAAGTGCCAGTGGCGACTATCGCTTTGCTGCCGGATATTATACCAACGATCAAAACGGAATCTGTATTTTAAACGAATTGCTTGACGACAAGGAGAATGGAAAGGGACAGGTAAAGTATAAGATACTTGACACGATCAATATCCGTAAATTGAAATCCAACGAACAGCTTAGCCTCTGTAATTGCAGATTAGGCAACAAAGTGGACAGTGAAATTGTTGCCATTAGCGTTGTGGATGAAAACAAAGAATACTTTGATCAGATTGTCAAAGCCTGGCGATTGAATACCAAGACCGGAAAAATTAGTGCGATACAGAATACCAAAACAATCAATTGTGCCAATGAAGGCTATGGTATCTAATAGGGCTGCCTAAGGCATTTAGCTTAGATCAGGCCATCTGCTTTCAGTTTTTCAAAGACATGCAATACACCGATGACCTGGATAGGTTCACGTAAATAATCTTCATGGGAGAAGTACTTCACTTCTCCTATTTCATTACTAGGCTGTATCGTTTCGGTGAGCGGATATAGAAAACAGTCCTGTTCCATGATCACTTCGGGGAGCATACCATAGGCAGGAGCCGTGATGTGACAGTAGTATGAAATCTTTTGGGGATCAAGGTCGATGTTCAATTCCTCTGAAATCTCCCGACGAAGGGATTGCAGGGAATCTTCCCCCGCATCAATTTTTCCACCGGGGAGATACCAGGCTTTTTTATTGTTACTATAAGCAAGCAATATTTTATGATCCGTTATACTAATCAATCCAGCTGTTGGTAAACCTTGTGTAACTGTAGACATTTGTTTCCTTGTATATTTTAATTTAAAGTATCGTTTTGTATTAAAGTATCCTGTCGTGAAATTACTTTTTTACCAGCATTTATCCAAGAAAAACTCTATCCCACATCGAGGCAAGCTCTCCTGCTTCACCCCGATTAATCAATGAAATTCCGCAGAGAACAGCGAAACACAATTCTCCGTTTAATTACTGCATCTGATACGAATGATGTGGGGAATATTGATCATTTTTCAGGAGCAATTTTTTCAAGCTCCTAAGAAAAATCTGCGCATGTTTCTTTGTAAAACACAGCGGCGGCAAAAGCCGCAAAGTATAAGCACCGGCATATCCCGTGAAGATTTTCTCGCCAAACAGCAGTTCATGGCGCAGCTGGCGTATGTCTGTATCAAACTCCACACCGATCATTAATCCCCTTCCCCGCACCTCGGCAATGCCCGTCATGCCCTGTAATTCTTCCATTAAAAATGTACCAATCTTTGCCGCATTGTCCATCAGCTTTTCATCCCGGATGACTTCCAATACAGCAATTGCTGCCGCACAGGCCAGATGATTGCCCCCAAAGGTTGTTCCCAATTGCCCCATTACGGGTGTGATGTCAGGAGAGATTAGTGTTGCGGCCATCGGGAGACCATTGGCAATCCCTTTCGCCACAGTAATCAGATCCCCTTTTATTCCGGCATGCTGATGTGCGAAAAATTTTCCCGTACGGCCATACCCCGACTGGATCTCATCGAGAATAAGCATGGTTCCCGTTGTCGTGCAGATCTGCCTGATTTCTTGTAAAAACGCTGCAGAAGCTACATGGATTCCGCCGACTCCCTGGATTGGCTCCATAATCAGGGCGCAGTATTCCTCCGTCTCCAGTTGTTTTCTCAAACTGGACGGTTCATTGAAAGGCGTAAAAAAATAATGGCGATTATCATTTACCGCAGCTCGGATGCTAGTGATATCGGTAGCAGATACGGTTCCCGAGGTGCGTCCATGAAAAGCATTGGAAAAGGATAAGACCTTTTTTCGTCCGGTCACAAAAGAAGCCAGCTTCAAAGCATTTTCATTGGCCTCAGCACCGGAATTAGAGAAAAATACCCCATAGTCTACATATCCACTGATCAGTCCTAATTGATCTGCCAGTTTATTTTGCAGATCATTGTATATCGTATTCGAGTAGAAACCGATCTTATTGAGCTGTCGCAAGGTGCTGTCGACTACATGCGGATGGGTATGCCCCACAGCAATAACAGCATGCCCGCCATACATGTCCAAGTACGCCTGTCCTGACTGGTCGTAAACAAAGCAGCCAACAGCACGGTCAATCTGTATGGCCAATTTTTCAAATACCGGAAATGGTTTCATCAAATGATCGAGATTTGGTTTACCCAAAAATCGGATTAAATCTTCCCCTAAAGGTAGTCCAGGATCAATTTAAAGTCAATAGTCCAGTCTCAGACAGGAAATACAAGTTACTCATCACAAACCAAATACCTGACTACAAATGCGCCCGGATCACTGTAAAAGGTTTCAATCTTGCAGAACAATTGTATCTTTGGTTGAATTACCCGATTTAATTGACCATGCTCAGACCCTGGAATTTGACAATGGAGATTGACAGATCCTCCACAAAGGCGATTTACTTACAACTAGCAGATAGTATTGCTGCCGACATACAGTCAGGTAGATTAACCCGCGGAACTGCGTTGCCCAGCAGCAGGGCACTTGCGGCACAATTAAAGCTAAACCGTAATACCGTGGTTGAAGCGATCCAGCAGCTTTTGAGCGAAGGCTGGGTGGTGAGTGAGCAGCGCCGTGGAATTTTCGTGGCCGAGCAACTTCCCCCATTAACTGCCACAACTGAAAATACAGCGCACAGCATCACCGGACTACAAGCCCCGGCACCACTGCGTATTATCTTTGACGATGGTAATCCAGACAGTAAAATCGCTCCCATAGACCAGCTCGGACGTGCCTATCGGCAGATTTTCAAACGGAGTGCCCGATGGAAAATGATGGGCTATGCCGATCCGAGAGGACATATTGATTTCAGACAGGCGATCGCGGATATGCTCAATCAGGAGCGTAATATGAATATTACGCTGGACAATCTATGCGTCAGCCGTGGCAGCCAAATGGCCATGTACCTCGTTGCCCAATGCTTATTGAAAAAGGATGATTTTATCTTCGTTGAATCTCCGGGATACCATTCAGCCTGGAAGATCTTTGAGCATACTGGCGCACAGCTCATCGAAATCCCCGTTGATCAGGATGGTGTGCTTGTTAATGAAATGATCCCTCACCTGAGAGAAAACAAAAATATTAAGGCGGCCTACCTTACACCACATCGGCAGTATCCAACTACGGCCACATTAAGTCAGGCACGTAGGTCCGAGCTGATTCAACTGTCCAATCGGTATGGATTTACGCTTATCGAGGATGATTATGACTACGAATTTCACTTCGACCATACACCATGTTATCCACTGGCTGCTGATACCCAACTACAAAACTCGATCTACATCGGCACATTGAGCAAAGTGGTCGCCCCCGCGCTTCGCATAGGTTATCTGGTCAGCAAAGATGAAAAGCTCTTGCAGGCTATCGCGCAACTGCGCTATATGGTCGATATACAAGGGGATAATATCATGGAACAGGCTGTTCTGGAACTTATCCAGGACGGCACCGTCAGACGACACATCCGCAAAGCCACCAACTACTATCGGAACAAGCGCGACTTTATGGTCAGACAGCTAGACATACATCTATTGGAGCATGTCAGCTATCAACCTCCTCAAGGCGGTTTGGCGGTCTGGCTTGAATTCAGACATCAGGTAGACTGGACATTCTTGTTCAAAAAGCTGAAAGAAAAATCCGTTCATATCCCCCACCCCGACAACTACCACAAAGACAATTGTTACGGGGGCTTACGCCTAGGGTATGGCTCACTTTCGGAAGAACAGATCGAAGATGGAATCCAGATCTTGGCCGATCTGCTCCAACTCGCCCGAATTTCAATATAAAGTGGGCTCAGCGTGTTAAAATAGCTAGACCGTTTCCTTATTTTGAAAAGGACAAAAAGATTAATATTTTGACAAATAGGAAACAGACAACATATAATTTCGCTTCACCAAGACCAATTAAAAGAATAGTATAGAGCAAAGGTTAAAAACAGTTAATTTTGCTAAAAAAACGTAATTATTTTGTCAAAAACCTATCTTTTCCACTTTTAGTTGGACAAATTAACCGTAGTTTTACGGCGCAAAATTACACGCTGTCTATTTTGTTAGATCTGCCTGTATAAAAAGAGAGAAAAGAGTACATTATTTTATGACTGAAAGAATACCGAGCAGGCCGTATGCAGCAATAACTGGGGTTGGAGGATACATTCCACCAAACAGAAGATCCAATACCGATTTAGAGCAGTTTTGCGAGACCTCCGATGAATGGATTATCAAACGTACGGGAATTAAGGAGCGGAGGATATTGGACGAAAATCTTGCCACATCGGACATGGCTGTCAAAGCTATCCAGGATTTAGCAAAACAATACAATAAAGATTTGCGGGATGTTGATGCGCTTATTGTTGCAACTTCCACACCAGATATGCCTATGCCAGCTACGGCAAATATTATTCTCGATAAATTGGGATTGACCAATGTATGGGCATTTGATGTCAACGCAGCTTGTTCAGGTTTTCTTTATGCGCTGGATATGGCATCCTCACTCGTGGAGACACAACGTTACAAAAATGTACTTGTTGTCGGCGCAGATAATATCAGCACCTATGTTGATTTAAAAGATCGTTCTACTAATATTCTTTTCGGCGATGGTGCTGGCGTTATATGGCTCGAACCTTCACTTGAAGGCGGTGTCATGGATGCCTACCTGCGTAGCAATGGTGCTGGACGTGAATTTTTGAAAATCGAGGCTGGTGGTTCACTCTATCCAATTGACAGTAACCTTCCGGTAAACGACAACCGCTTTCTTAAGCAAGATGGCAAAACAGTTTTTAAACATGCTGTTCAGTCCATGAGTGATGCTTGTAATACCGTTTTACAGCGCAATAACTTACAAATTGAAGATATCAACTGGTTAATTCCACACCAGGCCAACCAACGTATCATCGATGCCGTAGGCCGTAGTCTCAATATTCCTGAAGACAGAGCACTCAGCAATATCGAATACTTAGGCAATACCATTGCCGCGACGATCCCTTTATGTATCTGGCAAAATATCAAAAAATTGAACACCGGCGATTTAGTGATGCTTACGGCTTTCGGAGCCGGATTCTCCTGGGGGGCGAGCATCTTTAAGTGGATGATCTAACAATCAAAATAGCGTCGGTAACTAGACCCCAAACACCATAAAAAAGCGCCAGAAATTTAACGATTTCTGGCGCTTTCTTTTGTGCTGTCCATGATGGAGAGCATCTCCTTAAAAATGTTGGGGTTCCGGGGATACAAGAGGTTTACAAATTCATGTCAACAAGTATATTGACAGGGAGCTAATAGGAACCTCATCCGGCCTTTATACGGACCTCATTCGGATGAAAGCGTATAAAGTCCGGGTAAAATCCGAATAATTTCACAACTAGATCTGTATGATTTAAGGAGATAATCACAACTTGCTCCCTTATTAGCCAGTAACAGAGAAAAATAAAAATCCGTTCGTTAATAATTCAACGATAGTCCTACACCAAATCCCATATCGCTGTCATAATGCGTCCTGAAAGCCATATTTTTCGTAATGATATAATTTAGTCCGGCCATATATTCCAGATCTGAGTTGACCATAAAATCACCCCGTATTCTGCGGGAGATCGGAATATCCTCACGCATCATTTGCAATCGGACGATACCGTCATGATATACTTCGGCCTGAAAATTCACCAGCATCGGCAATGTGTACATAAAACCCAGACTCACCGCCTTGCGGCTATCTTTTTTATTGGCCTGACCGAAGATGTTTTTTTCATGTCCGTCTTCGCCCATTCGGCGGTAACGGTAATCAAAACCTACAAAAGGCATAAACCATTGCATTTTTCCAAAAAACCGCCCCAGGTGCGTCTCCACCTCATAACCATGCATATCGTTGTACCCCAATCGCCATTCCGATCCCAGTTGCCAGCGTGCATTCTGGAACATCGCCTGACCATCATTTCCGTTTGTCGCAAAATCATTCTGCGCCATGAAATGCGTCATATTACTTTCATGTTGCAGTTCCTTATAGGCCTTGGCTTTGTCGGGTAAATAGGGATTTTTATAGTCATCCACGGCAAACACCCGGTTCATTCCGGCCATCATATGGTATAAGATATGGCAATGGAAAAACCAGTCTCCTTCTTCATTTGCCAAAAACTCAATGGTATCCGTTTCCATTGGCATGATATCGACCACATTTTTCAGCGGCGCCTTTGCGCCCTTGCCATTTAGCAGCCTAAAATCAAAGCCATGTAAGTGGATCGGATGGCGCATCATCGAGTTGTTGTAGATGGTGATCCGTAACACCTCCCCTTTTTTCACCGGGATCTTATCCGTTTCCGAAAGGATCTTATTATCCATGCTCCACACATAGCGACTCATATTTCCCGTAAGGGTAAACTTGAGATCACGCACAGGAGCGCTCTTCGGCAATTCGGTATCATGGGGAGATTCCAACATCGCATAATTGAGGGTAACGATATCTCCTAGTGCATTCGCATTGTAACGGTTTGGATCTTCATCCATCTTCATCTTTCCATGATCCATGCCACTATGCTTGCCATGATCTTCTTTTTTCTTTCCATCTCCGGTAATTTCCGAATACATGACCACATTCATATCCATCTGATTCAGACTCATATTCATCCCCATATCATTGAGATTACCGTCCATCTTCATCATGTCATTCATCATCTTCATCCCTTCAAAATATTTGAGACGGGGAAGCGGCGAGATCAGCTGTTTGATGCCACTACCGACAAAATAACTTGCAGATTGTGTCCGGTCTTCGGTCGTCGCCATAAATTCGTAGGCTGTTCCCGCATTGGGGATCGTCACCACGACATCATAGGTCTCCGATACGGCGATCATAAGCCTATCCACTTCCACAGGCACCACATCATTCCCGTCATTAGCAACCACGGTAATTTTTCCACCGGCGTAGCGTAGCCAAAAATAGGATGAAGCACCACCATTGGAAATCCTTAAACGCACCTTATCTCCCGCTTTCAAGGCCTTGCCATCCACTTCCTTTAGATCTGTGGAATGGGCACCATTCAACAGAATCTTGTCGTAGTACACATCGCTGACATCCATCGCAAGCTGACGCTTCCACTCATTGGTGATTTTCGTTGCAAATTTCCCTTCTTTGATCGCCTCCGCGTAAGATTGGGTCGCGCCTTTTTTAATAGCTGCCCAGTCATTTCCCGTATGCAGCATCCGCTGAATATTATCCGGATTATAATTTGTCCATTCGCTTATGATAACCGGAATAGTAGGTAAGTCATCTATCCCTTTGCGAAAAGTCTTGTCATCCGCCCTCTTGTTCAGAATAAGGCTACCATACATACCAATCTGTTCCTGCAAACCCGAGTGCGAATGATACCAATGTGTCCCATGCTGGATGATCGGGAAACGATAAGTGTAGGTCGAATTAGGCTTGATCGGTTCCTGGGTCAGATGCGGTACGCCGTCCTCTTTATTTGGCAGAAAGATACCGTGCCAGTGCAGTGAGGTACCCTCTTTCAACTTATTGTGAACAACGATTTCAGCGGTATCCCCCTCGGTAAAAGTCAACGTGGGCATAGGAATCTGCCCATTTACGGCAATGGCACGTTTTGCTTTGCCAGCATAATTGACAATGGTATCCCGTACATAAAGGTCATGCCGTACCACCTTTTGGGCAAACACCGCGACCTGTGCAGCTACGAATAAAACAACTGTTAATACAATATTTCTCTTTTTACTTACTTTCATACGATTACTTGATTAAAACGCCATTGCCCTTAGGCCCTACACCATACTGATAGACCAGTCGCGCGCCATGGTGTCCGGTAATAAATAGTGTCATGGACAAACTTATCAACAAAATCATTATTAAATAGTTTGTCCAGTTTAGGGTACTCCGCCGCAGCGTCACAAAACGGACAACCGTACTTACGCCTGCAAGCCCAAAGCTGATCCAGGCATAACGTTGGTGGATGTCAAAAACTGCAAAAGCTGCCTCATCGGCATCGCCCGAAATATGGGATGCCGTCTGAATGGCCATAAAAGCCCACAACGTGCCCAAAAGCAGCAGTACGCAAGTCAATATGTTCAGCTCCCGCCTATAACGACTATAACAGACAGCCACTACCTGACTGAGCAGGGCCAAAAGCAGCAGCACGATGGGAAAATGCACTACCAAGGGATGCAAATTGGGAAAGCCTTCAAATAAATTCTCCATACCTCCTATTGAATCGTTTCTACAGTCGATCCGCAGGTCGGCATGGATTTACCCAAATAAGGATTGTCAATTGCCTTTTGTTTGCTCAGCCAATGTGCGCCTTTACCGTCGTTATACATCGGGCAATGCTGATAATAGACTGGAGCTTCCGGTTTCATCACCTTCATCAACGCGTACACATTTTTGGATAGCGTCACAAAGTGCTCACGTTGATGCCCATTTTCATCAATCCCGGCGATATGTTCTGTATCAAAGGCCAATTTCCGCTGATACTGCTTCCAGGCGGCAGCATCAGCTGCCTCCAGCTTAGCAACATCAATCTGCGCAACCACAGCCTCCATCTTTTTGGCAGCCTGCTGTGCAGCCTGTCCATCATCTTTTGCCAGCGCATCTTTCAGGTCAAAGTAGGCAGTGTATACCCCATCAAGAGACCTGTTCTTTGTTACTGATTTTGTTGTAGCCGACGTTTTCGTAGTGTCCGCTTTTGCTGTTGTATCAACAAGCTCGGTTGCATCCGCTTTTGTTTTATCTGTAGAAGCGCTCTTCTCCTCTCTTTCATTTGCCGTATGTGCGGCATGTGTATGATTCGGTTTTGAATTGTTGCAGGAGGCCAAAGTCACAGCTGTTGCCACAATCAGTATTAATCTTTTCATGTTAAGTCTATTTATTGATTTAAATTTTCAACATACTTCCGATAATTCTCTTCGTTTTCAAAGTAAGAAACCTCACCTTGATCACCCGTTATCGCAATTGCGGCACTGGCCTTATCCACTTCTTTCCTGGAAAGGGGATCAATAGCAACACGAACAGCAGCATCTTTAGGGATTCGTTCCTTACACATTTCACAGCAGCCATAATAATCCTTGCCCTCATGTTTGACCAGCAATTGTTTCTTGGCCATAAAAGCATCGTTGACCATACACACCTCTTCGGTAGGCACGAGATCCCCCTTTTTGTACTGCTTCGTAGCAGCTGCCACGTACATTGTTGTATCCTTTTCGGACTCTGGAAGTACCGCCTTCGATTTGCTTTGCGGATTGGTGCATGCCGTCCATGTGAGGACAAACACCGCTATAATAGCAACTAAATATTTCATTTGGCCGGTTACTAGTTAAGCGTTTCAACTGTACTTCCACAAGTGATCATCTGCGATCCGTAGAATGGATTTTTAACCGCTTTTTCCTTACTCAACCAGTTTGCACCTTTCCCGTCATTAAACATCGGACAATGTTGATAGTAGACAGGACTTCCAAAAGAACTCACTTTGGCCAGTTCATAGAGCTTCGTGGAAAGCGAAGCAAATCCTAGCCGTTGTTTGGTTATATCCTTGCCCTTAGCAATGGTAGCGGCGTCAGTAGCCAGGTTATTCATCACTTTCATCCATACCGTGTGTTCGGCGGAAGCAAGCTTATTCATATCCACGGCTTTGATCGCCTCCTGCAATAAGGCTGCTTTCTCTGCCGCCGCCGATGCATCTGTTTTGACCAGCGCATCTTTTAAAGCGAAGTATTGATTGACCAGATTTGTCAATTGTGTTTCTTTGCCTGCGGCCGTTTCCGCCACTGGCTGATGCGCTGAATGATCAGCTGACGGTATACTCCGGTGTCCGTCCTGCGGAATGACCGTCATAGTCTGGCTTTCGGGCTTCGGTTTCAGGCTCCTGACGTATTGATCCGCTTTAGGCAACTGTGCATAGACATCATCCGGAGCGAGAAATTTCTCATTATCATATCCCGCCAGGGCAATACGCTTTAGGATCTCATCCGTATTTGTTTTTGACGCATCATAGGTAATGGTCGCCATATTCGTTTGCCGGTCCCAGGCTACCCGGGCCGTCTTTCCAGACTTACCTTCTCCTTCAATGACCATCTTCGCCGCCGGCGTATTTCCAAATACCTTTACGGTTGCTGTTTTCGCATTTTTGATCTGTGCATGTATTGTAATATTGGTCAGTAATACCAGGCTTACCATACCAATTAGTGAAATTGATTTCATAGCTAAATTATATTTTTTGAGCTTATTACGCTTGGTTTGTCTTTAACATCGTTTCCAGTCCCCGCATATTTGATCTGTGTTTGTGCTTTTCAAATAGGGATATTTCACGATAAATAAAATTTGATTAAATGAATACCAATGAAAACCGCCGTTCGCAGCAATTGAGCTATTGACTGGCATCGGATGATGTCAGCCAATGGAAATTTTCATTGAATAACTAAAAGGGATTTTGAATGTAGACAACGATCCAAAAGGACATAGCATGGGCTATGGTCGATTATTAGGCTATTTTAGGTGGCTGCCAGATCGAAAAATAAGCATCCGAACAAAAAGGTTGCTTATACAGGGTATATAGTTTTAGCTGATCCGTATCCGAAAGTGGAATCAGATCCGTTTCACAAAAGGAAATCATGGGATTGCACGGCATGGAGGTACGGCATGATTTTTCACCGCAATGTTTACTGCAGTCATCCCCGTGATCTTGTGTTGTATGTGAATCGTCGCTTTTATCCTTACAGCAATCTTTTGCTGTCATATCTTTTATGTCACGACTATTGCGCGCATGATGTAAATCCTGACTTTTGTCAGTGTCTTTTACACCTTCTCCCTCATCGGCAGTATTTACATGTGGATCTTTGTCGGAACAACAGGACATTTTTTCTTCCTGTTTGGGTTTTTCAGGAGTCAGATGGCAGGCAAACACCCGGCTCGGAGCTAAAAATAGCCCCAATATACAGATGACCAACAAGATGTTGACTTTTGCCCACATAACGGATTAAAATTTATCTCTTTTTACAGCTACCCGATTACAAAATATCGGAGTATATGTTTTATTACCGAATAAAGGTCGCAACTTTTTTCCAAATCGCTATTGTAATATTTTTTATTTTATTTATAAGATTTCATTTCCAGTCACTGAAATGACCGCCTATCTATTTCTCCTGTTCCTTGATCCATTTAAGCATCAGCAGGCAGCCGGGGGCATATACGCCACCGTGGTCAAAGCCCTGCAATTGATATAAAGACGTTTTGGTATGCCCCACTTGTTTTAGTATCGCTGCGAGATGCGCATTCTCTTCATATCTAGCCGGAAGTTCCAATTGTGGATCACCGGTAATCAGTACAGTAGCGGGTGCGTCCTTGCGTGCAAAGGAGATCGGCGCATATTGATCCATCTGTGGGATTGCCATAGACTGTCCACGCTCCTTTTTGATCGTATAATGCGTATTCGTCTGACCACTGACCGGTATCAGCCCCTTTATTTTATTTGCGCTGACACCCTGTTTTTGCAGGTAACTACTATCGAGTCCCACCATTAGCGCGAGATATCCCCCCGCAGAGTGCCCCGAAACATAAATCTTCGTCGGGTCACCCCCATATGATGCAATATGTGAAAAAGCCCAGGCAACAGCTTCAGCCGCATCGTCAATGTAATCCGGGGCGTTCACTTTGGGGCTCAGCCTATAATTGACCGCAACGACCGCCACGCCTTTCTCCTTAAGCTCCAATGGAATAAATTTATTCCCTTCTTCCAGTCCACCGCCATGAAACCACACAATCGTGGAAAAATTCTTTCGATCGGTCGGCACATAGAGATCGAGCTTGCAACGTTCTTTTTTATACCCGTCTGTATCAGTAATTTTACAATAGCTAATATTTTCTATGGTACGGTATTTTTGGGCAAAAATCCGGTTCGATGAAATGAATAAAAAGAATACAACAAGAAATTTTGGAGACATAGTAAATGGGTTTAAGGATTCACATTCATAAAGTTAGCAAAAACCCCTTGGATCCCCGCCTTCTAAGACAAAATTGTTTGCTCCGCAATACCCAGCAACAGCTCAACAGGATCTGCACATTTTTTTGGAGGAATAATCAGCATTATCTCGCGGAGGACATAACAAAAGATAAATTTTCCTGTTATTAGTAAGGAAACTGTAATTACTTTAGAAAAAATTATTAACGTAATATGGAGCAGATAAAAATACAGACGCATATTGCTGTGCGGGTGGAAACCATCTGGAATGCCTACACTTCTGCGGAGGACATTATGGAATGGAACCGGGCATCTGAAGACTGGCGTTGCACGGACGCAATTAACGATTTGCGCGTCGGAGGAAAATTTAAAAATCGTATGGAAGCAAAGGACGGTTCTGTCGGCTTTGACTTTACAGGAACCTATACTGCACTTGAGCCCTTTAAAAAAATCGCCTATGCGATGCCCGATGGCCGTCAGGTAACAATCAATTTTACCTCGAAAAAATCTACTACCGATATCGAGGTTATTTTTGATGCCGAATCTGAAAATCCCATCGAGATGCAACGCCATGGTTGGCAAGCCATTCTCGACAATTTTAAAGCTTATGTAGAGAAAACATACGGCAACACTACCTACGGACAGACGCATTAAATACATCGGTTATTGGCCATTGCTCCGGCAAGGATCATCCCAACGAATAGACATATAATAACTGACATACTTGGATTGCTAACGACAATGGTTATCTTTAGCCAAAATTTGATGTCCCAGTATATAACCTACGGACCAAATTCCAACGAAAAGCGATAAAGACATAACATATGACAATAATTAACAATTATGAAGAGTACAAAGCCTTTGAAGGAAAGTCATTAGGCGAATCTCAATGGCACACAATCGACCAAAAACAGATCAACCAGTTTGCAGATGCAACATTAGACCACCAATGGATTCACCTCGACAGCGAAAGAGCGAAAACAGAGAGTCCATTTAAATCGACCATCGCACATGGTTATCTGACATTATCACTTATTCCCTATTTGTGGAAGCAGATTGCCGAAGTACGGAATGTCAAAATGGAAATCAACTATGGTATCGAAAATCTACGCTTTGCGCAGCCTGTGCTGGTCGATAATGAAGTACAATTACATACTCATGTTAAATCTGTTGCTAACCTCAGGGGAGTTGTCAAAGTAACCATTGAGGCAACCTTAAAAATTAAAGATAGTGCCAAACCGGCCTATGTGGGGGATGTCATCTTTTTATACCATTTCAATTAAGTCAATCAGAACAACATCCATTTTAATGGATTTAGACAGACTATTTGTATGTTAGCTGATTTAGAAATAAAACAGATCACAAATCATAAGGACTATCCTTATGATTTGTTGCTTCTGGCAGATGAGACAGTCGACGCGATCAATGAGTATCTTTTTGATTCCGCTGTCTTTGTTGTTGAGGAACAGCAGCAACCCATTGCTGTATTTTGTTTGTATCCCATCGATAGCGAAACCCTGGAAATCAAAAATATCGCCGTCGCCGTCGCGCACCAGAACAGCGGGCTTGGCAGTAAAATATTACGTCATATCCGACAAACTTATCTTGCAAAATATCCAAATCTGATTGTTGGAACGGCTGATTGTGGTCTGGATCAGATCAGATTCTATGAGCGCAATGGTTTTGTTAAATATGGTATCCGTCGGAATTTTTTTATCGAAAATTACGAACAGCCGATCTATGAAAACGGTCAATTGTTAAAAGATATGGTTTTACTGAAATACCAGCCCCAAGACGCCTAAAAGCCGTCTTCTATTGTAATTAGACACGTACCATATCTCTACAGATAGAAATAAATATAAAGCAGCACGGGGACGGCGAGGCTCAACCACAATACCAGTCCCTGCAGGATTGCCTTATAACCTACTGACAGCAACACATCTCTGGACAGGCTGGCTCCGATCAGAAAGAGTGTCAAGGTAAGTCCAGCTTTAGCAATCTGAACGACATATATTCCCACACCCCGAAAAAATGGAATATAGCTATTTAGGATAATAGCCAATACAAATAACCCGATAAAATAAGGAATCCTGATACGCGTGCCCTTGGCCTTAAAGGCAAGGGCACTCAGCAACGAAATTGGAATTATCCATAATGCCCGTGTTAATTTAACGGTAGTCGCCACCTGCAGCGCCTCGGTGCCGTACTTACTTGCCGCACCGACCACGGAACTCGTATCCTGTATCGCAACCGCGCACCAGAGCCCAAATTGTGTCTGCGAGAGATCCAGGACACTACCGATGACCGGGAATACAAACAGCGCAGCAGCATTTAAGACAAAGATGGTTCCCAACGCTACACTGATCTGCTTTTCATTCGCCTTCACTGTGGGTGAAACAGCAGCGATGGCACTCCCACCGCAAATAGCTGTTCCGACGGTGATGAGGTAAGCGGTCATTTTTTCCAGTTTTAACAATTTAGCCAATACATATCCCAGTGACAATGTCCCGATAATAGAAATGACGCTTAGCCAAAACCCTTCTTTACCCGTCTGAACAGCACTGTTAATATGCATACCAAAGCCTAAGCCGACAACGGAGAACTGTAACAACATCTGCGTGGCTCTATGATTAACAGCCAGAAAGGGATGTCCGATCCATTGGGCAACAATAATACCCAGCAGCAGCGCCAGGGGAGCTGATATGATCGGTGTCAGACATAGGATAAGCAAGAGGGTAAAGATGATTTCCCGGATGGAGATTTTTTTATTGAGGATATGCTTGTATCGCATCGTAAGGTTTCCTTTTTTATACATGGTAACTGTGTTTGATCCTGCACAAAATTGAATAACTTTTACTCATCAATAAAACTATAAAAACTAATAAGTCATAACAAAAAATTATACAACATAAAGTATATGAAGAATCAGCCTCCGAATGCCAATTGTATGAATTACCGGATTAAATTCGCTAATGGATGGTCGTCCGGAGCCGTATTGCGCTATGGTCGCTCCACCGGAAAAATAAAAGATAAAGTAGTATAAAGAATAAAAATAAACCCTTATATTTCAGTAGGATTCAAATAAAAAAAACAGTAAATAAACAATGAGACTAACTGCGATACACCCCAAACTACCGATGCGCGACAAAGCTGTCACAAGTGATTTTTACTTAGGTCTGCTGGGCTTCATACCTTGCGGCACCGAAGATTATGAAGGATATCTGATGATCAAAAAAGATCAGATCGAGATTCATTTTTTTGAATTCAGGGAACTGCCTCCCGAAGAAAATTATGGCATGATCTATATCCGTACCGACGATATTGATGCACTCTATCAATCTTTTTTAGCACGCAACATTGCCATCCATCCGAATGGCAAACTGGAGACAAAACCTTGGGGCCAGCGCGAGTTTTCCATATTGGATCCGGATAGTAATTTGCTAACATTTGGCCAGGGGGAGTAGAATTACACCTCTAGCTTTAAGAGTAGAGGATTGATGTTGAAGCTATTGCTGTACCGGACACAAGCAGACTGAGCAGATCACACGTTATCAAAACTACGCTGTCCAATGGAAAATAACACGACAAATAAAGGGGAAATATCCGTTGATACGATTAGATAGGACGAGAAAAAATCAAAAAAGAAACCTGTCATTATACACGAAAACGGAGCGTAACGATGACAGGCGCTATAATTTTAGATACGGGTTTGCTGCACCAGAATAGACTAACCGAATAAATCTGAACTCAGGTAGCGGTCTCCTCGATCGCATGCAATAAAAACAATGACACCTTCCTCAATTTCATTGGCAATTTTCAGGGCCCCGGCAAATGCTCCGCCTGTGCTCATACCTGCAAAAACACCTTCCCGTTTCACGAGTTCACGTGCCAATTCGGTTGCTTCCTGTTGTGAAATATCAATGACACGATCCACGCGGCTCGGATCAAATATTTTCGGCAGATAAGCTTCTGGCCAACGCCTGATACCGGGTATGGAAGACTCCGGGGTAGGCTGACAACCGACAATCTGTATCGCCGAATTTTTTTCCTTGAGGTAAATGGAATTTCCCATAATCGTTCCGGTTGTTCCCATTGCGCTTACAAAATGGGTGATTTTTCCATCTGTATCACGCCATATTTCAGGTCCCGTCGTTTTGATATGGGCTTTATAATTATCGGGATTGGCAAATTGATTTAAAATAAAATAGCCTTCATTTGCCGCTTTTGCCTCGGCGTAATCGCGGCATATCTCCATGGATTCCAAAAGCGTAACCTTGGCACCGAAAGCTTCCATGGTCAGCGTACGCTCACGGGTGGAAGATGCAGGCATCACCAATTCAAGACTCAAACCATATATTCCGGCAATCATAGCCAGGGCGATCCCCGTATTCCCACTGGTTGCCTCGATAAGCTTACTTTCTTTCGAAATCTCACCACGCTCCATGGCCGAACGGATCATATTTAACGCTGCACGGTCTTTGACAGAGCCAGCAGGGTTATTCCCTTCCATCTTTGCGAAGATCCGTACTTTTGGATTTGTATGAAATTGGGTGATCTCTACCAATGGTGTATTTCCGATGGTATCTATAATATTTCCCATAATGTATCTATATGATTGGTTTTGAATCAATAAATTTTGCGGTCGCCTGATGATACACGGTAGTATACGGCTCGACTGAACTTGTCAGCCAAACATTACCTCCGATGACCGAGTGGTGGCCTATACGTGTTTCTCCACCCAAAATAGTTGCTCCTGAGTAAATAATGACGTGGTCTTCTATCGTTGGATGACGTTTGACATTTGACAGCACCTTATCCACACTCAAAGCGCCCAGTGTGACCCCCTGATAAAGTTTAACGTAGTTTCCGATTGTACAGGTCTCCCCGATCACCAAGCCGGTACCATGATCTATGTGGAGGTGATGACCGATGGTCGCTCCCGGATGAATATCAATTCCTGTCTTGGAATGCGCATGCTCTGTCAATATCCGTGGGATCAGAGGCACCCCCAGGCGATGTAACTCATTTGCCATCCGGAAAATACAGATCGCAAAAAAACCGGGATAGGTACGTACGACCTCGCGCTTGTTCTGTGCCGCCGGATCCCCATCCATCAATGCATCAGCATCCTGGCACATGAGTTCATACAACGCTGGAATGCGTTCAAAAAACTGATTGGCTACTTGCGCATGATTGCAATGGCCACAGGCTTTTGACTTGCTTAGGAGCTGTTCCAGCTCGAGTTCAAATTGTTCAAAAGCAAGCTTTACATCGTCCACCGATTTCATCTCGCCCGAATTTCGCTCCGGAAAAAGCACATCCAGAATTTTGGTGGCCCAGCCGCAGATCTTCTTATTGGAAGGCATTTCTAAAACGGCTAATTGCTGCTCATAGATATGTTGATAAAAATCATGCATCTTCAAAAGTAAATATTAAAACAAATATACTATACAATATTGATAGATTAAGCCTCATTAGTAAAAGTATAAAGCATACACCCTTATTTTTATGTTCATTTTCCCCCGGCTTCTTCCCTGAGGCGGCATATGGGCATAAATTAAAGCACTAATCGTTCAAACAGGTTTTGCAATGTTGCTTCGGGATCTTCACATAATCCCGGATGCGAAGCTGAGCATTGGATGACCGTACTCCGTTTGGCTGTAAGCCAACGAAAACGTTCAGTGATATCCAGGGCAGCCAGCTTTCCGGCATCTTTATCTCCATTGCATATCCGTTGAAAGGAAGACAAATGGTTTTCAATAAGTTCCAGTTCAATTTTTGGACAGAGTGCCCTTACCTTCTGCTCATCTACGGCGTAAACCATCTTGGCAAAACGATATTTACGGCAATAGAGCGCAATACCGACATTGATAAATTCCTCACGCTCTACACGTGGTACCAATCGTACCACAGCGTATTCATATAAGGTCTTTTCTGGCATCTTCTATCTGTTTTACAAAAATTGAGGAATTCGCCACACGTTGTTTCAGGAAGGAAACATATACTTCTCTGGCATCTGCCGCAGACAGTTCGCGTTCAGGATCCACTAACCATTCGTCCGGTACGACAGCCAGTATCTTACGAAAAACATCTTCCGTAAAAATAGAACTGAATTCAGCATCTATTTTTTCGACAATGCTCGCATTTTTTAACAACACATGGTCTTTAATCTGTATAAAGGGTTTGACCGATTGCTCTTCCCAATTATCCCAGCTGTGGTGAAAATACAAGGAAGCCCCGTGGTCGATCAGCCATAGTTCTTTATGCCAGATCAGCATATTGGTGTTCCGTACCGTACGGTCCACGTTCATCAGTAAAGCATCCAGCCACACAATTTTTGAAGCCTCTTCTGCGCCGATCACGTCAACATTGGCATCAAAAGTAACCGCCCCGCTCAAAAAATGAAGCCCAAGGTTTTTCCCCACGCTAAATTTGAGTAGATCTTGTATTTCTTCATCCGGTTCCGAGCGCCCGAAAGATTCATCAAGATGTGCGAAGACGATTTCGGGAACTCTTAATTTTAAAAGCCTTGCCAGCTCTCCACCGATAAGTTCAGCAATGAGTGCCTTACGGCCCTGCCCTGCTCCTCTAAATTTAATGACATAACTAAAGCCATCGTCTGCATCGACCAGCGCAGGCAAAGATCCGCCTTCCCGAAATGGCTGAACATATCGGATAATCTCTACCTCGCGAATGATAGGTTGTTGAAAATTCATGAATTTCTTTTTTCTTTCTGTTCAAAGTTGACCGTCAACGCCGGACATGGTATCAAACTAAGATAAAGTTACCTTTATTTATAAATTTGTTCGTCATACCTGGCACGAATTTATTGTTACCGCGCAATAGTCAAAACTTTTATTGATGGAAATATCTCAAATATTTATCTATATTTTAGCAAAATAGCACAAATTGTACATTCATTTGACCATTAGAAGTACTATTTTCTAATTATATTTGTCATATAATCTCGACTTGTCTCATCAAGTTCTTTTCAAAAACGATATGGATACTATTCAGGAATATAACAGTGTGATCAAGCACTGCCAAGATTTATTTATTAAAAAAACAAAAGATTATGGTACGGCATGGCGGATTATGCGCCTATCTTCCATTACCGACCAGATTTACATTAAGGCTCAACGTATACGTACCCTCGAAGTCAAAAAAGTATCTAAAGTTGGTGAAGGTGTCGTGGATGAATATATCGGGATCATTAATTATTGCATTATGGCCATGATCCAGATTGATCTTGGTGAAGATGGAGAGGAAAACCTCGACCCTGCCTTTGTCAATCAAAAATACACCGAAAAGGTAACCGAAACCAGGGATCTCATGCTGGCCAAAAATCATGATTACGGTGAGGCATGGCGTGATATGCGTGTTTCTTCGATGACAGATTTGATCTTAATGAAAATCCATCGCGTCAAACAAATCGAAGACAATGACGGACAGACCATCGTTTCAGAAGGTATTCATGCCAATTACCAGGATATGCTCAACTACGCAGTTTTTGCGTTAATTAAGTTAGGACTCGCACAACAATAATCGGATGATGACAGCAGCACAACAGACAACAAAAACAAATTACCTTTTAGGTTTTTGCCGCATTTTCACAGGACTTCTTTTTATTTTCTCCGGATTTATCAAGGCCAATGACCCTACCGGCTTCGGCTATAAATTGCAGGAATATTTCGAAGTGTTCCACCTGACTGCCTTCAATGAATATGCTACGGCCATGGCCGTGGTGATCTGTGGCTTTGAAATTCTCTTGGGGGCCTTATTGTTGTTTGGTGTCTACGCTAATCTGGTGGCCTGGGGCCTACTCTTGTTGATCCTATTTTTCACCTTTCTGACATTCTATTCGGCATTTTTCGAAGTCGTTACTTCCTGCGGTTGTTTTGGTGATGCCATTCCACTGACCCCTTGGCAATCTTTTTCCAAAGATCTGGTGTTATTGGCCTTGATCCTGATCATCTTTTTTAATCGCAAACATATCCGATCCATTATTAAAGGCTCCGGCAATCAATTTGTCGTCACATTGATTACAGCCGTTGTTTCACTGGGAATTGGAATATATACAGTCAATTATCTCCCGTTTATTGATTTCTTACCTTATAAAATCGGAAGCAATTTACCGTCTCTGATGGTCCTTCCGGAAGGAAAACAAGGCGATGTTTTTGAGCAGCTCTATACCATGAAAAACAAGAAAACCGGCGAGACCAAGAAAGTGAATGACAAAGTTTATATGGCAGATAAACTCTGGGAGGATGAGTCTTGGGAGATCATCGGCGAACCGGAAAGTAAACTTGTCAAAAAAGGGTATGACATTCCTATTCCCGACCTCTTGATTACTGATGCGGACGGTGCCGATCATACACAGGAGATCATCGCCAACCCTTATTATAACATTATCATCGTCGCCAAGGATCTTTCATCGACCAATATAGATGCCATCCAAAAAATCAATCAAACGGTGACGCAGATGACCAAAGATTACAATGGTCTTCGTGTCGTCTTGCTGACCGCCTCGGCTTCCAAAGATGCACAATACCTGAGTGACAAAATGCAGCTTATTGCAGAAATCTATTATGCGGATTTAATCCCATTGAAAAGTATGGTCCGGGCCAATCCGGGCGTACTCCTATTAAAAGGGGGGAATGTAATGGGTAAATGGCATTACAATAATTTCCCGGATGCAAAGACGATTGAAGATAATTTTTTAAGTAAGGACAAATAATACAATATGCCTAAACCTATATTTTTGATTGGCTATATGGGCAGCGGAAAGACCACTCTGGGAAAAAAGCTGGCCAGCAAATTAGATTTACCTTTTATCGATACCGACGAGGAGATTGTGAAACAGATCGGCATGAGCATTACTGAATATTTCGGCCAACATGGTGAAGAAGAATTCCGAAAACTGGAGCGCGAACAGTTGCGTAAATTTGCGGACAGCTACGCCGTAATCTCCACAGGGGGCGGTGCCCCTTGTTTTTTTGACAACATGGATTGGATCAAAGCCAATGGCTATGCGGTCTATCTACAAATGAGCCCAAAAGCTTTATTTGACCGTCTGTCACAGTCAAAATTACATAAAAGACCTATTCTGATCGGAAAATCCCCGGAAGAACTCCGGGCTTTTATTGAAGAGAAATTAACGGAACGCGAGCCTTACTATACCCGGGCTCATCTGACAATAGATCAGCTCAATACTACGGTAGAAATGTTAGCTGCCCTGATCAACCAGCATAATTTATAATCGCACAATAGTTAATAATGAGAATACGTCTGTATTGCTTCCTTTTATTTCTGACCTGTATAACTGTTTGCAGCTGTTTTCGCCATAATGGTGATACAGACGGCTTGCCTGTCGGCAAGCGCATTCAGCTGACAACCGTAGAGGATCTTTATCAGTTTCTAACCTATGATGACAACCGCTATCCGCTGGTCAGTTTACACCGCGGGGGGCCTACCTCTGGTTATCCTGAAAATGCTTTGGAAACCTTTGCATATAATGCCAGTCTGCAGCCCGTTATCGTGGAGTGCGATGTCCGGCTCAGCAAAGATTCGGCGCTGGTACTCATGCATGACAATACCCTAAACCGCACGACAACTGGTCGGGGATCTATTAGTGAACGCACATTGGCCGAGCTCAAAAAGCTGCGTCTTGTAGACAATGACAAGAAAATAACACCCTACAAAATCCCCACACTAGAGGAAGCCCTCGCCTGGGGAAAAGGAAAGGTTATTTTCACGCTGGATATTAAAAATGAGGTGCCTTACGAATCCGTAATCAATGTGATTCGTAAACAGCGTGCTGAATCCAGTGTTGTTATTATTACTTATAGTGCCGGTCAGGCTGGTAAAGTACATAATCTGGCCGGGGACCTAATGATATCCGCTGCAGTAAAGAACCTCGATGATCTCGCCCGTCTCAACGAAAAAGATATCCCAGACAATAAGTTGCTGGCCTTCGTGGGCACACGGGAAGCCGATCCGCAGCTGACTAAAGTACTGCACGATCATGGGATCATGTGCATCCTGGGTACGCAGGGCAATCTCGACAGACAAGCTGCGAAGAAAGGATTTCAGCTGTATGCCAGCTTTATAGAACGTGGCGCAGATATCTTAAGTACTGACCAGCCTAGAGAAGCTGGACGAGCTTTAAATTTCTATGTCAAAAAAAGAGGAATAACTTCCAAATTTGTGCAGTAAATTACTGCTCATGTCAAACTGAACCATTCCTAATAAAAAACCGCAGCCCTCGATCTAAAAAAGAGAGCTACGGATTTCAGTATATTTATGCTATTGTCTAGATTGATACTGCTGTCCCCCAGGATTATCCCTTTCTTGCCAGTTCGATCTTCGTTGAGATTTCATGGACAATTTTTTCCACGTCAGCTCCTCCACCCGAAGATTGAAAACGAATAAAACCGTCCCTATCAATAACGACTTTAGTAGGTATACCTTTGACGCCATATGCACCAACAACAGACTTATCCCGATCTTTCATTTCATCAAATAAAACATGGAAACTATATTTATTTTCGTTGATAAAATTATTGACCAGCTCTTTATAGTTCTCCTCTTTTTGCCAAGTATTGATAAATAAAAAGGCCACATCGGGATCATTTTCATATTGCCAACACGACAAAACCTGCTTCGGCCAGCGCTTTGCCATAGACATTTCCTGCTGTCTGTTCTTTACAACTTCCGATAGGATGCAGGGAAACTACGGTCGGATATTTTTTTTGTGGATCGAAATCGGCAGGAAAATAGATAATTCCCGCATTATCCCAGGCTATATTTTTGAATGTTACTTTTTCTGTCTTCATCTTGTTTTAATGTTTTTGAGCAACCTTTAGGGTAACCAATAAGGATACTATTTACTTTTTATTGAAATCAATTATAATTTTTCCGTAAAAAAGGAGATTAACTGTCCAACAGCTTCGTCAACATCATTCTTCCGATCATACAACGACATGTGATTCGCGCCATCGATAATATATTTTCGTTTATCGGTCGTCGCTACCCGCTCTAGCAGATCATCACTCATCCAGGCGCTTCCGGCGACACTGCCGACGATGGCCAATAGAGGTTGAGTAAAAAAGGCCTCGGCTTTATTGTAGGCATCATACGAGATGATCTGCGTTAAACTTCTCGCTGTGGCAAATCCCGGTGCCGTTGGATACTGGCACCTATCTGTATGATAATATTCCCAAGCCTCACGCAGCTCTTCATTCGGTGCGTCCTCTTCACGTAGTGGTGCCAAAGGGATTGTTTGGCTCCCTCCTGCAGCATCGGCTGTACGCGCATTGGACCCGGCCAATAAATAAGGTAACGCGTCGGGATCTTTTACGTTGTTTTCCCATCCGTTTCGAAACATCGAACCGATATTGACAGCACTCACCATACCTACTGCCTTGATACGATGATCATTGATGGCCGCATTTGCCGTATAACCGGCTCCCGCACAAATCCCCATCGCACCAATACGCTCGCTATCAATGTAAGGAAGTGCTGTCAGATAATCCACTACCGCACTCACATCCTCCGTTCGGATATATGGATTTTCCAACTGACGTGGTTCGCCGGTACTTTCGCCCTGATAAGAAGCATCATAGGCGATACTCACAAAACCACCTTCGGCCAACTTGCGCGCATAAAGTCCGGCAGTTTGCTCTTTAACTCCACCACCGGGATGTGATACAACGACCGCTGCGTACTGTTCGCTTTCATTAAAATTTGCCGGAAAGTAAATGACTGCTGACAAGATAATGCCTTGCCCATTGCCGTTCCTGATACTGATTTTTTGCTGTGACATCCTATTTTCTTTTTTAATACTCATTTTTGATAAGACAAATTTACAGCGCATATCAGTTTCAAAACGTAGACATATTACTCGAAAACGGATACATTTTACGGTTTATAATCTTTTTGGCTTTCAACCCCTTATAGATAGAAATAGCGCACCAAAATGGTGCGCTATTTCTATCTATTCTAATTTATTTTAGCGGTTCGATTGCTTTATTGTAAAGACTACATACTCCGGTAGACTTTGGGCGATACTCCCGTCTTTTTACGAAAGAACCGAGCAAAATAATTGGGGTAATCGAAGCCCAGGCTATAAGAAATCTCGCTAACGGATAGTGTAGTATTTTTTAGTTTGTCCTTAGCCAGTTTCAGCACAAAATTATGAATATGTTCAATAGGCGATTCGCCTGTAAAATGCTTGATCAGATCACCGAAATAATTGGCAGACAGATTCGCTTTTTGCGCAAAATAGGCCACGGAAGGAAGCCCCGATATCTCTTCCTTTTTATCAAAATAATTTCTGAGATTTTCGTAAAAATCGTCAATGACTTTATTATAAATACTACTTCTCGCATCAAATTGCCTATTGTAAAAGACCTGAGTATAGGAAAGTATAAGGGCAATATAGGAAATAATGATTTCCTTGGAATAGTTTTCCTTTCGATACTCATGATTTGCTTTTTCAAAAAGATCCCAGAGCAGGGTTTCCTCTTCTTTAGTTAAAAAGAGTGCCTCGTGATTATTATAATGCACAAAGTTGTAGTCCTTCGCCAATTTATTGACATATTTGGCGCTTACCAAAATATTATACCCTGCAGTGGGTGCATGAATATCCCAGTCAAGGCTGTTCTGTGGACAATCCACATACATAAACGACTTTGCCTGATCTTCAATAAAATCTATCGTTTTTAATTTTTTTTCTAACGGCGGTTTAATAGCCAGTAGGTAAAAATCTATGGTGACTTGCCCGGACTTCAGGCGAATAGCATTCTCTTCTTCAAAACTGACGATCAGTAAATCCTCATTTTTTGGAACCCGAAAATTGATATAGGCAGCGAATTCCCTGATATTTAATATTTTATTTGCCATTGACCATCCATATTACATTACAGCTACAAAAATAGCAACTTTGTTCAACGGCTGAAGGATACATTTTAAGGTAAATCGGATACATTTTACAGATATCGATTAAAAAATTCCCGATTTGAATGCAACTTTGGCTCAATTTAAATCTTAAATTAGCACATCATAAATGAGCTGAATATGTTTGATTTTGCTAAGGATAATTCCAATTTTCCAAAAGAAAATGATAAAAACCGGATCTGGCTTGATGGAGACCGCTTACATTACCTCGATCATGGCAATGAAGAAAATGTCAATTTATCCAAATTACGCTATGCATACGTTCAGTTATTAGCTGGGGATCCCTACCTATTTCTATTCGACGACCACCAGCATTATATTCCCGCAAGTTCGCAAGGTTTTTCGAAGGTCTATCCTAAGCTCTCTGAACAATTTGGCTTTGATGACGCATTATTCTTTCATACCGTTAAGCAACAACTGGACTGTAAGGCCAAAATCTGGATCCAGCAACAACCCCATAACTATAAGGTTCTACCCGGTGAATTTGAAGATGACCATATAGGTTTTGAGGTTTATGCTGAACCAACACAATTTATTTCTTGGAATATCACTTATGCCGATCTCGAAAAACTCGGTATCGGGCACCAATATACAAGTGAATATGGGACTGTTTATTTTAAAATAGATTATCCTGTCCGTATTGGCAGCCTGTGGCTGAAAGAACTAGAAATCTACTGTGATGACATTCCACCGCTTGTACCTATTCAAGAGTATTTCACAACAGTTTATGATCGCTCCAATACAGATAAAAGCTATAAAGATCTCCGTAATCTCTGGTTTGATGATGAAGACTACAAAGTGGAAGATTATGGTTATGAAAGAGAAGACCAATGCTATTTGTCATTCGATTTCGGAGATGACATCTCCGCCTCTATCTGCTATACCTATGATGATGAAAGCAGCTATGATGACGGGGGGACTTCTTTACATTTTTACAACCGCCGCGATTATCCCTCGCTTTTGGAAAATCTGGATTACGAACGGGTTTTGGAAGTGAGCGAACTCGTCAAATTGAAAAGATCATGGGACATTAAGCAAGATTTCCGTAAAAACGCAGGCGTAAAAAATATTCCAGCAAGTATAAAGCAACAACTCGGAAGATCAAGTGGTATCTGGTTGGACAAGAAAAACAATAAAATTGGTTTTGCCGGGCAAGCGACCTGTATAATTTACGATATAGATACCATCGATCACTTCGAAATTGATAATGTCTTACCTGCAAAGGGCCCCGGTTACGCCATGCTAGGTGTTTACCTAATCAATGACCATCACTATATTTTCGAGGCCGATACGCATGAGATCGATCCTTATGCAGCAATATTAGAAAATTGGACACAAAAAAAAGTCGCTATACCCGAAGCTTATTATAATTGTTAAGTATATAAGCTTCGGTCTTCAAGCCCTTTACGGCACATACGTAGCAAAAACAGGTGTTTACCACACACCTCGATTAATTTGTTCCATGCCTCCCTTATAGTTTCTTAAGCTCTTCTTCAGGCCAGGTCACCAACTCCTTTAGCAAGTAAGTCTTTGGTTCGGCTTCGTCATCGAATTGTTCCAGAAACTCCGGCAGGTCGCCTCCAACTTTTAAAAGTTTCCCTTCCTGCAGCACGTCATACCCCTCCGCAAGCCATTGCTCTATTTTTTTCCTATTGATTTGAATATGCTCCATCCTAAAATAATTAAGTTTATACTGTCATACCCCATTTTTAAATAGGTATAACTGCCATGTATGTATAAGATAAACAACGCTACCGCAGATATCGTTTCGGCAATTTGAGTTTGAATCCGTAAGCATTCGATTTTTAAATAAATACCGAGCTAAGAAATCATCATCAAGGCCCCAAGATGAAGTAAAAAAAAATAACACATTTAAAATAAAAAAGTTAACAAATAAAAGTAGCCAAAAAACTACAAATAATCATTATTGGCAGAGTATTTGTTTAAACAGCGAAAGTTTTCAATTCGAAAACTTAACGCTAACATTTTTTTAAATATCATGAAGAAAGTACTTCTACCTTTTCTGACACTTTTTGCACTTGTATTTGCCGTTAACCAACAGGCAAACGCACAAACTCCTTACCGTACAGCTCTTGGCCTTGGCATTGACGTCGGTGATGGCCCAACATTATACGGCCCACAGATCAAACACAATTTTGGCGGCAATGATGCTGGAAATGCGCAGGTATTATTTGGCGATAACATCACGGTTGTTGGCGTAGATTATTCGTACAACCAACGTATCGCTGGAACACGTGGTTTGTCGTGGTATGTCGGTGTGGGACCACAAGTGTCTTTTGTTGACTATGGCAAATGGCATGGCTACTGGGACGATGACTACCATTGGAAAGATGGTGATACCGAAACTTTTTTTGCTATCCGTCCAGCATTGGGACTGGAGTTCAGAATTCCTTCAGCACCATTGGCAATGCATTTTGACTGGAAACCATGGTGGAACTTATCACATGGTTCTCACTTTGAACCATCCCGTTTCTCGTTGGGTTTCAAATTTGTATTGAAATAAAAAACAATATATCCAGAAACAAAAAATCCTGCTGAAGATATTTCCCAGCAGGATTTTTGTTACTATTTTCGCGTCTCAATACCAAATTCTTCCCATAGTATTCTGTCTTCTTTGTATTATTTTAAATATCAGAACTTCTCGTACTGACAGCAAAGTACGTCTTTATAACTCCTGTTTTTTCAGATAGTCAGTAGCCATTTGTATATATACCGGAGTAGCTTCTTTCACAGCCTTTCTAAGCTGGTCGAAAGTAATAATCTCTGGGATTCCCAAAACTTTGGCAAAATCAATAGCCAAAGGAATATCGGGTTTGATCCCTTCTCCTATCCCATAGAGCTTTCCTGTACGGTCTTTAATGACGCTGGTTGCCAAATTGATCATGTAGTTATTTCCAACCGCAAATTGCTCGTTCGCGGAAGTATAACCACCCGTCTTCTGCCCCATGACGGTTGCATTTTTCTGGCCTTTAAAATGAGCCGCAAAAAACTCGCCCGAACTTGATGTAAACCGACTGACTAATAACACAATAGGTATATTTTTATTTTTTATAACAATCGGTGGCACCTGCTCATATTCCAGACCAAATAACTTAGCCCATTTTTGATCCTCATCATTCAGATTATTCATTCGTACATTTTGTTTGGATTCAACACCCGCTCTATCCACAACCGAATAAGTGCTGTCGACATCGATCAGATCCGCAAAATGCCAGATCATCGGAAAAATGCTCCCGCCATCGTTTTCTGTCAGATCGATGATCCAACCTTTTGGCTGCTGTGCGTCCAATATTTTTAGCTGTGCTCCAATGGTGTCCACATATCGTCGTTGCTCATAGACTACCGCTGGGATCCGAATATAGGCATAATGGTCTTTCGTCATAAAATGACTAAAAACTTTGGGTGGAAAACCGGCCTCCTGATCGGTCATACCCGCCATTCTTACAAACAGCTCCTGTTCAGCCTCCTTATTTTGATCAACTTTCTCAAAAAAAAGTCCGGAATGACCATCCTTTAATTGACTTAAGATTTTTTTAAAATGGGGTTCCAATGCATTAATATCCGATATTGTCCTTGTCTGTTCAATAAAAACTGGCCGGATAGAATCCCATTTGATCAACGATCCACGATAAGCATGCCGCTCGACAGTATCTAAAAATGCATTGGCAAGCTGGTTCACCGATGAGACCTGGGCATAGGACGGCACAACGAAACTGGTTAAAATCAGTAAAAAAAGTAGTGTTTTCTTTTGCATCTGGTTATTAATAATTGCTCTACTGAGGTGGCGCTAAATTAGTGTAAAAACATTTCCCTAAGCGTAACAAAATTGAAATATTTAGCACAAATACAGTTTTATATTTCCATCAATTTACTTAAGGTGTCTTTATTTTTAACCCAATAAAGAAAGTTCGAGGCATATTAGGACCATAAATGTAATTGCTATCCCGATTTTTACCTGTATCAAAGTCATGTTGGTAAGCATTAAAAATATTCTTCACCCCAGCATAGACTTCGATGACATTTTTAAATTTTGGCAGACTAAAAGTATGCGACACTTTACTATTTACCTCTGAGAATGCGTTTGTATGAACCATTTGATCTTCCGGAAAATTGTCCGCACCACCGGCATGAGCGATCTTCATCTTACCTGTGTATACATAGTTGAGATTGACCGTCCAGCGCTTATCAGGTGTAATATTGAGGTTTGCAAAACCATAATCATCTGGTGTTCTCAAGAATGATTTTGTCATTTCAATACCTTCCAGATAAGACACAGGACTTTCATATTTGCTCTGTTGCAAGGTAAAGCCGGTCTCCAATTGCACCTTTTTATTATAATTGGCACGCAATTCAAGTGTAGTCCCTGCTACCTTCGCGTTATTTCCATTGCGTTTTTCAAACACCTTACCAAAGTCGTCCGTACCTATTTCTTCAAGTACAAAGGCATTTTTCAGTTGTGTATAGAATCCCTCCAATGTAAAACCAGCAATCCATTTCTCCGTGGCTTTATCATAATTTACCGAGCCGCTGAAACTCTTTGATCGCTCCTCCCGAAGATCTGGAGCTAATTGAACACGTGAAACACCGCCACCAGCAAAGGCAATATGAAGGTCTGTATCAAATGCCTGTGGCGCCCGAAACCCCGTTCCATAGCTAAGGCGGAACTGCGTATTGGCTGCATGCTTATATAACAGTGCTACACGTGGGCTGACGATCACTTTGCCCAATAGATTATGCTTGTCCACCCGAACCCCAGATAGCAAGTTGAACTTGTCCGCAAAGTCCCAGTCACTCTGAAAAAAGCTCCCCCAATCTTTCGTATGCTGATCGACCAGATAGTTATAACTTGGAATTTCATCGTAAACCTTATCGGACACATATTCCGATCCAATCGTCAGCACATTCCGATGGTTCAAAAAATTGCTGATCTCGTGGTTCAATTGAAAACCGCCCTGCAATGTGGTTGTCTTTGAATCGCCATAAGGCGGATTTTTCAGATGATTTTCGATCTCTACCAGACTATCCGGAAATATTCCGGTATAATGTTTTCTATTGGTATTTTGAAAAGCTGTATAAAAGATCAATGAAGATTTATCCCGATTAAAATTGATCTGGTAATCCGCGCTCCCCATCCATATTTTATGGCTACGTTCCTCGGACTGAAGTGTAAGGTAGGCCGGTTTTTTCGTCATCTCACCCCCAAATCTATATTCATTCAGATTGCTCAAGGAGACTTCCAGCTTTTGATTGTCCGAAAACCGATAGAATGAATTGATGCCAAGTGAGGTATTTTCAATTTTAGGGATTTCGGAGAAATTATCCCCATTTGCATCGTAAAAACCGCGATCTCGTCTATTGAAGAAAAAAGATGTTCCCGAATTGCCTTTTTCGTTGACCAGAGTTGCATTTCCACCGAAGTTAAAATCGTTTGTCTTTCCATCGATACTTTGGTAAAAAGAATTGATTTCATAACCGCTTTGTTTCGGCAATTTGGTAATTACGTTTACAGTGCCCCCTATGGCACTTGAACCATATAGCGAGGAACCGCCACCACGGACGACTTCAATCTTTTCGATCATATTGACAGGAAGCTGCTCCATACCATATAACCCCATCAAAGGGCTGAAAATAGGCCGGCCATTGATCAGTATCTGCGAATACCCCCCTTGGAGTCCATTCATCCGCAGTTGCGTATAATTACAGGTCTGGCAGTCTGTTTCCACCCGCAAGCCCGGCTGAAATTTTAGTCCTTCAGAAAGATTACACACCTGCAGATTGTCCAGGGTTTTGCTATCCAAAATATTGACAATTACCGGACTCTCCGTTTTTCGTTTAAATGTTTTTGTTCCGGTGACCACAATTTCATCCAGTATAAAAATGGAACCGTCTAACCGGATATCCCTGGTCTCGGATGCATGCTCAATCCTAATCGAATCGCGATAAGTATTAAAACCAATATGCTTCACTTCTACTTCCCAAGTACCATAGGGGATATTTTCCAATGCGAATTGTCCAAGATTGTTGGAATTCGTACCCATCTTTAGCTCAGGAATCACAACGGATACCGATTTCAACGGAAGTCCATTCCCGTCATAAATTTTGCCCGTTACCCGGCCTGTTTGTCCAAAGGAAATAAATACAATCAGCATTAACGCTGTTGCTAAGAGAATTCTGAGTCCTGTCATGATTGTTTTGTTTTTATTAAAAATAAATTTAGAATCACAAATCTAACAAGTTAGATTGTACTAACAAAATATTTCCTAACATTACTATTAGACATCACTAATATTTGGTAAATTTGTGTTATGATATCACAGACTGAAGAAAACTATCTAAAAGCGTTATATAATCTGACATACCTAAAAGGTGAGGCCACTGTCAACGAGATCAGTAAACGACTGGACATCAAGATGCCAACAGTCAATAGCATGATGAAAAAACTGTCAGAAAAGGGCTTTGTTCATTATGAGAGTTATAAACCCCTCAAATTGACAGAAGAAGGAAAAAAGGAAGCTGCGCTTATTATACGAAAACACCGACTTACGGAAATGTATCTGGTTGAAAAGATGGATTTTGCGTGGGATGAAGTTCACCAAATTGCCGAACAGATCGAGCATATCCATTCGCCTGAATTTTTCACCAAAATGGATCAGCTATTAGGATATCCTACGGTAGACCCGCATGGCTCACCAATCCCTGATCATAATGGTGTAATGCGTTCGGAAAACTATATCTTCCTTGACACCTGTGAAATCGGAGATGTGGTCACATTAATGGCTGTACAGCCCTCTTCCAAGGAATTGTTACAATACCTAAATACCAAAAATCTGGAATTAGGTACAACATTGACGATTCACTCGATCGAACCATTTGACCGAAGTATCACAGTTAGTTATGGTAACCGTCCGGCAGAAGTACTCAGTAGCAAAGTAACAGCAACCTTACTTGTACGCCCTATTTCTTAAAAAAATAGTTAACTGCTATTTTTAATCCACATCATCCTACTTTCTGGGCCCAGCATCCGTGGTTCCACCGTCATCTATATCAAAAAAATAAATCCGTACCAACCTACAAGAACATCTCAGAGCACATTTATCACACTATATTTTATTAGTCTGATCTAACTTCAATTTATCACTCCGAAAACAGGTCATTTCACCTGGATCGCTGTATAAAACAAGTGATTATCATCCTAACTATTGGATCATGTTTATTCTTTTTTTAAAGGAGCTGACCATAAGCCTTCATTCCGCTGTTTGGTTACGTAGTATGCTAATTGGCGGGATGTACCTGACTTCCGCTTGGGGCATAGCTATCATGTTGCCTCTCATGGCGATCTTTTTTCCATTATTTACGTTAGTGGGAGATTTTGGCTATCTTGTCCGGATGGCAAACTATTCCACCGTCATTCAAATAACAAAACTGGTTATCTTCCTGTATTATCTTGATCCCATTGATAAGTTAGAGGATCTCCAGTCGCTATTTCCCGCTCCAATATCTGTACTGGCGAAAGATGTTCCAGATACATAATCAGTGCTCTTAGGCTGTTTCCATGCGCGACTATAAGTACATTTTTACCGGCCTCCAATTGTGGCTTGATATCATGTTCAAAATAGGGTATCACCCGATCATAGGTATTTTTTAAGCTTTCGCCGCCCGGTGGAGCGACATCAAAAGACCTACGCCAGATATATACCTGCTCCACGCCATATTTTTCAGCTGTTTCATCCTTATTTAATCCCTCCAGATTTCCGTAACTCCGTTCGTTCAGCGCGGCATTAATGACAATTGGTGTATCGGGCTTCCCGATTTCTTCCAGGATAATTTGTAAGGTATGTTGCGCCCGGATTAATGTGGAGGTAAATGCGATATCAATTGATTCTTTCGCTAACGCTTTTCCGGCCTTTCGCGCTTCCAGTTGTCCCAACGCCGTAATATCAATATTTTGCCAGCCTGTGAAACGATTCTCCAAGTTCCATTGTGACTGTCCATGGCGGACCAAAAATAATTTTGCCATTACTGATTTATTTTTTGTTCAAAGAATAACTGACTAGGGCAAGTCAATATAGGGTTGTACCGATGAAACCTAAGTTTCTATCTGTTTCAGCACTAACCATAAATACAATAACATTTTGTAAGATTTTGTTTTATCGAAAATAACCTATTAGCTCAGCGATGGGTAAATTTTATGTATTCGCTTCCTTAGAATAACTACTTTTTTAACATACTCAAAAATTCTGCCATTTTTTGCTTTGTCATGCCAGTTTTTTCAGCAGCAGGAAATATTGCCACAAAAAAGCCTTTGGAGTTTTTCCAAAGGCTTTTTTCTAATGTGCTATTAAAAAAGCGTTATGCTTTTTCTTCTTTTAATGTCGTTGATTCTTTTTTTGGTTCTTTTTCCTCAAAGCCTGAACGCAAGATTTCATCCCATAAGGACGAACTTACACCGAATCCTTTTTCTGGATCTGAATAATGGTGCAGCATGTGATGTTGCTTAATACGCTTAAAGATACCGCTCTTAAAATTTGCATGATGCATAGCATAGTGACATTCATCATAGATCAGATAACCCACCATAAATCCGGAAAAAAAGCAAGCCAGGATAAATTCATTCGAAAAGAATAATGTAAATCCAAAATACACCAAGGCGGCCAATGGAATACTGGCTGACAGAGGCATGACCAAACGCATCCGATCTCTAGGATAGTCGTGATGCACACCGTGAAAGATAAAAGCGATCCGTTTCCCCCATTCCGATGTTGGGTGGAAATGAAATACCCAACGATGCAATGCATATTCAAATGCAGTCCAGAATGCTAGACCAAAAACAAAATACCCTATATATGTCAATAGATCAACATCACCCCAGACCAGAGCTTTATACGAAAAGAAAATAACTACAGGTACATAGAAAATCAAAGGTACACTCCAGTGCACTTTCGTCAACGACTCCAAAAAGTCATTTTTGAACATGCGCGTAGATTCCGTAGAATTTGAAACATAATTACGCTTTGCCATAATACTATTTTTATTATTCCCCCACAAAAATAAGTATTTTAAGCACAAATGAAGAAGGTTCCAGGCTAGAAAAACAAAATATTTGACCTTTTCAACAAAAAGGTTAAACACCTATTTAGGTCCTTTCTAGCCTAAAACCTTTTATTTGATCTTTTAACTCTTATTTTCCTAAAGTTTCGCAGCGTTGACCGCAAATCTACAAGAGTCAAAATTGACAAAATCAAGACAGTTTACTATTTAAAGTTGACTGTTCCACCTGCCATTTTCTTTTCAACGCGTTGTTCAGGCTTGCCATAGACATCTATCGTACCGCCACCACGTGTCTTTGTTTCTATGGAATCCACCGCATTGACTTCTGCTTTTCCACCCCCATTTACCGTCACTATAGTTGTTGTTGTCTTAAAATCCTTTCCCTCATATTTGCCACCAAAATTGGAGATAATCTCCTGTTTGTCCGCTTTACCATAAAGTGCTATTGTTGCACCGGAAGTGACTTTCACTTCTGCACTTTTTGCTTCTGCATGGAGATCAACCAGACCTCCTTCGGATGCATAGACTTTGAGATGATCAGCTAACACGGCATTGTTTGACGTCGCAAATACCTTTGCTCCTTTTTTTGCTTCTACATTTTTCAAACTTTTGTAGTACACTTTCACAGAGATATTACCGCCCTGCAGCATGTTTAGCGTATTCATTTTTAAAGCCAAAGCACCATTTGTATTGACCACCTTCACATTCTCGTAGTTCTGCCCTTCGAATGTCACCAGAGACTCATTGGCCTTGATCAATTCTACCTGTATTTTATCTGTGGCGACTACCGAACTAAAGTCCCCCACATTTTGTTTAGCCTGTCCAAATCCCACTTGGGTCACTAATAAAAGAAACGCACTGATTCCTAAAAATTTCATAGTTGTATTATTCGTTTTTTGATTACCTGATATGCCTTTCCAGCTGTATCTTCACTTAATTTGTTTACAGGGATAATATGCGCATATTGACTTCTTCCGTATGTTCTGCCGTCAAAAAACACGCCAATCATCATCCTCACGTTGCTATTTAACCTATTTTGACAAAAAAAAGGTGTCCTAAAAATTAGGACACCCTCGCTATTGATATTTTGTTTTGCTTACAATTTGCTGTTTACATCTACAGCATTCAGATCAGCAAATGCTTCTTTCAAGCGAGCAACAAATGCTTCTTCGCCCTTACGTAACCATACACGTGGGTCGTAATATTTTTTGTTTGGAGAATCAGTACCTTCAGGGTTTCCGATCTGTCCTTGCAAATAATCGTGATTTTTAGCCTCGTAAGCTCTAACACCATCCCAGAAAGCCCATTGCATATCGGTATCAATGTTCATTTTGATCGCTCCATAAGAAATAGCTTCTGCAATTTCTTCAGGTGAGGAACCAGATCCACCGTGGAACACAAAGTTAACTGGCTTTTCTGCAGTAAGCTTGTATTTCTCGCGGATATACTCTTGTGAATTATGTAAGATGACCGGTTGTAATTTTACATTGCCCGGTTTGTATACGCCATGTACGTTACCGAATGCTGCTGCAACGGTAAATTTGTCAGATACTTTAGACAATTCTTCGTATGCATAAGCAACCTCCTCTGGTTGTGTGTATAATTTAGAGCTATCCACATCTGAGTTGTCAACACCATCTTCTTCTCCACCTGTAACACCTAACTCGATCTCTACAGTCATGCCCAGTGGTTTCATACGTGCTAAGTATTTTGCAGAAATTTCGATATTTTCTTCGATTGGTTCTTCAGATAGATCCAACATATGTGAAGAGAACAAAGGTTTACCGTGTTGTGCGAAGAATTTCTCACCTGCATCCAACAAACCGTCGATCCAAGGTAAAAGTTTTTTAGCCGCGTGATCTGTGTGCAAAATTACGGCAACACCATAGTGCTCTGCCAATAAATGTACGTGCTGTGCTGCAGATACCGCACCCAATACACACGCTTGCAAGTTATCATTATTTAATGTTTTACCAGCATAGAATTGTGCACCACCGTTTGACAATTGAATAATTACAGGAGAGTTTACTGCTTTAGCAGTTTCCATTACCGCATTGATAGAATTTGTTCCGATAATGTTTACCGCAGGCAAAGCAAATTTATGTTTCTTTGCAACTTCAAACAACTCCTGTACTTGATCTCCCGTCAATACACCTTTAAAATCTTTTAGGCTCATATTACTGTTATTGATTTATTTTAATCTTTATTAACTCTTGAAGCTACTAAATTATTAAAAATAATTATTACTTCCTAATTTTTAGAGTGTACTAAATACACTATCAATTTGTTTGTTACCAGAATTGCGATAGACTACCCTTATCCACTGCTCATAATCAAATCAACCCATTCCACAGGGCTATCGCTTCTTCTGTTAAAAAATTACGCGGGATACTTAGTAATCCATTAGGGATTGATTAAATTTGGGCTCACCAATATTGGAATCATTATGCTACAGGTATACGGTATCAAAAACTGTAACACAGTAAAGAAAGCCCTAACATGGTTAGAAGAAAATCAGATTGACTTTCAATTTCATGACTTCAAGAAAGAAGGCGTCAGTGATGAAAAGCTTAAAGAATGGGAGCAAAAAGTGGACTGGCAGTCTTTGGTCAACAAAAAAGGGACAACCTGGAAGAAATTGACAGCCGAAGAGCAAGCGCAGGTTGTCGACGCCAATAGCGCCAATAAAGTGTTAAAAGAGCACACAAGCATGATCAAACGCCCTGTGATTGAATATGGCAAGGGCATCCTGCTTGGGTTCAGTGAAGACGACTATAAAATCAACTTAAAATAGTTGTTACAAGCTCCTTAAAAAGGAGCTTTTTTTTGCCTTATCTACTTTTCATTGTATATTGTGACCAATAAACGTAATTTAATTCGAACAGATATGATGAAAAGACTTGCATTGGCCTCTTTTAGCCTAATTGCATTGAGCTATGCTTTTCCGTCCTTTTCCCAGGAAAAAACATCTAACTATAGTTATACTGAAGCCTTTGCGCCGTTGTTTTTCAAAAATAATGGAAATGATTATCGCTCTGCGGCCGGCAAACCTGGTTCCGGATATTGGCAAAATGCTGCGGACTACAAAATACAGGCATCATTAAACGACCAAAATGATCAAGTAACGGGTACCGTAGAGATAACTTACAGTAATAACAGTCCCGACAATATGGATTACCTCTGGCTACAATTGGACCAAAATATGTTTTCTCAGCATGGACGTGGCCAGTTGATCTCTCCATTGACCAATAGCCGATACGGCGACGGCAACTCAAGATTTGACGGTGGTTATCAAATCCAGTCTGTCACCGATGTCAATGGAAAAACCATAGAACATATCATAGATGATACCCGCATGCAACTGCGGCTTCCAGCTGCACTAAAAAGTAAGGGTGGAAAAATCACCTTCAAGATCACCTATCAATATACAGTACCGCAATATGGTGCCGACCGTACAGGTATCCTGGATACTAAGAACGGAAAAATCTATGCCATCGCACAATGGTTTCCCAGACTTTGTGTCTATGATGATATTAGAGGCTGGAACACGTTGCCTTATACAGGCCCGGGAGAATTCTACCGCGAATTCGGAAATTATCAGGTCGAAATCACCGCGCCAGCCAGCCACATCGTCGTGCTGGGGGGCGAACTTTTAAATCCGCAGGAGGTATTCACGGCAGACCAATTCAAAAGATACCAGCTCGCCCTACGTAGTGATGAAACTGTATTGATTCGCTCCGCCGAAGAAGTAACAGCAAAAAGCTCAAGACCAGCCAAAAAGACGCTCACCTGGAAATATCAGCTCAATAATGCACAGGATATTGCCTGGGCCTCTTCCACGGCCTTTATATTGGATGGGGCAAAAATCAATTTACCAAGCGGTAAAAAAGCACTTGCCCTATCAGCCTATCCAGCAGAAAGCAATAGCAACAATGCTTGGGAACGTTCGACAGAATACACTAAGGCCGCCATCGAAATTTATTCCAAAAATTGGTTTGAATACCCCTATCCTGTAGCCGTAAATGTTGCTTCCAACGTAGGTGGCATGGAATATCCCGCCTTGTCTTTCTGCGGCAATCAAGCCAAAGCAGGTTCCCTTTGGGGAGTCACCAATCATGAATTTGGCCATAACTGGTTTCCTATGATTGTAGCGTCCAACGAACGTGAACATGGCTGGATGGATGAAGGGTTCAATACCTTCATCAATGAACTGGCAACCCAAGAATTCAATAATGGCGAATACCATCGTCCACAGACCAGTCGGTCTTATATTTTCACATCGCAAAATCTTGAGCCGATCATGAGTACACCACAAAATATGAAGGAACGCAATATTGGCGCACTTGTTTATTACAAACCAGCTTATGGGCTCAAATTATTACGTAATGAGATTATTGGCAAAGAACGCTTCGATTACGCCTTCAAAAAATATATTCAGGAATGGGCTTATAAACATCCAACACCCGAGGATTTTTTTAAAGCGATCGAAAACGGAACCGGGGAAAGCCTTAATTGGTTTTGGCGTGGATGGTTTGTCAATAACTGGCAAATGGATCAGGCTATCAAATCCGTTTCGTACGTCAACAACCAACCCATGTTAGGTGCGTTGGTCACTGTAGAGAATCTGGAAAAATTGCCCATGCCCATTATCGTTGAAGCCACCACAGTTTCGGGCAAAAAAATAAGAAAAAAATTACCTGTGGAAGTCTGGGAAAGAAATAACGTATGGCAGTTTAAAATCCCAACAAACGAGGCTTTACAGTCCGTACAGTTGGATCCTGACGATGTCATGCCTGACAAGAATCCGGATAATAATACATGGAAGGCAAATTAGAGCGGTAATTCAAAATCTATTCGTTATTTTTGGTAAAGAAATTCTACGGTATGAAACCATTATGAACACGTCAAAAAATTGCTCATAATGGTTTCATTGTGCTAGATGAATAAAACGGAAGGTAACAAGCTCATTTATGTATACATATTATATCCCCATGAAATTCACACAAACGATTCTAAGCTGTTTATTTATTATATTGATCAGCGGGCAGCTATTTGCACAGGAAAAAACCAAAGGTATTATTATGGAGCTTGTCAGCGGAGAAAAAATTGAAGCTGCACAGATCCAGAATTTACGGAGTAAGGTAGAAGTTCAGACCAATAGGGATGGATCATTTGCGATTGATGCCAGTGTCAATGATCTACTTTTGATTAAAGCAACCGGATACGAACAGGATACGGTATTTATATATGATGCGAGCTTGCGAAGAATCTATTTGAACAGAATAAATACACCCATCGAATTGAATCAGGTTGTCGTCGAACGGATGACCGATAGTAGACTTGCAGCTGAAATCCAACGCGAGAAAGTCGCCGGAAAATATTCGGATGCCAGCCAAAACCGCGGCGGGATCCGGATCTCTCCAAGCCGTATATTCAGCAAGGAAGGAAAACAAGCCCGCTCAAATTACAAACTTCTTGTTGCAGAACTGGAGAAAAGAACGGTTGATCGCAAGTTTACAGACAACCTCATTAAAGAAGTAACACCACTTGACGGATCCGAACTGGCTTTATTTAAAGAAAGATTTAGGCCTTCTTATAAGTTTATCCAAAATAGCAGTCAAGAAACATTACGGGTCTACGTGATGGATAGTTACAAGAAATTTAACGAGAAAAAATAAAAAACAACACTTTTTATCATGTGATTGTCAGAAGGTTTTAAACTGTAATATTTTTTATTTCAGTTTAAAACCTTTTCCATTACTTTTGTGTTATCAAAATTAAAAAATCAGCAAAGGGATGTTACACAACTTGAGATTTGCAACAGCTTTACATATTATGGTCTTAGCACAATTGGAGGAGTCCGGACAATGGCTTTCCTCTGAGTATATTGCTTCAAGTATCCAGGTAAACGCAGTTGTTGTCCGTAAAGAAATTTCCTCCCTGAAAGCGGCCGCTTTATTAATCAGTAAAGAGGGCAAAGGTGGCGGGATTCGCATAAATAATGAAAAAGAGCGTATCACCCTTGCGGACATTTATCAAAGTACAAAACAAAATGAGTTATCGGGTAAATTCAATAGTCCCAACCCAGCTTGTATTGTCGGTAAAAACATTAATGCCAGATTGCAGGATCTTTATCAGGAAGTCGACACTGATATTGTCGTGCGTTTGGAAAAAATGACGCTTGCTGATTTTAGTAAAACATTTAATTAAAGACACATGAAAGTAGCAGTAATTGGATCCACAGGATATGTAGGAGCACATCTTGTTAAAGAATTGGCTGACCGAAAATACGAAGTCGTTGCACTCGCTCGCCATACAGAAAACATTCCATCGAATGACAGCATAACAAAAGTAGCGGTTGATATCTATAACCACAATCAATTGGTAAGCGCTTTAACGGGTGCAGATATCGTTGTTTCGGCATTTAACGCTGGTTGGGCCAACCCCAACCTTTACGAAGATTTTACTAAAGGGGCTTTAGCCATTCAAGAGGCGGTTAAAGATGCCGGCGTGAAACGTTTTATTGTCGTCGGTGGAGCGGGAAGTTTGTTAATCGAGGGTAATCGTCTTGTCGATTCACCTGAATTTCCAAAAGAGATCAAACCTGGAGCACTGGCCGCCGCAGATTACTTAGATACCATCCGCAAAGAAGATCAACTCGAATGGACAATGATCAGTCCTGCCATAGAAATGAATCCACAGGCAGGTGGTGTGCGAACTGGTAAGTACCGTACAGGATTGGACGCGCCGGTATTTGATCACGAAGGGCGTTCAAGACTATCTGTTGAAGATCTTGCGGTTGCCATCGTTGACGAGATCGCAAATAAACAATTTATAAACAAACGTTTTACAGCAGCATACTAATAGGATACAATCATTTGATTTATATCTTGTACAAAATTTTATTACAAAAGGGAAGCGCAATCTTCCCTTTTGTCGTTGATATCATTTATATTTGACACTAATTAAACAATTAAAAAGCTAAATAATCGTAAAGAATTAATCCTATGCTATTTAAAAAATCGATTCCTAAACTGATTGCTGAGGCAAATGAAAATGGTGAACATACACTGAAACGAACATTAACGAGTGGCGGATTAATTGCGCTAGGCGTTGGAGCCATTATTGGAGCAGGACTATTTTCCTTAACTGGAATTGCCGCTGCAGAGAATGCTGGTCCAGCTGTTATCCTATCTTTCATTATCGCTGCAGTTGGGTGTGCTTTTGCCGGTCTTTGTTACGCCGAATTTGCGTCCATGATTCCTGTCGCTGGAAGTGCTTACACCTACTCCTATGCGACAATGGGGGAATTTGTTGCCTGGATAATCGGTTGGGACCTTGTCTTGGAGTATGCACTCGCCGGTGCCACCGTAGCCGTCAGTTGGTCGCAATACTTTAATCAGCTCCTGATGATTTTCCACATCCACTTACCCGACGCCCTGCTGAAAGGCCCTTGGGAAGGTGGTATGGTTAATTTACCGGCAATCATTATTGTATGTTTGCTTTCTCTGCTATTAATGCGTGGAACACAGGAATCATCTCGCGTAAACAATATCCTGGTGATCTTAAAAGTAGGCGTTGTATTAATTTTTATCGCATTGGGATGGAGCTTTATCAACCCTGCAAACCACGATCCTTTTATCCCGGTAAATGCCGGCGAGGAACTGGTCAAAAGTGGTCAACAAAGCGTATGGACATTTCTAAAGAGCGATGACTTTGGCCATTTTGGAATCAGCGGTGTTTTGCGCGCAGCAGGTGTGGTATTCTTTGCTTTCATCGGCTTTGATGCCGTGAGTACTGCTGCTCAGGAAGCAAAAAATCCAAAAAAAGGTATGCCAATTGGTATCATCGGCTCATTGATCATCTGTACCCTTCTTTATGTGTTATTTTCTTATGTAATGACAGGTATCGAAAATTACACGATGTTTAAAGGAGACGCCAAACCAGTAGCCACGGCATTTGCGAAAACAGGATATCATTTTCTGAATACAGCATTAATTATTACGATTATTGCAGGTTATACATCTGTAATTCTTGTCATGTTACTTGGCCAGAGCCGGGTATTCTACTCCATGAGTAAAGATGGCCTGCTTCCAAAAATATTTTCTGATCTCTCCAAAAGACAGACCCCTTGGAAAACAAATGCAATCTTTATGGTATTCGTAAGTATCTTCGCTGGATTTGTTCCCGTTTCCGATCTTGGTCACATGGTGAGTATAGGTACCTTATTTGCCTTTACATTGGTTTGTGTGGGTATATTGGTACTCCGCAAAACGGATCCCAATCTGGAACGTCCATTCAAAACGCCTTTAGTTCCTTTTGTTCCGATCATGGGTATCATTGTCTGTGTGCTGATGATGGCTTCATTGCCTATTGAAAGCTGGGAGCGTTTGGCAATTTGGCTGGCTTTAGGTCTACTGATTTACTTCGTTTATGGTAAGAAACATAGTGTGATCCGGAAACAACACCGGGATCAACAAGGTATAGAATAATAGAGACAAACACATATAGTAATACTTGTATTGGTATAAAACTAGCGGGCTTCTAAAAAAGAAGCCCGCTAGTTTTATACTCTCAAAAAGCGCTTACAAAGCGCTTAGTTTAAAATAACCATTTGCAATTACATCTTCTTTCAGTCCGATTTTGGGCACAATTTGAATATGGTATTTTTCTTTATCCGCATCAAGCAATAGGTCTTCTATTTCATAAATATCATCGACATCCAAGCCATATTTATCATCAATATGAGCCGTGCTATGGTGCTTCCAAAAAACAGTTCGTTTAGCTTTCTCAGTAGCTTTTCCCAAATTCGGTGCAACAATGAGTTCTTTATAATGAAATTCATCAAACTCATTCGGTTTATAACCGCCTAGATTGACAAAAAATAACTTCAATTCTGCATCTGAAATTGCCACATCATTTTTTTCCACGACCGTAATTTCATACTCGCCAATCTTATTGACGATCCGATAAGCATCAATATGAATTTTACCATCGGCATCAGGCCAAAAATCTTTAATTGGCTCTATAAAATCCTTCAGTTCATTTCCGATTCCGAAAAAAATATCATGCTGTTCCGTACGTCTATTTTTCGGTTTGCAACCGATCAAAATCATAAATAATTTCATACGCAAATAATCTTTTTTTGAATGGCAAAATGGAATATCCAAGTTATTTTCATCAGTATTTGTGCTTTCCAATCACGGATATTTCATAACTTAAGCCCATTAAACAATAAAAATAACGATTATTCACCACATTTAATGCAGATAAAACGCAGACTATGAGTAAAATTTTCCTATCATTTACGTTACTGTTTCTATCATTGTGTTCTTTTGGACAGAAGCGAAGCACCGATAAAAAACTCGAAACACAAATTAAACAGCTTATTCAGGGTTTTCAGGGAGAAATAGGTGTCTATGTACATAACCTAAAGAAACACAAGGAAGTTAATATCGGAGCCGACAACATCTTTCCTACAGCAAGCGTTGTCAAAATCCCTATTTTAGTGGGTGTCTTTGATAAAATTGAAAAAGGACAGTTGCAATTAGATCAGGAGCTTATCTACCGCGAAAACCAAAAATATGGTGGTTCGGGCCTAATGCAATTCTTTAAGGACAGCAGCAAGGTTGACCTCAAAACTCTTGTCGCCCTTATGCTTTCTTACAGTGACAATGTCACAAGCATCTGGAATCAAAAACTTGCGGGTGGGGGAATAGCCATCAACACACTGATGGCCGACCTTCAATTGCAGCATACGCGTGTAAACTCACAAACTGAAGGAAGAAAAGCAGACTGGGAAAAATATGGCTGGGGACAGACCACACCAAAAGAGATGGCCGATCTCCTCACCCTGATCCGTCAGGGCAAGGTAATCTCGGAAAAATCTTCCGATCGCATGTATCGTTTTCTGGGCAATATGTTCTACGACGAAAGGGGGCTTTCTCAAATTCCGGCGACCGTAAAAGCAGCCTCCAAAACGGGGTCACTGGATGATGTACGTAATGAAGTCATGTTGGTTAATGCGCCCAAAGGCGATTATGTTTTTAGTATATTCACCAAAAACAATCAGGATCAGAGCTGGGGAAAAACCAATGCAGCAGAAGTGCTGACACGTAAGCTCTCCAAACTACTATGGGATTATTACAATAAATAAATTACATACTTCAGGATTATACCATGATGATAGGTAATCTGACGGGTCGATTCTTGAAACGGGCATGAGTTGTAAAAAAAACAGGGAACTCTTCAGTTCCCTGTTTTTTATCTTACGATGCGATAAGCGAATTAGTTTTTCAATTATTTATTTACCAAAGTCTTGGCTTTTCAGCTAAAATTGTCGCCTACTTTTTAAAAGCGTCTTTCACATCTTTAGCAGCCTCTTTCGTACCGGAAGCAACATCTTTGGCTACTTTTTTAGTACCATCAGCAACATCACCAGCTACTTTTTTAGTTCCATCCGCGACATCTTTTGCTACATCTTTAGTTTTATCGGCAGCTTTATTTGCAGCGTCTACTGTAGCATCTTTTGCGTCTTTCAATCCTTCTTTCACATCCTGACCAGCATCGCGTAAAGCAGTTTTGGTTTTTTCCCAAGCGGTATTGGCCTCGTCAGAAGCAGCACGCGCTTTCTCTTCAGCAGCTTTATCGCCTTTGGCAATCGCTTCATCTAAAGCTTTTTTTGCTTCCTCAGCCTTCAAACGCGCACTTTCTTCGGCGTTCCTTAAGTCTGCAATCGCTGCATCTACATGCTCGCCTGCTGTCTGTACAGTATCAGTCGAATCTGACGCTTTTTTCTCTGAATTGTTGCAAGAAGACATTACCAATGCTCCTGCTACTACCGCTAAAAGTGCAATTTTTTTCATTAGATTATTTGTTTTTTAATGGCAAGAAGTCATCAGGAGGTTGTATTCGCCCATTTTTGACTCCTATCAACCACATGATGGTTTCATGTAAGTTTGTAATTATATGATTAATTAGTCTTTAATTTACAACTTCTATGCCAAATAGACAAATTTACTGTTTTGGATAAATTGTTCCCTTTGCGGCTTCCAAGGTATTCTTCAATAAACCAACAATCGTCATCAGTCCTACTCCACCCGGTACCGGAGTGATCCAAGACGCTTTAGGTGCCACATGCTCAAAATCCACGTCACCATATAATTTAAATCCTGATTTTGTCTCCGTAGATGTCTCTCTATTGATACCCACGTCAATCACTACAGCCCCCTCTTTGACCATGTCCGCGGTTACAAAATTCTTTTTGCCGATCGCTGCCACGACGATGTCACCGCGCAGTACTTCTGTTTTCAGATCTTGGGTACGGCTATGTGTCAAGGTCACGGTACAGTTTCCGGGATTAGCATTACGCGCCAGTAGTATACTCATTGGAGAACCGACAATATTGCTTCGGCCTACGACTACGGCATGTTTGCCCGCTGTCTCGATCTTATAGTAGTCCAGCATCAACATAATACCATAAGGTGTCGCTGGGATAAAACATGGAAGATTACGTTGCATTCGTCCCAAGTTGACCGGGTGAAATCCATCCACATCCTTACGGTAATCAATTGCTTCGGTAATCTTGTCCGGATCAATATGTTTTGGTAAAGGCAATTGTACGATCAGGCCATCGATGGAATCATCTTTATTGATTTCTTTGACCTTAGCGATCAATTCCTCTTCAGAGATCGTCTCATCATAACGGATGTTTGTCGACTCAAAGCCGACCAATTGACAATTACGCATTTTGCTGGCCACATAAGTTTCGCTACCACCGTCGTTACCAACAAGGATAGCTACCAAATGTGGTTTCCGACCCGTTTGAGTTGTAAATTCAGCCGCATCTAGAGCAATCTGCTCTTTAATTTTTTCGGAAACTAGTTTACCATCTAATAGATTCATGTTTAGGAGATTTGATTGTATTTAAAAGGAGCCCAAGAGCTCCTTTATTTTGTATAATTTAAAATGATATTAATCCAATTTCAATACCGCCATAAATGCAGATTGCGGAATTTCTACGTTCCCCACCTGACGCATGCGTTTTTTACCTTTCTTCTGTTTTTCCAACAATTTACGTTTACGGGAGATATCACCACCATAACATTTTGCGGTTACATCCTTACGCAATGCGGAAATTGTTTCACGGGCGATGATCTTTGCACCAATAGAAGCCTGGATCCGGATCTCAAATTGTTGTCGTGGCAACAGTTCCTTCAATTTCTCACATATTTTCTTACCGAAATCGTAGGCATTGCTTCTGTGGATCAACGAAGACAGGGCATCGACAGGTTCATCATTCAATCGGATATCCAATTTAACAAGATCCGAAGTACGGTAACCGATCTGGTGATAGTCAAATGAAGCATAACCTTTGGAAATTGTTTTCAACTTGTCATAAAAGTCAAATACAATCTCACCCATTGGCATTTCAAAAACCAATTCGACACGATCCGAAGTCAGGTAATGCTGGTTCATGATTGTACCGCGTTTTTGAATACACAAAGACATGATCGGCCCTACAAAGTCCGATTTGGTTATGATATTCGCTTTGATATAAGGTTCTTCAATTGAATCTAATTTACTTGGATCAGGTAGGTCCGAAGGATTGTGCACAATGACCTCTTCCTTATCCTTCGTCATGTATGCTTTGTAAGATACGTTGGGAACGGTAGTGATTACCGTCATATCAAACTCTCTTTCCAGACGCTCCTGAATAATCTCCATGTGGAGCATACCCAAGAAACCACAACGGAAACCAAAACCTAAGGCAGCTGAAGACTCTGGTTCAAACACCAAAGAAGCATCGTTCAATTGCAGGCGGTGCATCGATTCGCGCAATTCCTCGTAGTCTTCTGTATCTACGGGATAGATACCGGCAAAGACCATTGGTTTTACTTCCTCAAATCCCTGGATTGCTTCACCGCAAGGCCGGTCTTTATGCGTAATGGTATCCCCTACTTTCACTTCACGTGCTTCCTTGATACCAGAAATAATATAGCCTACATCCCCCGTTTTGATGACTTCTTTTGGCACTTGATTAAGCTTCAACGTACCGATCTCGTCAGCAAAATATTCTTTACCTGTGGCCACGAATTTTACCCTGTCTCCCTTACGGATCTCACCATTTTCAACTTTGAAATAAGCCATGATCCCACGGAATGAATTAAATACAGAGTCAAAAATCAATGCCTGTAATGGTGCATCAGCATCACCTACAGGATGTGGGATACGTTCAACAATGGCTTCCAGAATATCCGGGACCCCAAGGCCAGTCTTTCCAGAAGCAGGAATAATCGCATCACGCTCACCACCGATCAGGTCAACAATTTGATCTTTCACCTCTTCGGGCATCGCACCCGGAAGGTCCATCTTATTTAAGATCGGGATGATTTCCAGATCATGCTCCAAAGCCAAATATAAATTTGAGATTGTTTGTGCCTGAATCCCCTGTGATGCATCCACAATTAACAACGCCCCTTCACAGGCAGCGATAGAACGGGATACTTCATAGGAAAAGTCAACGTGTCCGGGGGTATCAATCAGGTTCAAAATATATTCCTGACCATCTTTTTTATAATTCATTTGGATGGCGTGACTCTTGATCGTAATACCACGTTCACGTTCCAAATCCATATTATCAAGTAATTGTGCCTGTGCTTCGCGCTGACTGATGGTATTGGTATACTCTAAAAGGCGATCTGCCAAAGTACTTTTGCCATGGTCAATATGCGCAATAATACAGAAATTACGAATGTGCTTCATATAGGATTTTTAAACTCTTTTGCTAAAAGGCAAAGATACCTTTTTTTATACATATTTATAGAATCAAGTATATTTTTCATCAGTTGACTGTAGACTAATGAAAAGTTTTGCTACACACATGAGGCACAAGCAGAAAGCATTTTCATTTTCAATCCGCTACGGCGTATGAAAAATGTTTCTGGTTGCGGGTTACCTTATCCATATCCCAGGCGATCTTACCTTCAAATTTTTCCGAGCGTATAGGACAGTCCGCAACCTGGCAATAACGGCAGCATTGTGGGAGACAGGGATCCGCATGGACAAAAAACTCAGTACGCACAGACATTTCCTTATTGACTATCTTATCAACAGCCGAAATTTCATCATGAACTTTCACCAGATCGAGGTAATTTGGCAAAGTGAGGTGACAGTCGACATGCAGTTCATTGCCATAGCGCTGCACCCGAAGATTGTGCACATCAATCCACTCAGCCTTACGATTACGTTCCAAAATCGCTACCACATCCTGCACAAGTTCGGTATCTGATTCATCCATCAGTCCACCGATAGACTGCCGAAGTAATTTGTAGCCATTAAACAAAATAAAGAGCCCTAATATAATCGAGATCACCACATCAATCCATTGGAATCCCGTTAGCTTCATCAGCAGTAAACCCAAGATCAATCCAATTGTGCTGTAAGCATCCACCTGCAGGTGTTTGCCATCGGCCACCAGTGTAATTGATCCCAGAATGCGGCCCCTTTTCATGATATAAAATCCGACAGCAAAATTGATCAACGAGGTGATTCCGATCAGGTAGATCCCCTGTTCGAGATGAGTGATCTCGGCAGGAAAAAAGATATTGTAACAAGCTTTGGCTAAAATAATCGCTCCAGCGATAAAAATCAGTCCACCCTCAAGAAAAACAGAAAAGAACTCAACTTTACCGTGTCCATAGGGGTGATTCTCATCTTTAGGCTGAGCCGCAAGATAAATACTATAGAAAGCGAAACCAGAAGCGATCACATTGACGATACTTTCGGCGGCATCTGTAAAGATGGCACTGGAATCTGTCAAAAAATAAGCTACGAACTTAATGATCATTAAGCCTATTCCTGTAAACAGCGATAATAAAACCAATCTTGTTTGTCTCGACATGACCTGTATTTTGTAGGGCAAAGGTAAAGATATAACGCCAAATCAAATTGATTAGTTTTACACATCAATACCAAAAAGATGTCGATATTAACAGGCTAAATCGCGACAATCACTTTTTATTAGCAAAGCCCCAATAAAAACAGCCCTTTTATTTGTAAATTTTCAAAAATAAAGGCAATTATTTGCAACGTATATAATATCTTTGTCTTACCATGAGCACATCATCATACTTATCAGACAGGATAAATAATTTGTCCGAATCGGCTACACTTAAAATGACCAAGTTGGGCCGCGAATTAGCAGCAAAAGGCGTTAATGTAATCAGCCTTAGCGTAGGTGAACCTGATTTTAACACTCCTGAACATGTAAAAGATGCAGCAAAAAAGGCCTTGGATGAAAACTGGACACGTTATTCGCCAGTACCGGGATACCCTGAATTGCGTCAGGCAATCGTGAATAAATTGAAGACAGAGAATAATCTGGATTATGATATTTCGCAGATCGTTGTTTCAACAGGTGCAAAACAATCCCTGTCTAATGTGATCCTAACGTTGATCAATCCGGGTGATGAGGTAATTATACCTACACCATACTGGGTATCATATTCTGAAATGGTTGTTTTAGCAGAGGGAAAATCAGTATTTATCAATACAGAAATCGACAATAACTTTAAGATTACGCCAGCACAATTGGAAGCGGCCATTACGCCAAAAACCAAATTGTTTATGTTCTCTTCACCGAACAATCCAACAGGAACAGTTTACAGTAAAGATGAATTAGCAGCATTGGCTAAGGTTTTCGAAAAGCATCCGCAGGTATTTATTCTCTCTGACGAGATCTATGAGCACATCAACTTTGTGGACAAACACGAATCCATCGCACAGTTTGATAGCATCAAAGATCGCGTTATTATCATCAATGGTTTTTCAAAAGCCTTTGCGATGACAGGCTGGCGTTTAGGGTATATTGCGGCCAACAAAACTATTGCGGCAGCAAATGATAAATTACAAGGTCAGACAACTTCAGGTACTTGCTCAATTTCACAACGTGCAGGTATTGTTGCATACGAACAGGGATTAGCATCGGTCAATAAAATGAAAGAAGCCTTTGCGCGTCGTCGTCAATTGGTTTACGATCTATTGAGCGATATCCCGGGTGTACGTACCAATCTTCCAGAAGGTGCATTTTATTTCTTCCCGGAAATTTCATCCTTCTTTGGTAAAAAAGACCAGGATGGTAATATCATCAAAAACTCATCTGATCTAGCTTTATATCTACTGAATGTTGGTCATGTCGCTACTGTAGGCGGTGATTCATTTGGTAATGACAACTACATCCGCTTATCGTATGCTGCTTCTGACGAAAGTCTGATCGAAGCATTAAAGCGCATCAAAGCAGCATTAGGCAAATTAGCATAATCAGTATACACGATAAAAAAATGGGCTGTTCAATAAAATTGAACAGCCCATTTTTTTATCAATCTCAGTCTTATCAATCCCACTGTATTCCCCACAGCGGTATAATCCAATACGTTCTCTTATTTAATATGCTCCATCACTTCAATAAATTTCCTTCCCTTGTTCTTCGGGTCAAAAAGCATTTTTTCTACCTTATCTAGTTCGAGGGCCTCTAAATGGCCGGGCAGCATACTCTCTTTCATCAATCTCAGCAATTGCGCCCAGTCGGTACGATTAATCCTGTGCTGGATCAATTGCATCATCTGCGCGGCATTACGGTATTCCTTTCCTGCTTTCAGTTCTACTACCATATTCATCCAGTCACCGTAAGTGAAAACTCTGTTTTTTTTCCGTTGCAGTTGCAATGCTTTCATCTTAACCATATCATAGCCTAGCAGCATTTCCGTGACAGAATCAATCTCCATACAGGCAGCAATTTTTTTATAATCTTTTGGGAACTCTACCCGCGCATCGTCATCCAGGAGCTTACAGAACGCGGGCACCTCCTTTTTTAGAGAATCACAGTCCTGCTGTGCCTGCAGCTCTGTTGTCATCATCAGTACGAGTGCGATCGCTAATATCCGTAGATAAATAGATTTCAGTTTCATGTTCCGAAGATACTCATTTCCCAGAAATATCATTCCCAGCACATAATTTTCATTGATTTTAGCGCTTCATATAAATATTTATTACATTTACCTCTATGAGTATTTTAACAGAAAAATTCAAAACGAAGCACGATACCGCTCCGTTTTCACAGATAAAAAACGAAGATTATATCCCCGCATTTGATGCGGCAATCCAAAAAACAAAAGATGAAGTTGACGCCATCGTCAACAGTTCCGAAGCACCCAACTTTGACAACACCATTGCGGCGATGTCTTATTCGGGGCAAACGCTGGATAGATTATCCAGCATCTTTTTCAACTTACATTCTGCGGAGACCAATGATGAACTTGAAAAGATAGCGCAGGATGTCGCGCCTAAATTGTCCGCTTTGCGCAACGACATCATGTTAAACTTTGATCTCTTCAAACGCGTAAAAGCAGTTTACGATCAGAAAGATCAACTGTCGCTTACGGCGGAACAAGCAACTCTATTGGAAAAATCCTATAAAGATTTTGTCCGCAATGGGGCACTACTAAACGATGAGCAGAAAGAGCAGTTACGTTCGATTGATGCCGAACTGTCACTTTTAAAATTAAAATTCGGTGAGAATGTCCTTGCGGAAACCAATGCCTATCAGCTCCTGATTACCCAAGAGAAGGATTTAGCCGGACTTCCAGAGGGAGCCATTGAGGCAGCTCATGCTTTAGCCAAAGCCAATGAAAAAGAAGGTTGGTTATTTACCTTGGATTTCCCAAGTTACCTCCCTTTCGTCACCTATGCCGACAACCGCGAATTGCGTAAGGAGATTACCTTGGCGGCAGGAAGAAAGGCCTTTCAGGACAATGCATACAACAACGTCGAAAACGTGTTGAAAATCGTAAAACTACGTTTTGAACGCGCTAAATTATTGGGTTATGCAACCCATGCAGATTTTGTACTAGCCGAGCGCATGGCACAAAACCCAACAAAAGTAACCGAATTTCTGAATGATTTGCTTGGAAAAGCAAAACCTGCTGCACAGCAAGAGTTTGCCGAATTGAGTGCTTTTGCCAAGAAACTAGACGGAATTGAACAGCTGGAGAAATGGGATGGCGCTTACTATGCAGAAAAACTAAAGCAAGAGCGCTTTAATCTGGATGATGAAAAGCTAAAGCCCTATTTTAAACTCGAAAATGTATTGCACGGCGCTTTTGAGGTTGCCCACCGCCTATTTGGCATCAATTTCAAAGAAGTCAACGACATTGAAACCTATCACGAAGAAGTACAGACTTTTGAAGTTACTAAGGATAATGGCGAGATCGTCGCTATATTCTATGCCGATTTCTTTCCTCGCAAAGGGAAACGAAATGGCGCCTGGATGACTTCCTTCAAACCACAGTATGTACAAAATGGGAAGCAAGAACGTCCACATGTATCTATTGTCTGCAATTTCACCCGTCCGACGGCAACGAAACCTTCCTTATTGACCTTTCAGGAAGTAACGACACTGTTTCATGAATTCGGACATGCCCTGCATGGAATGTTGGCGGATACGATCTATCCGACTTTATCCGGTACATCAGTCTATTGGGATTTTGTCGAGTTACCAAGTCAGGTATTGGAAAACTGGTGTTACGAAAAAGAGGCGCTGGAATTATTTGCAAAACATTATGAAACAGGCGAAGTGATCCCGATGGAACTCGTGGAAAAAATCCGTGAGAGTGCATCTTTTCTAGAAGGAATAGCTACGATGCGCCAGTTAAGCTTTGGCTTATTGGATATGGGCTGGCATGGGCAAGACCCAAGTAGCATCGCTGATTTGAAAGCATTCGAAGACCAGCAATTCGCCTCTACAAAACTATACCCAGACGTAAAAGAAAATGCCATGAGTACGGCCTTCTCCCATATTTTCAATGGTGGCTATTCCTCCGGTTATTACAGTTACAAATGGGCTGAAGTATTGGACGCAGACGCATTTGACTACTTCAAACAAAATGGTATTTTCAACACCGAAGTTGCCCATAAATTTCAAGCTAATATCCTATCCAAGGGCGGAACAGAACATCCGATGGTGCTCTACAAGCGTTTCAGAGGTCAAGAACCATCTGTCGAACCCCTACTCAAACGAGCAGGATTGATAAAATAAAGGATAGCGCGAAATATCAATTTTGGAAAATGGCACCAAATGATATTTTTGAAACACTGTCCGATCAGCAAATAAGGTCCAGGTTCGATGATGAATTTTGGACCTTATTCTACCGCAATATCTCTATTCGCCCAAAGACTGTGACAATCATAAAGATTTTGCTATATTCACCCTATATTAATTCTTCAAAAAGATTGAAATTAGGATCAATCCAAATAGCCCCATACCATGAGTGAAATCAACTTCTTATTGCGCGATAAAAACCGGCGAAAATTTTTCTTCAAGTGCATTTTAATTGGACTTCCCATATTGATAAGTGCAGCATTGCTGGTCAATTATATGGAAGACCGCTCAGCTGCCAAAGGTACTCCGAACGACAAAGGCGGAATGGACTATTATTTTAGGGATGCCGTTACCGAAACTGCACCCGATGTGTTATGTAATTTGATTCCCATGTATCCCAATGGCAAAATTAGTTACTATAATTTTTCCACCGATCAAGCCAGTAATCTATCTGGGGACCTTTTCCTATTTACCCCAGATTCTTTTGAACAAGTAAAATCATACTATAAGGAAAAAGGAAGGACAGTTGATGATGGAACTGATACATTTATCTGTACTATTGCAGGCAAAAAAATAACCTTAAGTAAGTTCACCACCAAAAAAGACGACCCTGTTCAGGGCGAAAACAAGATTAATATTTCATTTTAATTTTTGTTGCCTTAGAGTCCATAGCAGTTGAATTTACCGTAGTATATCAAGTTATGTTTAAGAGCTCCGCAGCATCCGTTATGCCTGTTATAAATTGAACATGTATTGCTATGCCGATATTTTAGGAGCTTTAAAGCCAATAAAAATAGGTTTATGTTGATTTATCATCAAAAAAGCTGTATCTTTGTATGACATAATTGGGGTTGACCGGAATTGACAGGATGGAGACGGTTATGTAAGCATGTAGTGCGTTGTTAGTAGAGCACTTTAATCTGAACTTTCAGAATTATAACTGGCGAAGAAAACTACGCCTTAGCTGCTTAAGTTAGACTTAACATAGCTATTTGTCCCGTTAGATCCTGTTCTTTGGTTTAACATTCGGGGCATCGAACGATAGAACTGGCAAGTGTGATGTTGCTAAGCACTTGTGAGAAACAGCAACTACGGCGTACGGTATAGGTAAGCGACTCACCTTCCCTCGCCCGACAATCAAAGAGAAGCTAAACATGTAGAAAGCGTATACAGTACCATGACTGGACGAGAGTTCGAATCTCTCCAGCTCCACTTGACGGGATAATTTTTCAATTATCCCGTTTTTTTGTATAAATCTAAATAGTTGTTCCTTAAAGTCCATGTAATAATTTGGGATTATACCGAAAGCTTGGAGGATAGTAATTTTTTTGTATCACCATACTGCGCTCTGGTTCATCTCCATCCCAAACTGATCTATTGCCGAACCAAAGCGATCTTTTTGTTACACAAGTGCAGCTCCCGCCCTTTTTTCTCTTTTAATTTTTAATTACGGCAAATTAGGATCAAATAGTGACCAAATCATAGTTTTTAACAGTACTTATTCAGTGTTTGTTCAGTGCTTACTCAGTGATCTCTCAGTATAAACTGAATAATCAGTGACTGATTACTATCTAAAAAATGATTGAAAATTGTGATTAGGTATAAGTTGGTGTTTAGATGTATCAGTGTGGTAATCATTAGAAATGGGGGGCATACCTAAAGGTGTGGGCGAGTAATTCTTTAAGCATAAATTTTCATCAACCTATGTTGGAAAAATGCGGTATCCCTTACCCGAGGAACATGATCACTTTATTTCCCTTATTCCTTAAACGTAATGAAATTCGTTCAAGCCATCAATTTGAAAGAATAAACCTACCAAATGGGCGCTTAGAAGGTGAATATCCAAATATTATTTTGCATTCCCGGCTCACTTTAGCCTATTTCCTATTGCCATTAGGCCCCATAACATACTATTTTACAACCTCTTGTAATAATCCATCCGGTATCCCGAAGGTCCAACAACGACAAATATTTAACCTAACTTTCTGTCCTCGGATAGGGAAGTCTGAAATCTCGATGGAAGACATAAAGCCCTTGGCTCCAGCTTGCTATTCTCATAGCCCTCTGGAGCAAGATTAAGCTCATGTAAATAAATGTAGCACTTATTGCATACCTTGTTCTAAAATCTGGAAAACATGTTAAAAGCTCTTCGAGCATCAATAGGAATAGTAATTTACGTTCGGCGTTTTGTAAGAGATATCGGTAGTAAACCTTATTTTCCGAAAACAAAAAAAATATGTCCATATCCAGAAAAAGCATATCCATAACGTGAAAAGTAAAGACCACGAGAACCTGAGTAGTTATAAAAAAACAAAATTACATCTCTCATACCTTATGATTTAGATAAACAAAAACAGGCAAATAGAACTACATTGGGTAATCCCATATAATTCTATTTGCCTGTTTTCATCTTTTTTATAAACTGTAATAAAGGCACTAAAGATTCTATTGGACTCTTGTGACCTGCACTAGAAAAGTCGCTACCCCGTACGAAACTGTTTTCTATACTTTAAGGGTGACACCTTTGTCACCACCTTAAATTGTTTGCTGAAATGTGCCCAGCTGTTATAGCCACTATTGTAGCAGATGTCCAAAATAGGCCGATCCGTATCACGCAACAGTTTGCAGGCATGACCAATCCGGAGCTCCTTGATAAAATCAAAATAACTCTTTTTAATGTTCTTTTTGAAAAAGCGACAAAATGCCGAAATAGACATGTTCGTGCTGGCAGCAACCTCTTCTAAAGAAATAGGATTTAAGAAATTCTTGAAGGAATAATCTATTATTGCTTCGATAACGATATTTTCCTCACGGCCTGCGATTGTATCAAAAGCCATGGTGATCACTTTTTGTTCCTCGGATGCCCCAATCCTCTGCATACAGCTCAATAATAGCTGGATACGTTCAAGGCCCTCCGTATTTTCAATTTGACGGATCATAAGATCAATCTCATTCGAAAGCCCCCCCATAAGCTGGATTCCCGTGCTGTCATTTTTCAATAAGCCCGCGATCACATGCATCTCGGGCAGGGCCAGAAATCCCGCTCCCCAAAAATCCTTTAGAAAATGAACAACAATCGCACTCCCCACAGTATCCGGCTTTGATTTGCGGAACCAATGTGGTAGATCCGAGCCAAGGAAAAACACATCTCCTTGTTTATAATCACCGATATAATCACCGATAAGTGCAGTACCATTTCCCTCTGTAATCACAATCAGCTCACACTCGGGATGCCTATGCCAGGCGGTTTCAAAAGTTGGTGTCCTGTACGTTCGACAGGCAAAAGAATACTGTTCTTCAACATGTATTTTCTGGATCAGTGTTTTCATTATAAAAATCTATTAGCAAATACATCTGCTATCTGAACACATAATATACGATTATAAACACAACAAATAGCAAGATAGCATATTTTTTCAACCAAATAGCAGTTGAAAGATGCTCGGGGGATACTGTAAATTTATCATACGACAAGGGAACCACATGTGAACTGTATGCGGCTATCGCATAAAAAAATAAACCAAAATAAAATTATGAACTCAACCTCAGTAAGAATCAAGTATGGAAGCTAATACCTATGATGCCATCGTCGTAGGCTCTGGCATCAGTGGCGGATGGGCTGCAAAAGAGCTTTGTGAAAAGGGCTTAAAAGTCCTGATGCTGGAACGTGGAGGCCCCTACGAGCATGTCAAAGATTATAAATCTGCCTTACGCGAACCATGGGATCTCCCGCACCGCGGACGTACGACTACAGAACAGAAAAAGAAGTATCCCGTTATCCATCGTGGCTGGGCTGCCTCAGAGGCCGTCATGGACGGTTGGGTGAATGAGGAGGACTGTCCTTATACTGAATTGAAGCCTTTTACCTGGTGGCGCAGCTACCGCATGGGCGGGCGTTCTACTTTATGGGGACGGCAATCTTATAGGTTTAGCCAAATGGACTTTGAAGCCAATGAAAGGGAGGGAATTGCTGTATCTTGGCCCATTGGCTATAATGATATTGCCCCTTGGTATGACCATGTTGAAAAATTTGCCGGCATCAGCGGATCCATAGAAAATATCGCACATCTGCCCGACGGACAGTTTCTCCCCCCAATGGAGCTGAACTGCGTCGAAAAGGATGTAGCCAAACGTATTAAACAAGAATATGGAGACAAGCGACACCTGATCATTGGACGAACCGCAAACCTAACAGCCCTGATTCCTGGCCGGTCGAAATGTCAATTTAGAAATCGATGCTGGGAAGGATGCCCTTTCGGGGGCTATTTCAGCACACAGTCTTCTACTTTGCCCGCTGCAATGAAAACGGGCAACCTCACCGTCCGGCCCTACTCGCTGGTTCGGCAGGTCCTCTATGATAAAAATACAAAAAAGGCTAGCGGTGTAGAGGTGTTGGACACCGAGACCAACCAAACCTATGAATTCAAAAGTAAAGTGGTCTTTCTATGCGCATCGGCTCTCAACAGCACCTGGATCTTATTCAACTCCGCAACAGACATCTGGCCCGATGGTTTGGGCAGTAGCAGTGGCGAACTAGGACATAATGTGATGGACCATCATTACAACATCGGTGCTTCTGGGATCGTGGAAGGCTACGAAGACAGGTATATATTCGGTAAGAGAGCCAATGGCTTTTATATTCCCCGATTTGTCAATATAGGCAACGACAAAAGAGACTACCTACGTGGTTTCGGTTACCAGGGTGGCGCCAGTCGTGAAGGTTGGGGCAGAGAGGTTGCCGAACTCAATATTGGCGGTGATTTCAAAGATGCGCTCACCGAACCTGGTCAGTGGACTATCGGCGCTACCGCTTTCGGCGAAATACTCCCTTACCACGATAATAAAATCGCACTGGACAAAGAGCGAAAGGATAAATGGGGATTGCCAGTACTGGCCATGGATGCTGAGCTGAAAGAGAATGAGCTGAAGATGCGGAAAGATATGCAGGAAGAAATGAAAGCCATGCTGACTATTGCGGGAGTAAAAAATGTGAACACTTGGGATAGTGGCCACGCCATGGGACATGGTATCCACGAAATGGGAACCGCAAGAATGGGACTGGATCCCAAAACCTCAGTACTCAACAAGTGGAATCAAGTATGGGATTGTCTCAATGTATATGTCACCGATGGCGCCTGCATGACCTCCTCCGGTTGCCAAAATCCTTCACTGACTTATATGGCACTGACTGCAAGGGCGGTAGATCATGCCGTCAGTGAGCTTAAGAAAAACAATAGCTAAGCCAATGGAAAGAAGAACACTTTTAAAAATGATTGCCCTGCTTACAGGCGGAACCGTGATTGGCGGTAATGCCTTTCTAACGGGCTGCAGCTCCAGCAAAGAACGTGACCTTAAGGAACGCCTCAAGTTAACTCCGCAGCAAATCGTATTTTTGGATGAGGTGGCAGACACCATACTCCCGACGACAAACAAAAGCCCGGGTGCCAAAGCAGCAAAAGTAGGTACTTTTATGGCAGTCATGGTGAATGACTGCTACGAGGTAGCAGATCAGCAAGTATTTCTCGAAGGGATGGAAAAATTGGATGCAGCCTCTAAAAAAATGCATCATCTGGGATTCGTAGAAGCCACGCCAGAGCAGCGGCTTACCTTACTGACTGCTATTGACAAAGAAGCAAAAGAGTATGCACAAAAAAAAGGAGCAGCACCCAATCATTATTACACCATGTTCAAACAGCTGACTCTCCTGGGATATTTCTCTTCTGAAATTGGTTATAAACAGGCACTCCGTTATAACCAGGCTCCCGGTCGTTATGAGGGCGATGTCCCCTATAAAAAAGGAGATAAAGCCTGGGCTTAAAACAGAAAAATATAAGGTCGCCCCCTATGGACAACCTTATTTACATAAAAAAAAATTTATGACAACAATTAAAGGACCTGCTATTTTTTTAGCGCAATTTGCCGGCGACAACGCTCCGTTCAATACCTTGGAAGGCATCTGTGAATGGGCTGCCTCGATCGGTTACAAAGGTATCCAGATACCTACCTGGGATGCGCGATTGATCGATCTCCAGAGAGCTGCTGAAGATAAAGACTATGCATTGCAGCTCAAGACTACTGTACAATCCTACGGCTTGGAGATCACCGAACTGTCCACACATCTCCAAGGGCAGCTGATTGCTGTAAACCCTTCTTTTGACTCGTTATTTGACTCATTCGCGCCGCCAGATCTGCATAATAATCCCAAAGAGCGGCAGCAATGGGCTGTACAGCAGCTCCATTACGCAATCAAAGCCTCTCATAACTTCGGACTGAAGGCCCTTGCAACGTTTAGCGGTGCATTTCTTTGGCCTTACGTTTATCCTTGGCCGCAACGTCCGGAGAATCTGGTGGAAACAGGGTTCACTGCACTCGCAAAAATGTGGCTCCCCATATTGGATGCCTGCGAACAATACGATGTGGATCTCTGCTATGAACTCCATCCGGGTGAAGATCTGCACGATGGTGTCACCTTCGACATGTTCCTGGCAAAAGTCAATTATCATAAACGGGCAAATATCCTATACGATCCTTCCCATTTTGTACTGCAATGCCTTGACTACCTGCAATTCATCGACATCTATCACGAACGGATCAAAATGTTCCATGTAAAAGATGCTGAATTCAATCCATCTGGCCGCCAAGGTGTATATGGTGGTTATCAAAATTGGCAAGCTCGGGCTGGCCGTTTCCGTTCCATTGGCGATGGGCAGGTCGATTTCAAGGCGATCTTTACCAAACTGACGCAATATGATTTTCAGGGCTGGGCAGTTCTGGAATGGGAATGTGCCTTTAAAAACTCCGAGGATGGTGCCCGTGAAGGCGCACAACATATTAAGGATTACATTATTCGGGTAAGTGATCATGCGTTCGACGATTTTGCATCTGCCGGTCCCGATGACAACCTGAACCGAAAATTGATAGGTTTATCAGACGAGTAACAGCCTAAACTACAGTTATTATGGAAATTAGAAAAATCAGGATGGGCATGGTGGGGGGCGGCAAGAATGCTTTTATTGGTGCCGTACACCGCATGGCCGCAGGTATAGATGGACAGATCGAACTATGCTGCGGCGCACTAAGTTCCGATCCCGTTAAAGCACAGGAATCTGGAGAACTACTTTCGCTCCCCACGGATCGAATCTATGCAAATTTTCAGGAAATGATCCTGCTTGAAAGTCAGCTGCCCCCTGGCGAACGGATGCATTTTGTAAGCATTGTAACCCCAAATGTTGCGCATTTTGAGCCAGCCATGCTTGCCCTGGCACATGGATTTCATGTACTGCTCGAAAAGCCCATGACATTTACACTCAAAGAAGCGGAATTATTACAGCAAAAAATCAATGAAACAGGACTGCTGCTTTGTGTCACCTATACCTATTCGGCATACCCCATGGTCAAACAGGCACGCCAGCTGATACGCGAAGGCAAACTTGGCAATATCCGTAAAATCATGGTCGAATATCCACAGGGCTGGCTGAGCACGTTAATCGAGAGAGAATCCCCACTTGCTGCCTGGAGGACAGATCCCGAAAAAGGTGGATTGAGCAGTTGCATGGGGGATATCGGAACGCATGCCGCCCATTTGGCTGAATATATTTCCGGACTAAAAATAACTCAGATATGTGCCGATCTGCGGACCGTCGTTGTGGGAAGACGATTGGAAGATGACGGAAATGTCCTACTGAGATTTGAAAATGATGCGACAGGAGTGCTCTCAGCCTCACAGGTAGCGGCAGGCGAAGAAAATGCTTTAAAAATACGGATATACGGTGAGAAAGCTGGTTTAGAATGGAATCAGCAAGATCCAAATACCCTTCTACTAAAATGGCTCAATGAACCAGCACAAATATTCCGTGCAGGACAACAATACCTTTCCTCCCTCGCCCGGCACAACACTCGCTTACCGGCCGGACATCCAGAAGGTTATATCGAAGCATTTGCTAATATCTACAGAAATTTTTCAGCTACAATTCTCGCAAACTTGAATGGTACCAGCCCTACCGAAGCTATGTTGGATTTTCCTACGGTAGCAGATGGAGCAAGGGGGATGAAATTTATCGAAACAGTGATAGCCTCTGGACAGTCCAGTCAAAAATGGACAGCATTCTGATCATCAGCACAACGACATAGACCTCAACAATCGATTCCCTGACCGAAATTACTGCATCATCAAGCAAGGAGCTTATAGATAGGTCAGTAATTTCGGTTTTCACGATTTTTAGAAGGCTTAATATCAACGTATAATACCCTTATACACCGCATCTCGCAGTATGCCTCCTTCGGTATCACCGGCATATTCCCAATACATCGCACCTAGTAATCCCTGTTCATGCACATAATCACATTTCATGGCGATGGATTCAGGTGTTTCAAAAGTTAATACGAGTGCCCCCTGTGTGTTGACCAGATAATGTGCTTTCGCTTCATCGTCCCATTTTTGTTCAAAGCCCTGCAAATCCAGGAGATCCTTATAGTCGATAAAACCTTTGATATCGGTTTTATTTCCGCGTCCATAAAATGGAATGCCAAGCACCAGCTTTTCGGCAGGCATACCGCCAGCGATATGCGCCTTAACGGCCTCAGCACAGGTCGTGCGCCCCGATAAAGATGAACGATGCAGACTCGCATGATGATAAGGAGGATTGCCCGAATCATAGGTCATGATATTCACAAAATCCACGTCGTTTTTAATCTGGTCGAATGCGATATACTGACCACTTGATACAGAAGCCAGTGTCAATAACTTTTTCCTACCGATGGCCTTACGAATATCCCGCATTAGCAACGTAAAATTTTCTGTATCCGATTCCGTCGCGGAAATACCGGCAGAAGAGTTGGTCGGGTATTCCCAGTCAATATCAATGCCGTCAAGCTTAAACTCTTTCACAACACGCGCGCAATCGGCCGCAAATTTTTTCCGTTTAGTAGCATCAGCAGCCATCTCGCTAAAGCGGCCACTTCCCCAACCTCCAATGGAAAGCAGTACTTTAAGCTGAGAATGCGCTTTTTTCAGGTCAGTGATACTTCTTAATCTTGTTTCATTGTCAATGCGCACACCGTCAAAATGATCATTTACATGACCAAACGCATAATTGATATGTGTAAGGTACCTCGGATCCGGCATCACGCTTGACCAGGAAGTCACGTAAGCAATAACCACTTTTTTATTTTTTTCAAATGCATAGCTCTTTTGGGGGCAAATGATCATTGCCAATAAAACTAACGCTGCAAAGCTAAAGGCAAGTGGCTTTAAGGAATTTGTAAGATGGTTGGATTTCATAGACATTATCATAAAGATTGAAAATTAACGAGGTCAATTCCGGACTGACCAACTTCCTTATGAAAGCTGATCGACGACATCGCAGGGAGTCATCATCCACAGGTTTTAAAGTTTTAAATAGATATTCATCTTTTTAAGTAAAATAGCATACCACAGCATGGCAAACGCCCAAAGCAGTGATCCAGCGACTGCCAGCACCATATGGCCTGATTGCTTATAGAAAAATAGAGGAATCTGGAATCCCCAACAGATGAAATAAATTAAATCCGGTGCAAGATAGGTGGTCAGCGAATTCTTACCAGCCTCCTCAAAGACAAATATTCCTTTATGGTACTTGCGGATATCTATGAGGTAATAGATAAGTAGCAATAAGAGTACACTTATGCCGCAACATAGCAGCGCCCAGCTCGGCGTACCGTGAATTTTGGATAATATAAACCAGGAGCGCAGTACAAAGCCGCCAAGCAACCACAAGATCCCGATCAACAGCAACCAACGTAAAAGTAGTTTGGGCGTAGCCGCGTACCGCTTGATCAATATTCCAATGATTGTCCCAGCCAATACAATGCTAGGCACATTACCCGATAACAACACGTTCAGGTATTTTCCGAGGATCGGAATATGCAATTTAAGCGCCGTTTGTGACAAGATATTCAAAACAAAAAACAACAACCAGGCACATCCCACAGCAGTAAGCCGTCCCCTACTTAATACAAATGTGGTGGCGGCGGCGAAATAGCCCCAGCCGATCAAACCCAAGATTCCCCACCAGCCGATCTCCAGCCCCTTGCCATCGGCTGCTCTAAAGCGATAGACCAGATAACACATCCCGAAAATTCCAAGGAGACGTATCCCTTTAAATAAGGCCTGATTTCCAGAGGTCGTCGGAAACCTATTCCAAATCATAAACACGCAAAGGTATAACAAGCCTAACCACAAAAAATTGGACATCCCTGTCAATTCGACATCCACGCGGCCTCCATTCAGAATCAATACACCGATCAGGATCAGACTCGCCGTGCGGATGAAAATATGGGAAAAGATAAGCCCCACAGACTCCCCCATCTTTTCCCGCGCGGCCACTGCATAAGGTACAGCCATTCCTACCATGAAAAGGAATCCTGGAAAAACCCAATCTGCCAATCCCATGCCATCAACATCCGCTTCCGTATGCAGCATCCACTTGGGAACACCAGGAGCGAATAAATCATTGACGAATAACATAAGAAATAGCGTCATACCACGCATGACATCCATTGAGCGGATTCGAATTGATTGTTTAGGTTGTTGTTGATCCATAATGCTATCGATAAATCCCAAAAAATCAGCAGGCACGCAGGCCAACCCTTCAGTTCCCCATGCCACCCCATGATTCCCTAGGTCTAAAGAATTAAAAACCACAAGATATAGCCATCATAAACTAACATATATGGTTTTTTCTTGTATGAAGGTTTATAGTCAGCAAACAAAAGCGATTTGCTGACTCTAATATGAGAAAATTAAATCATATTCAAGCGAAAAAAATTGTTCAAATTAGTGTAATTTTTGCCCTTATAAGCTGGCAATTCCAATACATCGCACGTAAATGAGTTTTTTGAACGGCATATAGAGAAGGTCAACTTGCATAAAGCCAATAATAGAACAGGGTTTACCCAAAATATTTCAGAATCAGTCTGTATAGCAATCGTGTGTGTTTTGTCAAAAAACAATAGAGCAATCATCATGAGGAAAAACTTTGACAAAAAGCATCAACTATATGGTAAAACTGATATTTTTGACTTTAGTTCTAAAATAACATGTAAGATGAGCCAATTAACATTTCGTGACGCCAGACAAGAAGATCTACCTTTTATCGTAGCCATATACAACACGACCATTGCATCAAGAATGGTCACAGCCGACACCAATCCAGTGTCAGTAGAAAGTAGACAGAAATGGTTTGACGAGCATAGTCCGTCCAAAAGACCGCTTTGGTTGGTAGAGGACGAAAATAACACTATCCTAGGCTGGGTGAGTTTTCAGTCGTTCTACGGCCGGCCGGCCTACGATGCCACGGTAGAGATCAGCATTTACCTGGATGAAAGGCAACGGGGCCGTGGACTGGGTAAACAAATTCTTCAATATTGCATAGACAAAGCTCCGGCATTCGGAGTACATTCCTTATTAGGCTTCATCTTTGCGCACAATGTCCCGAGCATTACGCTATTTGAAAAAATGGGATTCCAGGAATGGGCGAATCTTCCCAATATCGCTACGCTGGACGGTGTAGAACGGAGTTTAAAAATATTAGGTAAAAGGATAAGTTAAGTCACACAATTGGCTTTCAAGAGAAAAATCATTAGCTTTAAGTAATTATCAAAGCTACAGGTATGACTCCACGATCACGTACATTGCTATTGCCGCTTCTTTCTATATTCTTTTGGATCAATCCAGCCTCAGCCCAAAATCCGGAGCGGACCAAGACCATCATGGTTCCCGCAGATTCTGCCTATACGAAAATTGTACAGGCTCTTCATGAAAGCGGCTATTATATTGATAAATTAGACCGTCCTTCGGGTTTTATCCAGACAAGTGTATACAACAAAAACACAGGATTATTTAGTAATGAAGGCGATACAAAAATTTCCAATTTTTTGGTTAGTCCCTTATCCGATAGAACAGCTAAAATTGTCCTCAATATATTCCTGATCGAACGCCGTAGAGGCGGAAGCTTTGATTCTCCCAATTATTACGACGAAAATAAAGGCATCATTCGAGATGATAAGATTTACCAGCAGGTCTGGAACAAAATTTTACCACTTCTGCAATAAAGCTTATTATAAATTTATATTATTTTGGCAACCCAAAAAACCAGACGTTATTCATTTCTGATCCTGCTTATTCTTTTAGTGGTTGTTGCATTTCCCATGATCCATCTCCTTAGAACCAAATGGCGAGAAACAGATAATCACAGGGTGCTTCCTGCGCGGCATGTGGATGATGCCAGCGCACTCAACCTGACTAGCGTCGATACCATCATTGCTATACCAAAAGACAGGTCGGCAATTGAAAATCAATTGCGGCACATTCTGCATTATGCCAATACGAAGGGGTTAAAAATAGCGTTGGCGGGAGCCCGTCACAGCATGGGCGGGCATACGATGTATCCCGATGGTATAGTGATCAATATGCTTCCTTACAATCACATGCAGCTTGACACGGTAAATAATATACTGACTATCGGTTCAGGCGCACTTTGGACTGATGCCATTCACTATTTAGACCGTTATGGTAAATCAATTGCGGTGATGCAAGCCTTTAGTTCATTTTCTGTTGGCGGATCACTGAGTGTCAATGGACATGGATGGCAAAAAAATTCGCCACCTTTAGCTTCCAGCGTACTTTCCTTCACATTAATGAATGCCCAAGGGCAGGTCCTCCATTGCAGTCGTGAACAGAACACTGAACTGTTTCATCATGTGCTTGGTGGATATGGCCTATTCGGTATTATACTCGATGTTAAGCTCAAAGTTGCCAACAATCAGTCCCTAAAATATCATTACGTCAACTTAGCGCCTGAAAATTATACAAAGTATTATAAAAAATATATTCTTGACAATCCAAAAGTAGATCTGGTTTTTGGGCGGTTACGCGTTTCCAAAAAACACTTTCTGGGGGAAGCTACACTCAATTATTTCGAGCGGGCAGAAGAACCGCCGATACCGCTATTCCGACAGGAAAAGAAAATTGAAGAGACCAAAAGACTGATATTTAGGGGTAGCGTCAATAGCGAGTATGGAAAGCGGCTCCGCTGGGATCTTGAAACATCTTCTGCCATTCCTGCACGGCATCTTACATTTACCCGAAATGAGATCATGGATAGTCAGGTCTCCTTGATCGAAAACAAGGATACCACATCGACGGATTTACTGCACGAATACTTTATCCCTGAACGGAATTTCATGAATTTCATTCAGGACATAAAACCCATTTTATTAAAATCCAAACTGGATTTGCTGAACATTACCATCCGCGCTGTCAATCGGGACCATGACGCTTATTTGAATTATGCCCGAGAAGATGTATTTGGCTTTGTGCTCTTATTCAATCAGAAAAAAACAGCCCAACAAGAGGCGGATATGTATAGTCTCACGAATCTTCTGGTAGATGTGGCCATTAAAAACGAGGGGACATACTATCTCCCCTATCGCCTACATATCGCAAAAGACAAAATGAGAAAAGCCTATCCACAAGCAGACAGTTTTTTCAAAACTAAAATGAAATACGATCCTTCGGAACTCTTTAACAATAAGTTTTATAGACACTATCAATAATCCACAAGATCAGCCCAGCAGCTATATGGAGATGGTCAGCAGCGGCACATCCAGGCCTGAGGCCATCATGCGCGTTTTGCTCCGATGCGTCAGTGAGCTCCAGAAACCATATTTATAGGGGATCATGACCAATAGATCAGTATCGCTTTCCTTGACCTCATCACGGATAGCTTTGACCACCTCATTGGACGTTACATTTTTATAGTAGTAGCTGACGATGCCCATGACGTCGCCGATTGCCGCGCGGGTTTCGCTTCCCTTTTCCTCGTTAAGTTGCTCAACAGTTTTACGGATATTAAGCACTTCCAATACAGCATTAAAGTCAGCCGCGAAATCTTTCACTTTTTCAAGGATCTCTTTTTGTACCCCACGTACGATGTCGCAGGCAAAGAGGATATGCTTAAGTCCGCTAAATTGTGCCCCAAGCGGAACAGAGAGTATAGGAATTTTTAGTTTACTGATGGCCGCCGTGGTTGTATTACCCAACATATCCTGGTCAAACGATCGTTTGGCCATACCCATGACAAGAAGGTCTGCACCCGTCTCCTGAATACATTTTGTAATCTGATCATAGAACAAACCCGTTGCCAGATAAGGAACAGCAGGAACTCCACTTTGCCGCGTGATACCCTCCGCTTTATGGGTTAGAATCTTGTTTTGATGTTCAAAAATTTTGAACATAGAATCGGGAGAAAGACGTGCATTCATCGCATGTATCGAAGGGTTCTGCAACGAAAACAAGACAATCTCATATTTTTTACCCGCAAAAACTTCGAGTATAAATTTGAGGGCATGTTCCGCCTCTTCAGCATAGTCTGTAGCAACAATAATCCGTTTCATATTTTCCGTTTTAATACGATTAAAAAATCCCTTTTTTATACATTCAAGTTAACGAAAAATAATAAATCTATCAACCGGACAATTGTCTCAGCATCGTCAATTTTCTCCCGATTAATGGCTATTTAGAATAGCTGGCCTGTACAAAAGGAGCTTTTTTCAGGTAATCAATACTTTGCTCAAGACCTGTATAAATATCATTGTGTGTTTCTTCCAGTTCAACAAACAAATATTTCAGCCCGCCTGTTTTAACATTGTTAAAGATCGCATCAAATCCGACCATTCCGCTTTGCCCGATTTCACGATGGTCTTTAATATGCAAAGCTTTAAATCTACCGGCGTATTTGTTGAAGTAATCAACCGGACTGACATCACCGATTACTGCCCAGTAGACATCCATTTCGAAAAATACATTTTCGGGATTGGTATGCTCCAGCATGTAGTCGTACATGACTTTATCTTCAACCTTTTTGAATTCATGAGCGTGGTTGTGGTATCCATAAAGCAATCCCTGTTCACGGCATTTTGCACCTACAGCATCCAGGTACCGACACTGTGTTTCCAAGTCTTTGAGTGTCTTAGGCACATCCATCCAAGGTGTTACAATATATTTCATTCCAGCGGCCTTGTGGGTAGCAATACATTGGTCCCACCATTTCAGGGATTCGGAGAAATCTCCGGAGGCAAGCTCCTGCGCAGACAGTGTTTTTGTTGCATGGGAAGAAAGTACCTTCATTCCTGCTTTTTCCACTTTGGTTTTAAATTCCTGTGGACTCAGATTGTATAGCTTGCCCTCATTATAACCAGCAGCTTCCACCCCTGTGTACCCAAGTGCAGCGATCTTTTGTAAAATTTGATCGAAATTTGGGTTCTTGCTGATTTCCTCACGTACGGAGTACAACTGCAGACCAATTTCTTTTTTTGCGGCTTTCTGTTGCGCAAAAGTCGGATTGATGGCCAATAGCATACAGCCAGCCATGAATGATCCGATAAGCGTTCTTCTTTTCATGTGTTTTATTTATTACCGACCTATCCAACACGAAAGTTATGGTAAACATACGTTTACGGGTTGTTTAGGTTTATTCGTGTTAAGTGCAGCTGCAATGTATGCAAATACTCTAAAAAACGCAACGCTTTTGGACTTTTATTTATTCACACCGCTCTATTTTCCAAGGTCAGAGGAGTCTTTTTTCTTGCAAAAAATTGAACATATTAAACGATTTACCCACCAAACTTGTTCTACATATAGGACAACAAATAAAAAAGATGGAAAATCAATTCGATACCCCCGAGCATAGCAAGGAAAAACAGGAGGAGAAATTACCCGATGTAGCGATTGAAGAAAAAGACGATGCACCTGCAGGCCGCAATATCAAACGCACATTAATTATTGCAGTTTGTGTACTGATTGTATTTTATTTGATCTATTATTTTATGAGTGCGCATTAAAGACGCTAGCAGAAACAAGACTAATCTGTCCATCGGAAATAAAGAACTTACCTGAGCTCCAGCGTAATTATACGGATTAGGTGGGCCGCCGAGGACTAAGTAACTCGCCTATCTAATTTGCTTAGCCACTTGCGCGCTAAATTCTTACATCTATAATCTTGTGCAACTTACCCCAGCTTCGGAGAAATACGGATTCTAGGGAATACCGGAGCTGGGCAAGTCGACTTATTTCTATTTTTTTTTCATTGGTATGTTCCAGCTTAGCCCCGGAACAACAGATATAGGGAAATTTTTCATTTTTTAAATGGATTGACAATAAGAAAATATCACTTTAACAACATATCAAAAAAAGAACAGATATTTATAATTAAAATAAATTTAAAATCTCAAAATTAATAAATATACATAATCAATAATTGATAACGCGAAATATTGTCTAAACATCATATTACAACGAATATAAAGAATAAAGTTATATTTGCAAATTTTTAAACAAAATTTTAACAATATTATTGCGCAAATTATCATTCAATTCGTTGTATGACGGATAACGATAGAGAAAAACTTCAGATTATAGGGTTACGGTTTCGCGCAAAACGGCATGAGCTTTATTATTCTTTACGGGATGTGTCAAACCTGACAGGGATTTCAACAGGCACACTTAACGGAATAGAAAAGGGAAAAGACCTTACCCTAACCAACTTTTTAGTATTATGTCAAAGTCTCCAGATCCAGCCCAAAACTTTCTTTGAAAAAGATATCGAATTCAAGTCTCCTTATTCCCTATCGCCAGATGTACAGGAAAGAATTGCCCTTAGCAAAAAGCTCGACAATCTGGTCTATCATTCCGATTTCTTTAATACGTTTAAGCGCGTAGCAGAGGTACTCGATGAATTGGGCGTGGATAAAAGCCAAAGCAACAAATTCTCCGTACATCTTTCCGTTTACTGCGAAGAGGGAGCACTGGAATTTGAACAAAGAGGTAATTTTAAGGAATATCGAAAAAAAAGCAGTACTATTTCGAAACCTCCCGAAAACGGTTAGCCCTTTTGAAAGTGCCCAGATCATTAAATCGAACACCGTACTTCCGTAACACTTCCTGCGCTTTCTTACGCCCGATATGGCGTACATAGAAAGTTTCATTGACGACAAAATGATGAATGCTGTGTGTCCAGCCAAAAAAGAAACAGAACAGCTGCATCGGGTAGGTCCACCAGATATTGAGCACCTGCGTCTGCTCAATCACATTCCCCTCCTCCACATCACCAAAATAATGCATATTTGAGGTGATAAAATGCAAACAAAACTGGCGCAATAAATTAGGCAGGAGAATGGTATAGATAACTACATTTAGACTTATCAACATATTATCCACATCTTGTGGAAAACTCAACCCCAAAACATAATATCCATTTAACCAATGCAATAGTAGATCGGCAAAAAAGAAATACAAAACTAGATGTGCAAAAATAGTCACCGGCACAATGCTCAGAAACATGATCCGTTTCAATTTTGATGAAGTTTCAATTTTGAGGTTCCCATTCTCGACCTCCCGGTCCATATCACTAAACATACGATGCAAGCGCAGTAGACCACCCAAGACTACATCCGGTGTTGTCACCAGGCGCTTGATCGTCCAACGCTCCCCATTGGTCACACTACGCTCCTCCACATCATGTAATGTCCCTGAAAATTTATGATGATGGTGATGCAGCGTGCGCCGTATCCAGGGATTGACCGTTAAAGGCCTTAAGATCCAAACGATGAAAAGCATACCATGATGTATCGTCTTCTGTTTCTTAAAATAGAGCCAATGAATAAGATCATGCTCAATCTCATGCAGCACGCCCATAAAAAAAGCATTCGCAACAATCATAACCCAAGTCGGTATAATCGCTTTATACCAGCCTATTGATACCGTAACAATGGCAATAATGGCGATTAAAAAGATAACCAGCCCAATGCTATTCTGACGTTGCAATATGGGATAAGCCCCTTTAAGCTGTTGATAAGAAAGATTAATCTCCTTTCTAATCTGACTAGACTTTTCTTGATGTGTCAATGTAATGTGATTTTGCAAACAAAAGTACAGATTTTTTTAATAGACATACCTGTTAACCTTTCTGTTACAAGAAATAATAGACAAAAAATAATTATTACATTTTTTTCGAAATATATGTAACATTACGTACCAACCTTATACTAATTTAAAAAATAAACATATTAAACTATACAATTATGGAAAAGCGATCTATTTATAGTTGGAAAAACAATTTATTGGGAAATAAATCAAATTTGTATAACAAGGATACGATGATTGGATCCCTGGAATCCAATGACTGGACACTGGATGCGAATGTCTCGATCCGTTCGGATCAATATAGTTTTAAAAATAAAGGCTTATTTAATCCATATACAGAAATACGCAATAAATATGGCGAATTAATAGGTGATATCGAATACAATAACTGGACAGGCGGGGCAACCATAAGCCTTATTGACCGAAAATATAAATGGAGTCCACGAAATATGTGGATGTCGACCTGGAAAATCGAAAACGAACAAGGACAAATTGCCGAAGTAAATCCTTCCGCAATGGGAAATTGCGGAACCATAGAAAGCGTCGACAATAATGAACTCTTGTTATCGATCAGTCTATATCTCCAAAAAAGGACAGCCATCATGTATTCCATGGTCGCATTGGTTCCAGTCTTCGTGATACTCTTATTTTAATTGACACCAGCGATATACAACAGGACATTATGTAATTAAAACAGGCATTTAGCCTGTTTTTTTTTTGCAGTTACTCCACATTCTTCCATAACAATGTAGATAAGCATAACTCCTCTTCAATCAGTACCCAACTGGTAAATTCAGGCTCGTATAACAGGAACCTTATAGGGACTTGCCACGGACCTCATTCGGATGAATACGTATAATCTCCATATTATACCCCTATTTTGTATCAACTAATTACAATCAATATAGTAGTTAACGCAAACTTTTCCTCCTTGTCTGTTAGAAGAATCATACCAATTATAAATAAACTTATGGCACGAGTAAATAATGGTGCAAACGGTGCGCCTTCCGGAAAGATTGGCGCTATTGTATTTTGTAAATAAAAGGATATCACTTATGTACGTTCACTTCCGAAAGGCAATAAAAAAAGAAAACTATCAGACAGTGAGAAAAAAACAGAAGTAAATTTGGCTTTACACAAACTTTTCTGAGCAAATTCACGAATTATTTCCATCAGCATTATGAAGAAAACATGACGGCATTTAATGCCGCTATTTCCTATCATCTTGAACATGCTGTCCTGCAGGATGCAAATGGCCCTGCTATCAATTACGAAAAATTCGCGATCAGTAGAGGACTGGAAGCTATGATCATTTCCACATCTACTGAGATCATCATCGGCAAGCTCGAAATCAAATGGAAACTCAAACTGACCAAGGAATTGCAGAACCATTAAACCATTAGTTAATCCACTTTAGAACCATTATGCTCCTATTACCTGAAATTAAGCTATGGGACTGCTATTGGGAAATAGCATCGAAGATCGTTCCCAATTTATGAACCTGCCTAAAGGCACTAACAGCCTATCTTCCACCTCTATCTTGGTTTTACGGCAACAGATGGGAGCAATCGCAGCATGAACAGCAATTACCTGGGTATAATAACAATAGAATGATTTAAAAACAGTACACCTTATTTATCAAACCGAGAAGACATCAGGCAAAGATTATTTCAGTAATTCTTGAAAAGAAGCGAATACGCCACTTTTGTTCAACAACCACATTCCGAGTCGTTCATAAGCAACACCTTCGCTAATTTTATAGGTAAAAAAAGGTAAACCTTCTTTATCCTTCTCAATAGTCAATTTTTTAAATTGGATATTGTCCAGCTTTTTTAGTTTTTCAGCCAGTTCCGCAATATGGGAAGACACAATGGCGAATGGGCCATCAATTTCTGTAAAGAATTTCATCACTTCAAAGATTGCCTGGGAGGCATCATCGTTATTCGTACCTTTAAACAGTTCATCCAAGATGACCAAGGCATTTGATTGGGGCTGTAACTGATCAGCTATTTCTTTGAGCCGAATACCTTCATTATAAAAATGACTGTATCCGAGGTCTATGTTATCGTTTATATTAATTGAAGTGAATAAGCCGTCCAGTACATCCGTTTCCATGGTTAAGGCAGGCACAGGAAAACCGATATGGGCTAAATAAACAGCGATCGCTATCGACTTTATTAAAGAGGATTTACCTGCCATATTAGCCCCTGTTAGAAACCACACCTGCTCTGAGCGAGCCATTAAAATATCATTGGATACGGGTTTTTGGTGAAAAAGATGATATAGTGCCTCAATACGCAGTTTTCCTGTTTCTCCCTTTTTTGAAAAAACAGGAAAACAATGGGTTTTATCCTTGAAAGATTTCGCTATCGCCAAATATGCATCCATTTCGTACAAAAAGCCTAAGATGGATTTAAGTTCATTCAATAGCTCACAGCGAATGATATGATTATAAAAATCAAAGTTAAAATGAGTGACATGGAGTTTAGCACGGTGAAAATTTTCGGTTTTCAATATTCTTTGCAGACAATATCGGGATTTGTCGAAATATTCAGCGATATCCCAATCACCGTTGACAGTAATTAACTCCGCTAGAAAGCGATGAAATTTTAACAGCACATCAACGATTTCGATCATCGATCGCTTGGTATAAAAATAGGTTGAAGAACTTACTCTAAATACATTTAACAGATAGAGTGAAGATTTGGTGTTTGCTGTTGCCACTAAAAACCTTTCCAGGTCCAACAGTATGGATCTATCAAAATAAAAAGAATGATCAACGAATGGCAACAAACGCTTTATCTTTTTATGCCTTGCGGCGATCAAAGTCAAATTAGTGGTTGGGGATAAAAAAAAACACTGCAGTGCCCGATCTCCCCCTTCGGTCGTTGTATTGTTAAAGAAATCAAAAACACTACGTCCCAATGTACTGCTGAGCTGCAGGTCTTTCTTCGTCTGTTCGTCAATTAGAAATTTGTTATCCATTTTTTATGTCACAAATACCGCCTCGGAAGGATAAATTATTCCCCTCCTTTAGTTTATTGTTGATCATGCCATCACAAAAACATCCTCTGATCGTCTCTAACTAAATTAACTAAAAATCTGGCGAATACATCGCTCAAAAAATATATTTACAAAATATGACTTCACAATAAGATAACATAACGCTAACACAAAATCATTCTTCTTCTGTTTAACTTAGTAAGAATGAATGACATGACTTGCAATCGTCTTATTTCTACTGTACTTTTAAGTTTCAGTATCCTGTTATGCTCCTGCGGCAATAATGACCATACCATCAAGATGAAAGGTTCCGATACCGAGGTCAACCTTGCTGTTAATCTTGCCGAAGCATATAACAAGACGGATCCAACCTTCAGTATGGCCATTTCAGGCGGCGGTTCAGGTTTGGGTATTACTTCACTTTTGAATGGACAGGCAGATATTGCAAACTCCTCACGCCCGCTTACCGAAGAAGAACAGGCACTCTTTCAAAAGAAAAATATGCGGCTGAAAACCGTAGTTTTTGCCGAAGATGCTACCGCTTTCGTTGTTCATAGCGACAATCCGATCACGGAAATCGATTTAAAAACACTTTCAAAAATCATGAGTGGACAGATCGAAAACTGGAAATCTATTTCCGGACAGGATGTTCCGATCAATATCTATGGTAGACAGAGCAGTTCGGGGACTTATTCTTTTATTCGCAAGAAATTAAAAATTGCCTATAGCCAAAAAGCAAAGGAAATGACCGGTAATGCACAGATACTGGAAGCCATCAAAATTGATAAGTCGGGTATCGGTTATGTCGGTGCCGGTTATATTTCCAAAAAGATTCAGGACAACAAAGGAATCAAGGTGTTGAAAATCAAAAATGGAGGAGATTCCAGTGCCATATCGCCCTTAGATCCGGCAGCCATAAAAAATAGATTATACTTTTTCCAACGGCCCCTCTATCAGTTTATTCCCGAAAAATCATGGGACAAGGTCCTGTCATTTATCCAATTTGAGACCAAAGGGGAGGGAACGAAGATTATTGAAAACTCAGGTTATTACCTTATCCACTAAAATAACATGCAGTACAAAAAACGAATAGCCATCGATAAGATCGCCAAAATCATATTCAAGTCTACCGGATATTTGGTCCTTGCGCTTCTAGGGGGAATCTTTTTTATGTTGCTCTATAATGCCATTGCTTTCTTTCTGGAAGTTTCACCGCTCGATTTTATTACTGGAAGCCAATGGAATCCCACTGCTGCAGAGCCGGCATACGGTATTCTGCCTTTAATTGTGAGCACTTCGATTGTTTCGCTGGGCGCCGTGCTGATTGCCATCCCACTTGGTGTAGGGACAGCAGCTTTTATTTCCGAATATGCGAGTCCCAAGCTCAAAACAGTTTTAAAACCGACCATAGAGATGCTTGCCGCAATCCCTTCCGTCGTGATCGGTTTTTTGGGGATCGTGCTCGTTGGCCCCGGTATAGCAGATCTGAACAACTTACCCAATGGACTGAATGCGTTGAATGGTGCCATATTATTGGCGATTATGGCCCTGCCGACCATCATTACCATTTCTGAAGATGCCATTCATGCGGTACCACAAACCTACCGTGAAGCAAGCTATGGTCTTGGCGCCTCCCGTTGGCAGACATTGCGCAAGATCACGATCCCGGCAGCAGCGCCGGGAATCATTGCAGCAGTCATGCTGGGACTGGGAAGAGCGATCGGAGAAACCATGACCGTACTCATGGCAACCGGCAATGCCGCGATCTTCCCAAAAGGATTTTTTGATTCGGTCAAAACTATTACTGCAACGATCGCCATTGAAATGGGTGAAGTCCCTTATCAGACAACACACTATTATGCGCTGTTTGCCATCGCGATTGTCTTATTCTTTATGACTTTGATAGCCAATCTAATTGGTGAATATTTTATTAACCGCTTTAGAAAATATCATGCAGCATAAATTCAAAAAACTGGCACCGATCGTCGAATGGAGTACACTTCTCCTCTCCACAGGACTAGTCTGCTTCTTTTTATGCGTGATTCTATACGACATCTTTACCAAAGGCTACCAGGTACTGTCCTGGGAGTTTGTCTCCAAACTGCCTACCAATGGCATGACACAGGGTGGTATTCTCACCCCGATTATTGGTACTGTATTTCTGACATTGATTACGGCTATCTTCTCCATTCCCTTTGGAATCTGTTGCGCCATTTACCTCAACGAATATGCAGAAAATACCTGGCTGACCCGAACGATCCGTGCCTCTATCCGTAATTTATCCGGTGTCCCATCTATTATCTATGGTCTCTTTGGTCTGGCCTTATTTGTCCAGGCGCTGAATTTCGGAACGTCGATTCTATCCGCCGGACTGACCTTAGGCCTCTTGTCTCTTCCTTATATTATTACAACGACCGAAGAGGCCCTGCTCCGTATTCCCCGGAGCATGCGCGAGGCAGCATTGGCCGTGGGTGCCACGAAATTCGAATCAATCAAAGACGTCGTGCTTCCCGCGTCCTTACCCGGCATACTGACGGGAATTGTCCTGACACTCTCCAGAGCTGCCGGCGAAACAGCCCCCATTCTCTTTACAGGCGCGGCATTCTATATCACCAATTCCTTTGGCAACATTAATCAGGAGTTTATGGCACTGCCCTATCACCTGTATATGCTGTCTACACAACATCAGTCTATCGAAGAGGTCAGACCCATCGCTTACGGTACAGCTTTAGTCCTTATCGTCGTAGTCTTCCTTATGAATTTAACAGCTTTCTACATTCGGTATAAGTTTAGAAATAATGAAAAGTAAATTGGTCGCTGAACATCTCAACCTTTGGTTTGGGAGCAAACAGGTGTTGAAGGATATCAATATCGAATTTGAAGAAAATAAAGTTACGGCATTGATCGGGCCATCCGGCTGCGGCAAGAGCACCCTCTTGCGAAGCCTGAACCGAATGCATGACCTCTATCCGGAAGCTCGGATCGAGGGCCATATCAAACTCGATGGCCGCGAGATCTACCAAAAGGACGTAGAGGTCACTGACCTGCGCAAGCGCGTGGGGATGGTATTCCAAAAAGCCAACCCCTTCCCTAAAAGTATCTACGAGAACATCACTTATGGTCTCAAGATCAACAATCTGCTTGCTGACAAGGCAACCGTGCAAAAGGCATTGGAAGAAGCATATATCTGGGAGGAAGTCAAAGACGATCTCAAAAAGCCCGCTACTCGGCTTTCCGGTGGACAGCAGCAAAGACTCTGCATCGCCCGTGCAGTAGCCTTGCGTCCCGAAATTATTTTAATGGACGAACCTTGTTCGGCATTAGATCCGGTGAGTACCCTAAAGATTGAGGAACTTATTCACCATTTGAAAAAAAAATATACGATTGTCATCGTCACACATAATATGCAGCAAGCACAGCGTGTGGCGGATAAAACAGTTTTTATGTATCTCGGTGAGATTATTGAACAGGGGGATACACATCAGATTTTTAACAACCCACAACACGAAACCACTCGTAATTATATCAGTGGACATTTTGGTTAACCCCACCCAGCAACTCCGAAACACACCTTCTGTGTGCAGGTCCACTGCTTTCTCTCATGTTCGGCGAATTCGTGTATCGCCGAACATATTAGAACACAAAATCAATTTAACAACGGTAACCTATTCAGCTATTAGCTTCCAAAAGGATCAGTCTTCTTTTCTGTTTTTAGTATCCCGATCAGATGCTGTAAGGCCTTTTGCAAACGTTTGGCATCATCTTCGGTCTGGATAGCCCATAAGATTTCTTCAGTATTCGCCGCCGATTTATAGCGGATCTGATAGCCGGCCTTTACTCTTGCGATAATAAGGGGTTCCGACTTAGAAATATCACTCCGGTAATGTTGCCCTGTCGACAGAAACACAGTCAGGACTTTCCCGTCTACCGTAACGGTATCAATTTTGGTTTCTTTGTAGTGGTAAGCCATCTTATACAGCTTGTTGATATAGGCTATCGTTTGCTGTTTGTTGAGTGCCGTATGCTGACCTTGTGACGGTGTCCCCATTCCTATAAAAAGGAAGCAACATAAAAGGAAATTTTTCATTCGAAATAGTGTTATTTATCTGCTCTTTATTAACCTGTGCTGGTATTCAGCCGACACACAAAATGGTAAGCAATTATTCAGCCTTAAAAATATCTATTTATTTATGATTTTCCGATGCCTATTTTTTTAAAAGTCCGCTTGCCCAAGCCGAACATACAACAAATTGATAGCTATTCTATCTGTACAACGCTTTAAAATGAAACAAACCTTTAAAATAAAACTCCCGGAACAGCGATTAGTCAACACATTATTGCTTTAAAATTTAAACAGGAAATTAACTACAATTTTGCTTTCGATAAGTCGCGTGCATTTTCAGCCATTCGGATAAATTCTGCACGGTAGCCTTCATCGTCTGTTCCCTTTGCGGTCTTCGCCCGTGCGATCAAACGATCAAAATCAGCCTGCTGTTTAAAATCCGAATCACGAAGTAATAGTCCCAGTTCGGCCACTGCAGTTGCAAAACGTAAATCTTCACTGACCTTATTCAAATCAGTAACCTTCGTCGGCACGACCTGCTGCTGCAATTTGCTTTTTTCACCCTCAGGTTCCTTATAACGGAATTTGACCGTCGCCAATTCTCCATTTCGCCTGACCTCGATGTATTTCGTCGAATTTTTCTGGTATTTTAATGGATCGACTGTCCCCACCATCGTCGAGTTGACTCCCACAGGAACGATCTCATATAGCGCTGTAACCACATGGCCTACCCCCATATCGCCACCCATCTTTTGATCGTTGTTGAAATCTTCCGCTTCAAGCAGGCGGTTTTCATAACCGACCAGCCGATAGGCCTGAACATTATTCGGATTAAACTCTACCTGAATCTTAACATCTTTGGCCACCGTGAATAATGTGCCGCCAAATTCGGTGACCATGGCTTTTCTAGCTTCTGAAATATTATCAATATAAGCATAGTTACCATGCCCTTTATCGGCCAAGATCTCCATCTTGCTATCTTTCAGGTTTCCCATACCATAGCCGAGCACGGTCAGAAAAACCCCCGATTTGCTCTCTTTCCCAATCAACTCCTCCATGGATTCATCGCTACTCTCCCCTACGTTGAAATCGCCGTCACTGGCCAAAATAATTCGATTGTTTCCACCCTTGACCAAATTTTGGCGGGCAATCGCATAGGCTTTTTTGATCCCCGCAGCACCGGCGGTACTTCCCCCGGCCTCCAGTTCGTCTATGGCCGTTTTGATTTTCATTTTCTGACTACCGCTTGTACTCTCCAATTTCACGCCGGCCGAACCTGCATAGGTGACAATAGCAACACGGTCAATATCGCGCAGCTGATCCACCAACATTTTTAAGGAAGATTTCACCAAAGGCAATCGCCCCGGCCCCATCATTGATCCGGACACATCAATCAAAAAAACCAAGTTTGAGGCTTTAAGTTTGTCCGTTGGGATATCTTTGGCTTTTAACGTCACGCGCATCAATTGGTGGTCATTATTCCAAGGAGCATTGGTCAATTCGGTTACAATATTCACGGGTTCGCCATTCTTTGGTCCCGCTACCTCGTACTGAAAATAATTGATCATTTCCTCTACACGTACAGCGTCTTTATCGGGTAAACTGCCCGCATTGATAAACCGGCGCACATTGCTATATGAAGCGGCATCTACATCTGCAGCAAATGTTGACAGCGGCTCTTTCATTGGATTGATAAACTTATTTTCTTTGATTTTTTGATACGATTCCTGATTTTGATCTGGTACATACGGCATTCTCCTTACATTTAAATTTGCAGCCTGTCCAGACAATGCTGCGACCTTCTGCACCGATCCGACCACACTCTGCATAGCTTTTGGAGTATACCCCATAACCACTACTTCATCCAGTGTACGGTTATCCTGCACCATAGCTACATCTACTTTCGCCTTGCTCTTTACCTGGATACGCTGGGTAATATAACCGAGATAGCTGAATTCCAGGATTGCCTTCCCTGCTTCCGCCTGAATATGGTAATTCCCATCACGATCGGTGGATGTGCTTTTCTTCGTTTGCACATTTGTCACGACCACGGCACTCAATGCCAATTTTGTCGTTGCATCCGTCACTTTCCCTTTCACTTCATATTTTTGTCCAGCATATCCACCGACGGATAACAGCAGGCTCATTAAAAAAAGTATTGTTCTCATAACCTTCAAATTTTTGTCAAGGGATGCGGCAAATATTAAATTTCCATAAACCAGAAAAAAAAAATATTTTTAGCAAATAAAATGTTCGCATTCAAGTCGTCAAAAAAGGATTCAACGCAAGATCATGAGCTCTTGCAACAGTATCAGGAGACAACAGATCTCAAGGTATTGGGCGACCTCTATCAACGACATACCGAGATGGTATATTATGTATGTTTGCGGTATCTTCAAGATCCAGAACTGAGCAAAGATGCGGTGATGAATATTTTTGAAGAGCTTATCTACAAAGTTAATAAGCAAGAAATCAAAGACTTTCCAAGATGGCTATATGTGTTGAGCAAAAACCATTGCCTGATGTATTTAAGGTCAAAAAAGAACAAATCACAAATTTCTTTGGATGAATTTGTGAAATATCCCGAAGAGCTGCATCAGTATGAACAACACGACGAAAAAGAAGAACAATTGACGGCCATGGAAGGCTGTCTGGAAAAATTACCGGACAAACAGCAACAGTCCGTCAGACTCTTTTTTCTGGAGGAAAAATGTTACAAAGAGATCAGCGACTCGACAGGATATAGCTTAAATGAAGTGAAGAGTTATATCCAGAATGGGAAGCGGAATTTAAAAAATTGCATGGAGGCTTGGAATGAGCGACAGTAATTACGACATAGTGTACTTAAAGAAATACGTCAATGGCCTACTTTCTCCCAAAGAGATGTATGCCATTGAACGTGAGGCCCAACGTGATCCCATGTTGGCGGATATTCTTATGGGTATAGAAATGGATCAAAACAACACTGTTTCTTCCGAACTCAATGCGTGCATTGCACGACGTGTCGAAGACAAAAAAGAGGCAAAAGTAAAAGTCTTTGACTGGAAACGACTGGCCATTGCCGCCAGTGTGGTTGCTATTTTAGGCATAGGGATTATCTATTTCCAACAACAGAAAAACCCGTCCGAAGCAAACCGTACAGCTGATATAGCCTTGCCGGCTGATGCACCGTCATCAAAGTTAAGCCCTCAGCCCGATACTGCTGCCCCAACTGTTATTGAGCCCGATCTCAAAGAACAGGATATTCCTCGTTTGGCTGACAACAACAAACCTTCTGATATCCGCCAACATAAACAAGAGGAAGCCATCCCCGCTCTTAAGGAACAGTCCTTGCGTGTAGCCCCGGTTGAAATGAATAGGGGCATTCAATCGGATAGATCCATACGCGATTCAAAATTGATGGATAGTGCAGTGGTATACGGTTACGCGCCAACAGCAAAACAGCGTGTCACAGGAAGTAATGTTATTATCAGAGGCGATCAGCTCAATGCCCTTGCCGGCCGTGTAGCTGGCGTCAATGTTAGCCCGCAAACGAGCGGAAGCCCTTTGCAGGTCACTGTACGTGACAAAGAGACAGGCCTGCCGATTTCGGGTGTTACGATCATGCAGCCAAACAGTAAACTGGCTACAAATACCGATGCTCAGGGCAAAGCCACTATCCAGCCAAGTACAGTAGACTCGCTGGTTGATATTATGGCTGTGGGCTACAATACGGTTGCCTTAAATATGCGCCGCAACAAAAACCTGAACATAAAACTACAACCTTCCAGTGCAACACTTGAGGAAGTGGTAGTCACCACCATGTCCTCCCGGAAAACAAAAAGCGCAGAGCCGGTCTGGGGATGGAAATCATTTAACAATTACGTCAAGAAGAAAACAGCCAACAGCCGGTATGAAGGCACGGTACGCCTAAGTTTCTATATAGATAAAGATGGGTTCCCGTCCAATATCAACATCTTACAAAGTGCAAATGATTATCTGGACAATAAAGCCAAAGAGATTTTACTTTCAGGCCCAAAATGGCAAGGTGAAGACAACCGATACGTCACACTGACTTTTGATTTTACGTATTAAAATCCACCATCTCCTTCCATTTCAGCGAATAGCTTTCCGCTAAATTATTGCCCGAGCACAGCTGCAGAGCCCACCTTTACTTTGGTGAGCGACCCTTTTTTATTTTCTTTCTCTAAGATGCCGTAAGCCTAAACCTGTTGATAAAACAAGGATTTTAACACAAAATTTTATCAGCTAAAATTTTAAAATTATTTCATACATTCGCTATATAATTCTTAACCATATAGTGACTTTTTATGAAAGGTTTTTTCACCGGCCTGCTTCTTTTCGGCAGTTTTTTGGCTCATGCCCAAGATTTTTCATTTGGTAAATTAAAAAAAGAGGATTTCGCCATCGATATTGGTCAACTAGACACTGCAGCCAATGCATTTGTGATCCGCGAATACGGCTCCGCACAGGTCAACTACACTTCACATGCCGGCCTAGTTGTCGAATTTGTCAAACACGTCCGGATCAAAATTTTGAACAAGGAAGGTTACCAGCATGCAAACTTCAGCATCCCGCTCTTTAAAAGTGGAAATGACCGTGAAACTGTCACTGATAAAAGGAGCCTCCTATCATCTGCAAGGAGACAAAATTGTCGAAACTGAAATGACAAAGGCCAATATCTTTAACGAAAATTCTTCGGAAAACCTTTCCCTGACCAAGGCAGCCATCCCACAGGTTCAGGAGGGAACAATTATTGAATATCGCTATAAAACGGAATCACCCTTTATTTTCAATCTCAATGCCTGGGAATTTCAGGAGGAAATCCCCAAAATCTACAGTGAATATGTCACACGCATACCGGAAATCTGTCATTATAAATCCAATTTAAAGGGAGGCTTTCCTATTAAAGACCGCAAAACAGATAATTATAACACAGGGCTGCATAGTGAAATCGGTGACATTCTGGGCAATAGAACGACCTATATCATGGAGAATATTCCGGCCTTCCACAGTGAAGACTATATGACCTCTTCGAAAAACTTCCGGTCTATTCTATTTTTTGAACTCGGACGGTATAGTATCCCAATGGGCCCCACAAAAGACTTCTCCCTCACCTGGGAGAATGTACGGGAAAAATTGGTTGCAGACGAAAGTTTTGGTGGCCAGGTTAAACGAAAAGGTGCATTGAAGGATTTTATTGAACCTGTATTGCGGGGGGCAAACAATGACATCGGAAAGGCTTCGCGTCTCTACGCCTACTTCCAGAAACAGATCAAATGGAACAACAAGCACTCCATCTATGCAAAAAACATCAAGGAAGCGCTGGAGAAAAGAACGGGCAATAGCGCCGACATCAATCTTGGACTGGTCAATGCGCTTCGTTACGCGCAACTGGAGGCTATCCCGGTTATCCTATCAACTCGCGACAATGGTTATGCAGGACTGTATGCGCCCGCAATATCGGAATTCAACCATGTCGTTGCCCAGGTAAAACTTGGCGAGGAATATTATTTATTGGATGCCACTTCACCCTATGAACCATTCGGAAATATTCCCTTAAAATGTGTCAATTATCAAGGCCGTTCTATTCCTTTGACTGGCGAATCCGACTGGGTAAAACTGGAATCAAAACTGTCTTCCTCGCAGCATAATTTCTTTTACGGTGAATTAATGGAGAACGGCACGCTCAAAGGAAAATGGACAACCTCTCGGAATGGCTATATGGCATCAAGAATGCGTGAACGCCTACAGGAAAGCAACTCTGAAGAGGAGTTTTACGAAAAATGGGATGAGGAAAACAACCGGATCAAAATCAACAGCTTTAAGGTATCCAATCGGGATTCCCTGGACAAACCGCTAACAGAAGAGTTTGAAATTGAAATTGAAAATTTTGCCAATCTACAGAATGACCAACTGGCATTTAACCCCTATTTAGATAGCAAAACCTCCAAAAATCCTTTTAACCTGACCGAACGTAATTATCCGATTGATTTTGGCTCCCTGATCCAGGAGGAAAGTTACATGGAGATAAAACTGCCAAAAGGATATTCCTACGCTCCCGAAACAAAATTAAAAAATATCAGTATGGCTTTACCGGAACGTGCAGCCCGCTATATTTTTAAGGTCAGCAATGCAGATCCGAGTGTCCTGCTTATTGAAAGCGCAACCCAATTCAACAAACCACTGTTTCTGCCTGAAGAATATTTTGATCTAAAGGAGTTTTTTAGCCGGATCATCCAAGCACAGAAACTGGATATTTCACTAAAGAAAATCTAATCACCTCCTTAACAAAAACTTCATGTTATATTGATGATAAGCTTAAATAAAGATGATAAATTTGAATATCAAAAAAGAAGAAATAAAATGATTAAAGATTCAGAATTATTCGAACTAGAACATACCTTCCTCGGTGAAGGTTTCGAGTTAGATGGTGATGACATTATCACCGATGAAGACTAGGTCTTCACTTTTTAAGCAAGTATTATTCCCCTTATATAATCTCTAAGCCCGGTTGATTCCTCTCCGGGCTTTTTCTTGTCTTTTTTATTTTCGTTTCTCCGCCATGATGCTCACTGCGACAGCAAATCAATCTTCGATGGATCTCCGCCCCTTTTCCGAAAGGAGACTTGCGTAGGATTTGATGTTCAAAAAGACAGGACAGTTCGTTACTTTCTGGAAACGCGGCAGCCAAGGTCAGACAATCCCATTTACAATTGACGATGAGCCCCCAATCCAGACGTCAGGGAAAAATTAACGCATATCCTGGGTTAGTTCCTGATAAGCCTCATGCAGCAGCTGAATTGCTTCGCATAGATCCCTTTCATCGAGATGGGCAAAACCTAACCGGAGAGCAGTGATGGCCCTGTTCTGATACAAGCAATTACTGGGCAGCAACACACCTTTTTCCTTTGCTCTTTCCTGCAAGGCGGTTAGTGAAAAACTGGAATTAAACCGGACCCAAAAGGCTAATCCCGAAACCGGAACCTCAAAGGTGATCTTATCTCCAAAATGGTTATGCAGCAATTGTGCAAATAAGTCTTTTCGCTCAGCGACTATTTTTTGAAATTTGCGTTGATAACGAAATATATCACCCTGATGGATAATTTCACCCAATGTTTTTTCAATCATAAAATTGGGTTTCCCAAAAAGATTGAGGTATTTTTTCCCTTCTTCCAAAAGATCCTGTGGGGCAATCAAAAAATTCATTTGAAAACCAGGATCTAGAAAACGGCCGAAACTACCTGTGTAAATGACACGCTGACCGCCATTCTTCCGAAAAAGGGATTCCTCTTTACCTTTGATCAACGAAGACTCGAAATCAACATCATCTTCGATCACGATAAAATCATACTGCTCGGCCAGCTGCAGCAGTTGTATTTTTCTTTTTTCCGAAAGGCTTACAGTGGTCGGGTACTGACATTTTGTATTGATATACACACATCTGATCTCACCGGGTTTATATTGTGCCGCGATGTAATCAATATCCATCCCGGCAGCATCCAAAGGTACTGTTTTCAACCTGGCGCCGGCTTGGCTAAAGATCATATTCGGCAAAAAATAGCTTAGACTTTCGACCAGCACGATATCTCCCTGCTGGATCAATAAACGTGATAAAATAGAAAAGATCTGTTCCCGACTGGCAATGGGCAGTAAAAAGTTGCGGGAGAGATGAAACCCACGTGTTAGGTTGAGATAATAACTCAATTGATCCCTGAAAAACAGATTCCCGTCGGCCGTGGCCGGCAATTCATCGCTCTTCTTTTTCCGTTTCACCATCGATGCATAGAAACGTACCAGTTCCTCGGTCTCTATGATCCGGTAATCTGGGGTACCGTCTGTAAAATAATATTTTTCGGGAGTCTCAGACACAGGCGTATCCAGAATCAATTCCCGTCTAAAAGGATATGGAGCCCGATCCGGAGGCTGCCGAAAAGCTGCAGCCGGAGAAGCTGCATTAGCAACACGTTCGGGGTTTTTTACAAAGGTACCTCGGTTTGGCAGAATCTCCACCCAGCCCTGCTCTTGCAGTTCGGCTAATGCGGAGACAACGGTTTTCCGGTGCACCTTCAGTTCCGTAGCGACCTTTCGGCTTCCCGGGAGAAGATCCCCCTCCTCCAGCAGGTTGCGTTTGACAGCATTAATAAATTGATAGACGATCTGTATATAAACAGCATCCTCCTTGCGGCGATCAATCTTAATAATTGAATGAAAAGCTATACTTACCGGACTACTCATTATGTTTATTTCGGACTACCAAAGTTAATGTTTAAACTGTAATCTTTGCAATTCATCCAAAAAAATACGTTTATAAAAATTTAAAACACAGGTAATTTTATCACAACAACACACTGATTTACAAACGATCAAACAGAAGAACATGAGCATTGAAAGAAAATGGACACAAGCCGAAGTTGTCGCCCTATATAACAAGCCGATTATGGAACTATTGTACGAAGCAGCGACGGTCCATCGCCGTCACCATGACCCGAATAAAGTACAGGTTTCCACATTGATTTCCATAAAAACAGGAGGATGTCCGGAGGATTGTGCCTACTGCCCCCAGGCGGCGCGGTACCATACTGATGTGAAGGCCGAACGACTGATGAGCGTTGAGCAGGTCAAAGTACAGGCCCTGGCCGCCAAGGCTGGCGGCAGTTCGCGGATATGCATGGGTGCTGCCTGGCGTAATGTCAAAGACGGGCCTGAGTTTGACCAGGTATTGGATATGGTACGTACACTCAACAGACTCGACATGGAAGTATGCTGCACCTTGGGAATGCTAACCGAAAATCAGGCACAACGGCTATCGGAGGCCGGACTTTATGCCTATAACCACAACCTGGACTCTTCTGCAGAATATTATGAAGAAATCATCTCGACCAGAAGTTACGGTGACCGTCTTGAGACCATCGAAAATGTGCGTAAAACCAATATTACTGTATGCAGCGGCGGTATTATAGGTATGGGCGAAACCATAGCCGACCGTGCGGATATGCTGATTACACTTGCCGCTCTCCTACCACAACCTGAATCGGTACCAATCAATGCGCTGGTTCCTGTCGCGGGCACACCGATGGAAGCGATGGAAACAATATCCATCTGGGAAATGGTACGTATGGTTGCTACCGCACGTATTTTACTGCCACAGACACAGGTCCGTCTATCCGCAGGCCGTAGTAACATGAGCCGCGAAGGACAGGCACTATGCTTTTTTGCGGGTGCCAACTCGATTTTTGCAGGCGACAAACTACTTACGACCCCCAATCCCGACATCAATGAAGACCTCGCGATGTTCAAAACCCTGGGCCTGATTCCGCAACAGCCCTTTGAGAAAAAAAGCCAGCCCGAAACAATCGCGGCAGAAGCCGCTCAATATCATGCATTGGGCGAACGCCCGCAATGGTCGAGACCCGATCATAGCATTGAACGAAACCTTGCCAAACAACAGGAGAAATAAAACAAAGTCAGTGTTCAGCTTTTGAAAACAAAATAAAAATAATGACACAATACAACGCTACGGACGATTTCGACAGACAGCATTTATGGCATCCATATACCCGCATCACAGATCCGCTACCGGCCTACAAGGTACGTCGCGCCGAGGGTTGTACGATTGAACTGGACAATGGGCAGCAGCTTATCGACGGGATGTCATCCTGGTGGTGTACCATCCATGGCTATAACCACCCAGTATTAAATGCTGCGGTAACTGCCCAGCTCGGTAGCATGTCCCATGTGATGTTTGGCGGATTGACACACGAACCGGCGATTGCGCTGGGTAAAATACTTCTCGAGATCACTCCACCTTCGCTCGAAAAAATATTTTACGCCGATTCCGGTTCCGTTGCCGTGGAAGTGGCACTTAAAATGGCCGTACAATACTGGGTAGCGCAAAACATGGTCAACAAAACTAATTTTGTCACCGTTCGTTCAGGCTACCATGGTGACACCTGGAATGCCATGTCCGTATGCGATCCTGAAACCGGAATGCACCGCATTTTCGGCAATACCCTTCCAATACGTTATTTTGCAGAAGCCCCCAAGATCGGGTTTGATGAATTCTGGGACGAGAGCGATATTGCTTCCCTGGCAGAGCTGATCCGGACACATCGGGACGAATTGGCCGGACTAATCCTTGAACCCATTGTCCAGGGTGCCGGAGGAATGCGTTTCTATCATCCGGAATACCTGCGCCGGGCAGCTAAACTTTGTAAAGAGCATAACATCCTATTGCTATTTGATGAAATTGCCACGGGATTCGGCCGCACGGGAAAGCTCTTTGCCTACGAACATGCCGCTGTAGAACCGGATATCCTCTGCATCGGCAAGGCATTGACAGGTGGATATATGACCTTGTCGGCCGTCATTACCTCTACTGCTATTGCAGAAACGATTTCCAATGGTAATCCCGGCACATTTATGCACGGCCCAACTTTTATGGCTAATCCGCTGGCCTGTGCGGTAGCCCATGCGTCGGTCAAATTATTGTTGTCCACAGACTGGAAAGCAAAGGTAAAATCCATCGAAGCACAGCTACAGCAAGCGCTTGCTCCGGCAAAAGACTTCCCTCAGGTGGAAAATGTAAGGGTGCTGGGCGCCATCGCTGTCATCGAGATGAAAAGCCCAGTCTCCATGGCCCACATACAACAACGATTTATTGAGCAAGGTGTCTGGATCAGGCCTTTTGGCAAACTGGTTTATATCATGCCGCCCTTTATTATTAGTACAGCGGAGCTAGACAGGTTAACACAGGCTTTGCTCCGGGTTGTCAAAGAAATCAATTAATGGAAAAAAATCGATTACATAGCTTCGCGGATGAGCTCCATGAACTCGAAAAACAAGGCAATAGCCGTGAGCTCCCCTGGATTACTCAACAGGGAAATACCATACGAAAGGGAGAGCAAGCGAGCTATAATCTTTCCTCAAACGACTACCTGGATCTCGCAAGAGATACCGCGCTACGCGAAGAATTCCTTCAGTTGCTCGATAAGGACAATGCGATTTTCAGCGCCTCATCTTCACGCCTGTTGACAGGCAACCATATGCTGTACGCAGAACTTGAAACGCAGCTCAGCATGATGTTTGGGACTGAAAACGCACTGGTTTTTAACAGTGGCTATCACATGAACATGGGTATCCTTCCTGCTATCTGCCATAGAGACACCCTCATCCTGGCCGACAAATGGGTACATGCCAGTCTAATTGACGGCATCCGACTTTCGAAGGCTCCGCATTTCCGTTACCGGCATGGCAACCACGCCCATCTCGAAGAATTATTGGCAAGGTATGCTTCCCGCTTTGAGCGCATCATTATCGTCACCGAAAGTATTTTCAGTATGGACGGCGACTGCACAGACTTAGCTTACCTGGTCAGTCTCAAACATCGCTATGCCAACGTTCTGCTTTATGTCGACGAGGCCCATGCCGTGGGTGTCCGCGGTCTAAAGGGGCTGGGTTGTGCCGAAGAACAAGATTGCATTGCTGAGATTGATTTCCTGACCGGAACCTTTGGAAAAGCGCTGGCTTCCCTGGGCGGCTATCTTGTCTGCCGGCAAGCTATCCGCGATTATCTGGTCAATAAAATGCGAACACTACTGTTTACAACAGCTCTTCCTCCGGTCAACCTCATGTGGAGTTTATTTGTCCTAAAACGCTTGGACGGTTTCACAGAGCGCCGTCAGCAACTCCATAAAAACAGCGAATTGCTCAAACAGCAGATCCTCGCAAAAGGTTATGAATGTCGTTCGGAAAGCCATATTCTTCCCCTGATTATCGGAGACAGCAAGACGGCAGTACTGAAAGCCGAAGACCTACAACGGAGGGGGTTTTATGTACTCCCTATCCGCCCACCCACCGTACCGGAAGGAACCTCAAGGATACGCATTTCATTAACAGCAGGCATAAAAACGTCACTCATCCACCAACTTGCAGCAAGCTTATGATACTCAAAAAAATCTCCCCGGTACTTCATGCCGTAAGCCCGGACAATCCAATTCTGATGGATTATACCAGCCCACCCAACAAAACGCTCGTGTTATTTTTTGCAGGCTGGGGAATGGATGAACAGCCCTTTTTGGCAAACGGTAGGTCTGACCGGGATCTGATCATTGCCTATGACTACCATTCCCTGGCACTGGACGAAAGCCTGCTCTGGGGATATCAGGAGATCCAGGTTTTTGCCTGGTCTATGGGGGTATGGGCCGCCGCACAAGTATTACCCGGACTGAAATCCAGAAATTATCCAATCCGTACCTGTTCAGCAATCAATGGTACAGCGTTTCCGATCGATGATGAAAAAGGTATTCCCAGCCAAGTATTCAAAGGTACCCTCGCTACACTGAGCGAACGGACACTGGATAAATTCCGGCTACGGATGTGTGGCTCAAGGGAGCTGTTGCAACAGTTTCTTGCCAACGCACCGAAGCGTGATATCGAAAGCCTCCAAAAGGAGCTGATCGCTATCGAAAAGCAGGTCGAAGCGTATTCAAGTACGGCTTTTCAATGGGATCAGGCTTACATCGGAACGGAAGACCGAATTTTTAGCCCTGAAAATCAGCAACGCGCCTGGAATCATACCCCGCACAGGTTTGTCGATGCGGGCCATTATCCTGAAAAATTAGTTCAAGAGCTTTTGCAGCAGGTTTAAAATGTGTAGTTTAAAATGAAAATAGCGATCGACAAACAGCGGGTTAGATTCCGATTTTCCAAAGCCGCACCGAGTTATCATTCAACAGCAGTGATCCAAGGCCAAATTGCCGAAAAAATGATCACGCTGTTGCAGCGATTTATTCCAATGAGACCAGACCGCGTATTGGAAATAGGCTGCGGAACCGGCCTTTTCTCCCGACTATTGCTCCAACATTTGTTACCAAAACATGTCTTCTTCAATGACATCAGTCCAGAGATGATAACCCAGGTTCGGGATATGGTTAAGTCACCGGCGGAGCGTTCAGCCCAAAATTTACCGCAGGAGTCCTTGCCGCAGCAACCTTCAAGCCAATACAGCTTTATCTGTGATGACGCCGAAAGCTGCCCCTTCCCCGAACAATTGGATGTGATTGCCTCCTGTTCCACCATCCAATGGTTTGAACGCCCGGATTCTTTCTTTGCACGCTGTCATTCCGCCCTCCTGGCAGATGGTATGCTGGCCTTTAGCACCTTTGGCGAGGAGAATATGCGCGAGATGAGTACAACAACAGCGGTAGGTCTCGGTTATCGTTCGAAATCGGAACTTGTAGCAGAACTACTCGCCCTGGACTATGAAATCCTGCTCGCGGAGGAAGAACTGCTCACACTATACCTTGACAGCCCTTTACAGGTGCTTGATCACCTGAGACAAACCGGCGTGACAGGCATAACAAGCCATTGCTGGACAAAAGGCAAACTAGAGGCTTATTGTAATGCCTATACAGCAGGTTATACGGTAGGAAGGCAGGTTACACTGACCTATCATCCCATCTATATCATTGCACAGAAAAGGGGAAACCGATAAACTGAAAAAATGCGTGTATGTACATCGGCTGATCGAGAGAAATCTGTCAAAAAGCAAGCAATGAATCAATAAGAGAACTGATTAACAACAGCCATATACTAAAAATTAAATGATAAAAAAAGAAATGAAAAGCAACATTTATTTTGTCTCCGGCATAGATACGGGGATCGGAAAAAGTTACGCAACCGGCCTTATCGCAAAACAATGGAATGCAGCTGGCTTACGCACAATAACGCAGAAACTAGTCCAAACAGGAAATACATCAATTTCGGAAGATATTATCCTACACCGTGAACTTATGGGAATCGCTTTCACGGAAGAGGACAAGCAGAAAATAACTATGCCTGAAATTTTCAGCTACCCTGCCTCCCCTCATCTGGCGGCACGTATAGATAAACGGGAAATTAATTTTGAAAAAATCAGGCAGGCAACAATCCGATTAAGCCAACGTTATAACGCTGTACTGATTGAAGGTGCCGGAGGCTTAATGGTGCCGCTCACTGAGAATTACCTGATCATAGACTATATCAAGGAAATGGACTATCCTTTGCTTTTTGTAACGTCCGGAAAATTGGGCAGCATCAACCATACCCTACTTAGCCTGGAGGCGATTGCCAGACGTAGGATTCAACTGCACACAGTGATTTACAACACATTCCCTTTATCTGAAGACAATACCATTAGCGCAGATACGCAGCGCTATCTGCGGACATATATTCAAGCCCGGTTTCCGGAAACCAACTTTATCGTCATATAACAAGTGATCACTTTATAATGTAGTTTGGCAAGCCGTAAACCCCATTTGACCGTTACCTGCCGCAATCCTATCCTGTGTATACTGCCGAACAAAAAACTAGGCCAATAAAGGATCAGTAGTGGTTTCCGCGCCAGTCTCCAATCGTCCGGCAAGCTGTAACCCGAAATTTGCACTACCCAGGCCCATAATGGTAAAATCATACCAATTGCCGTATTCGGCGACATCCAAAATCAGGGCCAGTTCTTTGCCGGCTTCGATTTCTTTTGTTGTTATATAGGTCTGATAGTTCAAACTTTTGATTTCCACCTGAACGGCCTCTACGTCGAGATTCTTCAAAGTCAGCAGCAACTTCCCGCTTGGCGCTCTGGTCAGTGATTTAACTTCCGGCGACACTGTAGCCACGAGCGCCGGCGCATCTTTATGTCCGGCGAACCTGCGGTAAAAGCCATTTGGCCCATGCAGCTCAAAGGCATATTCTGCACCTTCAAACTTATTAAGATCCCATTGATAGCTGAGTTGATCGCCCGGCTTAACCGCAAAATTCCAGTTTCGATAGGTTTCGGTTTGCCCCTCCGCATCGGTATAGGCTAGCGGACTATATACGTTGAAAGGTGCACCACTGGTCTTCTTGCCAAACAGGGCGGTATCCACCAGCATCGTCATATGAAATTGACCTTTCTGCACATAGCCAATCGCATCATGGCCGTAAGGCAAACCGGGCGATTTACGAATTCCCTTTTCCTGTATACGGTTGAATTGCGGCGCCCATACCTGCTGTTTAGCGCGGTTCAGATCGGTGATCTCCGTAAATCCGCCAGGGTCTTTCTTGAACTGTGCATTGTAGATAGTTTCTATATATTGGTTCCGTTTCAGAAAAGGGAGCTGTTCCTGTCTTTGGACGAAAGGTGTAAAGGCCGATGTCAGGTCACCACAGATTGTTCTTCGCCAGGCACTGATATGATCTAACCGGATATTCTTATTGTATTTTTGATTAAAGAAATATTCCAAAAACTGTAACGTTGACGTATGGTCGAATACCTGTGAACAGACTTTTCCGCCACGCGACCAAGGTGATGCGATATACATCGGCACACGGAAACCTAAACCAACCGCCCCTTCCCGGGCCTGTTTCTTCGGAATACCCTGTTTGAGTTCATTGTCCAGCCGTACCATTTCCACCTCGCTGTCGATCCCCGCTGAACAGGCCCCGGTATCTTTCTTCATCAGATCGGGAATCAGGAAAGGTTTCACATGGTCGTAATACCCATCATTCTCATCGTAAGTAATGATAAAAATAGTCTTCTTCCAGATTTCGGGATTTTTGGTCAGGATATCCAACACTTCCGAGACGTACCAAGCCCCATACCAAGGTGCGCTGGGATGATCGGAAAAGTTTTTAGGACCAGCCAGCCAAGATACCGCAGGCAGTTTTCCGCCATCAACATCTTTTCGAAACTGATCGAGTACGTCACCTTTGGGTACTTCGACCGTCCGTTTTTTACCTTGGTCTTTAAACTGCAAAGTCTCAAGCTTACGATAATTATCGTCCCCTTTATTTATAGTAAATGCACGCTGATGCAGCGATTTGGTAAAATCAGAAAGCTTATTGTACTGATCGGCATTAAATTCCTTCAGTTCGGCTTCGGCCCGTCCCAGCGCTTCGCTTTTCTTACGGATATCAGCACGGATTTTCTCTGCCTTTTCCTCCGATTCGGGTGACCGCTCTTCGAGCGCCGAAATCTGCCCGGGCAGATCACGCACCTGCACTGCAAGGTTGCTGACATAGGTATCCTTGAACTTGACCTGATAGGCCTGAAAAAATTCAAGCAGATTACAGCCGAAGTTGGACAACCAAGCACGTTCTTCACCCGATAAGCCGCCGCCACAGCTTGTTTCATTCTGATAAAAACGCCAATCGATGCCATTCTTTTCCAGCAGCTCCGGAAAAGTCTGCCAGGTCATTTTACCATAACCAAAATCATCATTGCGAATATTGACCTTCTGCAGACCATCCTTCATCTCGGTGATCTTTCCTGTCCAAAAGAACGAACGGTTGGGGGTTGTACTGGTCATACCCGAACAGAAATTCTGATCACATACGGTAAAAGCGTCTGCTAGGGCATAATGAAAAGGTAAGTCTTCGCGGTTAAAATAACCCAGTGTCAGGGGCAAGGCGGCATACTGCTTATTCCCGGATTGCTTCGCCGTCAACCATTGGTCGTATTTCCCCCGATTAAAGGCATCAACCTGACTTGCCCGGCTGTGTGGAAGCGAGCCCATCCAGGTCACCTTGCTCTCTTTGAGATTTAAGCGGAAAGGTGCAAATACCCTACCCGATTTGTCCGTCTGATACCAGGCAGGCAGACCATTGGGCAGGCGTACGGCACGTGGATCATTAAAGCCACGTACACCAGATAGGCTCCCCAGGGTATGATCAAAAGAACGGTTTTCCTGCATTAGGATCACGATATGCTCCGCATCCAGAAAACTGCTCCCCGGTGCGGGATCTATTGCAAAGGCTTTTTGAATGGAAGCCGGCATAAAACTCGCAATACCAGCCGCTCCTGAAAATAACAAGGTCTTTCGAAGAAATTCTCTTCTGCTTTCCATAATGTTTATCTATAATTTCGATTTGAATCTACTTAGATTTCTTTTTGTTTCATATTTCTTCGTGTAAATCTTATGTTACTAAATTATTATACCGAAAGGGAGCTATCCTAAAGTTACTCTTGATGTGGTTGGCAAAATTTGCTTACTTTTACGAAACGACAATGCATACATTATGGTGGACATTTTGCTACTCGAAGATGACAGGGTGCTTTCAACCGAAATCAAATCCTTTTTATTAAGTCAGGGCTTTACTTGTGACCAGGCCTTTGACGGCATTGAGTTTCTGGCACAGACGCATCAAAAAAAGTATGGTTTTTACCTGTTGGACATCAATGTCCCAAAGATCAACGGTCTTGAAATCTGTAAGAAGATAAGAAGCCATGATGCGCTGACCCCGATCATCATTCTTTCAGCCTATGATGATATCGACGACAAGAAGGAAGCATTCCTCCGTGCAGCAGACGATTATCTGGTCAAACCCTTTGTCCTGGATGAGCTGCTGATGCGCATCAACTCACTCCTGCGGCGGCAGCAGTATAAGGAAAACAACAGTTCAAAAGCATTGGTCATCGATGATCTGGTTATTTATCCCGAAGAAGCGCGTGTGCTCCGGGCCAACGAAGAAATCAACCTCACACAGAAAGAATTTCAGTTACTGCTGATCCTGGCTCAGGCCAATGGACGCACCTTGTCCAAGCAGCACATTTCTGAAGAAGTATGGCAGAATCAATTTCAGACAACACAAAATACCATCGAAGTTTACATTAATTTTTTACGTAAAAAAATTGATAAGAGTTTTGAAAATAAGCTTATCCACACCCGGCCCGGATTTGGCTATTACCTTGCTGCCGATAAATGACTTTAAAAAAGAAAATAGCGATCAGTTTTAGCATTGCTTTCTCCATTTTATTTGGAATCGCGATGCTCATTATCTATTATGCCAGCGTCGATTTCAGGAATGATCAATTTCGCCAGCGCCTGGTTGACAAACTGGACTATATTTCACATTATATTGCCAATACCCCTTCTTTTGACCGTGAATCTTATAAAACCTATTTCCAAGATATTGAAGATGGCCTTTTTTATGAGGACGTCATTATCCTGGACAAGAACAAAAAACTTATTTTCAGTACGGTAAAAGACAAAACCATTACCTGGGACCAGCGTATTATCAACCGACTGGAAAATGAAAAACGTATCTTCTATAAACAGGACCAATATGAAATATTGGGCAAATATTATCTGATCAATAAACAGGCCTATTATCTTTTGGTAAAGGCCCAGGATTATTCGGGCAACGAAAAATTGGACCACCTAGCCATCGTATTAACCATCTTATTTTTACTGAGTGCCCTGCTGATCTGGTTTTTTAGTTACAACCTTATTCTGCGTCTATTAAGTCCTTTAGACAGACTAAAAAAAGACATTACGCAAATCAATGCCAGTAAGTTGACCAATCCGGTTAAATATACCGGAAATACGGACGAGATCGCGGTATTGACGCAAGCATTCAACACCATGTTGAAGCGGCTGTCCAATGCATTTGAATCCCAAAAAGAATTCAATTCCAGTGCTTCGCATGAGCTGCGGACACCCCTGGCCAGAATGTCATTTCAACTGGAGAACCTCCGCCACCAACATCAGCTTGATGAAGAGGTCAGCCATGTACTTGACAATATCTCGAAGGAAACACATCATCTTTCGGAAGTAACAAACTCGTTGATGCTGCTTTCAAAATTTGACTTGGCAACACTACAGACCACTTATCAGGAAGAACGCATTGACGAGATTATTTTTATGGCCTACGAAAAGGTAGTAAAAGCCTTTCCTGACCTGCAGCTCGATTTTTCTATCAAAGGCATCGACGACCCTAAGCTCATTCTTTTTTGCTCTGCCCAATTGATTGAAATAGCCTTTGTCAATCTTTTCAAAAACGCAGCACTCTATTCCTATCGGCCTGAGGTCGCTGTTGTAATCCATGAGTCTACGAACCAGCTCAAAGTAGTGGTCAGCAGTCACGGTGCTCCACTCAGCACAAATGATCAGAAGCGTATTTTTGAAGCCTTCAGCCGTGGAGAGAATGCCTCAGAAATCACCGGCTCGGGCCTGGGCCTACGGATCGTTAAACGCATTATGGACTCACATCAGGCATACATCGAGTACAAAGCCAATCTACAACAGTCGACCCATATATTTGTCCTCAAATTTTCAATACCAACCACTAAAAACACGAACATCTTATCCAATGCCCAATAGGCAACTCCAACAAACTTCTTTTATATTTTCCTCTCTGCTAATTTCAATCCAACAAGCTTGTATTTGTCGTCAAGCACTCAAATTTTAAGGTTTTTTTAAGCATTTATTAAGCAGCTTTTAATATTCGACCGGTTATTTTGTTTCACAAGTTTTGATAAACATGACAAAAAGAACCATCATTTTTTTATTGCTTCTCAATAGTGCGGCTTTTGCTCAACAGAAAGCGGTAACAGCCCTTAGTCAACCAGAGCATACAGCGACCAAAACAATGTTGCAATCTGCCGGCATCAAGATGACGCTTCTTGAATGTGAAGAAGCGTTTCGCAAGAACAATCTTTCATTATTGGCGCAGCAATATGATATCAGTCAAGCCGAAGCCGATGTCATTCAAGCCAAGATCTGGGAGCTTCCTCAGTTGGAGGTCGCTGTTAATGGCTATGATCCACAAAATAAAAAGGCATTTCATGTTGGAGCATCAAAAGATGCCAGTATTTCCCAATTGCTCTATCTAGGCGGAAAAAAAAGAAATGAGGTGGAGTTTGCCCGTTCAAATGTAGCACTCTCCAAATTGCAATTCAGCCAATTACTGGCTAGCCTGCGTGCACAGTTACGGACAACTTTTTATTCCCTGTATTTCGAACAACATAAACTGGCGGATATCAATATACAACTCGATTACCTTAACAGCCTATTGACCGCATACAAAGAAGAAGGAAAAAAGGGGAACGTATCTCTTCGGGATCAGGTTCGATTGCAGAGCATGGCCATCGATCTTACCAATGAAAAAACAAGCGCCACCAATACCATTATCGGTATGCAGCAGCAGTTAAGAGTTCTACTTTCCAATCAGGAAGATGTACTCCCTAATCTATCGGACACCGAAGCAGATCGGGAACTGGCAATCAAACCGACAATGGGCATTGACAAAGTGTTCGATCTTGCACTGGAAAATAATGCGGACTATCAATTTGCATTAAAAACTTCAGAAAGTTCACAACTATTTACAAAATGGCAAAAGTCCCTGAATACGCCCGATATTAATCTAGGCATAGAATACAGCCAAAACGGCGGAACGTTTCACAATGAACTGAATCTGAAAGCAGCCATTCCGCTGCCACTATGGAAACAAAACAAAGGAAATATCATCAAGGCCAAATATGCCGAAGAAGAAGCGAAAAAGAATATCGAGGTACAACGGCAACTGTTGGAATCACAGATCCGTTCCAACTATCAGTCTTGGGAAAATCAATATAATCAATACTTCAGCATCACTGCCGATGATCTCCACAATATTGCAGTGGTCTACGATGGCGTATTCAGCAATTTCAGAAAAGGCAATATCTCCCTTGTTGAATTTACCGATTTTATGGATAGCTACCGAATATCCATCCTCAAACTTTACGATATGAAAAAGGAAATTATCCTCAATGCCGAGCAGCTGAACTACTTGGCGCAAACACCTATATTCAATTCAAGCCATGTCAACTAAAAAACTTCTCCTAAGCACCGCTGCAATCGTATTCTTATGCGCTTGCCAGCATCACAAAGAAAAGGACAATTCAACGATTGTCAAAGGCTTTGAAATCAGCGAAACAATGCTCAAATCGACGAGTTTTGCTACTGTAAAAAAAGAAAATGTAACGGAGGAACTGAACTTCTTTGGTAAGATATCGGCCGATCAGAACAATTACATTGACATCTTTCCATTGGTTGGCGGGAATGTCGTGTCCGTCAATGTATCGTTAGGGGATTATGTCCATAAGGGGCAGGTACTCGCAACGATCCGAAGCACAGAAGTCGCCGGTATACAGAAAGATTTATCGGACGCAAAGACAGATGTGCTGCTGGCCGAAAAGAATTACCGCGTGGCTGAGGATATGTACAATGGTAAACTGAGCACCGACAAAGATATGCTGGAGGCCAAGGGACAGTTGACGAAAGCCAAGGAGCAGCTGCGCCGTTCAGAAGCTGTAAGCCAGATCTACAATGTACGTACGGGCAATATCTATTCGGTTGTATCCCCTATTGACGGGTATATCGTTCAAAAAAATATCAATAAGGATATGCAATTGCGCAGTGACCGCAGCGACAACATCTTTGATGTTGCCAACACCAAAGATGTCTGGGCGATCCTCAATGTCAATGAAACGGATATCGATAAGATCAGCATGGGCATGCCGGCCATTGTATCCACGCTGAGCTACCCCGACAAAAAGTTTGAAGGCAGCATCGACAAGATTTTTAAGATCATCGATCCGCAAACCAATGCCATGCAAGCCCGTGTTGTTCTAGACAACAAAAATGGTCTGCTTATTCCGGACAGTAAAGCGACGATCAAGGTATTGCATCACTCGAATACACAGGCCCTTGCCATTCCTTCAAATGCGGTTATTTTTGATCAGAACAAGTATTTTGTCTTAGTCTATAAATCGCAAAATGACATCAAGATCCATGAGATCCAACCACTGAAACAAAATGAAGAGACTACGTACATCAGTACCGGTCTACAGGAAGGTGAGCAAGTGATCGTTAACAATAAACTTTTGATCTATAGAGCCCTGAATAATTAATCAGCATTAGCATTTACGAGAATGAACAAATTCATTAAAAATATCATTGCCTTTTCCATAAAAAATAAAGCGTTTACCTTTATTTGGGTCGGTATCTTGGCTATTGCTGGTTTTATCAGTTTCAAAAGCATGCCCATTGAAGCATTTCCAGATGTCACCAATACCCAGATTACCATCATCACCCAATGGAATGGCCGGAGCGCCGAAGAGGTTGAGCGTTTTGTGACCACGCCCATTGAGCTGGGCATGAGTCCCGTTCAGAAGAAAACCAGTATCCGCAGTACCACTATGTTTGGGCTTTCCATTGTCAAAATTATTTTTGACGACGGTGTGGATGACACCTTTGCGCGCAATCAGGTCAACAACTTGCTGCGCTCGGTCAGCCTACCGGAGGATATTGATCCCGAGGTACAGCCACCCTACGGTCCTACCGGTGAAATATTCAGGTATACCTTACACAGTGACCAGCGCAACTCACGGGATCTTCTGACCTTACAAACTTGGGTCATTGACCGCGCCTTGCGCGGTGTCCCCGGTGTCGCCGACATCAATGTGTTTGGCGGACAGGATCTCGTCTATGAGATCAGTACCGATCCCATCAAGCTCGACAAATATAATCTTACCCCCCTACAGGTCTACGATGCTGTCAGCAAAAGCAACCTCAATGTTGGTGGTGATGTCATCGAAAAAAGTGGCCAATCTTATGTCGTTCGTGGTATCGGTCTGGTCAATTCCATTAGTGACATCGAAAACATTACCGTGATCAACGAACGTGGAAATCCAGTGTTTGTCAAAAATGTGGCCGAGGTAAAAGAAAGTTCCATGCCAAGGGTCGGACAGGCGGGTTTTGGCAAAAGTGACGATGTTGTTGCCGGTACCGTCGTCATGCGTAAAGGCGAAAATCCCCGGGAAGTATTGACGGCCGTAAAAGAAAAGATTGCCGAACTGAACGACAAGATATTGCCCAAGGATGTTAAAATGCAAACGTTCTACGACCGCGACAACCTAATGGATTTCACAACCCACACGGTCATGCATAACCTGATCGAAGGGATTGTGCTTGTCACCTTAATGGTATTGCTTTTTATGGCCGACTGGCGCACCACCGTAATCGTTTCCATTATCATTCCGCTTGCACTACTATTTGCTTTCCTATGTCTCAAACTGGCCGGCATGAGCGCCAACTTACTTTCGCTAGGAGCGGTAGATTTCGGAATTATCATCGATGGCGCCGTGGTTATGGTGGAGGGGATATTTGTGATGCTGGATCATAAGGCCCATAAATTGGGGATGGAAAAATTCAATAAGATGGCTAAAGCGGGCTGGATCAAACAGACGGGTATTGGATTGGGAAAAGCCATTTTCTTCTCCAAACTGATTATCATCACCTCATTGATCCCGATATTCTCCTTTCAGAAAGTAGAAGGCAAGATGTTTTCACCCTTGGCATTTACATTAGGATTTGCCTTATTGGGCGCATTGTTATTTACGCTGACCCTGGTGCCGGCTCTGTCCCATATTTTATTAAACAAGAATGTTAAAGAGCGGCACAATCCCTTTGTGGAGTTTTGGAACAGAATCGTCGCCAAAGGTTTTGGATTTACATTTCGTAACAAACGTCTGAGTTTAACGGTGGCATTGGCAATTCTGGCTGTTGTACTATTTTCTTCAAAATTCCTGGGTACTGAGTTTTTACCTACCCTGAATGAGGGATCGCTCTGGGTCACCGCCGAGATGCCGATGAGCACCTCGCTCAAGGAATCGGTCAAAACAACCAAAGTGTTAAAAACAACACTGGAATCTTTTCCGGAGGTAACAGGTGTGTTATCACAAACCGGACGTAGCAATGATGGAACGGATCCAAATGGATTTGGTTTTGTGCAATTTGCCGTGGCCCTGAAACCCAAGGAAGAATGGACGCGAAAAATCACCATGGATCAGCTGATTGAAGAAATGGATCATAAACTCAAGCAGTACCAAGGCATCACCTACAACTACTCGCAGCCTATTTCGGACAACGTTGCCGAAGCCGTAGCCGGATTTAAGGCTGAAAATGGGATTAAGATCTTTGGTGACAACCTCGCCACCCTGGATCGTTTGTCCAAAGAGGTCTTTGCGCAGATCAAGGACATTCAGGGCATCAAGGAACCGGGCATTATCCTGAACATCGGCCAACCCGAGGTCAGTGTTATCCTTGACAGAACACGTATGGCTGCATTTAACGTACTGCCGGCAGATGCACAGGCAGTCCTGGAAATGGCTTTCGGTGGAAAGACGGCATCCGTCCTATACGATGGGGAACGTAAATTTAATATTCGCTTGCGTTATGCACCAGAATACCGGAAGACCGAAAAAGACATTGCCCAGTTGATGGTTCCCTGTGGGGATGGTACGCTTATTCCATTAAAAAGCATCGCTACGATCGAAAAGGACAACGGCGCGGCTTTTATTTATCGGGATAATATCAAACGTTATATCGGCATCAAATTCTCCATTCGTGATCGCGACCTGGGAAGTACCATTGCCGAAGCCCAGCAGAAGGTCAGCAAGATCAAATTGCCCGATGGTTATTCCATTGGCTGGACAGGGCAGTTTGAAAATCAGCAACGGGCGACACATCGCCTGGCCCAAGTGGTACCGATCAGCTTAGTTTTGATCTTCTTTTTACTGTTTATCTTATTCGGAAATATCAAAGATTCTTTGCTTGTCTTGGCCAACGTTCCCTTTGCGCTGATCGGCGGAATTATTGCCCTACACGTAACTGGCATGAATTTCGGCATCTCCGCAGGCGTAGGCATGATTGCCTTATTTGGGATATGTATACAGAATGGGGTTATTCTGATCTCCGAATTCCATCAGAACAAGAGAGATGGGCTCCCCAACGATCAGTCTATCTACAAAGGAGTCAAATCCCGTACGCGCCCCGTCGTCATGACTGCATTAATGGCATCCATTGGACTATTGCCGGCGGCGTTGTCCACGGGTATAGGTTCGGAATCACAAAAGCCACTGGCGATTGTCATTATCGGTGGACTGATATCCGCAACGATCCTGACCCTGCTGATATTTCCGATCATCTATGATATGTTCAACCGGACAGAAAAAACACAACAAAGCTTCACAGATTAATCGTGTCCATTTTATATATTATACATAGACCCCTAGTGGTCGCCGATGCTGCCTACGCCGTGAGGTGTCAGGCAGCATCTCTTTCGCCGGATGCAATGGGGCAACTATTGATGTAACATTTGTATCTATTCGGGTCATAAAGTTTCAAAAACAACAAAAAGCCCTTAAGTTTACACAAATTATCTTCCAGGGTTTATCTGATACCGCTGGATTAACACACAAAACATATGACTATTCTCACCTTTACACTCATCCTTCTTTTGGGTGCATTTGTAGCAGGACTCTTAGGTTCACTGACTGGCTTGGGGGGAGGGGTCGTCGTCATTCCATTGCTGACCCTCCTGTTTCACGTTGACATCCGTTACGCCATTGGGGCAGCATTACTGGCTTCAATAGCAACCTCTTCGGGTGCAGCCACGGCTTATGTCAAAGAAGGGATCACCAATATTCGGCTCGGGATGTTTTTGGAAATCGCAACTACAATCGGCGCTGTCATTGGTGCGGTTATCGCGATCTACATGCCCACCAACACCATTGCCATTATCTTTGGTGTGGTATTGATCTTTTCGGCTGCAATGACGGTGCGCAAGAAAAATGAACATGCGCTGTCCGGTGGTTCGGCTTTGGCCGAAAAGTTAAAACTGAACAGTACCTATCCCTCGGAAGGCAAGCTTGTTCCCTATAAATTGACTAATGTCGTTGGCGGCTTTTCATTGATGGGCGTTGCCGGGGTGCTCTCGGGACTACTGGGCATAGGTTCAGGTTCCCTTAAAGTACTCGCCATGGACAGCATGATGAAAATTCCGTTTAAAGTAAGTACTACAACAAGTAATTTTATGATCGGCGTGACAGCGGCGGCTTCAGCTGTGGTTTATTTACAACGTGGTTATATGGATCCGGGGATTGCCTTTCCCGTCATTCTTGGTGTACTTTGTGGCGCTATTACAGGGTCTAAGCTTTTGAAACGGATGAACCCCAAGACCTTACGTATTATTTTCGCTGTAGCCATCACATTGGTTGCAATGGAGATGATTTTTAATGGTTTTCAACAAAAATTTTAAGCGGGTAAGTCTTTAAAGACGAGAAATAATGCGTTCGTCTATGACGTAGGCAATAAACATTTAAAAATAATTATTTGCAGATGAAACAGGTATTTTCAAAAAACTATTGGGGTGATAAGGATATCTCACTTTTGGTGGGACAAATTTTACGCATAGGCGTTATCCTGGCCTCCTCCATCCTGGTGATCGGCGGCATCTGGTATCTGGTTGTCCATGGACAGGATTCAGTTCCCAACTACAGAGACTTTATCGGTGAGGGAAAATCCAATACCACCATCCATGGGATCATCGTTGGTGCATTCAACAAAAATATCCCCCAAATTATACAACTTGGGGTTTTGCTCTTGATCTGTACGCCGATTGTACGGGTAATTGGCTCCCTCTTCGGTTTTGTTATTGAAAAAGATAAACTCTATATCATCATTACATTGATTGTCTTGACTGTTATTATCGGCAGCATATTGAGCGGTGTCAAGGGATAATTCAGCTACGCAACAGCTGTTTATCGCTTGGCTCTGAGCCATGTAGACTTATCCAGGGCATATTCAAAATTCTTGCGTTCGGGCTCGTTGACATAAGAGACCATTTTTTCAGCCACCTTGCTCGCACCCAAACGTTCTACCGCTTTTTGTGAACGGTAATTTTCGGCGCCTACATGCAAATAGATCCTATCCACAAAATTAAAGGCAAAGTCAAACATCATTTCCTTGACCAAAGGATTTATTCCCGCCCCCCAATAGGCTCTTGCATAAAAGGTAAAGCCAACAAAAATAGACTTTTCAGTCTCATTTAAACCATAGTAACGGGTGCTTCCTATGCATTCGCCCGTTGCTTTATCCAAAATAAGGTAAGCTGCTTTACTTTCCAGTGCCGCATCAAAAAAAGAACGAAAGACATCTTCTTTCCAGCGGTCTTTATTCGGGTGTTGCTCCCATATCAACGGATCTTTGGCCACTTGATACAGGACATCAAAATCGTCCGGGTCAATCAATTTTAATACGACCTTATCATTTTCAAGTTTATTAGGTGCTACAAACTTCATTAGAACATGTTTAACGTTGGACTTCTACCAAAATTTAAAATTTCAATAAAAGATACCAATTATTGATGAAACCAAGTTGAATTCCATTTCCTTTGTTCAAATATTACACCAAAATGTTCAATTAATGGATTCCTGGGTCTTCATATTATTAGCATCCAGCAAATACAGCTATTTTTTATCTTATCCTCGGCAGCATAAATTATTTTGTTTTAAAATTGGCTGAAATCAACCGGCTTATTAAATTAGCAGTGCAGAATTTCGTATTTTACACTCTAATGGAACAATTCAAGGAATTTGTCAAGCAGCGCATCAATGTCAGCGAAGAAGAATTAAATGATATTATATCGCGTTATCATGTCAGAAAAATCAAGAAAAAGGAATACTTTTTAAGGGCCGGTGAAATCTGTCACTACGAGGCCTATGTCGTCAGCGGGCTGTTTAAGTCATTCTATGTCACAGCCGATGGTATCGAACATATCCTACAGTTTGCCATCGAAGACTGGTGGGTGGGTGATATTGCCAGTTTTAATTCTCAGGAACCGGCCCTGCAGAATATCCAGGCCCTGGAAGATTCGGTTGTACTTACCTTATCGAAAACAGATAAAGACAAACTGTACGAGGACCATCCGATCTATGAGAAGCTTTCCAGAATTATGGCCCAACGGGCACAAATCGCCTCCCAGCACCGTATCATATCAAGCATAGGTTTTACGGCGCAGGAACGCTACCTGGATTTTATCAAAAGGTATCCTAAAATCTATCCGCGGATATCAAATATGCAACTGGCCTCCTATCTCGGGGTCACACAAGAGTTTTTGAGCCGTCTAAAAAGACAAATTTTAAAGCCCAATCGAAATTCTTGATCTACATCAATTTTTTCTATTTAAGATTATCCCACCTTTGCAAAAGCTTGTTCAAACAAACATTCTAAACAATTAAACGTTTGATAAATAAACAAATAGAAAAAAAAAAAAAAAAAAATAAAAAGATTTTTCCAAAATCTGACAGAAGAAAAAATAAAAGGTAATATTGAAATAGAAAAAGAAAAATAGTGTACAATCCCG
>Ga0153980_1000033_pt1 | contig 176666 bp, 154 predicted proteins | sample TSGA064MetaG_FD_104722 | JGI IMG/M metagenome (GOLD analysis project Ga0153980, IMG submission 104722) | Attine ant fungus gardens microbial communities from Georgia, USA - TSGA064 MetaG | ecosystem: Host-associated > Fungi > Mycelium > Unclassified | place: USA: Georgia, Magnolia Springs... | reverse complement strand
TAGTTTTTCGACTAGTTTTGCCGTCCTGGGGATAATGGCAAAGGTCGATTTATTGAACAACCCCAGTTTTTCGATGAAAAACGGATTGGCAATATTTTTTAGTAGAAATAACTTGTCAAAGAAAAGCAGTTTCATTCTGAAATCCTTACTGACCGCTGTGAATTTAATGATAGTGGATGGGGCTGAAACAAGTAAGCTATGCTGGGCTAATGTATGTTCCTGATTGTCTATTTCTACTTTAATTGTCCCGGCAGTACAAATGCATATAGCATAAAAATCGATACGAAATGAATTTCTGGGGTACTCAAAAAGCGGATTGCCAGAGGAGATATAATAGGGACGATTACAATCTACACCAAAGAAAGATAGGGTATCCTGCAGACTATCGTGGGTATTTGAATTGATCTTGATGCGAAACTTCATATACGTGTATTTTGATGTGCATTGGTTTCTGTCCTTTCAAGGAAATGAAATAGTGGCTACGACCGTTTCAAAATGAGTTTTTCCGTGGCTATATCATTTTCTATACCAATGAAGTAACGTTGAAATCCAAATTTTATCAGTAATTGCCTGGAAGCAACATTGTTCGGATCAATTATACCCACAACATCTTTATTTGCATCGATATGTTTAGCCATTGCCAGCATAGATTCGCAGATTTTCGTGCCGAGGCCCTTGCGCCAAAATTCCTTTTGAAGCAAATAGCCGATTTCAAAAACTGTTGGATCTTTTTTATAATTGACCAATTTGCAGTCGCCTAAAAATAATTGGCTCTCGGAATCGATCACCTTAAAATAACCCAACAATGGATCTGTATTGATGTCGAGGATAGAAGTGAATTTTTTTTCGGCTTTTTTGGGCGTTAGTCCTTTACCTGAAATATATTTCATGATCTCATCCTCTTTGACAAGTTCTTTAAATAACGTGAAATCTTCAGGGGTATATTTTTTGAATTCTAGTGTGCTGTACATGGCTAATGTGTCGTTGTACACAAGATAAGGTTGTTTTTCTATTAAATCAAACTGTTTCGGTTCAAATCATCATTTTTATGTCTAATTTGTGATTGCCCCGATTAAGCTATCGGAATTTAAGCTACATTGTCATTACGCAATAAATACAGAAATTTATTTCCAATAATAGGTTGGAATAATCAATGCAAACAGGAACATATTTAATTCGAGAAACAATGAAGATAGCAGGATTATATGAAACCCATATTCAGGTACGTAATCTGGAGGAGTCTGTCAATTTTTATACGAAGGTACTTGGCCTGCGGATTGCACACCGTGATCCCAATCGACCTATCGTCTTTTTGTGGGTTGGTACAGGTAAGGAGTATATGTTGGGACTTTGGCAGGAGGAAGCAAATTTTCAACCGCGGCATTTTGCTTTTAGAGCCAGTAAAGAAGATATCTTGAATTACGCAATAGACTATCTCAAGGAACGGGATTTACAGCCTTATAATTTTTTGAAAGATGGGGTTGAAAAACCGATGGTATTTGGCTGGATGCCAGCGCTAGCAATTTATTTTAACGATCCTGATGGAAACCAGCTCGAATTTATTGCCCTACTGGAAGGGGAGGGGCGCGCAGAACTGGGCGTAATGTCTTATGAGGAGTGGTTAAAGCAGCGGTAAAAAAATAAGCGGCTATTTACTTGCCGCTTATTTTTTACGAAGCAACTGTTCACTGGACGGTCTTGAATGGATCAGGATTCGTAGTTAATATTTTGATAATCTGGCAATGGCTTCGTCACGGGAGGCAACAAAGTTGATCTTACGTCCCTTATTGCTTTCATAGATGAAATCATTTAGACTCTTACTGTTATAGACAGAGAAATCGCCAACAATAGCGATGTCAAAATCGTACTGCGTATATTTTTGAAGAATATCCCCGGCCAGCTTGGTTTTGAGTTCAAAAAAATCAGCCGAAATATTTTCTTGGTATAAGATCGCTTTATATGCTTCTTGTGCAGCACAGTCGATCATAATCTGTAAGCCGTCATCGAGATTGTTGATAAGTATGCTCGAGTCTTTTACCTCAGCAATATGTTGATCGTTTATTTTAAAAATGTCGATTTTCATGTTTTTTTTGAAATAGTGATTGTGCATGTTCTAGTCCGATAGACGGATTGAAATAGATCATTGGACTATGCTTATCCGGCAAAATCTTTCAGCATATCGATGGATGGACAGAAGTACAGTGTTCCGCTCTGGGCTGTACTAAAGTCCAGGATACGGTCATAATTACCTTCAGGTTCACCTATAAACATGCGCTTTAACATCTGTGTCACGGTACTGAATTTGCTGGCATAAGCAATAAAGTAGGTGCCCATCTGATTATTGGCGATATTGCCAAAAGGCATATTGTCCCTGACGATTTTAAGTTCGTCGCCTACATTGGCTAAGGCTGAATGCGAATTGGCCGGTTTGACATCATCGGTCATTTCAATATCGTTGGTTTTACTTCGCCCAATAACTTTTTCTTGTTCGGATACTGGTAAGGCCCGCCAACTGTTGATGTCATGGATGTACTTTTGAACAAAAAGATAGCTGCCACCTTTATAGGCTTGATCTTCATCGCCAATGATACCAAAGAAAGCACGGTCTTCACCTGTCGGGTTTTCGGTGCCGTCGACAAAACCTAAGATACTTCTTCCGTCCCAATAGCGAAAGCCGTGGATTTCTTCCTTGCACTCGGCAACTGACGCCAGGGCATTGGAAATTTCAGCGGCCATATCGATGCAGTAGCTTTGGTCATCAGCTCGAATATGAAAATGGAGGTCACCTGGGGTCGCTACAGCGACATGTTTTTGTCCCACAATGGGCTCAAAAGGAACCAATTCTTTTGGTAATGGCTCCTGTAACGCTAATTTTTTCCAAGCGTGGTAACTGATTCCCATAACGACACTCGCTTTTATGGCTTTTGAACGTACCTGGGCTGAATTATTCAGGTTGATCACCAAAGCACATATCCGTTGAAACGTTGATTCCAGTTCTTTATTTTCATGAAAATTCCATACCATAAAAACGGTATTGTTGCTTGGTGAATCGATAACATTCTGTGCTTGATTGTTCATAAAATATTGTGTTGATACGACATTGTCAATAGGACTAAGCTACAAATAAAATTATTTCTAATTATTCTGCTGAGGTTGTTTTTTTGTATAATGACTGGATTTCTTCGATCACTAAAGCCGGATTATCGTAAAAGATGTGATGTTGGGCGTTCGGCTCCAAGATATACTTTCTGTTGCCCTTTTCGTCTGCAAACTTTTTTAATGCGGCAACACATTTACTTCTATCCGGTTCTTCAAAAGGGGTAATGCCTGAGCCAATAATTGTCATTGGTATAGTCGCATGTGGCGCTACTTCATGTAAAATGGCTGTTGAATTCTCATAATTCATCGTCAAATGATAGAATCCCAAACTCTCTTTTTTTATCTCCTGAAGTCGGTCGGCATATTCTATCTTTAATGATTTTCCACGCTCCATTGTCATAAAATAAGGCGAGACAATATCTATCATCACTGCCCCAAGTACCTGACCCTTGTTTTCATCGGCAAATTTCAGCGTATAATTACCGCCAAAGGAATGTGCAACAAAGAAATATTGGTCGTTATACCCCAATTTATTTAGCGCCCTTTTTAGATCAGCGACTTCAGTCGATAGATTGACATTTACAGTATCTATACCACTTTTTCCGAAACCCGCCCGATCGTAGGTGATTAATGGTGCACTTAATCTGGCTGATAGCGGCGCTAATAGCTGCTGCCATACAGAGGCATCGTTTCCAGCTCCTGATTCAAAGATGATGGGAACACCTTGCCCTTCCGTAATATTAAAATGTAAGCTATGCTGACCAACGCTGATCGTCGTATCTTTGGATTGGGCAAACAAGTCAAAAGCGGATAATAACAGGAAAATAGAAAAGAAAGCTGGGCGTATGCGGATCATATTGAATTCATTAAATCTTAGCTCTTACGTCATTCATTTTGAGTGTCATTGACAAGGCTTCTGTTTCGACCCAGTCGCTGTACTCTTCAATCGCTTTTAAACGTAGCTCATCTGTAATATATCCTTCTATTACCATTTGTCGTGATTGGGCAACCTTGATCCAGATCCCAAGATTGGTTTGAAAATCATCGTCGCCCTTGGTATAGGTCTGATCGGCGTTGATCGTTTCAATACCTGTAAATCCCTGTTGTTGGAGTAAAGTAGTGATTTCATCTGCTACACGATTGTTCATGCCCGCATCGGTACGCCAATTCAGAAAAGTTTGATAAAACTCCAGCATACTGGCCGGAGGTACCGGACTCCACTCGATTGCAATATGGTTATAATCTAGGATCGATAGCTGTCCTCCTGGTTTTAGCCAGGACTTGAAGCGTTTTAAGGCCGCAGGAATATCACTTAGCCATTGCACTGTTCTAGCAGTCATAATCAGGTCAAACTGATGTGGAGGCTCATAACTGAAAATATTATCACACACCAGGCTAAGATTGGCTGTGTCACCATACTGTTTATTTCCCATATCAATAAACGATTGGGTGTTGTCTAAACCAATGGCCGTTCCGCCAGCAATAAGCGATGCGGCTTCATTTGTTAGTGTTCCCGTGCCACAGCCCACATCGAGGATAGCTAAATCGGGTTTTAACAAGGGAAGGATAGTCCGATAGTCATTTGCTAATGTTCGTCTTTCAAATATTTTATTTGCCTGTTGGTCTTTTCTGTCAATAAATTTCTCTTTCATTTGATTGGTTTAGTGTAGTGTAAATATAATCTGCTTTGATGATAAAACAAACCTCTTTTTTCGACCGAAGAACCGCCTGAGGGTACCTTCGGGTCGATTAAATTTTTAACGGATGCGGTGTTATAATTTAAGCGGCTCCTTTTGATGGGCGCTATAAGGCCTCTTTGTAGTAAGCAACAAACTCCCGAAAGATGGAATAGGAAAGAGCGCTTTTTTGCGTGTCTGATGGAAATATTGGGAGATGGTAACCACCACTAACAAGGATCGTACGAATCCGGTTTGCCCTGTATAGCTGGATACTTTTGTTAAGTCGTTCCTGCAGCCTTTCCGAGGGACTGCCGTCGGGGTTGATGTTATTATGTAGGACAATACCGATAGCCGCCTTGGTCTTTTTGTCATGTAAGCCATCGATGCAAATCAATATACTTTGGATCAGAAATAAGTAAGCCCAAGCTTCATTCCTGATTTAATGATCTTCAACATATCCTTTAGCAATTGATTTTTTAGTTAAATGACTCACCGTCGCTACATAGGTTGAAAATAGGAAAAAATAAGGTTAACAACTAAAAGACTCCTGCTAAGTCAAAAAAATGATATAACGAAGTTTCGGAGAATAAAGTCTTTCAAAGAATGAAACATTAAAAGTATTTATGGGGGGAATACTTTTAATGGTATTTTTTATTAATAGTTTTGTCTAAACAAAACTATTAAGTATTTGTTAATATACGAAACAACTATTTTATGAAGTATCTTTTTTCGATTATTTTAATTGTAGTGCTCTTGCAAGGTAAGACTGATGCCTGTACCCGGGTGGTCTATAAAGGACCGAACCAGACAGTGATTACAGCACGAAGCATGGACTGGAAGGATGATATTGCCGCTAATATTTGGGTGTTTCCCAGCGGTATACAGCGAAGTGGTGAGGTTGGTCCGCAATCGCTGACCTGGACTTCTCAATACGGTAGCGTGATTTCCAGTGCTTGGGATATTGCCACGGTGGATGGATTGAACGAAAAGGGATTAGTCGCTAACGTACTATGGCTAGTCGAATCTGCTTACCCCAAATTTGATCCTGCGGGGGCCAGAAAAGGGCTAGCAATCTCGGCCTGGGCACAATATGTACTTGACAATTTTGCGACGGTGGCTGAGGCGGTGAAGGTATTGCAGGACGAACCTTTTGTCATTGTGAGTGATTATATTCCGGGAACCGAAAAGTTTACAACGGTACACCTGTCCCTCTCGGATGCAACGGGTGACAATGCGATCTTTGAATACATTAATGGAAAATTGGTTATTCACCACAATGCGGCATATACCGTGATGACAAATTCACCGGTATTTGAGGAGCAGCTCGCTTTAAACAGATACTGGCAGGGAATTCCGGGGACAATTATGCTTCCGGGTACCAATCGGGCTGCAGATCGTTTTGTGCGTGCTTCGTATTATATAAATGCCATCCCACAAACAGCGGATACACGAACCGCTGTCGCGAGTGTATTTAGCGTCATTCGTAATTGTTCCGTCCCATTTGGTATCAGCTCGGAAACTGAACCCAATATTTCTTCTACCCGATGGCGGTCTGTCGCGGATCAAAAGCACAAAGTCTATTATTTTGAGAATGTGTTGACTCCGGGAACTTTATGGGTGGATCTTACTAAATTTGATTTGAAGAAGGGGGCTCCTACAATGAAGTTGGATTTAAAACAAGGAGTAGCAATTAATGGGATCTCAAATGGGCTATTTAAATCTGCCAACGCCTTTAAATTTATGGGTATATAGTAGCCGACTGGAAATATAAAAAGCAAATGGGGTGCCCGATATTTTTGGACGTCCCATTTGCTTTTTTATTGGCATTTCCTGCGGTCTTTTTTTCAAATACTCAATTCTCAGGAATGCTTTTAGGTATAGAATAACTTACCCCGCTTTTTATTTAACCGTAGTGCCGTCCGCGATTTCTTCATCGGCTTTGCTGACTAGGCGCATGGTCGGACTAAGGTTGCCAAAGACTTCTACCTGGCCGTCAATGCTACGCCCTTTTTGCACCGGAACACGGTTTGTTTTATTGTCTACAACGGCGATGACAAAACTTCCTTCACCGGAGGTAAAGACCGCTGTTTTGGGAACAACAAAAGTGCTATCCTGAGAAGTCAAAGGTAATTCGACTTCGGCAACCATGCCCGGAAGGAGCTTATTGTTTGTATTGGTAATGTCGATTTCAACTCTTTCGGATCGAAATCTGCTATCCAGTGCCCCCGATTTACGTGCGATCTTGCCTGAAAACTGTTGGCCCGGCAAGGATTTTACGGTAAATTGTAGCGGTTGATCTGTGGCCAGGAAGCCGGCATATTGTTCGGGTACAGCAACAGCCAAGCGGAGCTTGCTCTGCTGTTGGATCGTCATGATCGGCATTTCCGATCCTCTTCCGGCCGGCCCGACATAAGCCCCCTGATTGACATTCCGCGTGGCGATAACGCCGTCAAATGGTGCGCGTATTTCGAGATAGTTCAACAAGTTCTGTACTTCCGCATAGGCCGATTTTGCGGCCTGAAATTGGGCAAAATCAGCGTTCTTTTTCGCTTCGGCGACCTCAAGATCCAACCGGGCAACGGTACCTTCGACTTTACTGGTTTCAAATAATCTGTCGTAGGTACTTTTGGTCGCCATGTAAATTGCTTCCTGTGACTTTAGCCTTGATTTTGCTGCCGACAACTGTGAGCTTAATTCCGGTGCTTCTAGGACAGCTAATAGTTGTCCGGCCTGAACCCGACTACCGATATCAACTTTTAACGCCCGCACATAGCTGCTCACTTTGGCGTAAATTTCCACCTGCTGAAACCCGCTGATCTCGCCGGGTATTTGCATCTTGTTTGTTAGCTTCTGTTTGGACGGTACAAATGTTTCCAATGCCGGACTGGTTGTCTCTGCTGCTTTTTTGCCATTTTCTTCAGCAGCGGACTGACATCCGGTTAAGTAGACAAGTAGGCCGGCTGCGGATAATATTTTTAAGAAATTCTGTTTCATGATAAAGGTTTTAATGCTGCAATATAATGTTTACTTTCTTCATCTTCGGGATCTAGCGAAATGGATTGGGTGCTGCTTTTCTCTTGTGCCCAGGCAAATATCAGCGGTAAAATCACCAGTACGGCAAAAGTAGAGAATAGTAAGCCTCCGATAACGGCACGCCCCAAAGGAGATACCTGTTCACCGCCTTCGCCATGGCCTATAGCCATGGGCAACATCCCGACAATCATGGCCAAACTGGTCATAATAATAGGGCGTAGACGTAGTGAGGCTGCTTCGCGTGCGGCAGCCAAGGCGTTTTGATTGTGCTTGCGGATATGTTCGGCATTGGTAATCAGCAGCACTGCATTAGCGATGGATACACCAACGGACATGATAATACCCATATAAGACTGTAGGTTAAGCGTTGAACCGGTCAATAAAAGCATCAGCAGGGACCCAAGGACAACGGCTGGAACAGTGGTGAGGACGACCATGGAAACTTTAAATGACTGAAAGTTGGCCGAAAGCATCAGAAATATCACGATAATCGCTACAGCTAATCCAGCCTGCAAACTGTCCATTGTTTCGCTCAGCACTTTTCCTAATCCGATTTGCTCCACCGAAAGACCGCGGGGTAATTCACCTAACTCCTTAATGCTGCGTTGTACATCTTTAGAGGCTGTTTTTAGATCGGTATGATCAATATTGGCCGTGACAGAAATGTAAGGCATAGCACCTAAGTTGTCGTTTTCGCCATAAGTAAAGGAAGGTGTAATGGTCGCGATGTCACTCAGGATCGGCCGTGACGAATTTTTTAACAGCGGAATTTCACCGATCTCTTTCTCGTCTTTCATTTTATCAATGGGAACCTGTACCTGCACATTATAAGAGAGTCCGGCTTTTTCATCAATCCAGGTATTTTTTTCTGTGTAACGGGAAGAGGATGTTGCAGCAATCAATGAGCGGGTCACTTCAGCGAGGTCAATACCAAGCTGGGCAGCACGTACCCGGTCAATATTGATGTCATAGGACGGGTATTTGATCGATTGTGCGAGTTGTACATCCCTGAAATACGGAATGGCCTTTAGTTCTTCAATTAATTTGCCGGCGTATTTTTCATTATTCTTTTTGTTCTTACCCGCTATCCGTACCTCGATAGGTGTCGGCGAACCTTGGCTCAGGACTTTGTCGGTGAGTTCGATTGGTTCAAAAGAAACTTGCACATCAGGAAGAGCGGCTTTGAGGCGTTTTCTGTATTCATCGCGGAAACTGTCCATATCGTGGTGATAATCTTTGAGGGCGATTTGAAAAACAGCTTCATGGGGACCTGCCATAAACAGGTAGATCGGTGATACGGAGAACTGCCCAGGGTGTTGACCAATATAAACAGACGATATGCTAATATGTTCTTTACCTACCAGTTGTTCAAGTTCAGCTAATGCCCGTTTGGCCTTTTCTTCCGTACGTTCAATGCGGGTGCCTTCGACGGCGCGGAGTCGCATCTGAAATTGACTTGAGTTGACCTTTGGAAATACGTCCTGTCCAATCGTATTGAGCAAAACGAGTACCAGGCTTATTGCACCCACTAGGTAGACGACGGTGATAATTTTCTTCTGTTTGAACAGTCGATCGATCATTTTCATAAACCGATTTCTGAATCGTTCAAACAGGCTGATTTTACCATCGTTATTAAAATCTTCCCGTTCGACAAGAAGTTTCTTTTGATTCAGGGTATCTTGTTCGGATTCGACCGAAAGACCTGTTTCGGCAAATTGGACTTCATCGGCATTCAGGCCTTTTGGATTTATTTTATGTGCACCGGTTTTGTGGTGATCTTTCATGAGCCAATTGGCCATGATCGGTACGAAAGTCTGTGACAACAGAAAGGAGATGATCATCGAAAATCCGATCGACAGGGCCAGCGGTAGGAATAAGGATCCGGGAATACCTGTCATTGTAAAAGCTGGAGCGAATACGGCGAGGATACACAATAGAATCAACAGCTTTGGCAGGGCAATTTCCTTACAGGCATCCCAGATTGCCAATGCTTTGGGCTTGCCCATATCCAGGTGCTGGTGTATATTCTCTATCGTAACTGTACTTTCGTCAACGAGGATACCGATTGCCAGTGCCAATCCGCTCAGGGACATCAGATTGATGGTCTGGCCAAATAGTTTCAGGAAGAGTACACCCGAAATAACCGAGATCGGAATCGTTAGGATAACGATTAAGGCAGCTCTACGGTCACCTAAAAAGAGTAAAACCATTAAACCGGTGAGGATTGCACCGATAGCGCCTTCGGTAATCAAACTTTTGACGGAGTTGATGACATAGACGGATTGGTCAAACTCATAGGATAACTTGACATCTTCGGGCAAGGTATTCTGTATTTTTGGAAGTGCGGCCTTCAGGTTTTGTACGACTTCCCAAGTGGAAGCATCACCGGCCTTGGCAATACTGACGTAGACCGATCGTTTGCCATTGACGAGTGCATAACCTGCGGTAACATCGGCGCCGTCTTTCACTGTGGCAATATCACCCAGATAGAGATTTTGAACACCGCCTTTAAAAAGCGGGATTTTCTCAAAATCTTTTACATCCCGAATGGTGTTATTGGTGGGCGTAATATAGTTTTTGTCTTTTATACGGACATTTCCGGCAGGTGCGGTCTGGTTGTTGAGTTTTAATGCTTCGACGACCTGATCGGGGGTCATGTTGTGACTGCGCATGAGGTCGGGATCCACATTGACCTCGATGGTACGGGGGCTCCCTCCAAATGGTGGCGGGGAAAGTAATCCCGGTATGGAAGTAAATGAAGCCCGAACATACACATTGGCCAGATCCTGTAATTCGTTGTTAGACCGTTTATCGCTGCTAAGTACCAATTGACCAACAGGAAGCGAAGATGCGTCAAACCGGATAATAAAAGGCGGTTGTGACCCCGGTGGAAAGGAGGCCTGGATACGATTAGCCAATGCACTCAATTCGGCTGCCGCTTGGGCCATGTTGGTGTCTTCGTAGTAGGAGATCTTCATTAAGGTTAACCCCTGGATGTTTTTGGTCTCAATGGATTTGACGCCGTTGGCAAAAAGCAGGATATTGACGTAGTTTTTCGCAAAATAAGACTCCATCTGATCTGGAGAATAACCCCCAAAGGGGTGCGCAATATAAATAACAGGAAGGTTCATTTTGGGTAAAATGTCGACCTTGATCGTGCGTACTGCGCCAATTCCAAATACAATAAGTCCCATGACCAGTACAAGAATGGATATCGGCTTACGTAAGGCAAAACGTATTAAATTCATGCGGTGTTATTTATAATTCTTTGTTGAAAATATCGAAATCTCCAGCTGCAGCAGCTTTTAGTAAAAGTGACTGCCACAGGTTGATATGGACGATTTCGCGATCTGTTTCGGCTCTATTCAGGGTATATAAGGTCTGGGTGATATCTACAAGTGTTGCCAGGCCGTTTTTGTACATGGCCATCTTCTGATTGTAGGCCTGTAGGGCAGCTGACACCTGTCTTGGTGCTTCGATATCGCTCTGCTGAGCTAACTTGATTTTAACATCAGCGGCATCGAGCTGTGCGACAAATTGCGCCGCAGTAGTTTGATATTCCTCCCGCAAGGCATCGTTGGTGTATCGCTGTGCACTGATTTTTTTGTTGATACGTGCGATCGAGGTGATATTCCAGTTGATCCCTAGACCCAAAAGATAGTTTTGTCGGTTGGGACGAATACCCTCCCAATAATTTCTTGTAAAAGCTTGAAGGTCTGTGGTGTAATCGCTTTTGAAACCGGAACCCCTTGCCTGAAAAACTCCGAAAGCGGAGAGGGTTGGTAAAAATTCCTTGTTTGAAAGCTTCAGCTGTTGTTCGCCCACTTCAATCCGGCTTTTGTAATATTGAAGTACCGGGTTGTTGTCTACCAAAGCCGGGTCAGTGCTTAGCAGTTGAGCCGGTGTTTTTGTTACTAGGGCAGTGTCAATCTGAAGGTCTATCGAATTGATTCCCATCAATACCGTCAATTTGTTGTTTTGTTCCTTCACATTTTCCCCCGCTTGATTCAGGCTGATCTTGGCACGGGATACCTCTGCCGAAGCCAATGTTGAATCGACACCCGGTAAAATCCCATTTTTGGCTTTCGTCGCAGCGATGTTAAAGAAAACTAATGCACGATCCAGGTTTTTCTGTTGATTTTTTTGGAGACGTTGGCTCGCCAGAAGATTCAGGTAGGCTGCGGCAATTTTGATCTTATGTTGGAATTGTTCTTGTTGAAGGTCAATTTCCAATCGTTTGCTGTCCGCTTTGCTCAATTCGATGCGCTCTTTTTTGCGGCCAAAGGTGTAGATATCCCAATTGATGTTGGCAAGATAAAGCGCTCCAAAAGCGGAATTCCAATTTTGCTCCGGTAGTGCCGCACCCGAGGAAGCGACACCGAGTCCACCAAATCCATACAATGGGCCATTCTGTCCGTTGATGGTACCATAATCTTGTTGCGCTACAACGGTCAAATTGGGCCAGAAGTCACGTTTTACCTGTTCGTTGGTCTGTAGTGAAGATTGGAAATAATACGCTTTCGCCTTGATAATTCCATAATTTGCCAGACCTTGGTCTACAGCATCACGAATGGTAAGCTTTTGGGCAAATAAGGTTGAGGTCGCAAGTGATACAGCCAATGACAACACTAAATTCAATTTCAGCATAGGTTATATATCATTTTATGGAGACGAAGATAAGGAGCATGTCTGCTGTAAAGTCCGTTTAAAATGATCTATAGCGTTTAAAAGTGACCAATTTAATTCGTCATTTATTTTTCGGTGGTTATAAACTTAATACTTTTACTTTGTAACAGATTTTTAACAAAACAAGGGATTATGAGAAAGGTGCTGGAGAATAAGATCATACAGGAAATTACATTATTGATCTTTTCGTTTATCCTCTTTACGTTGAATGACTGGATCCTGATTTTAAGCTGGAAGGGTTTTTTAATGGGGGTGATCTATTTTCTGATCTTATACGTTCATGCGCAGGTGAATCGTTTTTTTCTGCTGCCGCTGCTGCTAAAAAAGAATAAAGCCATATTGTATGCGCTTTCTTCCATCGCAATACTGCTGGTTTTTGCCCTCATTCTAAAAGAAATAACGGAAAATGTAATCTACAAAAATTGTTTTCTGTACAAAAATCTTGCTCAGAAAACATTCCATTACCAATTGGGGGTATTATTAGGCTCGTTAATCTGTATTTTGGGCAGTATCCAATTTATCGAATTCTATCGCTTCCAGCGATTGAAAACACGCAGAGAATTGCTTTCCAACCAGACCCAATTGTCCAATTTAAAAAAACAGCTGAACCCTCATTTTTTGTTCAATACATTGAACACCATCTATGGTATCAGCCTCAAATTTCCGGAACGTACTTCTGAACTGATTATCAAGGTGTCTCAATTGCTACGTTATCAAATGGAAAGTAGCGATAGGGAATTTGTGTCAATGGATGATGAAATTGACTTTATATCGAGTTATATTGAATTGGAACGTGAACGTCTTGGTTATCGTACGAAGATAGATTTTGATTATCAGCGGGAGGAGGGAGTCAACTACCAGATTGCGCCGATGCTACTGATTACGTTTGTTGAAAACGCCTTTAAGCATGGTACCTGTAGTATAGAAGATTGTTACGTAGGGATTTCCATCAGGATTGAAAAAGGGAACTTATATTTGCATGTACGAAATTCCGTTCCCGTAAAAAAAAGGAACGTTTTTTCGGCAAAAATAGGTTTGGAAAATACGGTAGCACGATTGAAATTGTTATATCCCAACCGGTATCAGTTAAATACAAACGCCAGTAAAGAGGAGTTTGAGGTATCTTTAGTCATAAATCTTTAGCTATGGAGAAAAATCGCTGTATTGTGGTTGACGACGAACCAGCTGCACATTATGTATTGGTGAATTATATCGAAAGAAGCGCTGATCTGGAATTGGCTGCCCAATGTTACAATGCATTTGAAGCATTGGAATATCTGCGAAATAATAGGGTCGACCTGATTTTTCTGGATATTGATATGCCCGAAATCACTGGAATGGAGTTTCTGAAAATGCTGGACAATCCACCCAAAACAATATTGACCACTGCCTACTCGGAGTACGCACTGGAAAGCTATGATTATGGGGTTGTTGATTATTTATTGAAGCCCATATCTTTCCCCCGTTTTTTTAAGGCTGTACAACGTTTTCTTTCCTACACAAATAGTCTGGTGCCACAAGAGGAGGAACCAAAAGCAATTAGTATTCGCATGGATGGGCGATTGATTGAGGTGAAACTTGCGCAAATCGACTTTATTCAAAGTTTTGGTAATTATGTAAAAATTGTGACACCTGCCCAGACATACCTTACAGCCAGTACTACCCAACAGATTTTAAAACAAGTACCTGCTTCCAAATTTGTCCGCATCCATAAATCCTATATCGCTTCGATCAATAAGGTCAGTAAGTATGAGCATGGTATGGTGCAGATCAATGATATAAACCTGCCTGTGGGGATTACTTTTAGAAGGGAATTACAAGAACGCCTCGGCAACAGATAAGATTACACTTCAGATCGAACATGAGGCTGATGGAGTACCGGGAAATTCATTGAGTTTGCAATAAAGCAATATTCACTGGCCTTTTTGTGGAGTGCTATTGCTTTGTCGATCATTTCCGTTCGCTGGACACGAATAGAAGGGCTAAGTATAACCTCTTTAAAGAAGCCTTTGCCACTCTCTTCCTCGATCATTGTCCCTGTGGCATGGTCGATATACTCTTCAACAACAATATTGTTGACCGAACAGAAATGGAGATACCAGAGCATATGACAGGAGGATAATGAAGCAAGGAGCAGATCTTCGGGATTGTGTTTGCTGGGATCCCCACGAAATGCCGGATCGGATGAGCCTTGGATAATAACTTTATCTTTTACACAGATCAGATGGCTTCTTTCATAATTGTTGTAATGATCTGTACCACTACCCAAATTGCCAGTCCATTCGACAGTCGCTTTATATTGATGTTCTTTCATCGATGAATATATTTTTAATAGCTAATCCGCTATGAAGTTATAAAATATCCGAAACATATTTTCAATAAAATCCGATCGTCCGTGGAGTTGCGCCGGTGTTGGCGATCCTCTTATCCGAGCGGACTTCCTTAGCCTTCTTTTGGGTAATAATAAAAATATACTAAATGGTATTTTATTTTATATATTTGTCTTGTGTTATTAGTTTTTAAAATTAATATTCCTTCTTTTTTTTATGTTTTTGTTTTATTTTAATATACTGATTGGTATTTAAAGTAATAGCGTATTATGTTGAAATAATACGGTTGGAATTTGAGTGGAATGATAGTTAATAAGTGCATTAAATAATTTGAAATATGGAACAGTATGATCTAGTTATTATTGGTTCTGGACCTGGTGGTTATGTAGCCGCCATTCGTGGCGCTCAATTGGGGTATAAAACCGTATTGATCGAAAAATACAACACATTGGGCGGGACGTGTACCAATGTTGGTTGTATTCCGACAAAGGCTATTTTGGACAGTACCCACCATTATCACGATGCCGTGCATCATTTTGCGGCACATGGAATTACGGCCGATGGCTTGTCAGTAGACTTTGGACGGCTGTATGCGCGTAAGGATCAGGTGGTACTACAGAATACCCAGGGTCTTAATTTTCTTATGCGGAAAAATAAGATAACGGTAGTTCATGGTACAGCCTCTTTTGTGGATAATTCAACACTACGCGTTATCAAAGAAGACAACGAAAGTGAACTTATTCGGGGAAATAAAATCATTATTGCGACAGGATCGAAACCGGCTACTATTCCCGGAGTGACAATAGATAAGGAGAGAATCATCACGTCAACGGAGGCTTTATCCCTCAAAGCACAACCGAAAACCATGGTTATTATTGGTGGCGGTGTCATTGGGGTGGAGATGGCTTCTATATTCAATAGATTGGGAACTGAAGTTACGATCATCGAATATGCCGATCATCTCCTTGCGAATATGGATCATGAACTGGGAGATGGGCTCAAAAAGATCCTGTCGAAAGAAGGGATTCGTATACTGCTTCAGCAGGCTGTTTATAAAACTGAGCATCTCGGAAATGAGGCAAAAGTTTGGTTCAAAGACCGTTCTGGGCAGGAGCAGGAAATAAAGGCGGATTATGTTTTGGTGGCCGTCGGTCGCAAACCTTATACGGAAGGATTGGGGCTGGAAAATACGGATGTTCAGTTGGATGCTAAGGGAACGATTGTGGTAAATAGTCAATTGCAGACCGCTGCGCCCGATATCTATGCCATCGGTGATGTGATCGGTGGGGCGATGTTGGCCCACAAAGCGGAGGAGGAAGCGGTATTTGTTGTCGAACAGATCAACGGTCAAAAACCAAAAATACATTATGACCGGATACCTGCCGTTGTTTATACCTGGCCTGAAGTAGCCTCTGTAGGTCTCAGTGAAGAGGAGCTCAAAGCCAGAGGAATAAAATATCGCGTCGGTAGCTTCCCGTTTTCTGCCAATGCGCGTGCACGCGCAGGAATGGATACGCAGGGTTTTGTGAAAGTTTTGGCGGATCCGGTCTATGGTGAACTTTTGGGGGTACATGTGCTCGGCGCCAGGGCGGCGGATCTTATTGCACAGGCAGTCGTGGGGCTGGAATATGAAATTACGGCGGATAGCATGGCCCGGATCTCTTACGCTCACCCAACCTACTCCGAAGTCATGAAGGAAGCGCATACCATAGCATCGGGGCGACCATCGGTCAATATTTAGCTGTATTTGATTTGCAGAGGGTCATATGGGTGACTTTCTGCAAACAATAAACAATTGACGGAAACCTTGGTTCGGATTTAGGGATAAACTATATTTGCTGTATATCAATCAGCATTATCCTATGGAGCAACATCTATTAGCGGAGAGCATCCAGAATCAAATTGATCTTAACGCCCAAGAGAAGGAGCTTTTCTTTTCTTTTGTCAAATTGAAAAAGGTCAAGAAAAAACAGGTTTTATTGTTGGAAGGAGATGTGAGCCGCTATGCGCTATTCGTTGTTTCGGGCTGTTTGCGTAGTTATTGTGTGGATGAAAATGGCAATCCTTATATTCAGCAATTTGCTCCCGAAGGCTGGTGGATTGGGGATATGTATAGCCTTATCACAGGCAAGCCGGGGCATCTTGTTGTGGATGCCATATTCGATTCTGAAATCGCCATGATTGCAAAAGCGGATCTGAATAGGCTGTACCAAGAAATCCCGCAGTTGAATATCTATTTTAGGATACTGGCTGAAAATGCCCTGGTATATTACCAAAGCCGTGCGATGGAAAACTTACGTTTGACTGCTAAGGAACGTTATGAAAGATTTTGCACCCGATACCCTAGCTTGATCGCCTGCCTGCCCCAAAAGCAGGTTGCAGCCTATATTGGCGTGACCCCCGAATTCTTAAGTAAGATGCTGAATCAATAAATGCAGTTACCACTTTTCCTGTAGCAATGTTTCCAATTGACTGATTTCCTGCTGATACATTGTTTTCTTGCGTGTTCCAAAATAAAGGGTATTCTCCACAGGAGATTGTCCTTCCCAGACCAGTTTTATTTTACCGGAAGCAATAGCCTCCGCACATAAAAAATCAGGAACAATGGAAAAGCCCTTGTTATTGCTAAGGCATCGTATAATAGAGCTGATATTGGGTACAATGTAATTGGGACTGAAATCCGGATGTTCGCCAAAATGTGTTGACCAGAAATTCCTGAGGTGATCCATATCTGCGGCAGTGCTGTACCATAGCTGTTTTTTTAATAGCTCGGAAGCTTCTTTGATCTTATTGCTATGCAATAAAGATTCCAATTCGGTTGTATCTGTTTGGCAACCTGCGATCAGCACGATACGCTCTTTTGAAAAGGGCTGATAGACTAAATTCTGCTGATTGCCTTTTTGCGGTGTAATAATTAAGTCGAGTAATCCATTGTCCAGATCCTGTTGCATCTGTGGATATTCGCCGAATTTAATAATTAGGTTAAAGGGAAGCTGGGCAATATGCTCCTCAAGAGTGTATTGAAAGGTTTCAAAACACATACCAACGCTGATGGTAATACGTTCATCCAGGGCACGATTGTGAAAATGTTGTTCGCCTATTTCTAGCTTTTTAAGCGGATCAATAATATAATTATATAAAATTTTTCCTTTCTCTGTCGGTACCATCCGGCGTGCTGACCGATCGAATAGTTTGTGGCCAGTAAATGCCTCCAAAGAGTTGAGGTGCAGGCTCACACCGGGCTGTGAGATAAACAATTCCTGTGCAGCTGCAGACAGTGTACCGGTCTCATAAATCGCCTTAAAAGTACGAAGCCATTCTAAGTTCCATTTCATATCTATTATTTTAATGATACAAATATACAATTTAAATTATTTGTATTATCTATAATAATGATAGAAATTTGTGTTATCAATAATAAAAATAATAGAGATGAATATATTTATTATCAACGGCGGACAGGAGTTCGCACACTCAGGTGGCTCTTTTAATACCACAATTACAAATTGGACGGAGCAAACTTTGGTTAAGAATGGATTTGAAACCCGTGTGACCAATGTAAATGATGCGTTTGACGCGATGGTCGAAGCTGAAAATTTTAAATGGGCGGATATCATTGTGTATCATTTTCCTGTATGGTGGTTTCAGGTGCCTAATCGTCTAAAACTTTATATAGATGAAGTGTTTACAGCTGGACACAATAATGGAATCTATCGGAGTGATGGCCGTTCGCGTAAGAACCCTGCAATCAATTATGGTACCGGTGGATTGATGCATGGGAAAAAGTATTTTTTAACCTCAAGTTGGAACGCGCCAGATACTGCATTTACCATGGAGGGCGAGTTTTTTGACCAACATTCTGTTGACGAGGGGGTTCTTTTTGGTTTCCATAAGATGAATCAATTTGCGGGACTGGAAAGTATCGGAAGTTTTCATTTTCATGATATGGAGAAGGGTGCAACACAGGAACGTGTGGACAATTACGAAAAAGAGTATAAAGAATATCTGGAAGAAGTATTTTATTTTGAGAGCCAATTGTCATGAAAATTTATATAACCGCTATATTGAAGGTAAACCCCATCTATCGGGAGGAAGTCATGGCAGTATTGCTGCAGATGGTCGAAGAGAGTCGCAAAGAAGCCGCTTGTATTCAATATGACCTACATCAAACGATGGACGATGAGAATCAGTTTATCTTTTATGAAATCTGGACAGGCCGTTCTGGGCTGGATGCCCATAATCAGCAGTCTTATATCCAGGTTTTTGGACGAATGGCCGGGGAGAAGTTACAAGAGGTGCCGCAGATTTATTTAATGGAAAGAATAGCCTGATACTATTTTGTAAAGTCAGGGGAACGAGTGAAGGATAAAATGGGCTATTATTAAAAATATTCGGATCATTCGTGTTTGCGTTGTCAGCGACAAGCTGCTATTTATCAACACGAATGATTCTATTGGTCCCTTTTTCTACGCCGACGGTCAGCATATTTCGTTGATTCAGACTTTTTTGTAAAAGATTTAACTCATCTTTTCGTTCACCATTTTTGGTGTCCAACCAAAAAGAAGTGGCCATCATACCGATCTGTATCCTGTAAACTGAATCCTGATCAGGGACAACCTGTTCAATAACCTGATTTTCATACCAAATCAGATTATCATCATTCTTTTTGACAGAACAGGAAAATAGCATAAGACCTACGATTAATAAGATGCTTCTGCTCAAAAGATACCTAAGTTTAAAATCCATCTGCATGTTGTTTGATAAACTAAATCTACATTTTTTTCTTTACCTCGGCGCTAAAATATAGTATAAATCTGATGTTTGATACATTATCAATGTCTACGAGGTATTAAGTCAACGAGGTGAAAACAGATTCCAGTTGATGTCTATTGCATGGTTGGGCTCTTTACGTGTACGGTCTTTTTTTAAAGCTATTTTTTCTTGTATAGATATGTAGCTTCAAGATGATCAAGAAATTGAAATAGCTTATTGTTCATTTCGGTATAGTCGTAACCGCGGATTTGATCTGGGGGCTGAACAAACCTGTGCACTTGGCTTTTGTGCAAAAGATCTTTTTCCGCTTTGATCAGCAGTTCAACAACTTCTGAATTGAGTTCGATATGGCATTGAAAGCCGTAAACTAGTTCGGTGTACCTTACGATCTGTCTTGGGCAACCTGCACTGACTGCAAGAACTTGACTGGCTGCGCTAAGTCCCGGCATATCATTATGCCAGTGACCGACAGGAAGGGACTTGCCAAAATGCTGTATTTTCTCGTCTTGTAAACCATCTTCAGTCAGTTGGATCGCAAAGACGCCTATTTCTTTCTCCGGACTCGGTTCGTATCTTACTCCTAGCGCCTCACCGATCAATTGTGCTCCCAGACAAACGCCGACGACGGCTTTTCCAGCATGGATACATTGTTTAATCAGTGCAATTTCAGCAGCTGCATCATAATAGGGATATTCTTGTTGCGACGAATCTGGACTTTGGGGACCACCCATAATAACCAATAAGTCTATCATCACGCTATCTTGTGGTAGAGTTTCATTTTGATATACCCTAGAGAAACTCGTTTTATGTTGTTGTGATAAGGCCCATTGTAAATAGGCTCCTGGAGCTTCAAAATCTTCATGTTGGATAAAATGCACATTCATAAGTTATATTTATAGATCAGATTTCTATTACATCATATTCTCGTTCCAATAGTAATTATCGGGTGTATTTCGCTGTCCGAATATTGCTGTGCCTACCCGCACAATAGTTGCGCCTTCGGCAATTGCTATTTCCAGATCCCCACTCATTCCCATGGATAATTCTTGCATTGTCACGTTCGGGATGTTGAGTCTGATAATTTTTTGCTGAATCTGTTTGAGCAACTGGAAACACTTGCGCACTCGTTCAGCCTCGGCACTCAGAAGAGCGATCGTCATCAAGCCCTTTATGTGTAAGGTATGGAAAACCGAAATCTGTCTGACAAGATCAATGACCTGATCCGGAGCAACACCATATTTACTCTCCTCGTAAGATGTGTTTACTTGAATGAGTATATCTATTGTTTTATTTTCAGCTGTGAGTCGCTGGTGGAGCTTTTGAGCTAAATCGAAGCGATCTATAGAATGCACACAGGAAACATTATATTTAAGGATTTCTTTGATTTTATTGGTTTGCAAGTGTCCAATAAAATGATTGCAGTGTGGAAGCTCCTTCAAATCTTCGTATTTCTCCTTTAGTTCCTGCACCTTGTTTTCGGCAATTAAGGTCTGTCCAGCTTGTAGAGCTATTTTAATTCGCTCTGCTGTTACGGTTTTTGTTGCGAGTAATAATTTTACTTCTTGTGGATCTCTGCCGTTGTTTTGGCAAGCTTCTTTGATCCGGCGTCGTACAACATTTATATTGTCGATAATAGTTGAATTCATGTTTCTGAATTAATTGTTGGTCCAATTTTTTTTCATCATAATATCGGTTTGTTCATCATCACCCAATTTGAAAATATGTTTATCGAAGGCGACAAAACCATTTTTTTGATAAAAACTGATTGCACGAAGATTTTCCTCCCATACCCCCAGCCAGATAAACCCGACATTTTTTAACCTGGCGATATCCAATGCTTTTTCATAAAGAAGCTGCCCTACTTTTTTTCCATGAAATTCTTGTAGTACATAGATACGTTCTATTTCCAGTGCATGCTCATGTTGTAATTCAGTTTGTGCCTTTTCACTGTTTATTTTGAGATAGCCAATGACTCTATTGTCGAGTCGCGCAAAATAAAACTCCGACCCTTGATTGCTTAATTCAGCCAATAGTGTTTCCTTCGAGAATTTTTCCGCCATATATTTTGCCATATTAGCTGCTGCATTGGCTTCGGAAAATGCCTCGATGAAGGTTTGCTGACTTATATTCTGCAATAGATCAATATCAGTCATTTTCACTTTGAGAATTTTTATGTTTATTGAATTTTTGTCCATGTGGCTGTGTGTAATAAATTAAGACTGTAAGTTTCTGATAGATTTAGCGATGCTCTTTTCGACAGAATTGCCCCCTTTCTCTAAATGTGTAGCGATACGTTCCCTTTCGGCGGGTGCTTTGTTCTGACTAATCTTTTTTTGTCCTTGTAGATCCGTTACTTCCAACTCGAAGGCAACAATACCTCGCATCATGCCTTTTTTAAAACGATCTGACAGTCCTTGCCATTGGTTTAAATAAGCACTGTCGTAGGTCTTGATCATCTGTTCAAGCCCTGCTATTTTTTCGTCCTCATTGTTTATAATCCGTGCTGTTCCGTAGGCATGTACAGCGATATAGTCCCAGGTTGGGACGCTTTCCTCTTTGTCGTAATGCATCGGGGATATGTAGGCATGTGGTTCCGAAAAAATAACCAATGAAGTGTTTTCTACAATATAATTGGCTTGCTCATTTGCAACAGCAAAATGCGAGCTTAAAAAGAGCTTATCAGCATGTTCGTTAATCTGAAAAGGAAGCTGCGTCGCTATCGGAATATTGTTTTTAATGGATACAATCGTTGCAAAACTAAATTCTTTCATAAATGCGAGCTGTTCCCTGTAGTCTTCAAATTGAAAATGTTTGGGTACGTACATACAAAGGTGTTTTTGTGATCACAACAAAAATAGGGCTAAAGTGATTGGAGTAAATGGTCCAAATCCAAGAAAGTGGCTGGTCCAGTGACAATACCTATACACATTCCCGTGAGGTCGAATGGCCGGATAGTACGATAGCTGCTGAACTGATGAATGTATTGGTTTTATAATTGCCAGCTGACAAGGTCTGTTGTATTTCATTCCTTGTTATTTGGCAAATTTTTTAGCGCCACCCACACAGAGTATGACACCAATGGTAACGAATAGCATGCCGATATTCACGTCTTCATGAAGTAGGCTAGCAGCTAAGATTAGACCAAAGAAGGGTTGAAGAAGCTGTAGCTGTCCAATCGAGGCGATACCACCTTGGGCTAATCCTTTATACCAAAAGATAAAACCAATAAACATGCTAAAGAGGGAAACGTAGGCAAGACTTGTCCATGCTCCAATACCTACGTTTGCCACCGTAGTTGGAAGAAAAATATAAGTCAAGGGCAGAGCTACTGGTAATGAAAATACCAATGCCCAGGAAATTACTTGCCAGCCCCCCAATGTCTTTGAAAGCTTGCCGCCTTCGGCATACCCCAGTCCACAAAGAATAACGGAAAATAACATCAGAATATCTCCGGCGGGGGAGGAGGATATTCCTTGGCTGAGCGCATACCCAACTACCAAAAGACTGCCCAATATCGAAAAGATCCAGAACACCGGGCGAGGACGCTCGCCACCACGAATGATACCAAAAACTGCTGTTGATACAGGAAGTATACCTACAAAGACAATGGAGTGTGCGGAAGTCACATAGCGTAGGGCCAAGGCACTCAATAAGGGAAAACCAATGACTACGCCCAACGCGACAATACCAAGGGATAAAAACTGTTTTTTTTGAGGGAATTTTTCCTTGTTGATCAACAATACGATAAGCGCGAGTATACCTGCGATAGTAGCGCGGGCTACGGTCACAAAGAATGGATCCAAATCTAAGACGGCGATCCGTGTTGCCGGCAATGATCCACTAAATATAATGACGCCCAGTAAACCGTTTAGCCAGCCATTTGATGATTCCGTTACTTTTGTATTGATGCGCATTGTCAGATTATCTAAATTTTGATACAAAACTCGTGAATAGTTATGGATGAGTACAGTTACAGTTTTTGTTTAATTGATGGATACAGTTATATTTACAAAATGGGAAAAGACTTTCTGTACAGTGTTTTGGCTCAAAATATAGCAAGTAAAATAAAAAATGGTGTTCTCAGGCCCAATGAACGGCTGCCATCAGTGCGTATGTTGAGTAAAGAACATGGTATCAGTATGAATACAGCTAAGCGGGTATTCCTCGCTTTGGAAGCGCAATCACTAATTTATTCGAGACCGCAGTCAGGGTATTTTGTTAACGCATTGAATCAGCATAAATTGCAACTGCCCGAAACAGGTCAAATAAAGCTTATGGCGGATAGTGTGGAGCCCAATGAGCTGATCAGTAGCGTGTACGCGAATATGGGCCGTAAAGACCTAACCCTGTTTTCCATTGGTGTTCCCTCAGGGGATTTACTGCCTTTGGCGAAATTAAAAAAGGAAATCGTACTTGCAACCCGAGAATTAGATGCTGGTGGAGCTGAATATGAGTCTTTACAGGGAAATTTGAAATTGCATAGGATGGTGGCAGCCCGTTCCCTGGGCTGGGATGGTCGATTGACAGCGGATGATGTCATCACAACGAATGGCTGTATGCATGCTTTGTCGCTTTGTCTGATGGCATTGACCAAACCGGGAGATACCATTGCGTTGGAAAGTCCCTGCTACCCCGGTATTTTGCAGTTGGTTCTGAGTTTGGGATTAAAGGTTATTGAATTGACCTGCGATCCAATATCAGGAATTGATATCCATACGCTTGAACGTCTATTGCCCGAAATCAATGTTTGTCTGCTTGTGCCCAATTTCAATACCCCATTGGGCTATTGTATGCCCGATAAAAATAAAAAGGAAGTGGTCAGATTACTTGCTAAGTATGCTATTCCGCTGATTGAAGATGATACCTATGGCGATATCTATTTTGGGGGCGAAAGACCCAAATGTTGCAAAACATTTGACGAAGACGGTAATGTGCTATGGTGTGGCTCGGTCTCAAAAACATTGGCCCCGGGCTACCGCGTGGGCTGGGTCGCTGCGGGTAAATACAAGGACCGGATTCTCCGCCTGAAATTAATCCATGCCCTGTCGTCCACAACATTAATTCACGAGGCAGTGGGTAATTTCTTAATGACCGGAAGATATGACCATCATCTCTATAATCTTCGGAAAACATTGCTGGAAAACTATCAACGGTTTGCCAATGTGATCGCGGAATCTTTTCCGGAAGGAACGCGGATCAGTAGACCCCAGGGTGGACTAGCACTCTGGGTTGAGCTGCCAAAACGCATTGACACAACAAAGCTTTACAACTATGGATTAAAAAAGAAAATAAGTATTGCTCCAGGGAGAATGTTCACCCTGCAAAATCAATTTCAAAATTGTATGCGCCTCTGCTTAGGGCTACCCTGGACAGATGAACTACGTTTTGCGCTGGTACAGTTGGGAAATCTGGCCAAAATGATGCTACATGCCGATAAAACTGATCCAGAAATAGATCACGGATCTTAATGCTGTTTCTCCGGGTTTTTGTGCTGGTATTGTGGTACATGATCCACTTTTGCAAATAGGTGTGGGCCATTCATTTCAATGCCTGCGGCCAGAAAGTCATTTAGAATATGTTGATAAATTTCGGATTTGGCCAGCTCAATTTCCCCGGATTTGGAAATATAGATATTCAGTTCGTAGAGGACATAAAAGTCGTCTAGTTTTTTTTGTAATACAAATGGTGCCGGAAGTTGATTGACACGTGCTATACGTGGGGGAATATTTAAGAGCAATTCGTGTATACGTTGCCAAGGTTCTTCATAGCCCACTGTGAGTTCAACCTGAAAACATATTCCTTCTTCTGAAAAGGTAGAATAATTGATCGTATTACCTGATAGGATGGAGGAATTCGGAATGGTGATTTCCTCATTTTTAATTGTCCGTAGCCGCGTTACCAAGGGTGATTTTTCAATGACAACCCCTGTCTTATCCGCAATTGTGATCCGGTCACCGATACGGAAAGGGCGCATATAGGTAATGACAAGACCCGCAATAATATTTGAAATAGCTGATGATGATCCCAAAGAGAATAGTACTCCAATAAAAACAGATATCCCTTTGAAGATGTCCGAATTGGCGCCCGGAAGATAGGGGAATACAAGTACCAATGTAAAGGCCTGTAGCAGAAACCTGACAATGGTAAATGTAGGCATGGCAAACTCGCGGTGAAAGCCATTGATCTCCAATTTACCTTTATCAATCTCGTTAAAAATATATTTTACAAACCGTACCGCGTAACGCATGACAAATAGAATGACAAAAACGGTGATCAGATTTGGAATATAATCCCAAATGGCGATGACCGCTTTTTTTAGGGGTTTGGTAAAAAGTCCGATCAGATTGGAGGCCCAGCTTTGTGTAAAGGGAAAGACACTGAAAACAATGGGAAGCATGATGAAAGCGATCAACACAATCATTCCCCAACGGGCAATATTGATTGCGTTAATGAATATGCGGGTTTTCTGGACAGAGGTGACCAATACATAATTTTTTATTTTCACATCCTTGATCCGCTCTATACGTTCGGCTAGCAGGCGGTTCGTGCCATACTTTTTTAGTCTATTGATAAAAAATACCAAAATTGAAAAGATGATGAGGATAAGGAGGACAAGCCCTGTGCGGATCAGCAGTTTGGTTACGCTATTATCTGCTCTTTCCTGACTGATGGCCCTTTGGATACGCTTGAGGTATTGGTTGGCAATCTCTTCTTTGCTTTTACCCTCCAGTAGGGCGTCAAGTTCCGTAACGGACGTGATGACCAGGTCTTTGTAGACGATGTCGGCGCTGATTTCGTTGTTCTCGATTTTGAAGGAATCTACTTTTACAAAATCATCTTCATAGAGACTTTCAATTCTGTTGACCACATTATAGGCGCGATCTTTGGCCAGGGATGATCCCAATTTATTATAGATATAAAAGAGGGTATCATTAAACGGCGCGACGGCATAACGTTTGGTGTTTTTTTTGATTGAATCGACTTTGATTTTTAACTGTTGCTTGCGCAGGTTGTTTTCTTCGTCAAAGTTATTGAGCTGTTGTTTTAGATTTTCTTTCTTGGGACTATTTTGACTTTTGAGACTGGCGATTTCATTCTGTAGCTTCTGACGTTCGAGTGAATCGTTGATCTGTTGTTGTCGGATGTCATTTAACAAGGTGCTTAAACCAAGTTCTTTTTTATTGATTGAATCGGCTTCTTGTGCATAAAGCCCAACGCTTGAACAAAAAAATAGTATAATCGCAAAGAAAAAAATGTAAAATCTTCTCATATTCTCCAGGGTAAAATTGATTCCAGATCTATTAGCCTAACCAGTCTGATCCTGATCTGATAGCCAAAGATAATAATGTTTTTTGTGGAACCCCGTTATCGGATGTCTCAATCTTTTCCGATCGTCTTTTTATCGTCTAATCTATGGGGAACCGGCTGCAATTTGATATAAATTGCATATAAATTGATACGAAGAGGCTGCTGAATGTCAGTTATTCCAACGTTATTTGTTGTTAAGCATAATATTTCTTTTCATGCATTTTTAATGATTTTTTTTTATGCCTGAAAACAACTAAGTCGCTAATTTTATCAAAATATATGATTAAACCCTTTAAAAAACCTATTTTTAAGATGAACAAACTCGGAAAAGTGAGTTTTTGTTGCTTGCTGGCTTGTATATCAAGTTTTTTTGATGTGCAGGCACAACAAAGAAAAGCTCCAGCCTATCCATTGATTACCCACAATCCAAACTTTAGTATCTGGTCAATGACGGATCAGCTGAATGCATCGACGACCAAACACTGGACGGAAGCTGACCATTCACTGCTCGGACTGATCAATGTTGATGGTAATATCTATCGTTTTCTTGGTAAAGAGGAACCCAGTTATAAAACTATTCTTCCTACAGCAGAAGATCAGCCATTTACTGTACAATATACGGAGTCTAAACCTGCAGGAGACTGGCAGTCAACTTCTTATAAAGCCAGTGACTGGAAATCAGGCGCTGCTCCCATAGGAGATGACCAAAGACATGTCAAGACGCTATGGAAATCGGATGATATATGGGTGCGACGAGCCTTCAATGTGACCGACCCGCAACGCATCAACGAACTATTCTTAAAATTGAACCATGATGATAACGTGGTGGTATTTTTAAATGGAAAAAAAGTTTATGAAAAGGCAGGTTGGACAAATAGCTTTCAGTACCTGCCCATAAATAAGTCTGATCTTAAAGCCGGACAGAATCAGATCGCCATCCACCTAAGAAATACTGCTGGCGGCCGTTATCTTGATTTTGGCTTGGTAGATCGGCTTAAAGAGAGCGGGCCTAAAATACAGACTGCCGTACAGAAGGATGTGGAGGTAACAGCGACACGTACCATATACAACTTCCAGGCGGGCAACGTTGATCTGAAACTTACGTTTACATCGCCGCTATTAATGGATGATCTCAATCTATTGGCTAGACCTGTATCCTACATTACTTATCAGGTAAAGGCAAATGATGGAAAGCAACATGCTGTTAAAGTGTTTTTAAGCGCGGCATCCAATATCGCAGTGTATAAACCTTCACAGGAGGTCACTGCTGAAAAATATGAGACTGATCATTTAGCTATTTTGAAAACAGGGACAGTCGAACAGCCTATTTTGCAAAAAGGAGCTGATGATATGCGCATCGACTGGGGCTATTTCTATATTGCGTCACCAAAAAAGGACCAGGCCTGGCAGTTTTTAAGTCCAATGGCAACGGCAGTGGACGATTTTAGAAAAGGGCGTACCAAGTCAACAAGTACAAGGGGAACAGCATTATCATTGAATACAATCATTCCTTTTGGGACAGTGGGCAACAAAGAAGTCGAACGTTTTGTTGAACTTGGCTATGATGAAATTTATGCTATCCAATATTTCGAAAAAGATCTGCGGCCTTGGTGGAATAACTCCGGGAAGGAAACCATCGAAAATCAGCTCACATTAGCGGCCAATGAGTATCGCTCCGTGATGGATAGGTGTATGGCTTTCGACAAGGAAGTCTATGCAGATGCATTGAAATCAGGAGGCAAGGAATATGCCCATTTAACAACATTGGCTTATCGGCAAAGTATTGCTGCCCATACACTGGTAAAAAGTCCACAGGGTGAATTGTTGTGGTTGTCTAAGGAAAACAACAGCGGCGGTTTTATTAATACGGTCGATGTCACTTACCCATCTGCGCCCTTATACTTGATCTATAATCCGGAATTGTTGAAGGGGATGTTGACTGGTATCTTTTACTTTAGTGAAAGTGGTAAATATCCTCACCCGTGGGCAGCACATGATTTGGGGACATATCCATTGGCCAACGGGCAGACTTATGGCGAACCGATGCCTGTTGAAGAGTCTGGAAATATGATTATTTTAACGGCGGCGATTTCGAAAGTGCAGGGGGATGTGAGCTATGCAAAGAAGCACTGGAAGACGCTTACCACTTGGGTAGACTATCTTGTAAAAGATGGTTTTGACCCTAAAACGCAATTATGTACAGATGATTTTGCGGGCCATCTCGCCCGTAACGTAAACTTATCGGTAAAGGCTATTGTGGGGATTGCCTGTTATGCGCAAATGGCTGAAGCGATCGGTGAAACTGAAACGGCGAAGAAATATCGTGCCATAGCGGAGGAGATGGTGCCAAAATGGATGGAAATGTCAGATGCCGGAGACCATTACGCGCTGACATTTGACAATAAAAACACCTGGAGCCAAAAATATAATCTGATTTGGGACAAGGTGCTGGGACTAAATCTATTTCCACAGAAAGTCTACAACACGGAGATCAAGTATTACCTTACCAAACAAAGTAGATTTGGAATTCCATTGGATAGCCGAAAAGCATATACCAAAAATGACTGGATTTTGTGGACTGCAACTTTCGCGCCGACAAGAGAAGAATTCGAAGCTTTGGTGCACCCGGTTTACAATCATGCGATCCAAACAGAATCGCGTGTTCCACTAAATGATTTTTACGATGCGAATACGGGGATACGTGAGAATTTTAAGGCGCGTAGTGTTGTAGGCGGTTTTTATATGAAGATGCTATCGGATAAACTTCAGTAAAAATAGATATATGAATACCTTATAAAAAGTATTTCATTATAATATGAAAAATTAAGGGAACCAACGGGTTCCCTTTTTTGTGATAGACTATGGCTTTCTAATAAAAAAACAATTCCAGAAATTGAGGCTATCTGTTTTCAGATAATCGAGGATCAGATCAATCCGTTACCGTATACTTTGGGGCTTGTTACACAGTATAATTTTAAGTTTTTTACAATCAATTTCAATGTGATCTTTGTCTTTTATCTTATGCTTTTTCTGTAAATATTTTCGAGTTACCATGATTGCTTCTTGCGTGATTAGTTGATCGAGCTGTCTTGAGGAGAGGTTGAGACAGGTACGAATGAGGGATGATAACCTAAGTTGAAAGTCAAAGGGATAATCAACCTCAAATGTTAAGATCCTTTCATTCAAAGACAGCAATTCATCGCTTGAAATCTGATCATATTGTAAAACATAGGTTACTGTAGCTAAATCGGCTTCAACTTTATTCTTTCTTCTCATTTCTTCGGAAAATGCATATCTCCAAGCCAGTTCCGTATCGTTATTTTGAAATTTGTTGAACAATATACTGTCTATTGCAGTTGGTCGGGTACGTGAAAATATGGTTAAATTGTATGTGCTGTCACATTTAACACATCGGTAAATCAACCAGACATCGATGTTTTTTTTCTGTGCATTTATCCTGAATTTTTCACTGCAATAAAATTGTTTACTATCGCAGTGGCTACATGATTTCTTTAATAGTGGTGTATTGTTTGGACTGACAGCCCATGTATATTCCTTTTGCATTATTTATAGTCGTGCTTAATATTCTTTGTTAATTTTTTTGATATTATTCACGATGTTTCTGCTATTGCAACACGAGGGTATGGATAGCAGCTTGCGTAGCAAAAAAGAACTATTTGCTATAACAGTTGGGTGAATAATAAAATCAAATGAAAGCCTGTTTGGATAGGATTACCCAAATAAAAGAATGATTAGCCTGTGGTTTGTGAGGCTAATTAAGCAACTATAAATTTAAGAATTGTGTTCAAAACGTAATCGTTTGGTCTATAAACTAAGTTAAGTAATTTAATTGAAATTACTAAGAGAGGTTTTGTAAAAACAACATTTCACCGACAGCAATATGAAATACGCTGTGCCGGTGAAACGTATGAGTGGGATTTATTCGTCTTTTAAGCTATTGACCGGATTTATTCGTCCTATTTTTAGCGCGTGGTAAAATATGGTTCCAAATGCAATCACCATGCTGGCGGTTCCTGCGAGTATAAATATCCAAGCCTGGATACTGATTCTGTAATTGAAGTCCTGTAACCAAGTGTTCATTGCCCACCAGCCAATAGGACAGGCGATTAGAATGGCTATGAAAATAAGTTTTATAAAATCAGCGGATAACAATTTTATAATTTCTGGCAAACTAGCGCCAAGAACCTTCCGGATGCCGATCTCTTTTGTCCGTTGCTGGGTCACAAATGCGGCAAGTCCAAATAAACCCAAACAGGCAATAAATATAGCCAAACCTGCAAAGGTTGAGACAATAATCTGAGTCCGTTGTACATCTGCATATAACATGGCGAAGCCATCATCCAAGAAGGTGTATTGGATCTTTTGATTTGGAGAGAATTTGTTCCAAACGTTGGTAATTTCCTGAATGCTCTGCTCCATTTTGTCCGATTTAAGTCTGATGGATATCATATTCGGGCTACCACCAATAACCAATGCCAACGGTTTAACATCCTCATTGCGCATGTTTCCAAAGATAAAATCTTCGACCACAGCAATGATTGTATAAGTTGCATAATTTCGAATTTTTGCACCGATCGGATTTTTGATGTTCAACTCTTTTACCATCTTCTGATTGACTATTATCGCTGCGGAATCGGTTGGCATGTTCATGTTGAAATTACGGCCCTCGAGGATTTTGATCCCAAAGGTGGAGATATAATCATCATCAACAATCCAGTTTTGGCCGCCTACACCTACATCTTGATTTTGTCTACCATCGTTCCAAAATGAATTTCCGTTACGTTTTACACCGTCCATCGTAACTGGTAGGTAATCACCAATAGATACAGAAGCCACACTGGACAATTCCTTTAATTCGTTTTTTAGTAACCTTTGCTTTCCATCCAACGTGCCCGTTCCTCTTAATATGAGCACCTGTTCTTTGTTGAACCCTAGGTCTCTATTTAAAATATATTTTATCTGTTGGTTGATGACTAAGGTGCCAATGATCAGGATGATAGATGTTGCGAACTGAAAGATAACAAGTCCATTTCGAAACCAGTTGCGGCTAGATTTTAGATTTATGTTTCCTTTTAAAACAGCAATTGGTTTAAATTTAGAAAGATACATTGCAGGGTAAATTCCAGATACAATAGCTATCAATAAAGCGAAGACGACAAGGACTGGGATAAAATACCAGGTCGTCCAAGGAAAAACTAAGGATTTTCCGGCAATCTGATTGAAAAAGGGAAGTAGAAGCACAGCGAAAAATAAGGCAAATGCGATCGAGATTCCACTGTATAAAAAAGACTCCGTCATGAACTGTATAATGAGGGCCTTTCGACCGGAACCGATTGTCTTCCGAACACCAACTTCTTTTGCACGTGTAGCAGCATTGGCAGTAGACAGGTTGATAAAGTTGATCATTGCGATGATTAATATAAATGTCGCTATTCCACCAAAAATATAGACCAATCGAATATCACCACGATTTTGGCTTTCAATCTTATGAGTTTGTACATCATTGGAATATAGATGAATCTTTTCCAAGGGCTGTAAGGTCATTCTTGCAGTATTCCAAACCTCTTCATTGACCGTCATACCTGCTTTAATCATGGCGGGTTTGTAATGGTCCTGAATGTAAGATTTTGTGATTTTCTTTTCTAATTGTTGTATATCGGTACCTTCTCTGACTTTAAAATAGGTTGTATAGTTGGAGGCTAACCAATTTAATTGTTCCCCTTCATAAGGCTCATAACCCCTTAAAGTCATAAAGAAATCAAATCCATATAGATTGGAGTTTGTGGGAATATCATCGATGACTGCTGTAATGGAATATTCATTTGATTTATCATTATTTAGATAGATGCGTTTTCCGATCGGATTTCCGTTAAAGAGTTTCGCTGCTTTCCGCTTGGTGATTACAATAGTCTTTGGATTGTCGAGCGCATGGCTTAATGAACCAAAGATTGTTTTGGTTGGGAAGAAATCCATGATCGCTTGATCTGCAAAACAGAAGCCTTCTTCGGAAAATAGTTCAGCATTGCCAGTTGTGGCGACTTGATTGGTTCCAGCACCAAAAAGAGGGTTTGTTAATAATCTTCCGGAGCCAATAATTTCTGGAAATTCTTCTTTTAAAGTAGCGCCCGCTGGAGCAGGTAGCGATAACCCTTTTAGAACAGTATTGTCTTTATTGATGACGCCTACTACCCTGAAAAATAGGTTAGCATCTTTGTAAAATTTATCATAACTCAACTCATGCTTTACATATAAAACAATAAGCATACAGATCGCTATGCTAAAGGCAAACCCGCCTATTTTTATTACCGAGAAGAAGCGTTGATTTTTTAAGCTTCTCCAAGCAGTTTTTATATAGTTTTTTAACATAACGGTATCAATTATAAATAGATGAATATTTTATGTTTAAATAGAATGGCAATTGATTTGCTATTGTTTTAATGTTTTGATTTTTAATTATTTATGTTTTGTTGTTGTATGGAGGGACTGTTCATATTCGAACATGTTTTTGTTCAGATGCGGACAATTATACGTTACAGTCAGCGCTGGCAAAATCTATAATTATTAATCACTATTGTTCGTCAATTTTGATGATATAAAAATAAAAGTGCTTGTATCTACTTGATCTACGATCGTTTGATCGTACACTGCTACCCATAGACAACGATATGATGAAACATGGAAATAATTAATAGGGTCACTCGTCTCAGGATACGCATGGTAGATAATGTGATTGCATGATTCGTCAGGTTGGTTGCAGCTGGTAAAAAATAAGCTTGCGGAGGAAACAGCTTTGCTGCCAAACTTATCTTGCTTCGATACTAACGGCTGTTTGGTATATTGACGCATATAGTGATCATCCTGATCCCTCTTTTTGTCATTATCCTCTTCGGACTTGCTGTATTGGAAATATTAAAGTCGGTACAATGCCTCCTGCACAATTATATTCATTTTTCATTGCTAATATTTCAAACCAGCGTTTTTGCGTCGGGTCAACTTTGGATGCCACTGAGGTCACCGTACTGTCCGCAGATCGTCTTGGTTCTATCTTTGCCGGTTGGATGATAACGATTGACTTCTTGTGCCATAATATTTTTAGTTAAAAGAATAAGGATTGTGCAACTTATGATTTGTCTAATGCATGCGATATTGAAGAATGTATTTTCATGTACATACCATTGCTGATTTAGCGAAGCTACGAAAGGAATACCTGCTACAACAGTGATATTTACGAATCGTAAATAGTTTTTATGATTCGTAATATCATTCTTACAGATTAGACACGTGGTCTATATACCTATTTGTTGAGATAAACCAATTGTATCAATAAGCAAACCATTGCCTGATCACAGATAATCAAGATGTAACAGGTATTTGCAATTTGACAAGTGTCCCTCCTGCGGGATTTTTTAAGATTTTTATGCTCGCCTTTCTGCCTAGGAGTTGCATGCGTTCGTGGCTGATTGTTCCAGACAGCGAGCGATGTGGAGTTTCTTGGATATTTGGTTCAGACTTGCCACTATCAAGGATGTCCACAGCTAAAATATCTTCATCCAACTGAAAATGAATATCGATATTGCCTTGACAGGTTTCGAGGTCAATACCGTGTAGTAGGGCATTCTCAACATAAGGCTGTATCAACATTGGAGGTAACATGATGGCACTCAAATCCTGTTCGTCTGGCAGTGTAATGTGATAGGTAAAAGCATCTTCAAAACGCATTTGCTGTAAGATCAGATAGTTTTCCAGTGTTTCGATCTCTTCATGTAATGGCACTAGATTCTCTCGACTTAGCTCTAGATTGCTCCGCAACAAACGACTAAAGCGATTGAGATACTTAATGGCACTTTCTTTCTTATCTAATCGTACAAAACTTTGTACTGCTGCTAAGGTGTTGAAAATAAAATGTGGTTCCATCTGTGTGCGTAGCAATTGCTGTTGCAACAGGATTTTTTCTTTCTCCTCGCTTAGGCGTCGCTGACGGAAACTATAGTATAGAAAGAATAAAATAATAATCAATAAAATTAGACCCAAAGAGGATATGACCAGCCACAGACGATTTTGCTGTAGTTGTAATTTATTGATCTTAATGCTTTCATTCAATGTGCGAATGGACTGATCTTTGGACTGTAGTTGATACAATGCATTCATTTCGGCAATAGCCTGTGTGTTTTCCGAATGATAAACACCTTTCTGTAATTGAACAATGTTGTCTAAGACGTTAATTGCTGTTTCTTTTTTTCCCTGTAAACGATACAGTTCGGCTAGGCTTTTTTGAAAGAGTATTTCATTGTGTGGGAAGATCAATTTAGGGAATTGTGTTCTAAGCTGTTTGGCTTTTACTATATATTTCACTGCTTGTACGGGCTTTTTAAAGAGTACATAAATTGATGCGACATTACAGTAATTTACAAATAGATTATTCATCAGCACAGCGGACTCCTTAATATTGCCTAGCTGCTCATCAATTTTTATTTTCAGTAACTGATAATGTAATAGCGAATCTGGTTGTTGTTTCGTTTCAAAGTACTGTATTTTCGAATCGTATAAAAAACTGATGTTATACTTATCGGGAAATAGTCGGTGGAGTTGCTCTAGTTTGTGGAGGTATGGCGCTATTTCTTTGGCAGGCCTCTGCAACGAATTTAGTGTATAAATCATCTGCACGAATACACGTTGACGATTGATATGCTCCTTTGGAAGCGAATCTGAAAGCGCTAGAGCGGCGCGATTCATTTTTTCGGCAAGATTGTACTGAAAGGAGCTCAGATTATTTTGTGCAGCAGAGAGCAATATGGCCGACTTCGCTTCCGCAGAAAGTCCTGTGGTGCTGTCTGAGAGAACAATCGCAGCTGCTTTATTGTAGTAATAGCCTGCTTCTCGTTCCTTCGCTTCGGCACTTCGGATATTGCCAATGCCGTTATAGATAAGTGCCTTATACTTTAGATTACCAGTGGTAGGTTCGATCAATTCAAGTGCCTGCTCCACAAAAAAACCTGCGGAATCTTGCTGAAGCATGGCATATAGCCGAGCCGTATTGTATTTAACTTTTGCGAAGATTACAGTATCATTTTTTACATCAGGATTTTCGCCAAGCTGCCGCCACGCGCTTTTGAGTGAGTCACCGTTTGTGGGAGTCAACTTTTTGTCTTCGAGCTCCTTGAGCTGTGCTAAAACAGCGTCATGTTTTTGGGAAGAAAAAGTCGGTCTTTTGTCGCAAGCTACAATATGTAAAATAAGTAGCAAAAAGAAAATACTTCGTAACAGATGCCTCATTTCTCTGGGAAAAGCTGGGTTAAAATTATATTTCTCCGTCGTGATGAAATAGGTATTTCTTCTTTGTTTTTTAATACGATATACTCGGAACGGTTAACGCCAGTTATATACTTGCGATTTACCAGGTAGGACTGATGGGTACGTAGGAAATATGGAGCGGGTAATAGTTCCTCATAATATTTCAGCGGTTTGGATATAAGTTCTTTGGAACCGTCACTCAGAAAGAAAAAAGTATATGGGCCATCACCTTTACAATAGACGATGTCATGAACACCAACAATACGCACATTATGAATGGATGTCAAAGCAATACTTTCTGGTAAATCGCCATGGTGCATTGCATGCTGTGCCATATTTAACTGTTGCATCCATTGTGGATTATTATCACTACGACGGCGGTAGCGTTCTAATGCTTCTTTTAATTCAGTTTGGTCAACTGGTTTTAACAAGTAGTCCAAAGCTCCGTACTTGATCGCTTTGATGGCAAAATGATTATATGCTGTAATGAATATGACGTTCTGTGGGATAACATTGAGTTTTTTTAGAAGATCGAAAGCTGTACCATCCTTAAGCTGAATATCCATCATAATCACATCGGGCTGCTTTTCTTCAATTAGTTTTACAGCAGTTCGGACGCTGTCACTCCAACCGATTAGTTCTGTATCGGTTTCCTCTTGTACGAGGTAACTAATTTCTTTACGAACAGCGGGTTCATCTTCTATTATCGCTACTGTTATCATTTTTTTATTATTCTGTTCGGTAAAAATAATAATTGCGAGTAAAAAAATCTTATTCATTTACAATTTGTGCGATTTTTTTCAATCTGTGATACAGACCACCCAGCTTTAATATTTATTTGTTCCACGGATCATAAACGATTTTGACGGATTGTAAATACCTAACCTCGTTGGTTATCGTATTCTTTATATTTGAGTTAGGCATAAAAATAAGTAGCATGGAATTAACAATCGAGATCAATAGTGCGAAAGATTTGGATTTTCTTAAAGATCAACCCATCGATCAGATTGAGAAATTGGAACTGTTTTTTTATACGAACATTTCACTGAAATTTATTGAAAAAATTAGGAATCTGCGCTGCTTATCAATTGCGGGAAGTGTTAAGGATTTATCCCCGCTAGCCAATTGTCAATCACTTCAGCTACTGTCTATTAGTAATAGGGGAGCTGTAAATACATTGGATTTTGTACAGGGAATGGAGCTAGTGTCGTTGCGACTGGAAGGTTTTACTTCTAAAATTGATCATTTAAGCGTTCCTCATCTGCCCTCATTACGGAATCTCGAAATTTCCTCGGTATCAAAGATGGGGGATTTATCTTTCTTGCGTGATTTCTCGGGATTGGAACGCATTGCTTTGTTTGAACTCAATTCAAAAAAATTATTCGATTTTGCTAAATTGGATCAATTAAGTGAATTACGGTTAACGAATATGTTTCAGTTGAAAGATCTGGCCGAACTAAAGACAATTCCAAAACTGAAAACGCTTTATATTCATGAATTTTATATTAATAGGAAAATCAAAGTAGATAAAAAAGCCGAGTTGCTTAAAATAGTAGCTGATTTAAACCAGATTGATGAAATCGTTCTGACAATTAATGGGGAGAGCAGCAGAAAAGTTGAATTGTTGGCTGAATTAAAAAAATAGAGAAACAATTATGGGATTTTTAAACAAGCTTTTTGGAAAGGGAACTAAAACAGGTCAGAGTACCGAAGCAGAAGCTAAGGTAGAGCAAGTTATTACTGGAGCGGAACCTGCAGCTAAAGTGGAACAGGTTGCGCCTACAGAGAAGCCCGATGATAGCTTACCCTATCGTACAGAACAGGAACTGATTGAACGGTTTGGTGGAATTGCCTTTGATAAACAGTATGACTTTGCAACGGTCATCGGTCAAAATAATTGGAATATAGATATGACCAAAGAAGAGATCAGTTTTGGTCCAAACCTTGATTTTCCGATTCAGGTCTTAGGGACTTTCTCGCATTCGTCCGCAACTTGGCTTTGGGCATGGGCAAATACCAAATCTGGTCTTTCTGAACATATTATGCAACAGGCTCTTCAACTGAAAAAATATGGCGAAGATCAAGGGATTGATCTGCTCAGTAGGAGTAGCTTTGATTTTTCCAAAGACGAGTTGCACCGCATTGGTTTAATCGCTTCGGGAATGTTCGATGCAAGTGCTTATTACATTGCTGATTATGGACAGGGAGCAATGCTGGTGACGATCAAAAGCGATCTTATAGACCGTCAGCGTCAAGATGATCATCTGCGGATAATGTCTGTCTTTCCGAAGTTAATTTCCCAATTTGAAATGGATCATAAGATAGTTTTGCAGCAGTATCTAAATGAAAAAGGGTATAAAATATCGGAACAGGGATCAAGGCTTACAGCAACAAAAGGAGGGAACACGATCACCGCGGACTTTGATGAGTTATCGCGTCTTTCTAATCTCAACGGGTAGAAACTTTCTCCTGTTATCATGCTTACTTGTAACAAGAAAAGCAAAATACTTGCATGGCGGCTTTGTGATCAAAAGTTATGATGCAAAAATGTTTGATGAATAGGTGTGCATTGAAGCTTAAAAAGAGACAGTCAGTTTGCCATGGGCCTTGGGCGGGCGAATGCGAAAGCGGTTTCTGATCAAAGAAAAAAATAAGAAAACTCTTGCGCTTAATCCATTGTTATATGAACTAGAATAAGACTACAGATGAATTTGAGGTTAACACAACGATTTGTTTGGTTGATAGGAAATACATTTTATGTTTAAATTCAGCATCGATAATGCATGATTTTATTTAATTGAATTTGGGATGGTAATACGATTTTTTGTTTTTTTCTCTTTTATATTAAGCACAGTTTATTGTTTTGGTCAAATAAATGTAGACAAAATGCGGGCCGATTATGCTGCAGCAGTTAAAGATAAAAAACTCTGTGAGACCAATTTGAAAACACTGGAAGCTACAGCAAATACAGCAACAGAGAAGGGGTATCTTGCCGCTTATGAGATCCTTTGGGCAAAGCATATGGGGAATCCCTTTTCGAAGTTGGGGCAGTTTAAAAAAGGTAAGAAATTATTGGAATCGGTTATCATTAAATATCCTGACAATATTGATTTACGTTTTATCCGTTGGAGTGTACAGACACATGCGCCATCTTTTTTGAACTACAATAAGGACCGGTTGCGGGATAAACAGTTTTTGGTACATAACCTATATAAGTTGCCTAATCCAGAAGCCAGAAAAATAATTTATATCTACCTGAAGGATGCGAATAGTTATCTCAAGGGGGAGCATATATTCTCCCAGACCGAACTCGCCGAACTTTCCAAATAACTGATTTAAGCCAATAGAGGTTTTTGTGATGAATGACTATGATACCTACAGATCAATGATAATGCTTCTGACGGAAAGATATTTTGTTTGGATCAATACTACTTAAATTCTTTGCACTCGAACGCAAAATAACTCCCAAAGTTATTATGATCTCCTGTTTAAGAATCTAATGACCTCAATACTTCGATAAATATAGCTTTTGTAGCATCTTTTGCCAATTGACAGGGGACTTCAATTAGCTGCGAATTTTATTGTCTTATGCGAGGTGTTTATAGTTATGTGAAGATTATTTTTGTATAAATAGCGTAGATTAAAGTCTTAAATCTTATGACAATGGACAAAATTAGAGATAGCAATTATCGCACATTTATTGGTATCTGGAAAACATCAGGAGAAGTACGGGTAGGTGCAAAAACCGTATCTTTAGTCGGTGTTGATTCTTATGAGTTTATACTCGATCAAAACTGTATTTTACACAAAGCGAATGTTAACATAGGAGACGAACGTAGTGAAACATTTGAAATGATCACCATGCTACCAGGAGATAAAGTGAAGATGCAATATGCAAATTCGAGGGGGGAAAGCGGAGTAATGACCGGGAATTTGACCAATAGCATTTTTACTATTGAGGGGGATGGAATAAAGTTTAATGGGCGAATGAATAATAACTGTTCGATACTTGTGGGGAATTGGTATATGCAAGCAGAAAATGGTGATTGGGAACAATTTATTACACTTAAATTAGAAAAGTATTAAAACAAGAATCTCAATGCAGAGCATGTTTATAGAATCTTTAAATCTTGGCATAGGCCAAGATTTTTGTAAACCATAATGCGCAATTTTGTGTTATCAATAGCAATTAAAAATTTAAAAGATGAAACAGGTATTTATTAATCTCGCTGTAGCAGATGTAAACAAATCAATGGATTTTTATACTCAAATGGGTTTTGAGGTAAATCAACAATTTTGCGATGATGATTCTAAATGTATGGTATGGAGTGAGCATATTTTTGTAATGATCATGACACATGATAAATTTAAATCCTTTACCAATAAGCCTATAGCGGATACAAAAAGTCACATTGCCGCACTATTTGCACTTTCGGTGGAGAGTGTGGAGCGGGTAAATGAAATTGTTGAAAAAGGACTAGCAGCAGGAGGAATAGAGCCTATGCCAATGATGGATCATGGTTTTATGCAATTAAGAAAGGTGGAAGATTATGATGGCCATACCTGGGAGATATTTTATATGGATATGAGCAAATTTCCGGGTGCTTAACGACGAAAATAAGAGAGCTCACATGGTAACCAAGGAGATTGGATCATTTGAATTAGACTGAAGTCCCTTTGGTTCGTTCAAATCGTGATTTTAAATGTTGTCGCCGTGAACGACGTAATCATGATCTTTTAACAGGGTAGTGTCGATTTTTAGTGATATTATTAAAAATAAGTGCTACAATAAATAAAATCAGGCAACCGGAGAGTACGGGACTCAATACATACCAATATCCTAAAGAGGAAATTTTGGTTCCGCTACTTACAGCGATTAGCGCTGTCGCTCCTCCCGGGGGGTGTAATGTGCGGGTATATTGCATGCATACTATAGACAGGGCTACAGCAAAGGGGGCGGTGAGCCAAATGATATCGGGTAGTAGCTGTGCTACAGTAACTCCAGCTATTGCTGACACTGCGTGTCCGCCGATTAGAATTCGGGGCTGCGCAAGCGGACTTTGTATGGCTCCATAAACCAAAACAGAGGAGGCGCCAAATGATCCGATCAGAAAAACATTCTCCAATGGAGGGAAATGAAGTGATTGAATAAAAGCGATGATAAATATGCCCACAAATGCACCAATAAAAGACCAAAAATGTTCCCAGGGATCTATTAATGTTTCCCGATAGATAACATATCTGTAAATACGGAGTTGCCGATGAAGTTGATTTTTCATGTTGATCTGAGCAAAAATAAGGGATTTTAAGAAGTTCTTTTTTATATTTTTTATATTAATCCTTGTGATATTTATAACTTAAACATTCGGCAGCCTGTGCTATCTTCTATTTTGACGAATTTATTGAAGGGCCGTGCTTTGCAGAAGCTTAACCGGTAGGGGCACCCGGTTTGTCGTAACCTTTATCGGTTTTTTTGTAAACTATATCCGGTTTATGACCTATCCATTCCGATCTGACATAAGGAGGATACAGTTGTGATCATCGACCGTTTAAGTGATTTGCAAAAAAAGAGCGAATATGTATTGAATTCCATTGAATATGAATTGTTCTGTACTTATAATTCCATTTCTTATTACTTTTGGGTAAAGTTGTTCTTGTTTGTCAAATTTGGAATTTGGAGCGAAATGTAGACAAAGGACCGCTATATATTTATCAATAAATAATAAAATCCATATATGGTTCTTAAAGCTACAATCTCAGCCTTTGTTATTACTCTTTTGGGATTATTGGCCATGTTGTTAACGCAAGATGCTGATATGAATTTGGTTTATGCAGCATTTTGTATTTCACCCTATTTTCTTTTAATTACCATTATTTATTTTCATTTCAATAACCTTCGAAAAAAATTCAATGTATTTGACAAGCCAAGTATTGTTTTTGAAGGCATTTACAGTTTTATATTTTACTTTATATTTTCCACATTGTTACCTGTGCTACTATTTTTCAGTACGCTAGGCGACGAACATGAGCACAGGATATACGCTGATCTAGGCGGAGTAATTTCAGAAATGTTCCCTTTAATTTTAATTTTGAGTGTTTTTTTAAGCTTATTCAGTAGCATCACATTCGTTTGGGGCCTACGATCGTGGAAAGCTTTGATACTAACTTTTTTGGCCTATATTTTTTTCAGTGTGATCGTATCTATTTTTTCTACTGTTGGTCGTGAGATTAAGGAAGCTGAACGGGAGCGGAGAGATCAAGCAGATAATTTAAAAGAGGGACGATTTGAATGGGCTGGCGCAATGAGTAATCCTGCAGGCTATCCAGTACAACTATATAAGGGGACGTTCATCTTTCCGAAAGATGAAAATTATGAGTTCACATTTAGCGAGGGAAATACCGTAAATTATCATGCTAAATGGGGCGAGGCGGGTGCTGAAACCTATAAACGGATGATGTCATTGCCAAAAGCTATTAATATTACCTGGTATTCGTTCTCAGAGAATGCTTTTTACCAATTCCATGACGCAATAGACTACAACAAATTGCTCAATCTTTTTAAACATTCTTATATAGAACGAAGAGCAGCTAGCGACGTTGAAGAGCATTATGACAAGATTATTTTTGGGTTTGCCCCAGGTGGGAGGCTGGTAATATGGGCTGCTGGAACGGGTTATCGTCAGATCGAAATTGGTCGATATCAGGCGAAGAAAATTAGTGTTGATCAGAAGGTTTCTGACAGTAAGGAAATGGTGTATGGTGATTTATTCAATCAGGAGTGGCGCAACAAGGTATTGACGGATACCTTGATCGTTCCATTGGCAATACAGATGGCAAAAAAAGGGCAACCTGTTCCTGATGATTACTGGAATAAAATAGGAATGGCTTATACATGGTGTCCAAGGGTTGTGAGCGCTCCAGAAATAAAAGCGTATGATGTTATTTTTCAGTATTTTAATGGTGAACGTTTTGCTTTCGATGAAAGAATACAAAATATAACAGTTGAAAAAAGGGGAATTCCACAGAATATATATATCAAATGGTATGATCAAAATCAAAATCGTTGCGCTGTAAATTTTGAATTTAATGAAGCGGATATTTTTAAAAAATTCAATGCTTTTTTTGATCGCGATAAAAATATAGAGGCCAAAATGGAAATTACCGTAGATATCCAAAATGGCAAGGGAACGGCACAATTGAAAAGTGGTGAACACCAGCTTTTACTTATGGAAACCAACATCATTGAATATGGTAAGAAGTTTTGATTTCCCTGATATTATAATACCTTTATGATTTTAAAAGGTCTTTTGCACCTTGTAATTATAAAATATATTCATTTGAATAAATGATATAAAAATAATAAATCTATATTTTTTACATTGTCTGTGCTAACAATTTTTTAATATATCTGCCCGATCTCTTCCACAGATAAATTGTATATTTACAACAGTGAACGAGGAACAACAACCTCGTTTTATGAGTCAATATTAGCCATTTTGCTAAATCATTAAAAAATTATTCTGATAGCGGCTGGGGAATCCTACCGGTAAAATCAGCTTGTCAAATTTTGATTATGCCGTATTTATTATTGCGATCTATTGAGAGTTGACACATTATTAGCTCGCCATTTATACAAAAAATGACCTTTTGAGAATGAGAATTTATTTGCTTTTACTGTTTTTTCTAACCATCCTGACCATTAAAAATACGCATATAGCTGTTGGACAGTCTATAGAAAAAATAGTGCGTATGGAAGACCCCCTTCGTCAGCTTGAAGCTGTTTTGCAACTTCCCGTCAATTTTGGGAAGGATACCTTGGCATTAAAAAAATCACTACAGCCTGTATTAGAAATCGCCAACGAGAAAAATAACTTTATATTGAAGTGGGGATATTACATGCGTATGGCAGACGGGTATTCCATTGCATTTGATCGAACGAATGGTATTTCAGATCAATATTATCTCCTTGCAGAAGAATTGCTCCAAAAGCATCATAATATTGAATTGGAAATGACTGGCTATGCGCGGCAGGGATACTATAACTTTGTGTATAGGAAAGTAAAGGATGCTTTTCCATTCTTTTTGCGGGCAAACGATTTGAAGTCAAAAATTGATATCCGAAAAATGCCATTGGTCGTCAAACACTATCAATTCGTCGCTAATTTTTATAGTTACATTGGAGATCAGGGTAGTGCAGTTACTTACTTACAGGAAGCATTGCCTTTTTCGAAAAGTCCCTCCAGAGAGCGTGTTGATCTGACAAATGCCATTGCCGTTTATCTCGCAAAGGATTCGCTTAATCATCAAGCGCTAATTTATCTAAATCGTGCGATGGAAGAAGCAAAATTGGCTAAAGATTCTGTATGGATTGGTATTATTTCAGGCAATCTTGCTGATCAGGCATGGAAATCGGGCGACAGGCAAAAAGCAATTGCTTTGGTTCGGAAGAATATAGAGCTTTCTATGCGATATGATGAGCGAAAGGATGCCATGCGGGCACATCTGAATTTAGCAAGCTGGTATCTAGCTCTTAAAGAATGGAAATTGGCCCAGCAACACGTTGTATCGGGCATCAATTTGATGGAAGAAAAACCTTACTTTTTGAAATATAAGATGGATGCATCAAAATTGCTATCCGACATTGCTCATGGGTTGAATCATAAAGAAGAAGAACTTAAGCAATTGCATGTCTATCTTGCCTTGAAAGACTCGTTAGAAAAAAGGATAAATGATAAGGAGATACAAAAGATTATGTGGCAACGGGAGACAGAAAGATATAATCGAACTATTCAATCTACTGAAGAAAGAAGACTTCACAGTAAGCGTATATATCAATTTATCGGGGCTTTCTTGATTTTGGTCTTCACGATCATATTGCTGCTAATAAATAAATCAAAAACAAAGATAAAAATGAGAAATACTCTGCTGGAGAAGGATCAGCTCACTCTGGCGTATGAGAAACAATTACTTGATCAAGAACTTGTGATTTTAAAAGATTCCCTCAGTGAATTTACTGATACGATTAAGCAAAATGGTATAACTATTCAACAGCTAAGGCAAGAAATTATTAAAGTTTCCGAGCAAAATCCTGCCTATATGGCCCAGGTTTCCGATAGCCTAAATGCTATGTTGCAAACCCATATTATGACTGATGAAAGATGGTTTAAATTTAAACATGTTTTTGATAAAGTCTATCCGGGCTACCTGTCACAAATGAAGAAAAACTACACAAAAATAACAGATAATGATTTGCGTATACTTGCTCTTCAAAAATTAGATCTAAATAATAGCAGCATGAGTGAACTTCTTTGTGTTTCAATAGAAGCAATCAAAAAGGCAAAACAACGTCTAAAGAAAAAAATGGGGGCGCAAGATCAGCAATCAATCCCTATCGATCGCACCATTTCAAGCTGATTATTATAAACAATAGAAAAAAAATAATTATTGCGCAAAGGCAATAAACAAGCAAGCTCAGTGAAGAGCCTACTTGTTTATATTTAGGATCTTAGGAAGCTGTCGTAGCTATTAGAAACCTATTTTGTATTATTCGCTGTAACATTAAGTTCAATGTCAACATTTTGTGCGATCATCCAATCTTGAGGATTACCTTCAGTACCATAGGTAAGTCCCCAATCTTGTCTTTGAATCGTAAATTTAGAATAGAACGTAACTTCATTACCGTTGAAAGTGATTTTTGCAGGAAATGTTACGTTTACTGTTTTGTCTTTGATTGTCAAGTTACCGCTGACCGTATTTGTCGCATCAGCAACGACACTTTTTCCTTGAGCAGCATCAAATGGAGCAACTTTAGTGATTTCAAATTTAGCTGTTGGGTATTTTGCTGTATCAAAGAAATCAGCACTTTTCAAATGTGCATCCAAATCTGTTGACTTTTTACCACCGGCAGTTGTTGGATCCACCGAAGCGCTATCCGTTACGATCGAATTGACATCAATTGTGAAAGTACCACCTGTTATCGCATCGTTTTCAGCGGAAAGAGTCCCTTCGCTTTTTAAAACACCATATCTTGGATTCAAGCCACCTTTGTGGTAACCTGTCCATTTTAGTGTACTTTTGTCTGCGTCTACAGTATAAGTCTGTCCTTTTTGTTCAGTCACTTCTTGTGCTGATGTTGTCTTAGCTTTGTCGCCACCTGTATTCTGACAAGATGCGAATAACAAAATAAGAGCTAAACCCGAGATTAATTGTTTTTTCATTTTTTAATCGTTTTATTTTTATTATGATGTTTGCATTATTATACCTAGCCGGCATCAATCATGCCATTTCAATTATCAATACAAAGGTATAGTATAGATAGTTTATTTTTGGTATTAGTTTCCTTAAAGAAACTACTTTCCAAAAAGATAGTATGCTGTCACACTGTAATTCTGTATTTTTGTATATATAAGGAGATCAGATCAATGAAAAAAGAAGCGTTATCAAGTTCATCCAGTGGCTGCAAAACAAGGATACTAGCCATAAAAGATACCATGGAGATTTTGGCTGGTAAATGGAAATTTCACATAATAGGTTCGTTAATGTTATTTGAGAAGCTGCGTTTCATGGAATTATTGCGCGAGGTTGATGGAATTGGCGCAAAAATGTTATCTAAAGAGCTGCAGGATTTGGAAATGAACCATCTTATTAGAAGAACCGTATTAAATACTAAGCCATTGACGGTGGAGTATGAACTGACTGATTGTGGGCGTACACTCGGTCCTATTATCGACGAAATCGCAAAATGGGGGATCACCTATAGAAATACACTTTATCATAAAAGTGAGGCCAGCGAATCGGTTGTATAGCCTGTTTATTCTAAAAGTTTATTATAGCGTAGCAATTTGGTTAGATGAGAAGGACATTTGAACCAAAGAAAAATTAGCTTTTGGATTCCTTATTCTTTTTTGGAATATAGATGTAGGATTTTCTGTCTGTAAAGAACCTGATACGTTTGATCTGATTTTGGCTGTTGGTATTTTCGGAAAATATATAAATCGTATGTTTGTTAGAGAATTTACGATCTAACCTCTAAAAGAAGACAGGATGCGATTACAGCGATTTTTTTATTTGTCTCTTGGGATATTAAGCATAAGCAGTTGTGGAATAACCAAGAATGTGACAAAGCAGGAAACTTCCTTTGATGATGGAATCAAACAGATTAAATACGTGGTAGTGGTCTATATGGAAAATCATAGTTTTGATAATCTATATGGCGAATTTAAAGGAGCAAATGGTATTGCCAATGCAAAAAAAGGTAATTTTTTACAAGTTGATGAAAGTGGGAAAGTTTATCAATATCTACCAGAAATTCCAAGAAACAATTCATTCCCGACCAACCTTCCCAATACGTTTTTCAATATAGACCAATTTGTTCCTGCTGACAAGGCAACACCGGATGTGACACACCGTTTCTACCATAATCAATTGCAAATTAATGGCGGAAAGATGGATAAATTTGCCTTATATAATGATTCAAAAGGTTTAGCAATGGGGTATTATAATACGGAGAAACTGCCGCTATTTCCCTTTGCACAAAAATATACCTTATGTGACAATTTCTTCCAGAGTGTCTTTGGAGGCTCTTATCTCAACCATGTGTATATGATTTCTGCTGCAATACCTACTTGGCCAAATGCGCCAAAATCTTTGATAGCGGAACTGGATGCGCAGGGTAAGATGGTGAAAGACGGTATTGTTACACCGGATGGATATGCCATTAATCATGTCCTTTCACGAAATCAGCCCTATCCGGCCAAATCAGATACATCTAAACTATTACCTTCTCAAACCATGGTAACAATAGGCGACCGTTTAACAGAGAAGAATATCTCTTGGGCTTGGTATTCCGAAGGATGGGATGATGCTGTTGCAGGCCGCAAAAACAATTTTGCCTATAACCATGAACCCTTTCTTTACTTTGCCAACTATGAGGAAGGTACTGAGGGAAGAAAGCATATGAAGGATCAGAATGATTTTATCAAAGCTGCTAAAGAGGGCACACTTCCGAGTGTCTCTTTTGTAAAACCGGGCGGAGGGAATGACGAACATCCCGGAAGCTCCGCTGTTTATTCTTCAGAACAGCTTGCGGTAAATTTGATCAATGCAGTGTTGGAAGGGCCTAATGCAAAGGATGCATTAGTCATTCTTACATATGATGAATTTGGTGGTTTTTATGATCATGTTAATCCTCCGGTAGTTGATCGTTGGGGGCCGGGAAGTCGTATTCCGGCGATTGTCATTGGGCCATTCGCAAAAAAAGGATTCGTTGACCATACACAATATGAGACCGTGAGTATTCTTTCGTTTATTGAACATCGGTGGGGAATAGAACCGCTCGCTGAACGGGATAAAAAGGCGAACCCATTTAAAAATGCACTTGCGTTCAAATAAATGATCGTATAATTGACAAGAGGGGATGTATAGGAAAGTTGGAGTTATCGTGTTATTGTTAGCGGTGGTATTGACCTTAGGATTTAGTACGAGCCATTCGCGGTATTCGAAACAGACCCGTCCTAATTCCCGGGAACGAAAGGTCCAGAAGAAAATTCTGAATCAGATGCTTTCTTTCCGTCAATATATTAGCGATTCTCTTTCCTGTGAGGCACGCAAGGAGCGGGTAGATCTTGTTCGCCTACGGCAGATCTTTCTGAAAGCTAGGTTGCTTTTTAAGGACTTCGAATGGGCTGCGGAGTATTTTACGGCCGATTTGACAAGAAGGTTGAATGGTCCACCGGTAGATGAGGTCGAAAATGCTGATTTGCTAGACCCTGCCTTAGCTCGTGGTATAGATCCAATGGGACTACAAGTGATAGAGGAACTTATTTTTCCAAATTATGAAACTGTCAATCAACAGAAGCTGAGAAGTGAGATTGACCATTTGGTGTTAAATACCGACTACCTCATTTCGTACTTTGCAGATCATCCACTTGACGATTGGCGTATTTTGGATGCTGCTAAGCTAGAGATATTTCGGATCATTTCTTTGGGAATTACGGGATTTGATAATGCACTTTCTTTGAACAGCATGGTGGAATCGTCAAGATCATTAATGAGCTTGCAAGAAGTTCTTATGCGCTACGATGATAAAAGAGATAATAGTATCCTGTTTGGAGCCTTGAAAGAAGGGATAGCTTATCTTCGACTTCATAAGGATTTCGATACTTTTGACCGGGCAGTATTCATCAGGGATTTTGCAAATAAGATCAGTACAGGCATCGCCGATATCGAGCAGAGACTGGTAGGAGATAAGATTAGGTATAATAGGATGTTGCGTCAGGAAGTTAATACATTATTTGATGAGCAGGCATTTAATCCAAATGCCTTTTCTCCCGGACCGGAATTTCATTTGACCGATGAAAAAGTGATATTGGGCGAAAAATTATTTTATGACGTGCAATTGTCCGGTACGCGAACACGAAGCTGTGCTTCCTGTCATAATCCCAATATGGCATTTACAGATGGATTGGTTAAGCAGGAGGATATCCACGGTACCGGTCAATTACTCAAGAGAAATACACCAACATTACTGAATGCGGCCCTACAATCGAATTATTTTTATGATATGCGTGCACTGACGCTTGAAGATCAGATAAAAGAGGTGATTGTCAACAAACAAGAGATGGATGGGGAACTGGGGCAAATTCGTCAGTATGTTTTAGGGAATAAGCATTACCGCATGCTGTTTGATCGGGCATTTCCAAAAAACAAAGGTGCAATCAATCCCGATCATATCGCTAATGCGCTTGCCTCATATATTCGTAGTTTGACGAAATTGAATAGCCGATTTGACGATTATATGCGGGGAAAAGATGACGCACTATCAAAACAGGAATTACATGGCTTTAATCTATTTACAGGGAAAGCAAAATGTGCGACCTGCCACTTTGTTCCTTTATTTAATGGTGTGACCCCACCCAAATATGTTCAGAGTGAGGTCGAGGTATTAGGTGTTCCTAGTACACTTAAGGATTCTATTCTGGATGCTGATTTAGGATATTTTGATATTATTGGTGTCGATTCCTATAAATATGCGTTTAAAATTCCTTCTGTTAGGAATATAAAAAAAACCGCACCGTACATGCATAATGGTGTTTATCGTAATTTAGATGAAGTAATGGAGTTCTATAATACAGGTGGCGGTGCAGGTCTGGGGATTGAATTAGCCAATCAAACACTGTCCGATGAAAATCTTCACCTCACCGAAAGTGAGAAAAAAGATATTATCGCTTTTATGGAGAGTTTGGAAAGTCGTTAAAAATATCTTGGATCTTGAACAACTCAGAAAATGTCCCTTTTTATAACAAAATTTACAGAGGCTGTGCAAGTGATCTTTTCGACAAATTCATTATGTTGCTTTATGCTATGCGTGAATATTATCCGTAATTGATTCCTAAGAACAACATAATAAGTCTGCAACCATATTTTCTAGATCTTCAAGATCAAACGGCTTTGCTAAGTAATTGTCAGCTCCTGCTTGTTTGGCTAACTGTTGTATATCAGTATTTGCGGAAAGATATATTACTGGAATATCCCGGAAGGAGGGATGAGATTTAAGCAGGCGTGTGGCTTGAACCCCACCAATTTTAGGAATCCAGTTATCCATTAGAATCAAATCAGGCTGTACTTCTTCAACTTTTTCAATGATATCATGGGAAGTCTCGGATACTTCGATACGATAACCGATGGTTTCGAGAATGATCGTACATACTTCAAGAACATGCTTGTCATCATCGAGCATGAGTATTGTTTTATTGGACATATAGTAGCTTTTTAAAAGGTAGGGCTAAAATAGATAAAAACAAATACGGAAGGTAGGGGGTAAATACTTGTTTTTTTTAGGGTAAAAAATACCCTTTTTGTTAATATAAGCTAATTTGTAGGCAGATATAAATTGCCATTCTAATTTGCTTTTCCATCTTTCATAAAATATACCATCTATATGAATGTCGACTTTTCCCTGTTGTAATTTTAACGATCGCTGTTTTTTGTAAATAAATTGAATTCGCCGGATTCATAAAAAGGGATCAAAGTCGTTGAACAGGATTAAAAGGGGGCTGGGGAAATTAGTTCGTGTAAGTTGTAGCGGTATTAAAAACTAAATGCTCGTCAAGATGTTAATGATATTTTTTCGGTATTCCTGATCTTTTTCCCTTAACTCAAGAATTCTATTTTTTAGGTCAATATTCACATACCATTCTGCATAATTCTCTTTTTTGTTGGTGTCGTCCAAGAAAATTTTGGTCTTTATATACTCTTCGTCAAAATACTCCGGTTGGCCACTGAGCACAAATGCCGTAGCGCCGACGGTCTCAATCATTTTGAAAGAGCTGCCTTCGGTTTTAAACAATGCACTCAAAGCCTTCATAAAATTATCACTTAATTCCCCCATAGAATAAAAACGAATCCCTTCTTGATAAAATCTTTTTTTGTCAACTTCTGTATTTACAATTCCTAATTTCATATCACGTCGAAATAAGACTTCGATGCCAACGGTCTCTTTTCCCCAAAGACCCTTTGCCTGAATAATATGATTTAGATTTTCATCGTTCCAGTTCTTTGTTATGGTTAATTGTAGATCAACAAAATCTTGGTCTTCACTGACGTCAATCTGTCTTAATCTATCCTGTCCTTTTAAGAAGTTTAAAAAGCTCATTTTGTATTGTTAATATATTTTCGAGTATGACCTTAACAAAATTGTGTCAGTTGCATCTGATCAGAACAGATCGCTCAATATTTGTCGTTATCGTAACTCTGGCTAAGTATAATAAAGATAGTAAAAGTTTTGATTCTATATATGGTGCTCGATGGAAGACGATGTTTTTTTCAATCATAATGATTTTTGTTGGGAAATGCATTTCCGATGAATGCAGTCATTAGGCATTGGAGGTTTGGGGATTCCCGAGTGAAATATTGGTTGTTCGCTGGGGGCCCTGGTAATGAGATGCAGATGCTTGTAGCTGAACAAAAAATGGGATGTATCAGGTATAGACCTTTGCCAGAAGTGATTCAGCAACCCCAGAAACTTGAGAGAGATACAAGCGTTGGGCTTATTGAAGCGTTAATAAGCTATATATGGGCTGGATGATAAGAAAAAAATAGGTCTTAAAAAGACGTAACAAAAAAGCCGCCCTATTGCGGGCGGCCTTACCTAATTTTTATGAAAGAAGCAATCATTGGGTATGTCTGTGACTTTAGAACCGTTAACACTATATTGAAGTTTTAGTGTAAAGCCTCCGCCGGCTTCTAAAAAGTCAACCGTTATCGGATGATATCCTGCTTCGAGAGCTATCTGTCCACTTTTCATGATTGGTGCATGTTGTCCGTCATTGTCTACGACCACCTGGTTATGAATGCGCAAGACGCCACCGTCATCACAAGTGAAATAAAAATTATAGACTCCCTTTTCTTTTACATGTAAATAACCACAAATTTTTGTGCCAAAGGCGGGCATTTTGATTGTATCGCTCAAATGGATATTCTCGATAATTTCTTTCCGCACTGTATCACCCGTTATTGACACTGTGTTTGCAAAAGTACCCTTAAAGAAAGTTGCGGTTAATCCTGGACTTATATTCTTTATCCCTTCAGATATTCCCTGTTTCCAGGAGTCATTTTTTAAGTTTACTTGATACAATTCACTTTTTGCTCCCGAAGAAGATATTGTTGCGAAACGTATGGTTCCTTCTTTTTTGACGATAAGTGAATCAGTTAATATCGGACTATTCTGTGTTGGTAAGCTTCCGTCAATCGTGTAATGGATAGCATTTTCCGGAAGTTCATTTTCAATTTTCAAGATGGATTGTCCATCAACAATCACCTGAGTATCGGCGAAGCCTTTTAAATCTGGCATACGGTAGTGTAGCCCCATCTTGTTCCAAAGCCCAAAGTGAGCGATTAATCTAGTTCTATAGCTTTCATATAACGACTTGTTAGTCCAGACTCGTTCCGCTAGAGCGCTCAACCTTGGCAGAATCATAAATTCTAACCGTGCTGTCGATGGGATCATTTCCGTCCATATATTTGCTTGTGCTCCTTGGATTAGACCTGATTTTTCGTTTAAGATGTCTGAGGGGATTACGGACATGTTATAGACGGCATCCAAGCTGCTGCTATTAGGCAGGTAGTCAAAATATAGGGGATTTGTCGGTGTCATGATTACCCGATGACCGCGATTAACCGCCTCCGAAGGTGCATTTTTAACCCACCCACGCCAATACATGACCGTCATTGATGTATCGGAGCTACCATCAAGTATTTCATCCCAACCTATACTACGTTTATTTTTCGAACGTATAAAATTATTAACACGTTTTACGAAATAGCTCTGTAGGTCATGTAGATTGGCGATGTCTTGTTCTTTCATAAATGCCTTGGCCCTTTCTGAGTTTGACCATGAATCTTTTTCTACTTCATCAGCGCCAATATGAATATAAGGGGATGGAAAAAGCGCAATAACTTCACTAAGTACATTTTCAATAAATGTATAACTGCTTTCTTTCCAGGGACTGATCGGTACAGAGAATTGTTTTCCCCATCCCGCCGATTGACTGTCCAACAATAATTCGGGGTAGGCTTGGGTCGCGATCATCATATGTCCGGGCATGTCTATCTCCGGAATAATTTCGATGTGTCTGCTTGCGGCGTAGGCAACAATATCTTTGATATCCCGTTGCGTATAAAAACCGCCATATTCTTCACGTCCATTATTGACGCGTTTGAATTCCTGAGGTAGATTGAAATCCGGATTCTCTTTCGCTTTGACAAAACATGCCGAATCTTGGTTGTTATATGTTCTCCACGCGCCCTGTGATGTTAGCTTTGGGTATTTTTTTATCTCGATACGCCAACCTTGATCATCTGTAAGATGCAGGTGAAGCTTGTTGAATTTGTAGGATGACAGGAGATCAATAAATTTGTATAGATAATCTTTTGAGAAGAAGTGCCGGGCCACATCTAATTCCACACCCCGCCATTGAAATGCTGGTTGATCTTTAATTGATACATAGGGTAAAACGATAGGATCGTTTTGCTTAGCGAGTAGGTAGAGCTGTTGTATTGTCTGTAATCCGTAAAAAAGCCCTTGATCGGTAGAACTAGAAATTTCGATTCCTCTTTTATTAATTGTAAGTTCATAACCTTCCTTGGAAATCTTACTTTTTTTAATCAATCTTAGGATTGCATTAGCACGTACTGTCTTTTTTTTCGGGATGTTTCCAAACAGCGATTGCCTTATCCAATGATCTAAAGAGTTTGGGGAGAAGCCGGAATCAATCGTATAGGAGAGTTCTCCCTTCGCTATTTGAAAGACCCCTGCGGATGTTTCCAGTTGTTCGGGAAAAGGGATCAGCTGAGGGATATGATTTTTTTCTTGCGCAAAATTGGTTCGAGGCCAATAGCATACAAATAATAAAAGGATCAGTGAAATAGCTTTAAACATGCAAGTTCTTTTTTGTGATTTCTTAATAGATTGTGTGTCTAGGAGTTTGCCCAATAGAATTTATCTATTTGGCATGAAAAAACTCGGAGCCAATATAGATATATTTTACGTAAAAGGAGGTAATAAAAAAGCTATACTAATAACACTATAATAAAGCCTATAAGCGTCCTGTTCAGCTTGTCGGTCGGACAGCACTGAATCACATTGACCAAGGTTTTACGTTGGCTCTGCTTTGGGAGGATCGAGACTAGTTTTCCGCTATCTTTTCAAATAAACTGGGATATGTGAGGACCAAACCGTTCTCATCTACCTGAATATGAGCGGTGAAATCACTAACTATATTTTCATACAGATACTCGTGTAAATCTGTCCTTGTATAACGTTGCCGAACAGGTTTGATATCGCTGTTGAACAGATCGATATAAATGATGTTTATTTCTTTTGAATCACCAATTTTAAGCTGTAGATTGTTTATTGGTAACGTATTCGTAAATGGAGTCAAAGAGATATCTATATATTGAAAACTCTTGAACCTTGGAGCATCGGAATGATTGATTTCCCAGTTGGTATCTGTTTTTCTCCCGCTGAGCGTGTTTTTGACAGCATTGACCTCGGAATCAATAAGAAACTCATTGATCTCCCATTGCTTATTTATAATCAGTCGATAGGAGGCCGAATAAATTTTTTGTTGGTAGGAACCTATTATTTTTGATGTCGCAACATAATAATCTTTATTTTCCTGTAAACTGAAATACTCGAGAGAGGGGAAAGCGATTCCCTGCCATAATAATGTTTTCATCTGATGGTCCTACATTAAGTTTTATTTAACGGGCAGCATATGTTGTCGTTGTTCTTGTTCGACCTCATTCTTGACACGTTGGTTGATATTTATTTTTGCATTGATGAATGTGAAAATCACAGTTCCAAATTCTCTTGCATAGCTGTTTGTAATAGAATCCGAGCGCATACTTTGTTCAAAGTAAGGAGCTGTTTTATTCATTTCAAGCTGGTTTTCCCAGGAATTTTTTATACGGATCAGATTGCGAAATTCATTACTGAAATCAAACCAGTTGATATAGTCAGCGTTGAAGGTTACTGCACGGATCCCAAATTTGGAATAATAATTTATTGCGCCCGCCTGACCGTAGTTGTCACAGAGCACGAGTGTGCATTGTGGGTTTGGAATTTTACCATAGATGCGATCTACTTTTTGGGCAAGCTCTCGCCACCCCAACATATCCGCAAAATCTTGTGGAAGTTGATGATCCTTACCATCTTCCCAGGTCAACATGCCAATTTTACGGTATTTTTCGGGATGATCCGCAATATATCGGGGACTTCTGTTGGGAAACGTCAGCATATAGACAGGAATAAAGAAAACGAGAGGTAGTGCAATTAAAAGAGGTCTCAGAATTCTTCCAGTTTTATGCTGTAAAAGTGTTGAAATATAAACTGAACCAAAGGCAAAGTAGATCGGATAGATACCGATTGCGTAATAATCTTTGGCCTTTAAAAATAGAAAAACTCCAATTGTAATAAAAAAAGACAAAAAGAATAAACGGTATTTTCTAAATGCGGGATAGCTGAATAAAGCATATAGTCCAAATCCGATAACAGGAAAAGTTCCGAAAAAAAATAACAACTGGGATCGGATAAAGCTCCATCGGTTGACATTGACGAGCTGGGTTTTTGCAAGTTCTTCAAAATGAAATATAACCGGAAAATTATTCTTGTATTGCCATATTAAATTAGGCAGGATCATTAAAAATGCAATTAGAATACTGTAATAAAAATGTCTATTTGATAGTACGCTACGTTCCGGAACAGCTATAATAGCCGGTATAAGACCGAGAATTAGAAAGGCGATATTGTACTTGTTTAAAAATCCCAAAGCGAAGGCGACTGCTATACAATACAACCATTTAAGATGTCCGCTGTTTAGATACTTTATGATAAAGTAATAAATAACTGTCCACGAAAGGACATCAAAAGAATTGGGCTGGTACAGTGTATTTAAACGAAATAAAACCGAAAATGTAACACAGCATGAACCAAATATCAACGCAAAAAGATTTCCTTTGAGTTCTTCAATGGTTTTCCAGACGACAAGAATGGTTAGTGCACCAAACAGTGCAGGGAAGAATTTGATCCAGAAGACAGAACCTCCTAAAATCTTAATGAGGTAGGAAAGCCAGGATGTCAAAGGCGGAACCGATAAATACCCCCAAGCCAAGTGATTTGCTTGATCTAAATGTAGAAACTCATCCCGATGTAACTCATATATTGGACTTATCAATTGATACTGGATGACAAATTTCAGCAGAATAAGGCTTACTAAAATAATGTGTTTTTTCATTTAAGAACGATTTGTCCATAACACCGTTTCTATTTTCTTTCTATTGTTGATATCCGATTATCAGCTTTCATTTTGGCCACCTCCGTACGTGCTAAAATGATCTTTTCTGAATAACTATCACCGCGTTGTTCTCTCAATTTACGAAGACCTTTTGTTCCTTCTGCCTCATAGTCATTGACATCGAAAGTAATGGAATCCATTGTCACATTGGCAATTCGGTATAAGGTGTATAGGGACTTTCCATTTTCTTCCCGTTTGATCTCATATACATCACCTGCGGCAGGGTTTTCTAGATATTTCTTTGTTTTAATGGATCCGGATATTCCCGCGGCGGCAGCAGATCCAAACAAAAGGCCAATTAGTATTAATCCAGAAAAATATCCAATAGGTGTCTTTGGTACGCCACCTGAACGGATTGTTGCAAGGGTCTGGGGATCAATCTCGCGTTGGTAATTCACCTTTTTACAATGATTACATACGCTCATAATCTCTGTACGATATGGAAAAATGGGGATCCAAAAGATGTGAAAATATTTTACGTGCTTGTAGGCATATATAGATCCGGCTGTATTGCAATACTTGCAATTTCCTACAGCTGTGTAGTCGCTGTTTTGTAATAACTTTGTTCTCGTTCCGAAAATAATCATAATCAAGGTCTAAATATACTATTTCTATATGCTGATTTAAGGGGCTTTTAACCCTTTTTCTGTATTATTTAATTGGTTTGTCGATATTTTTTTCAAAAATTATGCCATTATATTAGCTCCTAGTGTAGTTGATGAATACTGGAAAGCTATTCATTATATGAACTTGGCCCGACCCAAAGTAAATCTTATACTACGAGACAATTAATACATAAAACTCCGGACTTATTTGCTGTTCGGAGTTTTTATATATTTTAACTTCTTGTTTTCTTTAAAATATTAACGTTTTCACTCCCAAAGAATTCGTTTCAGGCAAGCGAGTCCGAGTATTTGGCCTATTTTCGGCAACTATTCGTAGGTCCTCCGTACCTGATTCGAGCTTTAATCACACCTGAAAGCAGATGTTTGGATGATCTTACCATCGTGCGTGCTTAGTTTTAGCGAGTCTGACACGGACTCAACACGGACTCAACACGGAAACATCATGGATTCATCCTGCCGCTGTCCCGACTGAGGCTCGATTCAGACTGGGATATAGCCCCTAGATGGAGGACTTACCTCTTTCTAAGAGCATAGTAAAATTACCTAAAAAAATGATCGTAGATTATAAATAGTTGCCGATTATGGGGTTATTTTCTATTTTGTTGGGCTTAACTTAAAAGTTTTGTGAATCTGCAGAAGGACCGTAACTGGACGGTAAGGGGATATTGTTAAGTCTATAGTAAACACCTAATTGCGCCCTGTGGTGTGTGATCTGATTTAAAGAATGACGAATTGCTTCATATTTTGTCCAGCTTGCCAGTTTTTGACCAGCGCTTTTGATTGTCCAAATAGGATTTAAATCGTCTTCGGTCGCATTTTCCAGTGCTATTTTACCTGTTTCAAAATCTTGATCGAGTTTGTGGAGTAAGTCTTCCCGTGTCGAAAGAATAGTGGGCGTGTAGCCACCATCTGCAAAATCCAGTTCAGACGTTTTCAAAATTGTACTTGGCCATTCGAACACCTCCACGAGATGGGTCGCAAGACGCATGATTTTCATGCTTTTCTCATGTGGCGCATAATCATTTTTGCCTTCCGGAAAAAGTTCGATAAAATTTTTGGTAATCTGGTACTCATTTTCAAGTTCAGATTTTAGTTGTTGAAGTGTGTTCATCGTGTTTGAAATTTATTGGTTTATTACTTTAATGCTTTTTTATACGGTGCTCTTGGTTTTTTACTCACTGTTTTTGAACAAATGACAGATCGTTCTGTTTTTCGTATCTATAACAAAGATAAGCCTGTGTATTGACAGCTCTATGTCAGTATGGCAAGAGAAATTAGCGTTGTTACTATTATTTTCGATGTTATTGTTTAAGAAATTTCTATGGTATTTTTGACGATTTTAACTATGTTTCTTTAATGAGCTGATTTCTTGGAATATCATGATATGACTGTTTTATGATACACCAAAAAAAACGCTTGAAGCGGGGAACTTCAAGCGTTTTAACCTAACCAATTATTAACCTAAATTATGAATTTTAAATAAAGCGATTTTTGTGCCAAAGGTCATTTTTGCCGTATCTTATAACGTAACAAATCTGTTGTGGCAAATTTTATGATCGCAATCGAGATCTTTGGTGGATATTACCTCAGTTGCTATCTATTTTTTTGGAAGATAAAAAAAATCAGGTAAGAAGATTGAAAATATAATATAGAAGCGTAGATTATGTTGTTTCTTATAGTGTTTTCAATAAAATTTTTTGATTTAGCTGTACATCGTTGTCTTTTATATTGTTTATGACGAATATTGTTGTGGATGTTTTTGTTATCTTATTGAATGTAAATATTTAATGTATCCGTCGGGAATTGATAAAAAGTGTGTAAAATATATTGGCATCTAGGAAGTAAACTTGGCGGATGCAGACAAGGAAATATTGCAAAATAAACCAAAATAAATATAAAAGATGAAAAAATTAGTATTGTTAATGACTGCGGTTATCTTTATGGTAACTGGAGCTTTTGCTCAAATTCACAAACCTGTAAAATGGACTGTGGCAAGTAAAAAGCTAAATGACAAAGAGGCTATAGTCTATGTCAAGGCAACAATTCAAAATGGGTGGCATATTTATTCGCAAAATGTAAAGGATGGGGGACCTATTCCGACTTCGTTTAATTTCACCAAAGCAGCGGATTATGCATTAACGGGTAAAACTGCAGAACCAAAACCAAAAGTAAAACACGAAGAGGTTTTTAAAATGGATGTTGGGTATTTTACAAATGAAGTAATCTTTCAACAAAAAGTTGCTTTGAAAAAAGGAGTAGCAACCGTAAAAGGTACCGTAGAATGGCAAGCATGTGATGAATCGCAATGTCTTCCTCCAGATGAATACGCTTTTGCGGTAGTAATCAAATAATAAATATTTGCAAGAAAAAATCCCGTTTGTAGATTTACAAACGGGATTTTTTATGATTATTGATTTTTTTTAATATTGTACAAAATAAGTCGTGCAGATAATACGTTATTAATTCAAATACTTTTCATAAAATAGGTTAATATATGGCTAAGACCCTAGAGTTCCCCGCTCTAGGGCTTTTTTATGTTCGTATTCTGACTTGGAAAAGGTATTTTACATGACAACAGTTTGTATTGATTTTGTGTTGCGTGAAAACTAATATTATCTGATGAGATATTGATGATCTGTTAACTTTAGAATGTCATGGACACAAACATTATCTTAAGTTTATTGTTTTATCTTATACTAAACAATATGCCAATAAATTATGATTGATTACACACTGAACCGAAGAAAATTCATTCTGGGGGCAAGTGCTTTTTTTACCTTATCTGCTTTAGAAGCTAAAGGATTACTTTTTGGGCGCCCGCCTAAAAATATCAGGGTCGGACTGATCGGGGCAGGATGGTATGGGAAAAGCGATTTATTCAGATTAATGCAGGTCTGCGATGTGAATGTTGTTGCGATTTGCGATGTGGATAGCAGACATTTGCAGGATGCGGGACGATTGGTCGGGGAACGCCAGCGCTCGGGAAAGATTCCAAAGCTCTACAAAGATTACAGGAAAATGCTTGCTGATGATCAATTCGATCTCATTCTGATTGGTACCCCTGATCATTGGCATGCCAGACAGGCGATAGATGCGATACGTTCGGGAGCGCATATCTATTTACAAAAACCCATTAGTGTTGATGTACTTGAGGGAGAAGCGATACTTCGATACGCGCGAAAATATAATAAAAAAGTACAGGTAGGAACGCAACGACGGAGTACAGCACATCTGATTGACGCTAAAAAGAATGTAATAGACCAAGGTTTACTTGGTAAGATATCGCATGTGGAAATGTGCTGTTATTATCATATGAGAAGGAATGGCAATCCGCCGCTGGAACCTGTGCCGGACTTTCTCGACTATGAGATGTGGACAGGTCCTGCTCCTTTACGTCCTTACGATGGCTTACCCCATGGGGGGTGGTGGCGAACCTTCATGGAATACGGCAATGGTATTACAGGTGATATGGGGATGCACATGTTTGACACGGTCCGTTGGTTATTACAACTCAAATGGCCAAAGAAAATTAGTGCAACAGGAGGGATTTACGTGCAAAAGGAAGGAAAGTCGACTATTGCGGATACACAGACCGCGGTATTCGAATATGATGAGCTTAGTTGTATATGGCAACATCGTACCTGGGGAAATCCTGTGGATCCCGAATATCCTTGGGCATTTATTATCTATGGCGATAAAGGAACTTTAAAGGGAAGTGTGATGAAATATGAATTTATTCCAGTCGGTAAAGGTACTCCTATTAAAAAAGATGTTGTTTATGAAAAAGAAAAATTTCCAGCAGATCTGGAAGAGCCTCGAATTGAACTGCATACGGCTCCAGCTACACGGCAACATCTATTGGACCTACTGTCTGCGATAGAGCATGATCGCTTGCCGGTAGCTGACATTGAAGAGGGCTATATATCAACGGCCTGTTGTATCCTGGCTAATATTTCGATGCAATTAAATAGACCATTGAACTATGATCCGGTAAAAAAAATATGTATTAATGATCCAGAAGCGACCAAGTTATTGAAAAGACCTTATCGAATACCTTGGCAACACCCCGATCTGCCCTAGTGTAGATTATGGCTACGGTCTAACGTATAGTTTTCGATTTTTTTAATTTTTTATACAGCAATTAGAAATGTATGCTTAATGATTTTGGACCACGCTTCTCAACGGTTGTTTTCTGGGGTAAAATAATTTTGATTTGCAGCTTCTTATTAGGGCTGGTTTATGGACAGCAGGAGGTACGAAAAATATATATTCATACTGATCGGGAGGCTTATTTTCCGGGGGATTCTGTGTGGTTTAAAAGCTATGTTGTGCAGCATGGTTATCTGGATTCTTCTACCGTCAATTTCCATCTGAATCTCGCGGATCAGCAGGGTAATATTGTGAGATCTATGCTTAGCCTACAACATGGAGGTATGAGTGATGGTGTATTTTTACTTCCATCGGATTGGAAGCAGACCAGTATCTATATAAATGCTTACGTGGGTGCAGATAGAGGAATAACTGATCGATATTATTTCAAGGAAATTCCAATTATTCAAATAAGTGACCAGAGCAAAAATGATTTGGACAGCGGAGCTGTAACTACAAATCACTCCCTGATTTTACGTCCTGAAGGTAATAGGTTCCTACAAGACAAAAATAATAGACTTCATTTGCAGACGATAGAAGCTGGAGAAAAGCCACTACTCGCCAAAGGGACTATTTTAAATAGTGATGGTAGGTTATTATCTGTTTTTCAGTTAGATAGTTTAGGTTATGGTGTTGTCAATATTCCCCCTTTCATTGGGAATTGTCGCATTGAATGGGAGTTGGACGGTAAGCGAAAAACTGACGTCATTTTAAAGACCGAACTTGGACGAAAAATATATAGCAGGGATATAGGTGACACTATCGCCGTTTACTTGGAAAGTAATCTTCCTGCTGAAAGGACAAAAATCATATTGACTTCGAATGACCGGTCGGTCATGATAGATACGATTACAATTAGACCTGATCGACGGACTGTTATTTATTTAAACCGCAATGATCTAGATTATGGTTTGCTGCGGCTTGAGTTACGCGATCAACAGGACAGCATACTCTCTCAATCCGCTCATTTTGTAGGCAGATTGAAAGATATTCAGGTTGTTCCCAATATCAAATGGTTGCTGATGACGCCAAAAGAGAGAGGAAAGCATAGTTTTCGATTGAGTTTGCCTCCAGATGAGGAAGGAGACTTATCTATCTCGATCACAGCTTTAGAAGTACCTAATGACTGTGTCCCAAATATTACTGAGGATATTTATTTTACGCCCTATTTCTTGCGTAAGCAATCGATCTGTTCGACACATTTACTCAAAAATGATAAATTGCGGTACGGTTTGATAGCCACCAGCGACTGGAGTTCTCCCTCCAATTGGACTTTTAAAAAGGTACAATTGATGAAGGATTCTGTTTATTACCTTCATGGCCAGATCTTAATGGAAGGAAATAAATGGGGCCATTTTTACAAGAAGCTTGTTGATCAGGTGACAAAAAATAATAGGAAAGGAAAACCCAGTGGACTGTCTTTTGGTTACAAATTTCCAGAGGATAAGGTTATGCGGTATAAAACAATTATGCCCGATCTCTCAGGGTACTTCATTGTGGATAATTTGATTATCCGGGGGACGGTAGCAACGAAGCTCTCTGCTATTGAAAAAAAAATGATGTTTGATAAATTTCAGGTTAAGTACAATTTTGGGCCTAGAAAGGTAGATTCTATCTTTTTTATTCCCCCTTTACAACAAAGGTTTTCAGCGCCCCACGAATGGAACGAAAGAAAGTGGGTCTACACACCATTGAGCTATCGCGATAAAAAAGGGGGGATCCAATTACAGGAAGTCAAAGTAGATCGAACTGTTCAGCAAAGGCATATTAATTATCTTGAGGGTAGATATGCCTTAGAAAAATTTAGAGGCCCCGCGGATGCGGTGCTTGATCCTCATAATGACCGCTTCGTCAAGACTCTTCCATTAAATTTTAGAGAATATGCTCATTTAAATTACACCAAAATCGCAGATTCAACCAGATGGGATCGAGTATTCGTCAATAACTATGAAATAAGAACAAATAGATGGAAGCTAGAGGATTTATACAATACATCAATGAATCAGATTCCTTATGTCAAATACTTTGAGAAATTAAACGTTGACGGTTTCGTAAGTTCTGTATTGTATGTTTATCAAAAGGATCCAAGTGAAGGGGATTCCTATGTAGGCAGAGCCTTGGACGAGCAAGAAGTTGAAGGATATATGCGAGAGGAACATTTTAAATTGGTGGCGTATAATGATGATTTAAAAAGTAATCAATTTGATGCGCGCCCCACCTTGTATTGGAATTCGAATGTCAAATTGGATAAGAGCGGTAAGGGAATGGAGATCTCGTTTTTTAATAATAGTAACCCAGAAGGGTTTGGTATTACTATTCAAGGTATAACCAAAAGCGGAAAGACCATATTCTTTCGGGATATCATAAAGACTTCGAAAAGATAGATCTAAAAATAGGTATAGCCTTGCTTCTGGGGTTAGCTAAAATTATTGCTGCAATAGGCAAGTTATTATTTTGGACCTGTAGCTGACAATTTTTCATCGGATAACTCCTAATGATAATTCAATATCTTGGCAAAACTATATAATTGGCTAATAGTGATAATGACTACACTATTGTTTTGAATTATTTATAAAATGGTATAAATCGGACACTACAGAAGGCAACAAGCTAGGGAGATTTTTATAGAAAATGGAATTAACAAACAAAGAGAAAGCGATTGCATTACTGAAAAGTATTGAGACAGGATCACAGGAATCTTTTGCATACATCGATGCGGATAATTATATCCAACATAATTTGGCCTACGCTAATGGACTAACTGGTATTCGCGTTTTATTACAGCAGCTGCCACCAAATTCTGCAAAAGTAAATATCGTACGTATATTCCAGGATGATGATTTCATATTTACACATAATGAATATAATTTCTTTGGGGCAAAAACTGGTTTTAATATTTTCCGTTTTGAAAATGGTCGAATTGTAGAACATTGGGATAATTTGCAGCAAACACCGGTAAACCCGAGCCCAAGTGGTCACACAATGATTGATGGTGTTAGGGAAATTGAAGATTTTGATAAGACTTCGGAAAACAAAAGATTGGTCAAAAGCTTTATAGATGATATTTTTGTCCATGGAAAGATACATAAGTTGGATAACTATTTTGACGGAGATAATTTTATACAGCATAATCCACATACGCCTGATGGTATCTCCGGGTTGAAGGATATATTTGAGAAACTTGCTGAGCAAGGAATTTTTATAAAATACCACACGATACATAAGATTTTGGGAGAGGGTAATTTTGTTTTGGTCGTAAGCGAGGGATATTTTGGTGTTGACTATGATTCATTTTACGATTTGTTCCGTGTCGAAAATGGTAAGATAGCTGAACATTGGGATGTTATAGAACCCATCACGAGCAGATTAACATGGAACAATAATAATGGTAAATTTTAGGTTTATTGTTGATCGTGAGCTATCTTCGGATTTTATTCAATCGTGATATCGAATAGCTGAGCTTATGTAGTGAATTATATAGTTTTACAAAGATAGTGGCTCCGAAAAAATGTGTTTCCAATACCCGTTAGACGTTTCAGCCTGCTTCACGCATAGACTGTCCTTTAAGCGGAGAATAGCTCGAACACTGAAGCCCATTCGTCGGGTACTGGATAGATCAAATATTGGCGAAATACCATCGAAAATTTAATCACGTGGCGTTTGATGTTTAGTCTGCAATTTATCTTATGGCTTTTTTACGATATTTAACTAAATATTGAAGCTATGCAATTAAATTTAAATAGACTACTTGTGTTACTATTGACCTTATGTATTAATTATGTCTGTGCACAACAAAGTGAACAGCATATTGATGGCGTATATAAATCTTCGGATGCTGTCTTTGTTATCAATAAAAACAACTCTTTTTTGATAATAGCCTACGGAACATTGATAAAAGGTACTTGGAAGGTCGAAAATGATCTTATTTATCTAAAACCTAAAAATCCCGACGCCCAATTTTATGTCTATGGGCGGAAAAATCCCACCATCAAAAACGGAATGCGCATTTGTTTCATGGGGGATCGTCTGAGTAGTGCAATTTTGATCGGAAAGTTTCCGGATAAGATGCAGCCACTTTTTAATGATGATGCGAATTGTCAAGACTTTCCAAGTGTTTGTCAGTTTGATGTAAAGATGGATACGATTACCTTATTGGAACGGCAGAACCAAGATAATGATCGTGGTATTGAGATCCCTAAATTAATGTATCATTTTGTCAGCGGCGATTGCAATGATTTTATTGTACAACATATGCAAAGTAGCTTGTATCACAATGATTTTATTCTCAAAATCGGAAAAGAAGGGTTATATGCAGTCAGTGACCAGTCGGATATACCCATCCGGAAATCCACAATAGAGGAAGAATTTTCCACAGCTGAAGAACTAAAATTTTTAAGCGAATCCTTTGATAGAGCCTTTGATGCAGATTTTAAATTGGTAAATAATGGGTATAATACCCATGACGATATGGATCATGAAATAGACTTGGAGGCTTACATATATGATAAGGTGAAAAATCTATATGTCAGTCGAGCAATACCTGCAAAACAACTCGACTATAAAAGCACTGAATACCATTACGATGGCATACTCATGAAGTTTGAACGGATTATCGGAACTTCACAGCCCCAAGAAGTCATAAAAATATTGCCAACCCCTTTATTTATTGCAAATTGTGATAATTAATGCAATAAAACATTTTTCTTAAACTGTTTAAATAATGACAAGAAATATCAGTATAGTCTCCATTTTGGCGCTAAAGTTAGCTTTCAGATATGCAAAGAAGGAAATAATAAAAAGTCTATTATTTTAGTAGATTTTTTTTTGTTTTTGTGCTTTTGATTTTTTATATTTGTACTATCATAATTTAGGTTTATAATTGGTTATTTAAAGGTTTTCATTCTCCCCGTTTGAAAACCTTTTATTTTGTTAAGGCAAAATCAAAATATTGAATTATCAATCCTTTAATAATTTTTTCTAACCGAGTACCCCATTATTTCTTTAGAGCTATTACTTAGTTTGCATCTTATGAATCTTATTTGACAGATAGGTGCTGTAATTCTATGAAACTTCGATCTCTTTCCTTTTTACAGAGTGCCGGATAACAATTGCTAGATCGCTTTCCAAACAAAAAACCGCTTTTTCGAATATTTTTGCAGTTTTTTTTCGTCACCCTCTTGTTTGCATTCGTCATTTCCGTTAATAAAAATTCCAGCACTTCCTATTTGTGCCCGTTCTTGTTTATAATTGGCCCTGTCATTGTTTACAGCTGCTGGATCATGATCAATAGACTTATCCAGGACAAAAGATAATTTTATTATGAAAAACTGGTTAATATCAGTATGACTTTTCAATAAAAAGTATAGCTCAGATCGAAGATGCGATCTTCAAAATATTGGCTCATTTTAGCAGTTTCGGATTTTCGCTGTATCGTGGTTAAAAAGCCCTTTTTATTATATTCCATAATTAGTTCGCTTACTTTTTGTCCATTCCGGATATTTTGCATCGAAAGCAGATTCCTATTTTTGTCATAACTGTATTTTTCGCCTTTAGATGCAATGTCTGTATCTATTTCATGAATTGCGAATAGGAGACCTTCTTTGAATTCATATTGTTCAGATGGTATTGTCTTAGCTGCGCAACCAAAATGGAGGAATTGAGCGATAGGATGATTATTTAAATGGTAATAAGTTATTTTTTGATAACAGGTGTCTTGACTATCCCCGTTTTTCATAAAATCGAAAAACTCAGTACGTTCCTCTACCTCAAATTTGTTCTCTGTATAATAACGATACCGCCACGAAGAGAATTTATTTTCGCGAATCAAGTTATTTAACAGATTTTCATCTGGCCATGAGCCTTTAAGAATAAGCTGAGCGACACCGGCAACTGGTTCGCCTATCCAATTATTATTCTGCACCTGATTAGGCATTTGTGCATTCAATGAAAAGATGCTGATGTTTTCAATGCGATTTTTTTCGTCGTAGCTGTATACCTTTATTTTTATAATACCACTGTGATAATCAATCCTCGCTTCTTTGGCTAAAAGTCCATTTGCCAGATAGCAATATGTTGTGTAAAAGACAGTATCCTTTTTCTCTTTATCGTACCGAACCATGCTTATGCTATTCAAAAGACCATTGGAATTAAAGGTATAACTATTAAAAATTCCATTCTCCCGACTTTTGAGGGTTATATTTTTTACCCTATTTGCCTTCATAAACGTAGGATTGAAAGGAAATATGGTCTTTGTGAAATAGCCTTCAATCGCCATCGGTGTGACATGATAGAAAGGTTCCATTTGTGCTATTCCCTTCATCGGAATAAGGTAAACCAAAATACTGATCAAAAAAGAAAAAACGCTACAATTTCGGTTTATCATATATGCCTATGTATTATTTTTGCTTGGATAGTTACCACCCATTTGGATTTATACAACTTCCTTTTTTGAAGAAAATCAGATTGAATATTTTTAAAGTGTATTTTCATAAAATACAACAACATCACTACCCATAGCGGAAATTGAAAGTGTGTTGTTAATACCATTATTCCAAATTATTTCAATAGATTTTATGACCTTATCTTCACTTTCTTCTTGCGCTTTGTGTGATATCTTCCATTTATATTCATTTCCCTCATTGTCCTTAACGATCGCGTTCTCTTCACGAAGGGCAGTATTCAATTTAAGGATGGGGTAGAAGCTCCTAATGTTTTTTATCAAATTATAAACAGTTAGTACGTCCGTATGAGGTATTTGTAAAGTTTCTGAAAAATTTATATCATACCCTGAGGTCACGGTCAAGAGCATTCCGTTTTGAAATATTTGTCTTGAAAGGTAATTGTCATGTTCACTCTCGCTTAGCGATTCGGATATTTTTCCACTTTCCCATTTATTTCCAGCGGGTCGAGATAGCTGTTTTATCCAATCAGAGAGCTTGCCTGTATTCTCCTCTGGTGGTTTTATACTAGCAAAATTGTTTTTAACAACATAACCGCTAACATTGTTGTAGATAACTTTCATCCAATACGTCCTTGTGTCATTTACGACCACCGGATTGTCTACCATTTCCAGTTTGTCTATATCCGAATTACTGAAGGTTACTTGTGAGCCATAAGCAACGGTCGTTAAGGCATTGGCTTGTGTACTAGGGTTTTCATAGAGATTTACTCCCTCGGATAAAATAGCATAGTAGATCTTTGGCATTTTTTGGGCAAATGTATTTATGCTAAGTCCATTTGCTAAAAGACCGACAAACAAAGCTTTTTTAAGTAAGAATACTGTGGACCTTGTCATAGAAATAATTTATTATAGGAAATATAGCAATAATTGTAATTTTATTGCATTGAATTTTATTTTTAAGCTATAAGGGCACCGCATAGTCGATTGATGCAATACAAACCGCTGGCAGATTTGAGCAGGAGAAGTTCGCTGAAAAGGAATATTTTGTTGGCACATCAGATAGCACAAGTCAATGTAATTTTATGTTACGATGATGCAGAGAGAAGGTAATTGTAACAATTTAAAGCTATTCTAACTTCGAAATGTACAGTGAATGGAAACATTTATAATGATTAAGATAGTTTTTTGTCGACAGCTCAAGCCAGACTTTTATACTTATAAAATTTGCCGTTATGATTAGAAAAATTGAATTGGAAGATTATCCGAATCTGATAGCGATCTGGGAGAGCGCAGTAAAGAGCACCCATGATTTTCTGAAAGAGGGGGACTTTATCTATTACAAAGAACAGTTACCCGTTTATTTTGAACATGTCGTATTATTAGGCTATGTAGAAAATGGGGCTTTAGTTGGCTTTATGGGAATCTCGGGAGATAACCTTGAAATGTTATTTGTTCACAATGATTTTCGAGGTAAAGGTATTGGGAAAATACTTCTTTCCTATGCAATAATGAACTTAAACGTGACGAGAGTAGACGTCAATGAGCAAAATATGCAAGCGCTGGATTTCTATAGGTATATGGGGTTCCATGTGATCAAAAGATCAGCTGTAGATGGACAGGGAAAATCATATCCAATCTTACATATGGGCTATAATTAACGATTGTGTTTATAAATAGGACAGGGAACTTCAATTTAAAGGGTACGATGTTAATTTAATTCAACTAAATTGGTAATATTCTTTATATAAAAAGTGCCAAATCGTTATTTCGGATTTTTGGGGTGAGCGGGTTTTATGATTTGGATCTCTTGTTGATTGGATTGTGCAGCCTGTTTCTTTAATTTCTGAATCTTCTTCAGACCTTGGATAATGCTCGATGCTGGAACCTCATATTTGGCCACGGCTTCATCCAATAATAAATAGCCATTCATAATTTCGGAAATTGCTAATTGAAGCCTGGTTTTCTTTGGCTCTGAATTTTTGTCATCAGTTTTTATTTTCATCGTTATTTTGATTTGGGGGATGTGTTTTATTTTTCGGGGCAATACCGACAACAAATATTACTTTTTTTTTAAATAGCGTAATTTTTTATTGAAAGTCATTTTTCAATTGTAGGTATATTTTTACATGATGTAGCTTGCCCTTTACAGTTTTTATCCGATTGGGTTACATAAATCAATTTCTTATTGATTAAGATATATCTGACCCTGATAGGGTTGCTAGTGAAGATATTGAAGCCCGTCGACGAAGGTATTTTGGATATTATACCTGATGAAATGGGGCAACGGATGTACAATGCCTGGCGGGAGGATCCTTCAAAACTATCAGAGATTTTTTCTGATCTGTATTATGCCGAAAATATCGGATAAAGAATTTATTGTTAGGGAAGAGCTGATGCGGAATTTTTTTAGGACAAATAGAAAGCAGCTATGTCTTTGGAGGAGAAGAATGCTGAATTAATTTCTGTATTTGAGAACCTTTTTATAGCTAGCAATTAATAAAAAGCCCTGGCATATTAATAAACCAGGGCATTCAAAAACAGGTAACTATGACTTTTGTTAAGCTTTAATAAATAAACCTGCAATATTAAGTACCGCTTCGGCAGAAAGTGGTTCATCAAAAGACTGAGTTGCCGCATTTGTTGAAATTTTTCCCATCGAACCGGATAAGGTTGTGATATCGACCCCTCCTTGTATAACATTGTTTTCACCAGCATATATTGGGTCTACTACTGATCCGATTCCAGTATCATTGCTTCCTGTAATCCAAGGTTTCTGATCGGTGGCACCGCCACCACGGGCACGTCGCATCTGACGAATATGTGATGCATGTCTAGCCTCAACAGAATGGATCTGCAATGCAGCAGTTAACACCACTCGATTCCCTAGTAATAGGCCTGCCTGTCCTTTATATGCACGTACTCCAGTGTCTTCAAAGGCTTGAGCAACAGCTAAAAATGTGTCGTAATCACTGAAAACATTGCCAAAGGTACCACCAGCTGTAAAGTCAAAAGTAGGTTTCGAGACAGCCTTATTGCCCAATACCTGTTTTAGAAAATTAACGTGGGCGACCTCATGATCACGGATCGTGGTAATTGCTCCAAGGGGTTTTCCAGACGGAATAAGACCTGCTTTAGCAACACCCATTGTATAATATTCAGCTTCAAGGTATTCTAACGTTAAAGCATAATTAAGAACACCATTGACATCTGTGGGGGCTGTGGCGCCATAAGCCTTTTTGAAGAGTTCACCAATCAAAAATGGTAATGCTGCTAAGCTTACTTTTTTGCTCACGGAAGCCAGATTTTTAATAGCTTCTCGACGCGGACTGATACGATCGCTGAATTCAGGATCTATCGTATTTATTTGTTCAAAAACGTTTAAAAGATTCATGATAGTCAAATTTTAGGTGCATTAATAAGTTGGTAGATCCTTTACATCTATTTTGGATTTGATAAATGGGGCTGCGGCACTCAAGACGACGCTTGGGCTCTTGGCTACATCAAGTCCGTTCGAATCTACTACTTCTTGGTTGGCAAAAGTGCCATTATCGATCATATCGCGAACCCATGCTGCATGTCTGGCTTCTACAGAAACGATCTTACCCGCCAATAACAAATAATTTGGATCTTTAATCAGCCAACCAGCGCCATTATAGGCAGAGACACCGAGATCTTCAAATGTCTTCGCCGTTGCTAAAACACTGGCGCGACTGCTGAAATTAATGCCGGCAAGATTAAATTCAAGACTGGATATCGCCTTAGCTCCCAGCGCTACTTTGAAAAACTCACGATGGGCAATTTCATGGTCGCGGATATCAGTAAAGAAGGCCTTTTCCAGATCTGTGATGCCTGAATAAGGATTATTGACCAACTGAATGTAGAAAGCAGCTTCCAACTGCTCCAACGCATAGGCGTAGTTCAATATCGCTATATCACCACTGCCAAAATACATACCTTTACCGCCATTGTCCATATCATCGTCATGGTCTTTTTTACAGCTCGATAGCCCGAGAAGAGCGAGCGATGCAGCACCTGCTCCTGCAAATTTTAGAAAATCTCTTCTTCGGAGATCTTTCATTTCAAGTTCACTACTACTATTCAGCAGTGTTTCATTGTGAGATGTTATCTTTTCCATAACAAAAGTCTTTAGTTTATAATTTTCTTTACTTATTATCATTTACGACTTTTTGAGATGCTTGGATTGCTAAATTTGATTTTTATTAAAATATTATATTTTTCCGCTTTCAGTAGCATGTTATCACAGCTGAAATGTATATGACCAGATCCGGTTGTTCAAATTTTTATTTTCAGTTGTTTGATTGGGCAGCGAAGGAAGGAAGAAGTAGATAAAAAGGTTTGTGGACATTTGTAATGAAAAAAAACAGATAAATGAGTTTTTTATTTAATTATGTCAACTAATCTCTTGTTTAATTCAGCGTAAAATACTATCTTTTTTATAATTTTTGAACTTAGAAACAAAGAATAGCAATGTCATTAATAGATTTATCAAAACGTGTAGCATTAGGAATAGATATCGGAGGAACGAATACCAAATTCGGGGTGGTCAATCATCGTGGGGAAGTTCTTGAAAAAGGAAGTATACGAACAGATGATTATGAGCATGTTGAAGAATTTATTGACGCTTTATATAAGAAGGCTCACCCTTTTATTGAAAAGTTCGGTGGTGAAAATAGCTTCGATGGAATTGGAGTTGGAGCTCCCGATGCGAACTATTATACTGGTACAATAGACCATGCTCCCAATCTTCCCTGGAAAGGTGTTATTCGATTTAGTGATTTAATGACTGCCAAGTTTAAAATTCCCTGTACCATTACCAACGATGCGAATGCTGCGGCCTACGGTGAAATGCTTTTTGGAGCTGCGCGGGGGATGAAGGATTTTATTATGATTACTTTGGGAACAGGCGTAGGAAGCGGTATCGTGGCTGGAGGTAAGCTTATTTATGGGCATGATGGATTTGCTGGAGAATTAGGCCATACTATTGTCAAGCCGGGTGGTAGAAAGCACTGGAGTACGGGGTCTGAAGGGAGTTTGGAAGCTTATGCTTCTGCAACAGGGATCACAATTACAGCCAAGAAAATGAGGGCCGAATTTCCTGAGTCGATGTTGAATCAATATCCCGAAGACGCTATAAATTCTAAAACGGTCCATGAATGTGCGGTGAAGGGTGATCCTATAGCCATTGAAGTATTCAGGTATACCGGACAAAAATTAGGTGAGGCATTGGCAAATTTTGTGATGTTCTCCTCTCCCGAAGCTATTCTATTGTTTGGTGGGGTGATTAAGGCTGGTGATTTTATATTAAAACCCGCAAAATTACATATGGAAAGAAATCTCTTCCCCTTATTTAGAAATAAAGTGAAGCTCGTTTTCAGCGAGCTTGAAGAAGCTGATGCCGCTATTCTCGGCGCCAGTGCATTGGTTTGGGAAAAATAATTTTATCAAAGGCATAGTATTTGCTTGTTAAATTCTTTAAAACTTAAAAATTTTCCATTGTAACTAAAAATAAAATTCAATAAATGAAAAAGACCATTTTACTTTTTGTATTGCTATGTACTGCTTTTTTTTCAAGAGCAGATCAACTCCATGCTTTAACACAAGCTCAGGCGGAGAAGGCGGTTGGGTACCTTAAAAAAGAAACTGTTGTTGTCTTGTGGTGCAGCTGCTGTGATAATGAAACACCTAAAAAAATCACCGTTAACGAAGTCTTTTATAAAAAATATCCCGATGGAAAATATTATTCCGTAGTATTGAAAGGTAGGGATGAGAATGGCAATGAAGTTGAAGAATCTTTAGACCTTGCTTATGTGTTTGTGAAAAAGGGAAAAAAAGCAAAGAGCTTGGGTAAGGTGTTAAAATTTGAGTGCGACCCCTGTACGAAACCATTTGACTGGTCTGCCTAAACGATGATACTGTAAGCTGAAGGGCGAAATTTAAAATATTTTGGTATAAAAAAACTCCCGAGATTTTAAAACCGGGAGTTTTTTTATGTGCGGAAGAAGGGACTCGAACCCCCACGCCTTGCGGCGCCAGATCCTAAGTCTGGTGCGGCTACCAATTACGCCACTTCCGCATTAGGATTTCTTTGATGTCGCAAATATATAAAGCTAAACTATATCTTGCAAGTATTCTATAAACATTCGCTGTACAGCGCACATTATGAGCTAGATATTTTCAAAATATTTTTATTATCAAATGCAATAGGCGAAAACGATGAATACAAAAGTGTATAAGCACTTTTTGCTTAATGGCTTTGGTATTGTATTAGAATAACAATTTTGAAGGTTTCCATATATTTTGAATGTAAATTGTTTTAGTCTTTGGACAGCTTTCCTTTAATTTTAGAAAATGTTCGGTGGTAAATGTATAAATGAAGCTAAAGGGAATATACGTATATTGGTCTCCAATTTAAACCAAATAGTTCACTTTTAAATGAAGCAATTAATCTATATGATTTTAGCCGTTAGTCCTATTTTTACAGGCTGTGCCAGAATGAAGGGACAGCGGGATAACGATGGCTGGAAAGCATTGTTCAATGGAAAAGATATTAAAAACTGGTTTGTAAAAATTCATCATCACGATGTCGGTGTGAACTTTGGCAATACCTTTAGGGTTGAAGATGGAATGATTAAGATCAGATACGATCAGTACGGTGATTTTAATGACCAGTTTGGACATTTATATTATAAAACGCCCTTTTCTTATTATCATTTAAAATTTGAATATCGTTTTGTCGGTGATCTTCAAAAAGGTGCACCTTCTTATACGCTTCGTAATAGTGGTGTTATGTTTCATTCTCAAGACCCTAGAACGATTTTGAAAGAACAGGATTGGCCAATATCCATAGAAATGCAACTCTTGGGAGGATTGGGAGACGGACAACCGCGACCTACTGGTAATATGTGTTCACCAGGGACCAATGTCGTCTACCAAGGCAGGATTGCATCATCACATTGTTTAAATTCAACTTCAAAGACCTATGATGGCGATCAATGGGTGCAAGGAGAATTGATCGTGCTGGGCGACTCGTTAATAAGGCATATTATCAATGGAGATACTGTCCTCGAGTATTCCAAACCACAGATCGGAGGTGACGTAGCAAATAGATATGATCCAAAAATTAAGATTAACGGTAAGTTGTTGAGCAGTGGATTTATTGCTTTGCAGAGTGAAGGGCAGCCTGTAGACTTTAAAAATGTTTGGATTAAAGAACTCCCTAAACCAAAGGAGTAAAAACAGATTATGGTATTGAAGGTAACGGGGCTATTCTTACAGCAGGTGGTTTGATATTTATTGCGGGAAACGACCATCAGAAATTACGCGCACTCGAAAAATCAACCGGAAAATATCGGCAATGGTAAATACGGCTGCACATACCTATGTGGTCCGTAACAAGCAGTATGTAATAATCTCCGTAGACGGAACAGATGAGAGACCAGCTACCAGCTTCCTAATTATACGTTCCCAATATTCCTATTATGAGAATGATAACAATGGATCAATTGTATAATGATATAGAGCATTTCTTAAATAAAAAAGCAGGACATAGATCCTGCTTTTTTATTTAAGAAATGTCTTGGTCAAAACAAAGTTATCATATAAATGAGTGTTTTTAGTTTATTTTTGCACTATTTTATGGTTTTTTAAAAATAATAAAACTAATATAAGTATATTTATGTTCTAATTCGAAGCGTATGAAATATCAACTTTTAAAAGAGGTCTTAGTGCTGATAGAAAAATTTGAAGAAGAGAATTCGACAAACAGGCACAGCAATCAAGTGGAAGGATTTAAGGAATGGATTGCAAAACAGGTGGCACAGCCAGTTGTAGAGCCCACTTGGGAGGGTAAGGAAAAAGGACGTAGCCCAGAAAGTGTTATCAGTACGTTAATTGTACATATGAATAGATTTGCAAAGAGTTATTCGAAAGCTGCTATTTGGGGCTCTGATTTTTCAACGCAGGAAGAGTTTATTTACCTGATCACCTTAAAATCATTTGGAGAGATGACTAAAATGGAATTGATCAAACGAAATATCCATGAGAAACCGGTCGGTATAGCAATCGTGAATCGATTGATCAAACAGGAATGGATAGCGCAAAAAGATTCGCAACAGGATAGACGTAGTAAGGTAATTAATATTACAGAAAAGGGACTGCAGGTATTAGAGGGACAAATGCAAAATATACGTCATGCGACTCAAATTGTTTCAGGGGATTTAACTCATCTCGAGAAAATGGAATTGATACGATTGCTCAATAAATTAAGTGATTTTCATCAAGTGATTTATGAAAAGAATTTTGCACCGGATAGATTGCTTGACGAACTAAAATAAATGGAGAGAGATTCAAAGAAAATGAAAAAAAAGATAGCTGTAATTGGTGCTGGTTTTTCTGGGCTTTCTGCCGCGGCATATTTATCCAAAGCAGGATATGAGGTTCATGTCTTTGAAAAGCATGAACAGGCCGGGGGCCGTGCCAGGCAGTTTTCGACTCCCGAAGGATTTCGTTTCGACATGGGCCCCAGCTGGTACTGGATGCCAGATATTATTGAATCGTTCTTTTCAGACTTTGGCTACAGTACTTCGGATTTTTTTGACCTTGTATCACTCAACCCACAATTTGAGATGATATTTGATTCGGCGAATTTGAGCATCCCCGAATCTTATGATGACTTAAAACTGCTATTTGAAGATATTGAACCCGGAGCAGCATCCAAGCTGGATAAATTTATGCAGTCCGCTAAATTTAAATATGAAGTCGGAATGCGTGATTTTGTCAACAAGCCCTGTCATAGTTGGGGAGAATTCCTTTCGCCCAAAATTGCCTTTAGTGCTTTTAAACTAGATTTACTTTCTAATTTCAGATCCTATGTGGCCAAATATTTTTTAGATAAACGATTACGCACCCTGATGGAGTTTCCGGTGATTTTTTTGGGGGCTTCACCAAAAGAAATTCCAGCGCTTTATAGTCTAATGAATTATGGGGGATATGCGCTAGGTACGCATTACCCTAAAGGAGGTTTCTATCAGTTGGTACTAGCCATGCAAAAGGTGGCGGAAATGAAGGGAGCTACCTTCCATTTTAACCACAATGTGGAGGCACTGGAAATTAAGAATAAAGCCATTTCTTCACTCATTATTGATGGCAAAAAGATAGCATTTGATTTAGTTGTTGCTTCGGCCGATTACCACCACATCGAAACAATGCTGCCTGAAGGTTTAAAAAATTATAATGCTTCGTATTGGAAAAGTAGAATATTTGCGCCTTCTAGCCTGATTTATTACTTGGGTATGAAATCAACTATCCCCAACTTAACCCACCATACACTTTTCTTTGAACCTGAGCTGGATGAACATATAGAGAGTATATATGGAGATAAAAAATGGCCTGAAAGACCATTGTTCTATGTGTGTTGTCCTTCAAAAACGGATCCAGATGTAGCGCCCAAAAATCAGGAGAACCTCTTTTTGTTGATGCCGATAGCGATAGGTATTGATGATGATGATAGAACACGAGAAGAGTACTTATTAAAAATGCTTAAGCGTATTGAACAGCATACCGGAGCACGCAACCTCTATGAACAGATCGTATATAAGCGAAGTTATTGTGTCAGTGATTTTGTTAACGACTATAATGCCTATGGTGGCAATGCATACGGGCTAGCAAATACATTAAGGCAAACTGCTGTTTGGAAACCGAAAATTAAAAATCGAAAAATCCATAATCTATTTTACACAGGACAGTTGACCATACCCGGCCCAGGGGTACCTCCATCCATTATCTCGGGAAAAATAGTTGCTAAAGAAATTATTGATCTAAATCCATAAAACCATGAAAAAGCTGTTTGATGAACTTGCGTACGAAGTAAGCAGAAAGACAACCGAAAAATATAGTACAAGCTTTTCGCTCGGCATTTTAGCCTTGAAGCCTAATATTCGCAACAGTATTTATGCGATCTATGGTTACGTGAGATTGGCTGATGAAATAGTCGACAGTTTTCAAGGCTATGATAGAAAGCGGCTTTTAAGTCGCTTGGATCTGGAGACAAATTTTGCATTGGAAGAAGGTATTTCATTGAACCCCATATTACAAGCATTTCAGGAAACTGTTCATAAATATGCCATTGACCGCGATCTCATTAATCAATTTCTCCACAGCATGTCAATGGACCTGAAAAAGTTGGATTATAATTCGGAACTGTACAATGAATATATATATGGCTCCGCAGAGGTGGTTGGATTGATGTGCTTACAGGTATTTACGGAGGGTAATAAACAACGTTACGAAGAACTAAAACCTTATGCCATGAAACTTGGTTCTGCATTTCAAAAGATAAATTTTTTACGTGATCTGAAAGATGATTATCATATTCTTGGACGCACTTACTTTCCCAATCTAAATATGGAAGTATTCGATAATACACTGAAAGGCCAAATTGAAGACGAAATCCATCAAGAATTTAAAGAAGCATTTTTGGGTATAAAAAAGCTGCCTAAGTCGGCCCGATTTGGCGTTTATCTGGCATATAAGTATTATCTTTCTCTTTTTGCAAAGATCAGGAAGAAATCTTCAAAAGAAATTTTGGAAAATAGGATCAGGATAGCCAATACAGAAAAAGCGTACGTGGCATTGAAAAGTTATTTGCGTTACAAAGTGGCATTTTTATAAACATCAAACAATGCATATTATGAACATTTTAATCGTAATGATCATTTTTATTTCCATGGAGGGGGCTACTTGGTTGATTCATAAATATATTATGCATGGCTTTCTTTGGATACTTCATAGAGATCATCATGATCATAGTAATAATGGGTTTTTGGAAAAGAATGATTATTTCTTTGTGATATTCGCTCTTCCCACGATTGCATTAATGTACTATGGCTCATTAGAGAATTATAATTATCTATTTTACATTGGCCTAGGGATTATGCTGTATGGTATGGCTTATTTCTTTGTACATGATATTTTTATACATCAACGTATCAGATTTTTAAGCAAAACAAAAAATAGATATTTCCTAGCACTTAGACGTGCGCATAAACAGCACCATAAGCATCTTGGAAAGGAAGAAGGCGAATGTTTTGGTTTTTTATATGTGCCAATCAAATATTTTACCATGTTTAGTGAAAAAGAAAAGTAATGATACAATATACGTACGCCCTGATCCTGTTTTTTACGGTATTTATCTGTGTTATAGCTTCATTCGATAGGCGAATTCAATTCAATCGAGCATTTGTCCCTTTTTTTAAAGCATCAATAATTGTTGCGGTTTTTTTTATTGCATGGGATGTATGGTTTACCCATCGTGGTGTATGGTGGTTCGATACCCGATATACAATGGGATTAATTATTGCAGGCTTACCCTTGGAGGAATGGTTGTTTTTTATCTTTATTCCTTTTTCCTGCATATTTACCTATTTCTGTATCGATAAATTTTTTGAGTTGAAAGCGCTTAGTGCGTTCAACAATATTGTGGTTTTTGTAAGCATTATCGTTTGTGCTGTTGTTGCTCTTAGGTACAGTGATCGCATATATACATTAGTCACTGCTCTGGTTACCATGTTGACGTTGTTGGTTTTCCATTTTGTCTTACGAGTACAGTGGATTAGTCAGGCCTCATTAGTATTTACAGTTCTTATGCTGGGATTTTTACCTGTTAATGGCATTCTTACTGGAACTGGATTGGAATCGCCTATCGTCAATTATAACCCCGCAGATTTTATAGGTTTCCGGGTGTTTACCATACCCATTGAGGATGCAGTATATGGATATACACAGTTTTTATTAGTTCTTTATTTCTTTAAAAAATTTCAAAACAACCCCCATGTTCAAAATGCATAAATGTTGGATAACTATTATAACGATTGGTTTTACTATGGTGATTATGGCGGCATGTTCTTCTATTCCGCCCAACGCTGATCCCATCAAGAAATTTGACCTGAATCTTTATCTTGGTACATGGTATGAGATCGCACGATTGGACTCGCGTTTTGAAAAAGATCTCAATAATGTTTCTGCCCAATATAGTTTAAATACCGATCATCATGTTGTGGTATTGAATAGCGGATATAATACGATCAAAAAAGAGTGGGTAAAAGCGGATGGGCTGGCGAAATTCAGGGGGAATCAAAGCGAAGCAGCTCTGAAAGTTAGTTTTTTCGGTCCTTTCTACTCAGGTTATAATGTCGTTGCTTTAGATACGAACTATAGTTATGCCTTAGTTGCGGGAAAGGATTTAAATTATCTTTGGATTTTATCACGCGAGAAAACCATTCCCGAAGATGTAAAAACAAATTACCTGAAAATTGCTCGCGAGATTGGCTATAATACATCAAAACTGATCTGGGTGAAACATGATCTGAAAGACAATCCGTTTCTTCTACAATAGGGCAATGGAGATCACTAATTTCTTTCTTTTTGCTTGATTTGAGTAAAATCATTCAATTTGATAAATACCATTTATTCCACCTTTTAGACCAAAATCTACACTTGCGAATAGCGCTAATTCTAGTAGTTTTGATTTATAACTTAATTAAAGGGAAGCTGTTGACTAACATTCGACCTCATTTGATGAGTACGTCGAACAGATCTGGTTAGAGACGAAAGCCAATACCTAATTTTATACCAATAAAAGTAAATAGATGCCAATGTTAACTGAAATAAATGCGTATATACAGCTAAAGAAATATATCAGCTTAAATAGATTTGCTGATCTTGAAATGAGTATTTTCTATTTTAAGAAAAGACCATTCATTGTTATTGATTTGTCCAATGAAAAGATCTATTTTAACGAGAGTGGGTTGGAGTGGCTACGTACTGATAAGAAAGTGGAATTGCCTTTACAGTGGGTCAGAAGTAAATATCTCCCCCGAAAAAACTGGATCGGAATTGCACTGAACAACGGAAAAGATGATTTGATTATACAGCTGATTGACGAGTTTTATTCAGCTACATCCGAGATATTACTCAGGAATTAACAAGAGCTAGCTAAAAAGTAAATGATCCAAAAAATATAAGAAGAAGATAAAAACAGTAGATGCTTATACTTTATTTCCTGTCAACGCACTGAATTTATTTCCCAGTTTGTCCTTATAGAAGTCACCGTCTTTCTTAAAGCTCTGCGCATCTACTCCTTTGAGCAGCTGTTTTTGATAGTAGACATTTTTCGCATCTTTTGCGAAATCACTACCAAGAAGGCGAAATGTCTTCACGTCAGCATCAGGAACTACTTCCTGATTATAGTATACATTGTTCCTATCTTTTGAATAAAGGTTACCTGTATAGAAATCAGTTTTTTCATCAACAGTAAATAGCTGAAAAGAGGGGGCATCGACATGATCATAGTTGAAATTTTTGCCTCGGACTAATATGTTTTTATTATTAACACGAATAATATCTTGATCAAGCACCTGGATTGTCTGTATGCTATTAAATGATTTTGCTACACTAGCCGAACCCTGTTGAAAAGGAGGGTAATAAATTGTATTCCCGATTCTCATGTAGTACTTGTTGATGGCCTCGACATTTCCGGGATTAGCTACAACCGACTTAAAGTCTCCGATATTTGGAGAAACATACACGGAATCTTTATCCTTTAGAAAATAGTCGTTGACGAAGCTGAAAGTTTGCCGATCAGCATGTATCATGTCATCCGCGTAGAAATAATGATCTTTGTCCCGAGCCCAGTTCGTGTGATTTTTTATGAGTTCATACGTTTTTGGGTCCGCTCCTTCAATGATATTAAAGCCTAAGACTTGATCAATATAATAGACGTGAAAATGATCTTTAGGGACCTGATTATCGACATAGAAGGAATTCTTATCTACCAGCTTTTGTATCATTCCACGAAAGTAAACTGCGTTTTTGTCCTTTGCAATATCCTCTGCCAATACCTCAAAAGATTCCGGATCGGCCTGCATTTGCGATACACCCAGACTAAACCAATTCCCATTCTGACAATAAGCGATTTGCCCTTTTGAATCTATAAAATAAGAGCTCGATTTTTGTTTATCGACCAGTTTACCAATATCCCGGCAAGAGATACAAAAACTGAGTAAAACACAAGCCAGAAAAAAAGTATATTTTTTCATTTTTATACCAGGACGAAGTTGTGATATATCTTTTATAGTACGCATGTATATAAATTTACGCTGCCAAATTTAAAAAAGGGAATTTTCTTTTAAAATTGTAAATCGCCTACAGTGCTAAATAAAACCAAAACGATCCAGGTATTCTTACATTTTGCACCTTCCTATTTGCGGTTAACTTTTTTAGGAATGAAATAAACGCTACAACCATGCCCGATGTATGGATACGCAAGCATAGAAAATAAGCCGTAGTAAACTTATTTCGGGATATATACTGTATTTATGTTTGGTTGCTTGACGTGAACTGCCGATTGCCATCATAGTCATAAACGATTTTTAAATTTTTGGCTTAGATTTTTCATCCAATTCATCGCGATTTTAATTGGAGCTGAAGAATCTGAAGATGTTAGAAAATGCCCCATTTCAGGAAATAGGCAATATTCAAACGGTTTACCTTCAATTTTAAGTAAATTGAGATGATCAATAGACAAGCCGACAGGAACTTGCACATCTTGTCCGCCAAAAAGCCACAGCCCCGGTGCCGTTGTTTTACTAAGGGCTACCTGAGGGTCTGTTGTGATAAATTTATATTTATCTGGGGCATTTTGTATATGTGCCCTAACCTCTTTCTCGGTATGATGCGTCCAGAAATCTGCTTTTCCTTCTGTGAAAAACTGAAAACGGAGCTGTTCAATAGTTGGAACCACCGCCCCGCTAAATATGACCGTAAAATCCACCTCTTTTGACTTATTTGATGCCAAAGGAATAATCCACCCGGCCTGACTGAACCCCAAGAGACCAGTATGTGTTAATTTGTGTCCTAAATAATTTTTGAGTGCTAAAATTGCTTCCTTAGCATCCTCAGCTAGGAGATCGAGGTTTGCTGAGTCAATATTATTTGTGCCTACTTCTGGACCCGCATATTCCCCTTCAGATTTACCAACGCCACGTTTATCATATGTTAATACAGATATTCCATTTTTAGCCAAGAAAGTTGCAAATGCATTCAATCTAAGCTCCTGTCCAGATCCATGCACCAATACAATTCCGATTTTCGATCTTGGAGCGCTAAAAATTGTTCCTGCCAACTCTATCCCTTTACTTTTAAATTTTATCTCTTTTGTTGTGTATTCTGTAGTTTGGGCTATTATATTGGTCGCAAATACTAAAAAAAGTAATGACAAAATTGCTTTTATAAGTAATTTTTCTCTAACATATTGAGGTAAGGGCTTGTTGCGAGAATATGCCATATATAAATGTTTTTTCAAAATAAAGGTGTTTAAATACTTTTGCTGTAATTTATTTTCAGCATCTAACTTAAGTAATTTTGAGCACTCGTCCTGATGTCATTTAGGTGAAGTACTGGTTTTTATCGGTGAACGCGCTGATGGATCGGTAAAATTTTCTAAAAAATAACCTAATCCAGTTTTCTTGGCGCTTTTGAATTTCGCAATAAAAATACATATTGAAAATAATCTGTCGTATGGGACTTATCGCTAGGTACAATACTTTCACCAAACATTCGCGACTTCACCGTTATCAAATCCTGAGAATCAGCGTACGGCGAATTCTGCGCGTTAAGCTTAAATAATGAAATGCTATTCGGCTGGCTCAATTCTTTTAGATCATTGATTCCTTTGACGAGCATAAGTGGTCCGTCAGCATTGATCCAATTTACTTTTTCGTAGGGTGGTGTTGGAAATTGGGGATTCTTAGGAAGATGCATCTCACTGTCAATAGTGTAGCTTACCATACATTTTCATAATATAAAATAGAAAAAGGGTAGATTTAGCTGTGGTTCTTTATGCAAAACTAATCCAGTTTATTGTTCCTTTGAAAATTTCATTTCAAACCCGTTTTCTCGCCTTATCACCTGTTTTAAATCTGGATTAAATTGCCATTCTATTCCAAGACCCATTTTGAAAAGATCGTTCCCGACATAATCTAGAGGGGTGCTATCTTGATCGGAAGACTGTAAAATTAACTTTCCATCCTTTTGTATGAAGGTCAGTTTAACTGTAGGGGATATTTCAGCAGTGTATACACCTAAATATCGCTCAATATTTTCGATGGCTCGTTTTTTTATTTCATAAGGTTGCATTGTGGCAATTCCCTCTAAATTTTCTAACCGGGCAATTATTCCCCAACCATAAAAGTCATTCGATACGCCTATTAATAATTGATTTTCCCCTTTCTTGAGTTTTAATTTAGTACTTCCGTTCTGTACCGAAATCCTCCCGTCCGGATACTTTTTCATATTCTGTCTAAAAATATTTTTGTCTGCATAAGTGATCTGATCATTCAGATAAAGCCATATTTCATCCGAGAAACCCAGTTGAAGATTAGTCTGAGTGGCTTCTTTTGCATTGATTGTAGCTTTTAGCCAAACTATCCTACGTTTTTCACTGCCGCCAAAGCGCCGTGTTAAGTTGACGAGCCCATATCTTTCGGCTGCTATTTTTTCTACAAAGGAGTCATCTTTCGGTAGGTCACTGACAGTAGTCGGCTCTCTTCCTTCGGGTAAAAGTGCGGGCTGAGCTACCGACCAGTTTCTGATATAATTTGCTTCGTGTCTGCTCAGGTCTGCGCCTTCAGTTTGCGCCAAGTTTTCGGTCTGACCGGGTTTTATCACAATATTGCTAATATAGGAGTCACCATCAAAGGCAATACTTCCAGAGCGTTCACGACCTTCCAATTTTGGTATCGTTAGTCTGAGACTATCATTGACAAAGACCTGCATTTGCAGACCTGATATGACCAGTTTCATATGATTCCATTCGTCTGTTTTAGCCTGCGCAGCAGTCTGATATTGTGGATACATGTCCCACATATTTATACCGTCTAAAATAGGGCAATACTGAATGCCTTCGTTAGCGAATGGATCAGTCATTTTGGGAACACGCAGATAGACAATTTCCTGCTCTTTCTCATTTTTTCGGTGGAAATAGATTGCACTTGCAAACTCTGTTTTTGCCGGAATTACATCATATTCGATAGTACCGTCTGAAAAAACCAAATCTTTTATGATTATCGGTCCCGATGCTGGCGCGATTTTCATCGTATTACGTCCTTTAAAATTTAAGAAATCAACTTTTCCGGATTGAAATATCCATTTTTCCGCGCTTAGTGCAATGTTTTGTGTGCCGGGGATTTTACTTTTCATTTCTTGGGCATAACTTTCGAACAATATGGCCAAAAGTGTGGCTACTATCAAAATTATTTTTTTCATGTTAATAAAGTTTTTTGATAAATTTAGTGCTTAGACATCTTCTTCCTGAAGTCAACCTTGCATCAAGTTGGTTCAAGTTTGTTCAAGATGGTTTTATGGTTTTAAGGTATTTGTACACAGTGAATTATGATAAATATAAGTCAATCGGAATTATTTCAATGCCTTAAGGAATCAATTGAAAGTCAACTTGAATGGGGTGCAACTTCCACTTGGAGCACTGCCGATTTTGAAAAACTTTCGAGTAAAATTCAGGAGAGAACAGGAGTAATGCTTAGCATCTCTACGTTAAAACGGATTTTTGGTAGGGTCGACTATCAAAGCGCACCATCGCTGACTACCCTGAATACCTTGTCACAGTTTATTGGATATGAAGACTGGCGGGCATTTCGTAATACATATACCCAAAATCGGCCAACACAAATGGATGTACCGGAGGAAGCTGTTTATGGAAATTTTGAGACTGGCCGAAAAAAGTATGGACATTTATTTTCCAAGCTTATTTTCCCTGTTCTAGGACTGGTCTTGATGGGGTTTTTGACCCAAAAATTTGTTCTTAGTGGAAAGTCATCTCCTACTGGCGCTTTCCATTTCTCGTCGAAGACTATATTGACGCAAGGCTTACCCAATTCAGTCGTATTTGATTACGATGCTTTAGATGCGAATACGAAAGATACGATATTCATTGCTCAAAGCTGGGATACCCGCCGTAAGGTCGCTGTAGATAAAAATGGTAAACATCACTCTTCTATATATTATTATCCCGGTTACTTTCGGGCCAAATTGATGGTCGGAAATAAAGTTGTCCGCGAACATGATATACAGATTAAAACTGATGGCTGGTTGGGGCTGATAGAGGCGGATTGGGGAAAAGAGCCCCTATATTTTAGAAAGGCTGATATTATTAAGCCGAATGAAATTGCGGTTGACAAAGAGCTTCTAGAAAGATATAAAGTCGACCTTTTGGCAGATGCTCCACCCGTACGGCTTTACAACCAAAAGAATATAACCGGCGTAATGACGAATAATTTTAGTTTTGAAACGGAACTAAAGACAGGAATGGCTAATGGGGGAAATAGTTGCCAGCGTGTGGAAGTGCTGTTGCAATCAAAAAATGATATCATTATCGTACCACTCGTAAATCCCGCATGTATTGGTGATATCGCTCTTATTGCCGACGGTTTTTACACAGATAGTAAGCAGGATGATCTCAGTGGATTTGGCTGTGATCTCTCCAATTGGACCAAGCTGAAAATAGACTGTAAAAATCAACAAATTAGATTTTGTATCAATGACAAACAGGCATACATGGCCATGATCAAAAATGCGCCTACTGAAATTGTCGGTGTACAGTACCGATTCAAAGGACCAGGTTTTGTTAGAAATACCCGTTTATGGGGATCAGGCAATAAAGAAATTGTTTTTTGATCTAAATATATTACTCCCGGAACAACTGCATCTTCTGACCTTGCGTATAGGTTTCGTTCTCCCATAACATTTTTTTATTTTTTAAGGACAATTACTTCTCAGTCCCGTTTACCATAGTGTAAGACAATTTTATTTAATTAACTATTATAAGCAGGTAAACCTCATTATAGAACTATGAAATATTTATTATTAAACCTTTCTCTATCGGAGATTATTGCATCCCTAGTATTTATAATCATTATGTATCTACTTTTCCTGAAATTTTTTAGAAAAAAAAACGATTAATTTTTTTTGGATAGCAATACATTGTCATAGTTGACTTAACTAAATTAAACAGTAAAACGGTATTTCAATAAGTTGAAAATACCGTGATATTGCGAAGTCTGTCGTTCATGAATCGTATGTATATATGTTTTATTCCGATAATTCCATGAAATTTGCGCCAATGACTTTTAATGTGACACCGATGTCTGCATCGCCTGTAGTCGGTGTTTTGTGTCTTTTCAGCGTGACTTTCGGGGCTGTTATTGAACTTCTTGCTTTTTTAAATACTTATTTTTTTGCTGGTCGATTTCAATGGTATAACTCCCACGGAGTTCTAGTATCCATCCATCACCTTTGACTAAATTTTTATCAATGGATACAGGCAACGAAAGCGAAATTTTCTTCCAGTCTGGGCTGATTAAAGCGCCCTTTTCAACAGTCAAAATACCCCATACATCTGTGATTCGGGTCGAAGGATAATACGTGCCATCACTTTCGATTGGAACAATTGTTCTTGGGTCAAAAGAGTAGTTCATTTTTTCAAACATAATTTCAAAATGGGGCGACTCAACGAACTTACCTTTGTATTCTTTGATGATGCGTTTGTTTTCTGCGTCCCTCGCATTTTCTTCTTCGAAGATCCTTTTACCATTGTACTCTTTGGCTAAGTCTTTAAAGTGCTTTTCAGTAAGCGACGGGACTGAAATAGCAAATTTCTTAATAAAATAGTGCGTTAGATCGGTTGAATAATCAATGTCCTTATTCCAGCTATTATCTCGTTTAAAAAGTAGATAGCCATAGGAGGGAGTGGTTTGATAAGCAAATGACCTGACAAAAGTTCGGTTTTTTAAGGATCGTTCCATACCTCTGATTAGATAAGATTTTACAGACTCATCGGTGCGACCGCTGGCAATTATTCCTGTAAATTCAGCTATACCTTCATTGATCTCGAGTAAATTTTCATTTTCGGCTGCTTTTTCAAACTGCAATTGCCTATATTTTCTGAAAAATAGTGCGTTACCAAGGTGTTTTTCAATTTCTTTATTCTGCATTGACCCTAATGCTTTTTTTAATGCTTCATATTCAAGACGTAAGCCTATTCTTCCATCTTTTTCGTCAAGGTGATTGTTATTGGCATTATTTAATTCAAAGCCGAGTTCAGGCTGTATGCGATGAAATGACTCATGCGCCAGAAGATTAATACGGTCATCGCTATTTTCAGGCAGGGGCAACATAATCATGGCCCATCGCTTACCGTTCCACTCCAATGCCGTATTGGAAATATTGACATTTTGTGGAAGTATTCCAGTATATACACCAGCCGTATGCTGTAATACCCCTGTTTGATCACCCTCATTTGCATATATCTTGCGTGTTTTAGGATCAACTAATAAGGTAGGGCCATATAGGCTTTTATTCCAAAGTTTAACAGAGTTATCAGAGGTATGTTTTAACTCTGTGAAAAAAGTGTTTATCTGATCTTCATCGTAGCTTCTTGTCTGCGCATAAACCAGACTGATTGAACTAATAAATAACAGGAGAGCTGAAAGCCTTTTCATCATATGCAAGAGGTTATGTATACAAATATTATAAAAATTAGGCGGAAAGCTCGGTTTTATCATTCTAATTTTTTACGATTTATAAGATTATAATTAAACCGATTGCATATTTTGATTCCCGTGCTTTGATCCATGCTGGATATCTTAATGCGAACGAGCTGTCATCGGGAAGTATCTACAAGACAACGGGAAGTACAGATACCGTCAATTGCATGGGCCGAATTTACATTTGTAAAGTGATTTAAAATATTTCATTATGAAAGATAAATATTCAATTTGGTTAGGTATGACAGTATTGGCATTGATCTTAACTGCATGTAGTAAAGATGATGATATGCCGTCAACATCAATGGCGACTGTCACGATAGAGAACGTGCTGGATTCTAAATCATTAGTAGAGTCTGGCTCTTTCAAAAACACAGGGGCTTCTCCGGTAATTATGCCCGGAGAGTCAGTTTCCATTAAATTTTCGGCCGCCAAAGGTCAAGCGCTTAGTTTTGCCACCATGTACGGATGGTCAAATGATCTGTTTTTTGCACCTGCAAATCCGGGCATAATATTATATCAGGAAAATGGTACTCCTATCGAGGGAGATGTATCGGCACAGATCAAATTATGGGACAACGGAACCCGTATTAATCAGAAGCCCGGTGCAGCTGTCATGCATCCGGGTACCGCTGAAAGCACGCCAAAGGCTGTTACAGCAGTAAATGGAACTGATGCTCAAGGTAATACCTATGCCATGGCGTCATCACTTATGAAAACATCATTGCATTATGATGGTAATTCGTTTTTTACCTTGACAATAAGCAATGTTTCGGGGGCGACATCCAATCCTACTCCTTTTAGTCCCGGAGTATGGGCAATTTCATATATAGCGGGAGGTAATTTATTAAATCCTAATCCATTATTTGAAGCCGGTAAACTCAGTGCCAATGGCCTTACTAATATCGCGGAAATGGGTGACAACATTGTGTTGGCAAATTACCTGACTACACAAACAGGTATTTTCACTCCGCTATCTCCGGTATTGGTTGTTGTCTATAAAGGTATCGAAAATCCGATTTATAAAGTCGGTGAAAATGATCGTGGAAGGGGGTTAAAGGATTTGGCACAAAAAGGTGATGCGGCAGGCCTAGCAGCTTACCTTAAGACGGTGCCAGGGGTAAAAGCAGCGTATGTGCTTCCTGCAGCCAGTACAACGGTTTTATTACCCAAAATTAGCGGCCAGCCTGGGGGAAGAGTTTCACAACAGTTAAACGTGTCAAACGGAGATCGTCTTGCTATTACAACGATGTACGGGCTTTCCAACGATTGGTTCTTTGCGTCGAAAGATAACGGGATAGATGCAACAACCAAAGGAGATGTATCATCTTCAATGGGACTGTTTGATAACGGAACAGCAATCAACCAGTTTCCCGGAGCAGGTAATGCACAGGCTGGGTTGGGCGGAACGCCTGTGAGCGAAAGTAAGCCAATCGGAGAAGTACCTAATCCGAATACTTTCACCACGTTACCATCAATAGCTAATATGATTAAAGTGACCATCAACTAACATATTATAAATTTCTGAACAAAATGTCTATTGGGTTCTCCCTAGCAAAAAGTATTTAAAAGTTTGTTTGTCACCAAAAGGATAAATAAGTATTGTAAAAATGAATAATTTAATAAAAAAGCGACTCGTGGTGTTCATGGCTGTGGCTTTCTTCACGATCTGTTTGACAGCAAGAGGGAATGCACAGGAGAAAAGTTGGGGGATGAAATCTTCTGGCTTGGTAGATAAAGAAGAAATGCAACTGATATCTGGTATGATACCGCTGAAAGCAGAAGATATAAGTCCATTACTTTACGGTGAAAAAATACCTGGCGCAGTATTATCCGATGTTTCAGGAAAGAGTTTTGATTTGAATAAAGCTTTCTCTGAAAAGCCCACCGTTTTGGTGTTTTATCGTGGTGGTTGGTGTCCTTACTGTTCCAGACAGCTTTCTGGTCTGCAGGAAGCGCTCCCCAGGCTCGAAGAATTAGGGTACCAATTGATCGCCATCAGTACCGATTCGCCTAGCGGTTTAGCACAGTCTGTAGGAAAAGAAAAATTGAGTTATACACTGCTCTCTGATGCGGATCTGGCATTGTCCAAACAAGTTGGTATTGCGTTTAAAGCTCCCAAAGGGTATTGGGAGATGCTTCCGAACACAACGGGTGGTAAAGATACCGACCTTCTTCTTCCTGTCCCTTCGGTATTTATCGTCGATAACATGGGGATGATAAAATTCGAGTATATAAATCCTGATTTTAAACAACGACTGGACTCCAATCTTTTAATTTCGGTGGCGAAAAGTGTTAAGAAAGATCTTTAAGTGAAGGTAGGATTTGGTAAAAAGAATAAATTCGAAATAACGGTTGAGTATGGAGTAAAACAGCAGGGAAAATGGGGAGTTACTTATCAGAAAATGATTAAATTTAGGTTAGGAACACCTGAAAGGAAAATATAAAATGATTAAGGAGTATAACGATACCGCGACAGCAGCACGATTTGTGATGCATAATGATAATAAAATGCTTTCGGGAAAAGGACTCCGTCAACAAGGATCACAGCCTATCAACACGTTTATCTACAATAAAGGTGGTGAACAGAAAGTGCTGATAGATGAGATTACCTATACAATGCCGGCCAGATGTATTCTCCCTTTGGTTTCCAATCAACATTTTATATTTGAATATCCTGATAGCTTGACCGCTTGGCAGTTTAATCGGGAATTCTACTGTATCGTTGACCATGATGCTGAAGTCGGCTGTGTAGGATTTTTATTCTATGGTATCCGTCATCCTATGTTTATCACATTGAATGACGACGCAGCTGGAGAGATGTCCCATCTAGAGAAGGTCTTCTCCAATGAACTTATGGTGAAGGACAATTTTCAGGGAGAAATGCTTCGGACACTTCTTAAAAGGGTCATTATCAACACAACGAGGATTGCAAAGCTCCAAAGTGAAAGCTATCAGCAGTTTCCCGATGAAAAAATGGATATTGTTAGAAAATTTGCATTGCTATTGGAATGTAACTTTAAACAGGAACACGAGGTCAGATTTTATGCTGCTGCACTTAACAAGTCTCCAAAGACCTTGAGCAATGTCTTTTCGTTGTTAAAACAGCCGGCGCCATCCGTTCTGATCCGTAATAGAATTATGCTTGAAGCTAAGCGCTACTTCCATTATACCGATAAGTCAGCGAAAGAAGTGGCCTATGAGCTGGGCTTTGAGAGCCCAGCTCATTTTAGCCGATTTTTTAAAATGTATTCAGGAACAAATATTTCTGCCTTTAAAAATCTCACAGGATAAGATTTTAAATACAATTAATACGATGTTCATTGTCTTGGGTCAATTATTTCTAAAGTCTAATTCGTCAACTGTAATTTTCCGATAAAAGGCCGTTTGTCAATTGTACTGATAGCTTCCCGGATAGAATAACATAGCTGGTAATTCTCGTTGAGCATTTTTTTGTTTAATTCTATTTTTTCATCGGCGATCTTGTCAAAGATCCATGTGGGATATAGTGGATCTGAATTGAACTTCGTAATTAATACAGTATACCCATCATTTTGAGCATCCTTTAATCTCTCTTTAGTTATATCTACTATTTTCATAGTGAGATAATATACGAAAAAAAAATTAAGGGGTTTTTGTGTAATTCATGATATTTTCCCCACAAATGATTATCTCGTGGTCGTTTTAGGCTATTCCAGTCTTAATTTTCAAATGGGTCATGACTAGGGCATTTGTTACCAACAATCAATGGATAACAGGAAATCAAATGGCTTAAGCTCTTCTAAAACTAAGCGACTCAAGTATAGTCCCACCGGAAAATAGTCCATTTTCCATTAACTTTTTCCGGATAAAATCGTAGCCCTGACAACAGCCCCACAGAAATTGTCCAGTAATACAAAAGATTTTTTATCGTCTGGAACAAAATAGGGCAAGTGAAAAGTATATCCTGATAAAAATTGCTTCACCCTGTTTATCTTTTTATGGTTTGCAACGTTATACTTTCCGTGATCTGTATTGGAATGTATACGTACCTTTTCCCTCACAGAAATGAAAATCAGCTATTTTAATATTCATTTAGTTGAAATAATGGAAAGATCGATTTAATAGTGCAAAAATACTTAGTTTTGTTCATCATATGCGTTTAAGCCGATATGGACCAAAGTAAATGATAACCTAATACATGACAACACAGTGGCCAATTCCACAGCATACAATAGATAGAAACAAAAATTTACCTCGGCAAAACCTGGGGTTGGTATTTATATAAAACGTATGGATAGAAGAAGCTTTTTTAAGAAAACAAGTTTAATTGGTCTTGGTGTACTGGCAAGTCAGTTTAACGTTTGGTCAAAATCAATATTTGCCTGGGACAATCCGCTACACAATATCCCTGAACAGAAGGGTATAGATCAACAATGGCTCGCCTCTCTGTATCAGAGGGGCGAGAAAATTGCCTACCGAAAGAGTAAAAATGAACTACGTTATATTGGTATGCCGGTGGGTGGATTACATACAGGTACTGTCTATATCGGTGGCGATGGGCGCTTGTGGTTATGGCAGATATTTAATACTGCCTACGATGGTGAACGCGAAGGTATAGAACCCAAAAATGTGCAATGGAATAATGGAAAAGAGCTGGTGATTGTCCGCCCACGTGATGGAGCAGCTTATATCGAGCCTGCAATTGCGGACAACCTACGCGGCATAGAGCAAGGTTTTGCGCTATCAGTTAATGTTGGAGGAAAACAAATCGTCAAAGAACTTCGGGAAAATCATTGGGATGAGGTTGTATTTGAACCGACTTATCCGACCTGTCGGGTTACATATAGCAGCACGAACTACCCTGTGGAAGTTGTGCTGACAGCCTATTCGCCATTTATTCCGTTAGATCAAGACAATTCCTCCCTACCTTTAACAACTTTTCATCTTGAATTGCGCAGCAAAGTGAATACACCGGTTGAAATAATCCTAACGGGTTGGATGGAAAACGCTGTGTTTAAGGGGCGTAAGGATCTTAAAACAGTTCGTAAAGTATCTCGCCTTTTAGATAAAGCAGACCTAAAAGTCTTACATTACAGTTGTGAACAAGTGCCTGACAGTGCTTTGCAAGACGGAGACTTTGGTACGATGGCCTTTACATGTTTGGACCCGCAGGCACAGGTGCATACTAAAGTGCAGCATTGGCCCATCGCGCCGCACTTATTGAAATCTGATCATAACGATTCAGTCGTTGATTTTTCGGATTTACAAGTGGGAGCCTATTCGGTTCAGCGTATGATAGAACCCAATAGCACGAGTGAGATTTCGTATGCGATCTCCTGGCATTTTAACAATCCACATCCCCAGTTAAGGGCACATTTGAAAGATGCTCATAGTGGTTATTGGTACGGTGCAAAATTCAGCGATGCAGCAGCAGTCATGGACTACTATCTGACACATCGGGAACAGCTTGAAGGAGAAACTATAGCCTGGCAACAGACTTGGAATGATTCGACATTGCCCCATTGGTTTATGGACCGTACCTTTCTCAATATAGGGACTTTAGCAACAGCGAATACGATGCGTTTTGCTACGGGAAGGTTTTGGGGCTGGGAAGGTGTTGGAGCCTGCGCAGGCACCTGCACCCACGTGTGGCAGTACGGGCAGTCCATGGGCCGTATATTTCCTGATCTTGAGCGTAATTTAAGGGAGGTTACAGACCTCGGTGTTGGTTTTCAGCCCGAAACCGGGGCAATTATCTTCCGTGCCGAATACGAAAAACGACCTGCCATCGATGGGCAGGCTGGTGTTATTCTCCGTTTCTATCGGGATCATCAGATGAGCAGTGATGAAAGTTTTCTAAAAAAAAATTGGCCAAAACTTAAACAAGCGATTCAATTTGTCCTCGATCAGGATAAGAATGGAGACGGTATGACCGATACACCAATGGAAAACACGTTGGATGCCGTGTGGGAAGGAGAGATCGCTTGGATTGTAGGACTTTGCCTCGCCGCCGTACAAGCCGCGGCATGCATGGCCGAAGAGGTCGGTGATAAGAAATTCCGGCAGGTCTGTATGGACTACGTTAGGAAAGGGGCTGTAAATATGGATAAATATCTTTTTAATGGAGAATATTATATCCATCGGCCAGATGCGGTACAGGGAAAGAGGAAGCTGGGTTCCTACAATACCTGCCATATAGATCAGGTTTATGGACAGGCCTGGTGTTTTCAAGTGGATATCCCGCGGATTAATAACAGAGAGAAAACATTATCCGCTTTAAAGGCGCTCTGGAAATATAATTTTGCGCTGGATGTGGGACCTTATATTAAGACACATCTTGGGGGAAGACCTTATGCACTGGCTGGTGAAGGAGGGATGGTCATGAATACCAATCCAAAAAATGAGGAAAATGCTTACGGCGACAATGCGACTTGGCAGCTTGGCTATTTTCATGAATGTATGAGTGGGTTTGAACATCAGGTGGCAGCGCACATGATGGCGGAGGGGATGATCGATGAAAGCTTGGTTATGACCAGGGTAATTCACGACCGGTATCATGCAGCAAAAAGAAATCCCTTTAACGAAATAGAATGCAGTGACCACTATGCACGAGCGATGGCGAGTTACGGAACCTTTATTAATGCCTGTGGTTTTAGTTATCATGGTCCAAAAGGTCAGATCGGTTTTGCCCCTAAAATAGGTGCTTCAGATTTTAAAGCACCTTTTACCACGGCGAGGGGGTGGGGGACCTACATTCAAAAACAACAAAGCAAAGGAAAATGTGTTTGTCAGTTGACATTAAATTATGGTGAATTAGATCTGAAAGAATTTCACCTGGGGGATGCCGGGCAGCTATCGCTCGATCACAAGCAGATTACCGTACTACAAAATAACAAACCAATATCACTTGATAAAGTGAAACGTCGCGACGGGCGTCTGGTGCTCAATTTTAAAGATAGCATAGATCTAAAAAAGGGCGATACACTACATATTCGATGGTCATGAAAAAAATAGTAAATACGCTTTTGTGATAATATGCCTTTTCTGGTTATGGGATGTATACCATCAGCTAACCAAAAGAAAAGATCTAAACCGAAATTCGGCTAGCAGAAGGTGCTTTTACATAACATATCCGTACTTAGACATCGTAATTGGATATTGATCGTTGACAAAGCCTATCCTGCAGCAGCGGGGGCAAACATCCTTGTCTTTAATTCCCAAAAGCAGAGTCCGAGGTACTTGACCGTGTATTTCAACTGTTCAGTCGGCAGAAGCACATCCGGTTTGTTTTTTTATCTGGATAAAGAGTTTGACTATTAAATGTATAACTGCATAAGCTACAGGAGTTCAAAGTAAGCATCTGATTGATAAATTTTGTTTGCAGCTTCAGCTGATATTCTAAATTTTCCTTTGCCTGCCATCATCGGTGCCGTAAACATAATTTCATCGGCACTCACCGGTATAGGTACAATTTGAAAGTCACCGAAACGGATTTTTTGTGCATATTTTATGCTCTTACCTTTCACATGGATTAATGAGCCCGGTAACCCACTCGAGGGGGCAAAACTGTCTAGTCCGATTCCCATTGCGTTGATTTCGAGTTTTTTGTCAGTGAATGTATATGCTCCTGCCGCGTTTTGGTAACCTATACTAATCTTATTGGATCCGAAGTTTGAAAGAAACCAGGTAAAAGTCGCTTCTCCATCTTTTTCGCATATAGCATCCCAATAGATGTTATTGCTGCCCAGTAGAGTATATATATTCCCTTTTGAAAAGTTTCCATAAAGGGTAATCAGATCTCCCTCATAAGCGCTGATTTTATCACTTGATAGCCAGTCGAAATTCTTGACCTTAATCTTTTGGGGTAGACTAATATCATAAAATCTGTCTTTGAACTGAAACGAATAGAGCCCCTCTTTTAAATTGCCGACTTCAAAATAGAAGTATTCATTTCCGGTTTGCCTAGGATCTACAGGTAGATCTCCAAATGTATAGTCAAAGTACATTCCCGATTGGAAATCCCAGAACCCGGGCCATTGGATCAAGCATTTCGCTCCGGGATGAACGAAAGACTGCTCAATCTTTATTTTCGCTAAATCTGGAGCATAAAACGTGATTTCCTCTTTGAAAATTACCGTTTCTACACCATTTGTATAGCCAAACCTGAAACGTGATCCCTTTAGATTCTCTATCTGACTAAATTGTAACTGACTAGTGAATGGAATCTGTAGATCGCCCAATATAATTTTAAAATCATCGTTCGGATGGCGGTAATCGGGCAGGTTGAGCCCCATGATGTCCATCACTTCCATCGGTGTAAAACTTGTTTTAACAGGCGGAATTAGCTGACCCAAAATATTGACCTGAGCAATATTATAATAAAAGTCTCCATATGGATATTCCCTGCGTTTAAAAGAAAAACTGATTTCCTGCCCATGATATAATCCGTTTGTTTTGGGAACCTTAAAACGAATAGATTTTTTATCTGGAGCCAATATATAGGAGGTTTCCAGGCTTTGGCTAGCGTTGGATTGGGCATCAGCGAAATACGAGAAAAATTTGTAATTTTTGTCTATTAAACTGAAATCACCATTGACTACTATGTCCTCGCCGGGTTTCGCTTTTACCTTTTTGACTTGGTCAATCGCAAAACCACCGATCTGAAACGAATTAAATTCACCTTTGTAGTATCCTTTTTCAGTTCTGACATAAAAGCAGTATGTATATTTAAGATCCACATCGAATGGTTCATTTGGCTGATACGTAAATTTGATCGTAGGATCGGTTGTATTTTTACCAACTTCGATCTCCTGTTCTTTCCGTTCGATCGCGTATTGATCAATAGTTTTGATAATGAAACCATAACTGAGGATTTTTTGATCCACGATGGAGTCTATCTGACCGAATAGGGTGACGCTATTTTTGCTCAGTTCGTCCATGTGTCCCGTCCGGACTACGATTTTCTCTTCGGCAGATTGAATATATTCTATCTCCTGAATCTTTTTGCAGGCAACAGTCAGTAGCGCGAGACCGGATACCATTAGAAAAAATAATATATTAGGCTGTTTTATAAAGCGGAGCATATCTCTGTTAAAATCTTAAATTAATTCAAAAGTTTCCTTACCCTTTATCCATTTATCACCAAAAAGGAGATTGATTTCTATCTTTCCTTTATAGGTGATATCCCGGGGAATGGTGAATTTGATTTCCTCTTCACCTGATTCCCGCCATACCAGTCTACCACCAAAATAGATCATACCAAAATAAATCCCTTTACCTACGATGGTGATCTGATCACCGGCTTTACCCTTTTTAGGGTAAAAGTCTGAAAAGACCGGTGCTAAGATTTCGAGGTTTAGATTTGTTTTGTCCATATATTCCTTCCCCTCACTTCCATGATAGCCTATAGAAATAGGATAAGTTCCGGCAGCAATAGGAGGTATAACAATACTGAATTGGCCATTTTGTAAGGAAACAAGCGAAGCATCTTGATCACCCAATTTAACCTGATAGGAGAGGTTTGGTCTAAAGTTGCCATTGATCCTGACAAGATTTCCATAGTAGCCTTTATTTTGCTCAATACCCGTCACTTGCAATTTTTTGACTCTTAGTTTTGCCTGGCTCGTAAATTTAAAAAACGGACTGCTTGCCGAAAGGGCATATTCACCTTCCGGAAGATCTCCGATAGTCAGTTTATGTATTCCTGTCCAATTAGAACTGACGTAGGCATTTTTGTTTCCTACCTTATAGGTTGTGAGATCCTGTTGCCCAAATGCTGAAAAATCCACTCCTGAGAAATTACCTGTGCTCCCCGGATGAAATTCAGCGTCATTAAAGTACAGCCCAGAGGGGAGGGGCTGTTTAATTTGAATCCTTTGTTTAAAAATGACGGTATCTTTTCCATTGAAATAACCCAATGTATAGTTGTCTGCAGGTTGTCCATAAGTCAAATGAATCAAATTCATTTCGGGTTCGTAAGGAAAGGACCGGTTGCCGAATAGGATATAGAAAGGTTCTTTCATAACGGAACCTATGCCCGGACCGGTCAACGTAATTTTATCATTGTACATGAAATTGTAGTTGGTCGGTTCATTCAGTTTGCCTATCACTTTTACAGTTGCTAACATCGTGCTTCCATACAGTCCGCTCGGATGTATCTTATTTTGGAGGACAAAACTTACACGGTTGCCATGCGTCTGATTGGCAGGCATCTGAAAGACTAAGGTTTTAAGATCTTTGCCCAGCGTAAAAGGAATTTCCTGTCGATTGTTATCATCATTAATATTCAGAGTATATTTATCCTTTATCTTTTCAAAATTTCCATTGATGGTAATTTTATCATCGGGAGAAGCGATAATATCATCTCTATAGTCGATGTCGTGCCAATAAAACAATAAGCTGGTCGATTCCCCTTTGTAAATCCCCTTTTCTGTCCTGATATAATAGTAATATTTAATGGAATTCGCATTTAGGATTTCGCTCGGTGTTTGGATGCTGTGTGTAATCTTGCCCGTTGTTACTTTGGGACCTAACGGATAGGCCAGTTCTCTTATTCTTGTATCGTAATAGTTTTGGTATTCGATAACAAAGCCATGATCAAGAATGCTTTCATCATTCAGGTATAATATGCGCCCAGAAAACGTGATTGTTGACTCATTCGCTTTGTCGTTAATCAGTGTTTCAATACGAATGGGATTGGTGTCAGGGATAGTTTCAACGACTTTTTCGACTTTTTTACAAGAAAAAAGAAAGCATAATGATACTAGCCAAAGGATATACGATTCTTTCATAAAAGGGTTAACTTGCCGGCAAAGATACGCTATGGGAATATTATATCAAAAGATATGAGCAAGTTGGGGCTGAGGGTTGAGAAATAGATGTTTTTTAGTTTTTTTTAATATTAAGGAATCGGACTTTTGAAAAGCATTCCGCAAATAATAATTAGTCACAATAGGCAATCAGTCCACTTTGTTTTTCGGTTGCTGTATTAAGGATGTGAAATAATTTTTGTACATCCGTATCTGTTTGCAAATGCTTTTGCAAGATGTTATTTACAATCTGTTTGATGAGTAAAGTCGTTAGCCTGAAATCTGAGTAAAAGTTGAATTCTTTATCGATTATGTTTTTCTTCTGAAGATTCTTAAATGTTCCATAATCAAGTTCTCCAACAAACTCTAATCCGATCTCAGTTGGATAATTTGGCTTCGCCTGATTATCATCAATAATATAAAAGTCTAACATTTTTAAGACGGTCTTTAAATCCGAAATGTAAAATTAATTTTTTGACCATTTGCATAGATTAATATTTTCACATACTGGTTATTTTATAAATACCGTTGAAAACCAAACAGCTAAAAAATAAAGATAGATGTCTGGATTAATAAATGCATGTTATTTCTTCTTCAATTTTACTCCAACTCCAATGGTTAAGACCAGGAAACTGCTCAGCCATAAAAAATAACCGGCCGCTAAAGATGTTATCGCAGATTCAGACCCAGATTCGCTGGCCATAATTTTGTCCATTTGAGTGAATGCAAGCGCGATTAAACAGGGAACGAGACTGATATAAAATGCAGCTTTTTTGTTACGGTTTAATACAGTACAGATAGAAAACAGGTATATTGGATTAGCACACCAAAATAGGAAAGGTATAATCGCTCCGCCCAATGGGTACATCCATCCCGTTAACACGATTGTTAAACTATCCATTGCTTCAGGTTTCGCATTAGGCCGATCTATAAAGAAAGCGGGCATGGCCAAGGAAGCAATAAACAGGATTATGCTCAAAAGGACGGCTCCTTTTTCAACTGAGGATAAAAAATTAAATCTATTATTGATTTTCTTTAGCATATTTACATTATCCTTTTTTATAAATCGTACTCGTGTTGTTATGCCAGAAACCGTTTGATAAAATTCATATTATAGGGCGCATTGGCTTGATCTCAAAAACATTCAGAAGCCTATCTCTAAGTTATTACTTCTTTTTCTCATATTCAAGGATTTTTTTTATCCGATAGGTTAATTGGGCGAGAATGTGTCAAAATAGGACGAACAATAGTGATCCGCTTTTTATGTAAAGAATAGCTTTGAGAAAATGATGGAAAAAATAAGTAATAAGGCTATAAAGTTGGCAGTGGATGTTGAGTCAAAAAAGATCCTCTAAAACAAAGTATAGCTGAGATTGGTTTTTAAAGTAGGCTTCGCATCGAGCGTAGTAATACCTGAGAATTTGTCGACAACATTTAAAGAACATAAGAATGGTAACACCTGAAAATTTAACACAAGAGAAACGGTTTCGTCCCAGTGATAAAGCTGGGTTTGGTGGGGTAGCCTTAGGTAATGGATTTCAGCAAAACTCGGATCTTGAATGTCTACAGGCGGTAGAGGCTGCGTGGAATGCAGGGATACGATTATTTGATACTTCCCCATGGTATGGCCTGGGCATCAGCGAACGTAGAATGGGCTTATTTTTAAAAGATCAGCCGCGAGACAGCTTCACCCTTTCGACTAAAGTAGGACGACTCATGGTGCCTGAGGAGGATTTTAAGATGGAACAATTGCTATGGAAGGGTAAAATGAATTTTAGCTATACCTATGATTACAGTGCTGGCGGTGTGCGGAAGAGTGTCGAAGATAGCTTACAGCGCCTAGGCTTATCATCCATAGATGTTGTCTTTATCCATGATCTTTCGCCTGACAATGGCGATATGAAAGATAGCTATAGCAGTTATTTCGAGCAAGCTGCGAAAGGGGCAATGCCAGAACTGACTAAAATGAGAGAGGAGGGAATAATAAAAGGCTGGGGTTTAGGTGTCAATACCATTGAGCCTATATTGCAGACATTGGATGTTGCAGACCCCGATATTTTTCTGTCTGCATGCCAATATTCATTGATTAAACATGACGATGATCTCAACAAGGTCTTTCCGAAAGTAGCTGAAAGAGATGTATCCATTGTGGTGGGAGCACCATTATGTGCTGGATTTCTGTCAGGCAAAGACCGTTATTTGTATGATGGTAAGTTTCCTGCTGGAGTTAGGGAAAAACTGAATGCTTTACAGCGTGTAGCAGAAAATCATGCGGTGGACCTACGTACAGCGGCTTTGCAATTTGCTGCTGCGCCAGACGAAGTTTCAGGCGTTATACCCGGGGCACATACAGCTGAGCAGGCGGTACAAAATGCATTGTCTTTTAAGACCAACGTACCCGCAGGCTTTTGGGAAGAATTAAAGCATGAAAAGCTAATTGCGGAAAATGCGCCAGTACCAAAAATTTAAGTACTGGCATTCCTTTTTCAGAAAAGTCAAATTTGCTAACGAGCTGCACATACAATTCTTTACTATTGTTTAGCTTCTCTAGAGGTGAAAAAAGCCGCTGTTCAATTGAACGCCTAAGCTGAGTAGATAGAAATTATATTACTTTATCGGTATCAGCAGTTTGAATGTGATCTTTTTTCCATCCGTTAGTACATCAATATCCCCTTGATGAAATTTCGCTATTTCTTTGGTCACATACAAGCCCAAACCGAGGCCCTTGCTAGCGGAACCTCGTACAAATGGCTTAAATAGATCCGGAATATTTGGTGGGTGGATGGCAGTGACCTGATTTGTTACACTGAAAACAAAATTGTCCTTCTCTATAAAAGCATTTATTTCAATTTCTTTATGAGGTTCGCCATGCTTTACCGCATTACTGATCAGGTTAACAAATGCTCTTCCCATTTTATTTTTATCACCATGCACATGTAGGGGGAGTTGCATATTTGTTATAACGGTATTCTGATGCATTACTTCAAATTCGTCCAATACTTGTTTTATTAAAGGTTCTATATTTACAAGCTCAGTGTACCGTTCAATATCACGCCCAAAACGGGTATTGCTAAAATCCAAAATATCATCTATTACACCCTTTATCCGGGCAGATGCATCTTCTATTTTTTTTGCAAGACTTTTTTGCGTTTCATTTTCAAGGTTCTCGCCTAGATATTGAGATAATAGTTTTATTATACTGACCGGATTGTGTAAGTCATGGGCTAGAGAAGATAAAACAAGGTCCCTGTTTCTGGAGTAGGAGCGTTCCTGCTCAAGGATACTTTTGAGGTGGCGCCTTTCTGTTGTTGAGCTGAAGTCAATGACAATCATATCACCGCAAAAAGGGAACAGTGTTTCCAGTTTAATCCGGTCAAACTGAACCGGTTCATCGTTCATAAAACTTAAATGACCGACAATAGTGTCATTTTTGTTAAGTATAGGGTAGGAAATATAGCTCTTTAATCCAAATTTTTGAAGAAGCTCGCCCCATTGCTGTTCTGCACATCGGTCGATATCGTCGATGAAAATTGGTGCCAAACCTTTTCTTATTTCCCGATAGATTTTTACATAAATATCACTATTTTGATCGATGATTTGTTGAGACTGATCATCATAAACACACCAATTGTTCCATTTATTTCCCTCTTTTTTGCGTATCATCCCGTACCTCATTTGGGTATGGCTGCACATCGTTTCCAGAATTTTTTGGCTAGCATTGATCTGGCCCAAGTCAGTATATCTTGTGTTCTGTTGGTTTTTCGTATTCTGGACTGTCATTTTTTGTCGTGTTTTATTTGTTCGAAAAGCGCAATATTCTAGCCCGAATGATAAGACGATCAAACTTGGTCTAGCACTTTTACGGCACGTAAAAGCGTAGTGATGATGGCGGCGGCTAAAAGAATATGAATTACCTCGCCTGTGACAAACCCGCCCAAAAAACTAATTGCCCAAATTAATACCAAAAGCACAGTGACTATGTACAATAAATCTCTCATATATGCTTATTATGAATAGTTATTTACTGAATAACAGTATATAGCCACAGATCGTTTCATAATTCTTGATTTATTATAATGAACATTTTAAGATCATACTATTTTCTCCTGTACCATTCTTAGATAGAATAGTTATAAACACTGTACAAAGGTGAGTCCATTTCAACCATGCATGAACTGAGTTTGGCGACCGGGGTAAATTATTCGTCAAGCAGTTTGGCAAGTTGGGTATCCAGTTCATCACCTGCATTGCCGATACCTTTCCAAATGATCTTTCCAGCCGGATCGATCAGGATTTTAGTCGGAAAAGCGCTGATATGATATTCCGATATTAGATCCTGTTTATCTTTCTGTAGGTTATTCAATAGGTGTATCCAGTCGATCCCATCTTCCTCAACTGCTCTTTTCCAGGAAGTGACCGGATCTGAACCCCGTTCTTTAGCTATACCTACAATTTCGAAACCCTTAGATTTGTACCTGTTATATAATGCCAAGAGATGGGGATGGCTTTTGCGGCAAGGCAGGCACCAGCTTCCCCAAAAATCCAGTAATAGATACTTTCCACGGAAATCTGCGCTGTTGATAACCTTACCTGTTAGGGTTTGTCCAGAAAATGGAATCATGGCCTTGCCTACGGCAGCACTTTCATTCTTCGTTATAAAATCTTTTACAGCAATGCCATAGACAGATTGCTGCAGATTTACAGGAAATTGATTGTAAAGACTGCTCAATTTATCGGAAGATAGACTGCCCATCCGCTGAGTAAATAAATAAAGAGCGAAAAGATTATCGGGATGGGCGGTAATATAATCCATAACGACATTTTTCTTGTCGCTGGCAAGCCCGCTTATTGTCTCTCTAACCTTTTTTACCGAATCTAGCAGGTCTTGATTTTTCCACTTTTGTTGTTGTCTACTCAATGCAAAAATTGCAGTGGTAAGTGGGATAAAAGATTGGTTGAACTGGGCCATTTGCTTAGTAAACTGTCCACCATTCGCGGTGGCAGTCCATAATTCCATCGCATCACCTTCTACAGTAATGTCATCTCCCGGTGCTACAAATAACATAAGGGGAGGAGCGATCAGATAGCTTTTACTTCCTTTAATCTGCACGGCATTGTCGAAGTACTTTTCGGGGTAAATGTTAATTTCTTGGGCATAAGCTAAGGGCAATATAACTTCAAACTGATCAGTTTTACAGGTAACGGTGATTTTTCTGTTTTTTCCATTTTCTTTATAATGGACTGAAATGTCATGGTTCCGTAGGTTTGTGATATGACCTTTTATGACAGCTGAATCCTGACCGTAGGCGACTGTTGCGCTGAAAACTAAAAGTAATATATTGAGTAAATATTTCATGGAGATATTAATCTATTTGTTGAATAAATATTTTTGTTGAAAAGCATTTTTTACCGAAACTGTAAACGGTATCTTGGGACCTTTCCAACCATGTCTTTCCGTCGGATAGATCATCAATTCGAATTTCTTGTTTTTGCGTTGCAATAGATCTACGAGTTGATAGGACTGTTGTATATGGACATTGTCATCCATAAGGCCATGCTCGATCAGTAACATTGATGAGCCATAACGTTGATAGTGGTCTATATGGGTCAACACCGATCCATATCGGTAGCCATCTGGGTTATTTTTTGGAAGTCCCATATAACGCTCTGTATAATGACTGTCATAGAGCCTCCAATCAGTGACAGGATAATCCGCTATGCCGTAATTGAAATGTTCGGCACCAAGCGTCAATGCCATGGCTGTAAGATATCCACCATAACTGCCGCCATTGATAAAAATGCGATCAGGATCTACCAAAGGATTTTCCTTGAGCTTTTTCACCCAGCTGATATAATCATGGATTTCCCACTTACCGAGATTGCCATAGAGATAATTGAGTGCTGATTTACCGTTATGTCCCGACCCTCGATGTTCAAACACTACCCGGATGGCCTGTTCGTCCGTACTATCGATCATTGGATTGACCCAGCTATCTGTTACCGTCTGGTATTTCGGACCGCCATATATACGAATGATGACAGGGTATTTTTTACCTTTGACCAGCTGTTTTGGCCAAGATACGCTTGCCGGTAACATAAAACCCTCATCCGTTTTTAACCAAAGAATTTCTTTCTTGCGAATTCGGGTTGTATCGAATTGCGTTGCTCTGGAGTCGGCTATATCGGTCACTTTGCCAGATTTGCTGTTCACCAAACCCACGCGTGTTGGTGTGGAAGCATTAGAATAATGTGTAATAAATTTATCCCCCGTTGGAGATAAAAGAATTTTATTGTGTGTATAATTGCCAAATGTTAGCCTTCTTTGTTGCCTTCCATCCCATCGCACTTTGTAAAGGTCTGTTCGGATAGCATTTTCTGCACTTGCTGTAAAATAAATCTCTTTTTTGTCCGAATCAATCCGTAAGATTTGAATATCCCAGTTTTTGCCAGCAGTGACCACATTTTTTAAGCTGCCTTGCAAGGAGTACTGATAGATCTGTTCCCATCCGGAAAAATCCCGTATAAGAAAAAAGCCATCTTTCGTCCAATAGATATTTTTGACCCAATCAACCCAGGTTTCCTGTTGCTCCTGATAGATTTGAGTGTAGTTGCCTGTAGTTGGATTTACATCCAGCAATCGCAATTGATCTTGGCGGCGAGGCATCCATTGCACCAGTAGGCCCTTGCTGTCAGGTCTCCAAAAAGGAGTTCCCAAATAATGGTCCGTCGCATTGTCGAGGTCTGACCAGTTTACACGTTGATCTTCTACCGAAGCGATTCCCAAGGTAACTGTTGGATTAGGATCTCCAGCTTTGGGATAATGTGTTATTTCGGTAGTACCATGCTGTCCTATCGGACTGTAAAGCGGCATTGTCGGAACCTTACTGTCGTCAAAGCGATAGAAAGCAATATATTTGCTGTCGGGCGACCACCAAAATGCACGGTAATGGCTATCCCGTTTTAAGATTTCTTCATAATAGACCCATGAGGCATAGCCGTTCATCAGCGTAGCTGTACCATCTTTTGTAAACTGGATATCTTCGTTGGTCGCTAGTTTACGCGCATATAGGTTGTTGTTTTTCAGATAAGCTATCCATTTTTTATCTGGAGACAGGAGAGGTAATATCGCTCCTTTAATCTTTAATGGCAAGGTGTCGGCCGTATCTGGCTGGTTGCTATTTGTTGCAGGTACTTCCGCTGTTACTTTTCCTGTTTTACAGTCAATGATCGCAAGTAGTCTTTGCTTTCCATTTGTTTTTGCCTGGATATAATGCTCGTTATCTTTCCAGCCAGTGATATAGGGGAGTGGTTTGACCAATGTGGTATCCAGACGGATCTGCCCCTGCGCGGTCAATCCAAAAATGACGATGCAGAAGATTAGCAGAAAACGATAAGTATTATGTTTTATTCCCATGAGTTTGATGTTAATCGTGGATCATTTTCTAGTGCTTTGCTCGGAAACGGTAAGATGTATAAAGGAGACTTTACCGGAAGGACAAAGTTTTGCTGCGGCACATTCGGTGTGGCTACAGGATCTGCGGGAAACAGTCTGCTGACTACTTTTTGATACGCCGATTCCGTATTTAGTCTGCGTAGGTCCAGAAAGCGATTAATACCCCGAACAAGCTCCTTGCGGCGTTCTCCGATAACAAAGTTAACGGTATTCTCTATGCTATTGGGCAAAGCAAAACGCGTATGGTCGTAGTTTTTGTAACGGCTCTGCAAGTAAGGCTTGAGGTATTCCTTGACGACTTCATTCTGTCCCTTACGTGCATAGCATTCAGCCAGCATGAGCAAAACTTCGGTTGTGGTCAATCCAACGTTGTTGGCTGAATACTCTTTACCATTAGGTACCCAGGAGAGTATAGACTTGTAGTCTTTGATTGTCGATGCGGGCTGTTTGTAAAGGTCCAGCCGGATATCCTTTACATTGCTAGCCTGTCCGTTTGCCTGCAAGTTGCTGCGATAAAGATCAATTAATTCCTGCCCGATATACGTATAGCTGGATGCAGTTGTTGCAAAGAAAAGGTTTTCCTCGCCTGTAGCGTAAATTGGTGTGTTGGGCTTATTGCTGGACGGATCGACCAGGTTTACCAGGTCATAAGTTTTATGGTTGAGCTGATAAGATTGCAGTGCAGCAGCAATACATTCATCGTATTCTTTTTTGAAGAGATGAACCTTGGCTTTCAGCGCATAGGCAGCAGCCTTATTGAAGCGATACGGTGTTTTAGCGCTGATATTCAGATCAGGGATGGCCTCGTTGATATCGGTCTCGATCTGCTGATACACTTCGGCGACGGTTGATTTGGCCAGTGTAGGTTGCGTTTCGATGTAAGGATCCAGTTTCAGAGCTACACCACCATCGCTCGCTGCCGTTGTTTTATCGTAAGGCTTAGCATAAGTATTGATTAAAATAAAATAGGCAAATGCACGTAACATCTTGGATTCAGCAATCACACTGGCTTTCTCTGTCGTTGTGCCAGACATATTATCCTTTTCGTAGATAATGGTGTTGGCTATTTTGGCGATACGTTGATAAAGGGTCTGATACATGGTCGTTCCATTTGTTCCAGAATTTCCACTTGCATTTAGGCTACGGTCGTATTCGGTCAGAAAAAGAAAGTTTGCGGTAGTAAGGTTCGGCGCGCCCCAGACACTGGAAACGGTCTGGGCGTTGACCCAGTTCTCGTCGCTAATGTAGGCGATATCGGCGATGTCATAAGAAGTAATGTTGTCGAAGAGCATACCATATTCTTCGGCTGAGTTCAACAGGATCTTTCCTTTGGGCTGAAGGTCGAGCCATTTGTTGCAAGACGTCAATAAGGTAAAGGCGATGATACTGCTATAAATAATATTTCTTGATTTCATGTGTTTTGTCGTTAAAATAAGATATCCAGTCTAATGAAGTAGCTTTTGGCGGTAGGCAGTGCCCAGTTACTCAACGAAGCAGCATTGCTTGCGGATGACTGTACTTCGGCATCAATGGCATTTCCGGCGGCACTCCATATCCAGGGATTGTTGATCTGCCCTGCGATTTTCACTCTTTCAACTTTAAGGGATCGCGCAAGGTTGTGAGGGAGGCTATAGCTGAGCGAAATATTTCGCAGACGGATAAAGTCGCCTTTGACTACATTTTCGGTCGAACGGATATACATTCCTGCTAAAGAGCCTAGGTTAACCACATTAATATTCGGCTCATAATAAATCGGAGCCTTGGGTACAGTACTGTTTGTGTTTTCCGGTGTCCATGCCTTGGCAATCCAATCCTCGTTACCATCTGTGGAATTGAAAGCAAAGCTAGGTTTGTACATTTTATGTCCACCATAGTATAGAAACATTGCTGACAGTTCGAAATCTTTATATCGAATATTCTGGACAAATGAAGCATTGACCAATGGTGTCTTTGTTCCCATATAAATCACGTCCTGTGGCGACATGGATGACGATCCATCCAAGAGGAGGGTTCCATTTTCCTGAAAGTGATGCATAGTTGTGCCATCTGCCCGTTCGATGATCGGCACACCATTCTGAAAGTCGGTACCACCGCTGCTGAGCCCGCCATAACGGTAAGCATAGAGCGCGTCATAAGGCATACCGTTGACAAGATAACCACCGATGGCCAAATGGGATGCCTGTGTCGGATTGTAGTATGTCTTAGTTACCTTATTTTTATTGTAGGCAAAGAGCAGTGTGGAAGAGACAAGCCAATCGTTGTTTTTAAACCAGGGCGAACCCACGGTCAGTTCTAGACCGGTATTGCGCATGGCTCCAGAATTGACACGCTGTGTAGTATATCCTGATGTAAAATGTACTTCTTTGGATCCCAGGAGATCCTCGCTGTTCTTATAGTAAAAGTCTAGTTTACCGGATAGTTTACCTTTTAGCAGACTGTAGTCAAATCCCATATTATAAGAAGTGGTTTTTTCCCAACGAAGCATGGGATTGGGGGCCGAACTGATACTCGCATAGGGGATGGACTGTGGCGTATAGGTCGACTGGTTGCTCAAACTAGCTACTAGGAAAGGTGTTGTCGTTTGATCGACATTTCCTGTCAGACCGTAGGAAGCCCTGAGATCAAGCAGGTCGACCCAGTTCAATTGTTGCATAAAGTCCTCTTTGGCCATATTCCATTTGAGACCCGCAGACCATAGGGGGCGATAGCGGTATTTTGGATCAGTACCAAAAAGATTGGTCTGATCTACCCGTACGCTTGCTGTTGTGCTATATTTTCCCTTATAGGTATAGCCTGCTACCGCATATAAACCGACATATCTGTTTTTTACCGCCGTCAGACTGGGATACATATCCGAATCTGCAATTTTGATGTTATTGCCGTCCAAGACTGCACCCGGCAAACCTGTCGCATTATTATAAATATACGAATTGCGATATCCCACATTATAGATGTCATAATTGTTGAGTTGTGTGTAGGTCAATGCAATCGGGTCGTACCCATAGTATAATGCATTTGTAGGTATATTGATGTTGATTTCGCGTAGTTCAAGCCCACCTGTTGCCGTTATTTGATGATCGTTTCCAAAGCTACGGTTATAATCTAGCTGATTACGCCATACCCAACTGTTTCGGGAAGTTTCCTCCATTTCCATGCGTCCTCCGATAGGGATAACCGAATTGATTGACTCTTTAGTCGCAAACTTATTGCGCAGGAAACGATAAAAGTATGAATCACGCGATCTGAATTCTTCCATCTTTGCTTTGCCAAATTCATACTCTCCACTTGTAGAAAAACGAATTCCCTTACCCAAATTGAAGTTTAATCTGGCAAAGCTTCTTACCGTGTAGTTATTTTGACTGATTTTGTTGTCATTCAGTTCGTCCAGAATATTAAAACGGTAAGACTCAAATTGGGGCAGGCCGTTTATTGCTGACAATACCTTTGGATTGATATGTAAACCGCCCTGCATACCGACGATATCCACGTAGTCGCGGTAGATTTTGTTACTATTTTCATCCAATATTGACGTGTAAGGTTCCAGTAGGTTCAGATTTCCATAGACACTGTTGATATTTTTGCGTCCGTTATATTGAATATCCGATCCGATATCAAAGGAAAACCAGTCATTGAGCACCTGCGTGGATTTGATATAACCTTTGATGTATTGATTGTTTTCAAATCTGTTCTGTTGTCCATCCTTGATATAGTTTAGTGAAGCGAAAGTACTTTGGTTTTTGCCCGAACTGTTGATGGAGAGGTTGTAGCTCTGGCGAAGTGGTGTTTGCCAGGCTAGATCCATATATTCTTGCCTATAATCGTTTTTGGACCATCTACTTATCATGTTATCATATTCCGTTTGTGAGGTTTCACCGTTCAGATACTGGAGCCGCGCCAATTGAAGTGGACTATAATAATTGATCGAATTGCTTGTTGAACCAGCCTGACCTATTCCTTTTAAGTTATTCGCCAGATGATCGCGTTCGGACAGATTCGCCTTTGTAGCATCCCGCTTGAACGTAGCGAGCTGATAATCTATAATCCCTTTTGTGGATGCATAATGGTAATCTGCCAGTGATGGATTTTCTGTCCAGCGCCAGTCCGATGTAAACTGCACTGACGTTTTATTGTGATCCGTTAGTTTACCACCTTTGGTCGTGATTACAACAACTCCGTTGGCAGCCCTTACGCCATAAATAGAAGATGCAGCCGCATCTTTCAGGACAGTGATCGTTTCTATATCATTTACATTGATATCATCGAGTCTGCGTTCGGTAGGGAGTCCATCAATGACTAGCAAGGGGTCATTTCCGATACTGCTGGAAAAGGTACTTATACCCCGTACGACCGGCGCTCCTTTATAGGCGCTTACCCCTGCGGCTTGTCCTTCGAGTATCTCGGTGGCATTGGTAAATATTCGTTTCTCGATCTTGCTTTTGTCAATAATATCATAAGCACCTGTAGATCGTTCGCGGCTAAGTGTTTGATAACCTGTATTGACTTCTACCGTGACCTCGTCGCCCAAGATCACTTTAGGCTCAAGGACGATATTGCCCAAGTTTTTTTTACCATCCGCGCGGAGCTCCCGGGATAGAATGCCTATTCCGGAAAACAACAGTACAGCATCAGATTTCACTTTTTTTAATACAAAATTACCATCGGCATCTGACGCGGTTGCATTTCGGGTTCCTTTTTCAAAAATAGTGATCCCAGACAGTGCCTCCCCCTTTGCATCGACTGTTCTGCCCAAAATATCCATTTCCTGAACCGCCGTATGGAGCTGTCCCGTATTGGTTTTAAGTTTGACTACGACCGTATTGCCAATAATGGAATAACTCAGTGGCTGATCTTTAAAACAATGGTCCAGTACTTCCCTGAAGTCCCTGTCCTGTATAGCCACGGAAATGAGGTGCGCTCTGTTAAGGATCTCCGGCTCGTAGAAGAATTGGTATTTGGTTTGCTTTTTAAGGGCGTCAAATACAGTTCTCAGGGAACTGTTTTTCTGATTGAGACTCACTTTTTGGGAAAATGCATTTGCATGGACAAATAGCGTCCCCGAAAGTAGAAATACTGCGGTTAGTTTCATTGCTAGCTTGTTTTTCGGTAATGGCACCCAGATGGGGGGCGCCAATTTCCATCCTACGACGGAAATATCCTTAAATTTCATAAATTTGTTTTGTTAGGGTTATAAATTCACTGTTGTTTGTAGACACCAAGTCGGATAGCCTTACATTATAGCTCCCTCGTCTCGCACACGAGGGAGTTTTTTGGATCTGTCCTCTTTAGGTTTATTCGTATATGATAAGTTTATTGTCTTTAACGGTACAATTGATATTGCTTTCTTTCAAAATCTGGATCACCTGTTCCAAGCTAGCCTGTCGTTCAAATCCACCGCTAAACTTGCGATTTGGAATCTGGCCCCGAAATACGACCGGAATATTATACCATCGGGAGAGCTGGCGGAGTACTTCGCTGATATCAGTATTATTAAATGAAAAGACTCCTGCTCTCCAGGCTGCTATAGCGTAGGCATCTACGGATAGTGGATCTTCAAGGTGAGCCTTGTTTTGGTTATAGCGGCTCTGCTGACCCGGCCTCAACAATATTGCACGATCTTTTGTGGTGACTTTGACAGCACCTTGCAAGAGCGTAGTTTCAATATTTGTCTCATTAGGGTATGCTTTTACATTGAAATGTGTCCCCAATACTTCTACTTTCAATTTTGGCAAGGCCACGGCAAAAGGTTGGTTTGTCCGATGCGCTACCTCAAAATATGCCTCTCCCGAAAGTTCCACCTGTCGTGTTTTTCCGTTAAAAACAGAAGGGAATTTTAGCGAAGAACCTGCATTCAGCCATACTTTGGTTCCGTCGGCCAGCTGTAATTTATATTGTGTGCCATTGGGCGTGGAAAGCGTGTTAAACGCATTTACAATACCGTCGTTCTGTTTAGATTGTACGGCTATAGTCAGTCCATCCTGCCCGTTAAGCATATCGACATTTCCCCCTTTACGGATTGTGTCTTGATTATTGGGTAATAGGACGATCTGTTTTCCATCGGCGAGTGTCAGTACGGCCCTGTCCGTTCCTGGGCCGAATTTTTTCATTTGTGGGGTCTTTGCAATGCTGTTTTCTTCCAGATTGTAGTGCTGCCAGAATAGAAGCCCTGTGATTGCGCAGACGATCAAGGCAGCTGCAGCCGCACAATATTTCCAATACCGGAAAAATCCGACGTTCTTACTGCTGCGCTTTGGTGATTGTTGTTCTGAATTTTGCAGCAGTGCCTCAAAATAACTGTCGGTATGGAAAAGCAACCTGTCGACCCTTTTTTTTAAGGCGGGATCTGAAAGCTCCATGTTTTCCTGTAGCGTTGCCGTAATCTTTGACCCAAGCAGGGAGCCATGCCCCTCGCTTTCAAAGTGTTCAAGTAGTATTCTGAGTTCGGCATCGGAACAAGTTCCGCCCAAAAATTTGCTGTATAATCTTTCTAGATCCATCGTATAATTGTACGCCCTTTGGAGACAAACTATTACTTAATACGGTCGAGTCCAAAAAAGTATCCATAAGACATTGATTTTTTTTATTTTTTTAATAAAATCCAGAGAAAAGAGGTACAGAATAAGGTTAAAGATAAGCTAGTATGATGGGAATAAAAATAACCCGGAAGAGATGCGGTGATTTCAATACCTGTTCCTTGATACTTTGTGAAGCTTGATAGATATGTTTGTTGATTGTTGTGGGCGTTATCCCCATGATGTCAGCAATTTCTTTATAGCTCTTTCCTTTTAGTTTGTGGAGTTCAAAAGCACGGCGCTGCTGTGGCGGGAGCTTATCCAACAATGAGTCGAAGATTTCTTTATTCTCTTTTTTTATCAGCTGTTCTTCGATGGGGCTATACCAATCGGTGGCCCTGAGCAGGAGATCGTGTAGCGTTTTGTCATGTGCAGCCTTGCGGTAGAAGTCGATTACCAAATTTTTCGCAATGCGGTAGAGATAGGCTTTGAATGACTGCTTGGCATCAATTGAGGCACGGTTGTTCCAGACGCGAGTGAATAAATCCTGAAGTGCATCAGTAGCGAGATCATCATCTTTGAGCAATTTAATAAAATTGACCGCAAGCTGTTGTTTATAATGGTGATAGATTATTTCAAATGCAGCATGATCACCATCTATCAAACGTTGGAGTAAGTCCTTTTCATTAGTTAATGGAATATGTGACATGCGGTAGAACTTTGTCACGAAGTAAAGAAATCTTTGGCAATTTGTCAAATTTGTTTCACCTATCTCCCTTGTGGTAAGCTTTCCATTTCTATCCCGTGATATGGAAATAACTGTATTTGCATGTGCTTAAAATCACAGGCGCAAAAATTAGATATCCAACTCCGATGGATGAAATAGTCAGGAAGATGCCTCATTACTTTTAGCACAATTTTTGTTTTAAACGATCATGAACTTTGAAAATAACCGATGTATAAACTATTCCTTTTGTTTGTTTTTGTTAGTTGCTACTATGAAAGAGTAGCGGGACAGGAACATGCTCAGCAGGCCTACCACTTCTTTCAAATCAATAACAAAGTAGGGATCGTAGATACTTTGGGGCGGGAGATTTTACCTCCACTGTATCAAAATAGAAATAGAAAAGAAGATCGCTATTGGGTGATGAAACAGAACGATACAAGTTTGATGTTGTTTGACAGCGCAAATGGTCGACGACGCGAGTGTAAACGTATCGAGCCTTATGCTGTCAGGTTGGAGGATGGGTACTATATGTACGTATTGCCGCGGCAAGGATTCACATTGTTTTTGAATGAAAAGACAGGCGATTCAATACCTGTCTTTCGGGAATATACCGCCGGTCTGCGCAGGGAAGGGGCTTATCTTTTTGCTGCTTACCTTCCGGATAAAACCGTAAATAATTATTATTCTCGACGGGTTGATGTACTCGATATAAAGCATGATATGCATGTAATTGCGACAGGAGTATATCCTTCCATACAATTGCTTTACAAAACAGGTAGAGTACAACAAAATGATGAGGTCTATGTGGATTTTGATGCCGTGCTATTCAGTTCAGGGCATGAGCATCAGTTATACGACGGAAAACTGAAACATGTCAAAAACTTTCGTTCCACCCTAATTGAACCTGCAGCGCTGGCCAAGACAAGCTCTACAATACTTAAATATTCTTTAACGCCACACTACAAAGAGTGGCCAGCCGAACCTCCCGGCTTAGCCGTATCATCATTGGATGGCGTCTCCCTGCCAAAGCCCCCGATAGAAAAATTAAGATCGAAAAAACTTGTCGACGGGACAACACTTGTGTACCTCGAACGTCAGAATGACGATGTGGTATCGTTGTTTACCACGACCGCGGATCAAGTTTATATTGATGATAATGAAATAGAATTATATCGTGTCAATGCGCAGTTTAACAAAGAAGATACCGCCACATTTACCGTTGATTTTATTACAGGACGTTGCTTGCTCCCTGCCGCTTATTGGGCATCCTCTAATATGATTCCTATCACTAAACAATGATGAAAGTAGGATGATTGTGATTAGATACACATGCTTTTCCTCCCTTTTAAAATTAGGGATTCACTTCCGAATTCTCTACTTTTAAATAATCCATTTTCTTGGGGAGAGGTCACTTTCCGTCTTCTACCTCATAAGGCATATGTATAAGTGGGCTTTCTTTGATGCCTTTCAGAAAGTTCTGTATTTCTAGGCGCTTAGCCATAGCATTATGTGCTATGATCCAAATTAAGTCAACTCCACTTTGTGCTTTAACTTTCGTTTCGATAAGTTCGAGGGGTACCTCTTTATTTTCAAAGTTATGTAAACACGTTTGTCAAATTTTTCTAAACTCATTTATGAATTGTTGGTGTTCATTTATTTGGTTAAGTCAGGCCTTTTTTTTAGAAAGTATTTGATTTCTTTATTTAGAGACCAGATCGAAAAATAATAAAACCCCAAATTTAAAATTCCTATTAATGCAATCATGGCTGTAAGCCCTTCTTCTTTATACATTTTGTATGCAATTATTGAAAAAATAGGACATAACAACAATATGATAATGGCAATGACTAATGATTTCTTGTTGAATTTTTGTTTTTCTACAATGACTGCGGTTTTTCTGTTTTTGAGTTCTTTTTGATAAGACAAAAACGATGAAAAATCTTTGTCCTCACTCATCACAAACCCCGTTCCTTGTGCTATTAGATCTTCAATTACTAAAAATTTTATGTCAGCTGGATTATCGCCTTCTATTGCGTTCAACTCGTTGTCAAGTATGTTATAAAAAGTATTTATTGAATTGTAAAATGCGGACAATTGAGTGATGTCAATTTCAAGCCTATCATCGGTTTCAAATTGCGCTTTGATATACCTAATAAAATCATCAAATAGTGGAATTGTTTCTGGAAAATGCTTTTGTAAAAATATCCTGCTTTTTGACGAATTCACGTTTAAAGCTTGTTCGCTTATAGTGATACCGTTGGAATTAAGTGCTGAAAATTGTTTAAATTTCTGTTGATTGCCGGTTTCTTGATCCACTAGAGACTTTTGCCAATCGTGAAAATATTTCTTTAATATTGTTTTATCTATAAGTGCAATCCAAAAAAATGGCAATGAATTATTTGCCTCAAAGAGGTATAAATTTCTGCCAGTTTTTCTCAGATATAAATAACTTCTATATCCCATTTTCTGAATAAATATTGCTCAACTCCTGTTCTATTATCCGTACTAAAAATACGTAAAAACTTTTCTAATATATCGTCAAATCGAGCAAATGTATTGTAATGTAACTTCATACAGAAACGAAAATCTACAGGAAAAACCACTAAATCAATACTTCGACAAAAAAAGGTTAAAAATTGTTTCTTATTTGACACCGTGTCGGGGGTGAGGAGTTTAAATTTTCGCAAGTTTTTTTGTCGGGAACGATTGCGTAAAAAATTGCTTACAATAAAAATAAAATGTACTAATTTCAATTTTAATGCAACCGGTTGTTTTACTTCAGATTGCGTGGAATAACCAAATTATAAATAGTGAGGGAAATAAGTACTTCCCATTGTACGCAATAATCTTTTAATCATTATGAGACCTAAAATAGAATGGACAGACGTTCTGATCAAAGCAACTACTTTCGCTTTTTTCACGATCAGCGCAAACCAGGTACTGGGACAGGAGAAAAGTATAACGGGAACTGTAAAGGATCTTGAGGGGCGTCCGATTGCCAGTGCGACAATCAAAGTGGTGGGCGATGATCAGCGCTCGATTTCCACGGACAATAATGGTCATTTTAATCTTAAAGTTCCTTCAGTAGCAAGACAACTGAGCGTAAGCTATGTGGGATCCACTACGCAGACAGTTGATATCGTTGCTGGAAAACCTTTACAGATCGTGCTGCAACGAGATGATCAGGCCTTGGATGAAGTGGTGGTGGTGGGATATCAGACTGTAAAACGGAAAGACCTGACAGGCTCGGTGGCATCGGTGACTGGTAAAGATATAGCGGCCACTCCGGTCGCCAATATTGCCCAGGCCATTCAAGGAAAGTTGCCAGGGGTGAATGTCGTATCGCAGGACGGTAGGCCAAATGCCGATATCGCGATCCGGGTACGTGGTGGCGGTTCGATCTCACAAAGTAACCAGCCCCTGATCCTGGTCGATGGTATTATCGTCAACTCCATGAACGATGTACCCAGTGATCTTGTAGAAAGTATCGATGTGCTCAAAGATGCTTCTTCGACAGCAATCTATGGAGCCCGAGGTGCCAATGGTGTTATTATCGTGACCACAAGGCAGGCCAAAGAAGGTAAGATAAACCTCACGTATAATAGTTATGCTAAATTTAATACACCGGCCAAATATCTCGATATCTTAAATCCGTATGAATACCTAAACTATGTATGGGCAAATGCTGATGCCAATGGCAGCGCTTACCGCACCTCCTTTGAAAAACTGTATGGCTTGGGCGAGTACGAGGGCAACAATACGCTGGGGATTGAAGCCTATCGGGATATCGCTACCACTGATATGCAACGGCAGGTATATAAAAGTTCTTTTTCACACAACCACGATCTGACCATTTCGGGTGGCAGTGCTAAAACGAAGGTACTCTTTGCCGCTAACTATATGGATGACCAAGGGATGAAACTCAACTCGTATGCCAAACGGGCCAATCTTTCTTTGAAAGTGACACAAAAGATATTTGATAACCTGGATTTTAATTTGGATACGCGCTTTTCAGACTTAAGTAATATGGGAAATGAGGGTACCACCAATGGAAGTGGTTCGCTTTTATCTTCGGCCTACCGTTTTCGTCCGATCAGTACCCAGGATATTAAAGGTGATCTAGCAGCCCTGCGGGAAGGAAATATCGAGCAGTATGGCAAACTTTCGACCTGGGATAGCTATAGCGCTTATAATCGGATCAAAGATTATGAAGCCTTGGAGCATACACAGAATTTGCGTGGTACTGCTTCGCTTAACTGGCGTATACGCAAAAATTTAAGCTTCCAGAGCAATTTTAACATCAGCAGGCCTTGGGGACAATCTAAGATATGGGGCGGGGCTACCTACAACAATTACCTGGATGATGCCACTGGCGAAAAGTTATATGCGGGTTCAGCTGAGTTGAGTAAATCGGATGGTTGGAACCTACGCTGGACCAATACCTTAAACTATGACCTGAATATACATGAACAACATAAATTGAATGTGATGGTCGGACAGGAAACATCAAATTCTGCAGGCAATTCCGTCCATATCAGTGCCAATCACTTTCCGGCAAGTTTCACGAAAGACAATGCTTTTGCTATGATCGATCAGTATGACCCTGACCACGGAACAAGTTCATTTTCGACACTCGTGGATTCACCGGTACGGATCATGTCTTATTTTGGACGGGCAAACTACAATTTTGCGGACCGTTACCTGTTTACTTTCACCTTTCGTGCGGATGGTTCATCCAAGTTTGCACCTACCCAACGCTGGGGATACTTCCCCGCAGCAGCATTGGCCTGGCGTATTTCGGAAGAGTCTTTTGCAAAAAATATTAATTGGCTGGATGACCTCAAACTACGCCTTTCGTATGGTGAGGTGGGCAACGATGGGATCAGTTCCAACCTATGGTCTCAAACTTGGTCGTCAGAAACCGACCGCAGATTGCAGTATGTGATCAACAATCAATACCAAAAATCTTATGACTTATCTTCGGACCAAATGTCCAACCGCGACCTGAAATGGGAAACCACCATTACCCGTAACATCGGTCTTGACTTTTCGTTCTTTAACCGGAAGCTTTGGGGTACGGTAGACCTGTATAAAAATACGACTAAAGATCTACTGATGCAGACAACGCTACCTGGGATTACCGGATTTACATCCATTTTCCAGAATATCGGGCAGACCAGCAACAAAGGCCTCGAAATTTCGTTGTCGGGGCAGCTGCTGAAAAATGCTGACTGGAATATTACCGCCGGAGCCAATATCAGCTTTAATAGAGGGAATGTCGATGCGCTGGCCGAAAATATCACTGGGCTTTATGGTACCTCCTGGGCGAGCACAAGCACATACCCCAATAGTGACTATATTTTAAAAGAAGGTCGCCCGGTGGGATTGGTACGGGGATTAGTGTATGATGGCTTTTATACCACCAGCGATTTTGAATACGCCAACGGCATGTATATCCTCAGGGAGGGGGTAGCCGATGTCGGTAATTTTATTGGTGTTGTACATGGGCTCGGTTCGAAAGATCGTCCGTCAGGCCAGACTGCCTACCCTGGCGTGGTCAAATATAAGGACCTGGACAATAGTGGATATATCGACGATAAGGACCTTACGGTGATCGGAGACATGAATGCCAAACATACCGGTGGATTGAACTTTAACGTATCTTACAAAGGACTCGACCTCGCCGCGTTCTTTAACTGGAGCTACGGCAACCAGGTGTATAACACCAATAAATTAGCTTCCTTATATGGCTATAAGGAAGCAGGGGTATACGAAAATAAACTTGCAATCTTAAAAAATGCCTATAGCTTATACGAAGTGGCTGACGGTAATCTGAACAGACTGCAGACACCCGAACAGCTTGATGCGATCAACAGAAATGCCTCGCTGCCCCTAGCTTACAACGAAAATGGAGTGACATCTTCCCTAGGGATCGAGGATGGATCCTATCTCCGCCTCAATACGGTTACCCTAGGCTATACATTACCCAAATCGTTGCTTAGGACCAAGGCCATCAATCGACTTCGAATTTATGGCAGTATATACAATGTATGGACGATCACCGGCTATTCGGGGCTAGATCCTGAGGTAAATGCCAATGCCGCTGCAAACCATGCTATTTACCCAACTCCGGGACTGGACTGGGGGACTTATCCACGGGCACGTTCATTTGTACTGGGTCTTAACTGTAGTTTCTAATTTAATTTTAAATGATCATGAAAAGAAGAAATATTGTATTGGCATTGCTCGCATTGAGCATATCTTTTGTCCAATGTAAAGATTATCTGGATACCTCATCGCCATCAAATACAGATGATCAATTTGTGACCACCACACCTTCGGAGGCTTTTAAGATCCTTTCCTGGTGTTATGCCAATTACCGGCAAAATTCATCTGTTCCCTTATATAATTGGAATGATCCGATCGGTTCGGATGCTGAAATGTATCCCGAAGGGAGTTCCACTAACAATATCAGTGCGATTATGCAGCCCGAATTATTGACGGTGGACGCAATGAAAGATGCATTCAATAATTTGTACACAACATTAGCCCGAGCAGTTAAAGTGGCCGACCTAATTAAAGAAAAAGAAGGGTATAAAACCGCCATAGCCAATGGACAGATCAACGACTGGACGCAACTGTATGGTGAAGCCATTACGATGAAGGCCTTCTGTTATTTTAATCTTGTCAAACATTTTGGCGATGTACCATATGGCTTTGAAAATACGTATGTGACGGATTATGGCCTCACTTCACGATTTGATATTTATGATGCACTGATTGCAGAGGTAAGTGCTGTTGAACCTTTTATGTACAAGATCGGAGAAGGGGGGATTACCGCAGAGCGCTTTTCAAGAACATTTGCCGATGCGCTGGTGGGGCAGATGGCGCTATTTGCCGGCGGATATCAAACTATCCGCACGGACGATGCTAATCTATATGGTAAGATCCAATTTTCCCGGAAAGGTGCCGAAGTTGCCAACAGTGTGTATGCACGCCGAAGCGATTACCAGAATTATTATAAAATTGCTAATGAATACCTGCAAAAGGCCCTAGACAACAGTGGTACGGCTAAAATAATAGAAACGGACGAAAGGAGCCATACTTCAAATCCTTTTCAACGGCATTTTCAGTATATGCAGGATCTGCAAGTGAGCCCTGAATCTTTATTTGAGGTCGGAAATATCCAGGGAGGACAGGCCGGACAGACTACCAATAGTGATTACCCTTATAATTTTGGGCGGCCTTCCAACGGTGGTAGCAATAATGCAGCACCGACCAAAACTTTTGCCGGTGTGCGCATTATCCCGGTCGTTTACTACAATGATTTTGAAGATGGGGATCGGCGACGGGATGTGTCGGCAACGGTGACAGGCAGTACTGGCGATGGCAATGAGGTTATGCTGACTTTTGTTCCAGGGTCAAAATTGGATGGTGGCATCGCCTTAAACAAGTGGGATGAAAATCGTATGAGCCCACCTTATTCGGCAGCACAGCGTCAATCGGGGATTAATCATCCTGTACTGCGAATGGCGGATGTGATACTCATGCTGGCCGAGGTTAAGGCAGAGCTCGGAGATGCAACCGGCGCACTCGAACTAGTCAATAAGGTGCGGCAAAGGGCTTTTGGCAATAGTGCGCATAATCTGGCTGGATTGACTGGCGAGACGCTGAAGGAGGCAATCTGGTGCGAACGGAAGTTAGAGTTTGTAGGGGAGGGGATACGCCGTTGGGATATGATCCGATCAGGTAGATTTTCAGAATATGCCCTGCAGGTTCGTGCGACAATGAAGATCATGATTACAGCGCTGAAAACAAAGGGTTACTATCAATTCCCGAATGGGAAGATCATTTCGAATTATATCTATACCAAAAACGTAGCGCTAGCCAATCCGTTGACTTTCGAGGCACAAGATCCTGCAGATCCAGTCTTGTTCCCCGGTTGGCGAGGTCAGTACGATTGGTCAAAAACGGCCCTCAAAGTGAAAGGAACAACGCATAACACGTCTATAAAAGGATTGTTTGATTATATTGACCCAAATAGTGAGCTGGCAAAATCTTTAGAATCTGAAGGTTATAAGAAAACAAAATGGGCCATTGATATTGTCAACAACGAAAGTAGCTTTGATCGGAATATCTTTTCAGGAATCAAAACAGCACAGGACCCGCCGCGCTATTTCTTCCCGATCCCCTTTGAAACGGTCAGCAAATCAAAAGGAAAAATAACCAATGGCTATGGTCTGCCACAACAGTAAATGGGCTAAAATGAAGCAGCAGTGTGCAGCTAGAAAACCTGTGAATTGAATGTAAAAGAATTGAAATAAACCTTATATACACAAAATTTATGTTGAATACATGGAGAAATGTCTGGAAATATTCTGCGTTAGTGGCTTATCTGGCCTGCGGCGAATTAACATCGACATTTGGACAAAATTATCATTCCCAAGTGTGGAATCCTGACCTGGGAAATGGAAAATTCAAAAATCCGATCATCAATGCTGATTATTCTGATCCGGATGCGATCCGTGTTGGTGAAGATTATTATATGATAGCCTCGAGCTTTAACCACAGTCCGGGACTACCGATTTTACATTCAAAAGATATGATCAACTGGACGATTATTGGGCATGCATTGCCCCGGCAGGTCCCTGAAGCTGTGTTTAGCAAAGTGCAGCACGGTGGTGGGGTATGGGCACCTTCGATACGGTATCATAACGATGAGTTCTATATTTATTATCCAGACCCGGATTTTGGAATCTATCAGATCAAAACAAAGGATATCCGGGGACCATGGTCTGCACCTATATTGGTATTTGAAGGAAAAGGTTTGATCGATCCCTGTCCATTTTGGGACGAGGATGGGCGTGCATATTTGGCCTATGCCTATGCTGGTAGCCGCGCAGGGCTAAAGAGCGTGATTGGTATTGCCAGAATGAATGCCGAGGGGAACAGTGTGCTGGATCGGGGGACTATTGTTTATGACGGGCATGAATTGGATCCCACGATTGAAGGGCCCAAGGTATATAAGCGAAATGGGTATTATTATTTGTTTGCTCCAGCAGGTGGTGTCGCGACAGGCTGGCAATTGATCCTACGCTCGAAAAATATTTATGGCCCATATGAGCGCAAAGTAGCGATGGCTCAGAATAAGTCTACCGTCAATGGACCTCATCAGGGGGCCTGGGTGGATACACCTACTGGCGAGGATTGGTTCTTCCACTTTCAGGATAAGGAAACCATTGGGCGTGTTGTCCACCTACAACCTATGGTTTGGAACGCCGACTGGCCTATCATCGGAGAGGACAAAGATGGGGATGGAATAGGGACACCCGTGATGAGCTATAAAAAACCGAATGTAGGGACCTCGGTCCTTGCCCGGACCAACCCTCAGGAGTCAGATGAGTTTGATACACCACACCTTGGATTACAGTGGCAATGGCAGGCCAATCCGGACGGTACTTGGATTATGCCCTCCCAAGACGGCAAGCTTCGGCTCTATAGCCAACAGCTCCCTGAAGGAAGTAACAACCTAATGGCGGTCCCCAATATACTGACGCAAAAATTCCCGAGTGATGATTTCAGAGCAACAGCAAAAATACGGCTGCGCCCCAATGAAAAGGATCTTGGTGAAAAAGCCGGTCTCGTGGTGGTGGGTGAAGATTATAGCCAATTGTTTATCCGTAAGGAAAAGGACAGTTTCCAGCTTTATTACGGCAGCTGTGTCGGGGCCTATTCAGGAACAGGAGAGCGTGTCAAGTTCATAGCTACGTTGCCAGAAGACTTTGTCTACCTGCGTGTACAAGTCAAAAATGGAAATAGCTGCAGTTGGATGTATAGCTTGGATGGTAAAAACTATACCGTCGTAGAAAGTGGCTTTCAGGCAAAACAGGGAAAATGGATAGGTGCCACATTAGGGCTTTATGCCAGCCGAGATAAGCATATCAATGACAGTGGCTATGCAGAAGTGGATTGGTTTCGAATAGAGCAATAGAACAGTTTAGGCCCGGGGGCATTTTTTGTTGGCTGCAAGCTGATCTCATTGCGAAACTTGTATGTCATCACAGCTTGCACAGCGGTATTTAAAAGCCGCTATTGCGCCTGAGTGTTGGAATGGATGGAATGGCGACAAGATGTTTCCGGATGTATAGTCTTGTTAAAGTTATTGACGATTGGAATGTTAAATTGATGCTCAATGAAATGGAAAAATAAAAGAGGTTGTTACCTGCAGCTTAGTTATATTTTTGTACTTCTTTTTTACAGTAGTACAGTATGGGCGCAGCATAAGGTCATTCCACGGGATACAACCTATAATACCATGCGTGTATGGCGGCAGATTAAGAAAAATTACCCACAAGCTAGACCTGCGGTGGACAGTGCAGGGACGGATCTTAGGGTAATCCGTAATGTCGTATATGCGCATCTACCCCATACAGATTTTGGGCCACGTGATCTGCACCTGGATATTATTCGGCCCAATGATAAGCTGACGCGTGCCGCAGTACTATGGATTCATGGTGGCGGCTGGCGTTCGGGCCAAAAGGAAATGGATATGCCCATAGCTCAACTGTTGGCCAGAAAGGGGTACGTTTGTATTCCAGTGGAGCATCAATTGTCTTTGGAAGCGAAGTACCCACAAGCAGTGCTCAACATCAAATCGGCGATTGTTTGGGTCAAGGAGCATGCTGGGCTATATGGCATAGACAGCAGCAGGATCGTCGTGGCCGGGAGCTCAGCGGGGGGGCAATTGGCAAGTTTGGTCGGATTGACAGGAGGAGTGGGCCGTTTTGAACCCCAGGTCGAAGCTCAGGCGAGTACGCATGTACAGGCTATCGTGGATCTGGATGGCGTGGTCGACTTCATGGCACCACTTTCGCTCAATCTGGAGCGAAAGACCGACTCCCCAGATGCCTTTTGGTTGGGTGGGACGTTCGCCGAAAAGCCGCTTGTCTGGAAGGAAGCATCCCCCATATTCTGGGCCAGGGAAGACCAGCCAGTTCCCATGCTTTTTATCAACAGTGCATTGCCGAGGTTTCATGCGGGGCAAGATGAACTTGTCGGCATGCTCAAGCGCTGGGGTACGGCCCATGAAGTGCATCGCATTGATGTCAATGTACATCCTTTTTGGCTTTTTCACCCTTGGGTAGAGCGCTGTGTTGGCATAATCGACCAATTTTTGAAGCATACAGAGTTAAAATAAAAGAAGAAATTCCAAAAAAAAATAAAGTTCATTGGCATTCACCACCAGAATACAATTAAATAATTATACCCCGAGAATTTTATTTCTCGGGGTATAATTCAAGTGACGATTTATGCCATTTCAAAAGCTTATAGAATCAAAGCTTTTATAATTTAATTATTAACAATTTGTCTTACACAACGGACATTTCTGCCCTCGGCTTTATTGAGATTAGGGTAAGTTACATTTCCCCAAGAGAATAGCCAGGCAACCCTTGTAAATGCAGACTTGACAGCAAATGCTGTGTTGGAGTCTCTATTGTCGGAAGTCCAATAATGACATTCTCCAGAGGCAAAAGCACCTAAAGCGATGCCGCCTGGGCTCCCTATTACTGATGTTCCGCCACCAATTGCGCTCGGTTTAGTACGGTATCCACCAAAAGATAAGGTAAGGTCATTGTCGTCATATGCCGGATTACTAGGGTAATCACTGTCTCTATTCCATTTGTAAGCATATTGCGCACCCCAGAATAAACCCAATACCTCTTGTTTTTTATCCGGTTGTCCGATGGATTCCCATTCTTGTTTTGTTGACATACGCCATGTTCCTTCCGGATAAACCGAAACACAAGGATCTGTGCTGCCTGCAGCCCCGGTCGGTGTAGAAGATTTCCAGTTCCAGAATTCAGTGTCTTTTGTCGCCGGTGTTGATCCGCCCGGATTGGATTTCAACCTATAGTGGTCCATCTCAGTTGCGCTATACACCAGGTTGGATCGTGCCCATAAAACACCTTTAACTTTAACCGGAGATTCAATAAGGCGGATATTCAATCCATAGGTACTACCTATTGTCGGAGTGTAGGCGCCGGCATAAGTGTAAGTCAATGGAGTAAATGTTCTTATACGTGAATCATCCAATGTAACTTTCAATGTGTTAAACTTCATCTTGAAACTATTGGCAGGAATTGTTTCCGTGCTCAATGTGAAGAAGCTTGCTACTTTAACTGTAGTAGCCGGATTTCCACTTTCCTCTACCATCGAAGAGGCTAATACCGCTTTGTCTACATTTACCACATTATTAAACTGCCCCGTTAGCATATTCAAATCGCCCATTTGCAAAACAGTCGTATTTGTACTGTTTTTAACTAATGAAATGCTCGTACTATTCTCTATTCTGGCAAAAAGCCCTCTAACATTCAATTTTACTTGAATTCTAGCGGTCATGCGTTTAAATGTTATCGCCAAATAGTTCTCACCATTTACGGTATTGACGCTGCCTGAGGCATACAATACATCTTTGTTCTCTAGCCCGGTACGGGAGATCACTCCGGCACCATTTACATCTGGAACAGATGCATTCTTTTCATTTACGGATACGGCGTACCAAGTATATTTCTTATTGGCGTCTACCTTGATCTGTGGATCCACTCCTGAAGTAACAACTTGATTGACGACAAGAGCGTTAGCAGCATCGTAGATCAGAAGACGGAATTTAGTGCCATTTTCCATTTGAGATGAAGCTACAGCTTTTGTTGTTCCTGATGTGGCTTTTTTGCTCAATGTATCTGTTGAGCTGGCCTTTGTTACAACCGGTAGGTCCTTACCAAGTGTACCTTCACCAAAATCCACAAAAGCATCTACGCTTCCAAATGATACTAATGATTGCTTATTAATACCACTATTTCCTTTGTTGGACATTTTCAGGTTATTTCCTGTTCCACCAATTATTGCTTCTTCTATTCCTTTCACACCAACTTTCAGTACAGCACCGTCTCCGGTTGGCACTAGCTGTTCTTCTTTCGAAGAGCAGGATGTGAAACTGGCCAGTAATAAGCAAAATACGGCCGCTCCGGAAATGTTTCTTCTTAATTTATTTGATATTATACTTTTCATCTTTCCTTTTTTTATTTAAGATTAAATATCAAAGTCCGAATTCTGACTGCCATTATCAAACCAATCTTCAGTTTTGGGACTTGAAGGATTGGACGAATCTCCGGGATTAACAGAAGCCGATCCCGCGGCAATGCCCTGTTCTAATTCAACAATCGTAGTGGTTACACTCGGTACCACATAAGACTTGCGTTTTTGTTGTTTTTCCATACTTAATTTTTTTTAATTAATGATAATTGTGATTTATTTGGCATAGTCATTATTACGTGAGCAAAACTATATCCATAAAAGTTAAAAATCATTGTTTTGCAGTATGTTATGTTTTATGTGTAGATGTCGACCTACGGTTGTGTGGCGTAATAGCTACAGGTTGTTATATTTTTCATTTATACTTAATATTTCAAATTTAGATATATAGTATATTTTAATATTAAAAATATTAATGTTTACACATTTATGTTTGCACTTTTATTAAATGTAGTTTACTGTTTGAGGTTTGAGTGGATGTATTTTAATTGGGACTATGTAGAAATAAAGCTACAGGTTGTAATTGGGCTTCTACAAGCTTGTAATGAGAGGCTGATAAAATGTTTTTTTTTTATAAAAAGAACCACATTTGCTTGCAATATTTCATCATCCGAGGTAGATAATAAGTTATAAACCAAAATAAACTGCAATGGAAAAAGATAATAATGATGGCAAGAGAATCTCGAATAAAGCGAGGGTTCAATGTGCAATTTCAGATATAATGCGTGGTTATTTATTTTTACATGAGGCTGTAGAGAAATATGAGGTTCCCGCTTCCACCATTATTCTACATTTAAAAAAAATCCAAAGAGAAAAGCAAAAAGAAAAGAAAGATCCCTTACCAATTAACAATTCCAAAACAGTAGCTAAGGAAAACACCGACTCGAGAAAAAAAGACGATAAATAAATAGAATAAACAAACGAAAAAATGAAAAATAGCAAAAACATTATTGAAATTTTGGACAGTAAATACAGAACCTATTTGGAAGCCGAGGGAAAATGGCTTAATGAAGGGTTTAAAGGTATTTTTACTGATAAGGGCGAGCAAAAGGAGAATTTAAAAACGCCAATATATCTGATGTTACCGAAGGAGATCAGGGTATATGTGGATCAGCTCCTATCGGACGAAGGGCGTTTGACATCTACTGTGTAGTACATTTAAAAATATTTTCCTTTGCTTGAGATAAAGTCTCTGAATTTTCTTATGAAGTCCAATAATCGCTGCTCTTATGTCATTTGTAGAATCTCTAAATTAAAAATAAAACTATCCCGGATTGGGATAGTATAAAATTCTAAAAGACCCAATACCATATTTCGCTCCCTTTTCAGGTCTACTGTGTAACGTTTGAAATTTTAAATAATTTAAAACAGAGATTCTGTTACAACTTCCCCTAATCCAGCTACTCCTGCTGTCTTCACAGTGCTGAACTTTGTCATAGAAAATAAAAAAGTATGAATATTATTAAAATATTGACAACAGCAGGACTTGTAGGGATGTACTCGCAAGTAATAACAGGTAGTTTTGCTGCTGCTTATCAAAAATCTTTTGATTACAATACTGTATTTGCAAACCAAAAAAATCAAATCACGATGGACACGATCAAACCCGAACAGACAATTATTGATCTTGCAGGACATCAAGTTCCTGTGTTAAAGGATGGACTTTATGATCGGTTCCGTTCGAATCCGCCATTAGCTGTCATTGAAAAAGAAAGACCGGATATTGATCTTAGCTGGTTCAAGACTATCCAAAAAGAGAAAAAGAACGTTGGATTTACAACCTATTCTCCCAATTTTTATTACAGCAACAGCAGTATTACAGCAATCTATACAGCTGATATGAAGACCTTGAAAAAACTGATTCCAGTCGAAGTCCGTGATATTGTAAAACCAATTTCCATCACACCGGGACGGGGGCTTATTGCCATCACTGCATATGCCTATCATTATTGCGATAACGATTCGTATAACGAGTTGTCTATTTCTATTGTTACGACCAAACCTGATGCAGGAAACTGGGGTGTATTCTCTTTGCTCAGCGAAGTTAAAAATAAGAATCTTTGGGGATACGTTTTAAAGCTTCCCGTAGATACAGAGCTAGCCAGAGTACGAGGAGTAGTTGGGTATAACTTACCGAAATGGCTAATCCCAATGGATTATAGTGACAAAGGAGAGGTTATGAACTTTACTTTTTATGATGAATCAGGTAAGTCGGATTTTTCGATAGCAGGAAAGAAATTAGCTATAGAAACCACAGAACCTGAAATAGTTCGTTCCAATTTCATTAACTTGGATAAAAACGGGAAACTAACTCACGGATACACAGATGTACGGGCACTAAAAAAAGCAACCAGTAAAAAGAAAGAAGACGTGAAACTTGATCTTACTGAGGGCCCTTTATCAAAATTCATTAGATCACTGGATCTGGGTAAACTGATGCGGTATGATTATCAGCCGGAATTTCAAGCTGCATTGTACACTCCTGAACAGGTAAGTAATACAAAGAAATAACGGGTTTAAACTTTAAAGACTATTACAATGGATTATGCAAACATATTTCAGTCACAAAAAGAGTTTTTTAATTCGCACCGAACAAAAAACATTGCTTTTCGCAAGGAAACTCTGCAACAGATAAAAAATCTCCTGAAATCAAATGAAGAGCAACTTTATGAAGCGATCTATAAAGATTTTAGCAAAGGAAAATTTGATACCTTTCTTACAGAACTCAATCTAGTGTATAATGAAATAGATTTTTTTCTAAAAAATTTGGACAAGCTGAGCAGGCCTAAAAAGGTCAAAACAGCACTGAGTTTGCAACCCGGTAAGAGTTACATTCATTATGACCCATTGGGAGTTACACTTGTCATTGGCGCATGGAACTACCCTTATCAATTGACATTGAGTCCTATGGTTAGTGCCATTGCAGCTGGAAATACCTGTATCATCAAACCCAGTGAACTTCCCGAAAATACAATGCATCTGTTAGCAGATCTTATTAACAATAATTTTCCATCAAACTATCTCTATGTCGTGCAGGGAGGTATTCCGGAAACAACAGAACTATTGAAACTTCAGTTTGATAAAATATTTTTTACCGGGAGCCCGAAAGTTGGGAAGATCGTATACGAGGCCGCTGCAAAAAACCTGGTTCCTGTTACATTGGAGCTTGGAGGGAAATCACCTGCCATAGTCACAAAAAGTGCAGACCTTGAAGTTGCTGCAAAAAGACTGGTCTGGGGGAAATTCCTAAATAGCGGACAAACCTGTATTGCACCTGATTATCTGCTGGTAGAAGAATCCGTAAAACCTAAACTTATGCAATTGATTAAAGAAAAACTTCAGGAAATCAATTACTCGGATGGTGCGGCACATTATACAAGTATCATCAATAAACGGAATTTTGACCGAGTCCTTGGCCTTGTAGATGAGTCAAAAGTGATATATGGAGGAAAATATAATACGGATTCTCTTTACATCGAACCTACGATCATGGATAATATAACCTGGGAAGATCCGGTGATGAAGGAGGAAATATTTGGTCCGGTCTTACCAGTCATTACCTACAGTAATTATGATGATGTTCTCAATAAAATAATCGAAGGTGAAAAACCATTGGCTGCTTATTTGTTTAGTAATAATAAAGAAGAAAAAGATAAGCTTTTAAATTTGGTTTCTTTTGGTGGCGGATGTATTAACGATACACTGATGCACATTACAAGTGACTATCTCCCGTTCGGAGGTATTGGGAACTCCGGGATTGGAAATTATCATGGTGAGTTCGGTTTTCTTACCTTCTCCCATCAGAAATCAGTGATTGAAAAAACAACCTGGGGCGAACCGGACTGGAAATATCCGCCTTACACAGATAAAAAAATGCACTGGCTGAAAAAGGTGATGTAACAGAGATTATGTTACAACTTACCTGAATTGAGCTACCCAGGTCTTTATAGATCTTCTGAAATTTGTGTCGTAATTTAAAACAGCAAAAGATATGCAAACGATATTAGGAGCTAACGGTCAGATTGGCGAAGAACTCGCAAGAGAACTCAAAAGAAATTTTACTTCATCGATACGGATTGTCAGTAGGGATGCGAAAAAAGTAAATGACACGGACGAAGTCTTTTCTGCGGACCTATCAATTCGTGAGAAAGCAATTGAGGCCGTAAAAGGAAGTGAAATTGCCTATTTTACTTTAGGCCTTCCGATCAGTTCAGATCTATGGGAAAAACAGTTTCCGCTGATCCTTCGTAACGTGATTGACGCCTGTAAGATTAACCATACAAAACTTGTATTCTTTGACAACACGTATATGTATCCCCAGGATGATCGCGTTTTGACAGAAGAAACAGCTTTTGCACCGGTGGGAAGAAAAGGTAGAGTCAGAAGAAAGATGGCCGAAATGGTGTTAAAGGAAATCGCGTCAGGTGAACTTGAAGCCGTTATCTGTCGCGCGCCAGAATTTTACGGGCCCGGCAAAACACAGAGTATTACCAATACCCTAATTTTTAACAACATCAAAGAAGGTAAGAAGCTAAAGGTTCCATTGAGCGCAAATAAGAAAAGAAGCCTGATCTGGACGCCTGATGCGAGCCGTGCGGCTGCTTTGATCGGAAATACTCCCGATGCATTCGGTCAGACCTGGCATCTCCCAGTGGATAAAAGTCATCCTACCTACAAAGAGTTTATCCGAATAGCTTCAGGCATCTACAGCAGAGACCTGAAATATGCTGTTGTTCCGAAATTGATCTTCAAAATAGGATCATTTTTCAATAAAAGTGTAAAGGAATTACTGGAGCTTCTGCCAAGGTATGAACATGACAATATATTTGATGATTCAAAATTCAGAAAGAAATTCCCGGATTTTGAGGTCACCACGTATAAACAGGGAATAAGTATTATAAAAAATGAACAGCTTTCAGAGAACAAAATAATTAAGTAAATTGGTCATGTATAAATCTGAAAATCAGCATATGAAAACTCCGGAAAAAGTATCATCGATAAGTATGCTTCATCAATTTTTAGGGCTAAAAAAGCCTACAAATCCGCTAATCAGTGTGTTTAATTTTGATGATGTCAAGCTAGAACCGGGAACCATTCTAGGAGCTATTACTACTGACTTTTATGTCATTGCTTTAAAGAAAGACTGTGCCGGAGGAAAATGCAGGTATGGCCAGCAATATTATGATTTTGATGAAGGTATTATGTATTTTATTGCTCCACATCAGGTCCTTCAGTTTGATGATATACTACTGAATGATGTAAAAGGGTTTGTGTTAGTGGTACATCCCGATTTTCTTCATGGATTTAGCCTAGCATCTGACATTAAGGAATATGGCTATTTTTCCTATATGGCCAATGAAGCATTGCATCTCTCTGAAAAGGAGGAGCAAACAATATTTGATATAATAGATAATGTGGGTCGGGAAATAGGTGGAAATATGGATACCTTTTCGCAGGATTTACTGATATCAAATCTTGATCTGTTGTTAAAATACTGTGACCGGTTTTATAACCGCCAGTTTTTGACCAGAAAGAAAGTCAATAGTGACCTTCTTTCGAAACTAGAAACGTTATTGGACGACTATTTCAAAAACGATAAATTAATCATTAATGGAATACCCTCAGTTCATTCCGTTGCCGAGCAGCTGCACCTGAGTGCCAACTATCTGAGCGATATGCTAAGAGTACAAACAGGGCAAACCACGCAGCAACATATCCAGAGCAGGTTGATAGAGAAAGCAAAAGCATTACTCTCGACTACCTCAATGTCGGTATCAGAAATTGCTTATCACCTGGGGTTTGAGCACCCGCAGTCTTTTCATCGTCTATTTAAAAGCCGTACCTCAATTTCTCCACTTGAATTTAGATCATCATTAAATTGAGGGGCTTTATTTAAAGGAATGTTTAATTGCAGAGATTCGGTTACAACTACCCGTAATTCGGCTACGCGCAGTCAATAGTTTCTTATCAACTTTGTTATATAAAAAGAAAAAATATCAGCATGATGAAAATCTTAATCATAGTAACCAATATTAGTATGTATGCAAGTGGTAATCTGAAAACCGGTTTGTGGCTTAGCGAACTCACTCATATCTACCATGCCGCTAAAGAGAAAGGTTATGATATTACTATTGCAAGTCCGCAAGGTGGTAACATTCCGGTAGATCCTGAAAGCCTTAAACACTTCACGCTAGATAAAATTTCTGAACAATATTGGAATGACAATGACTTTCGGTTATTGCTTGCAAATAGTGTACAACTATCTGAGCTCACTCAACAAGAGTATGATCTGATCTATTTAGCTGGAGGTCATGGTACGATGTACGATTTTCCGGATGACCTTACTATACAATCCATGATTAGGAATCAGTATGAAAAAGGAAAGAAAGTCGCGGCGATCTGTCATGGAGTTGGCGGATTGTTAAATGTAAGGCTTAACAACGGTGAATATCTGATCAAGGGAAAATCAATGACCGGCTTTGACTGGTTTGAAGAAACGATTGCAAGACGCAAACGTGAGGTTCCATTTAATCTTGAAGCAGCCATTAAAGAACGAGGAGCAGATCTTAAAAAGGCTTTTATCCCAATGACTTCCAATGTTGTTGTGGATGGTAATTTGATAACGGGCCAAAATCCGTTCAGCTCAAAGGAAATGGCCAAGGTGGTTATCAGTGAACTTGGAAAATAATGGTGGGGTGGATCATTAAAAGGGCTAAAATCGACCGGGTTTTCATCGCCTAAGGAGGCAAGGCTGCAATATTATTTATTTTCATTATATATCTGAATAATCTGTTGGCGTACAAAGAGTGGTTACGTTTTTAGAAACGTTATTCTGGTATTGCGGCAGTTCAGCCATTGGTTTATACAAAGGTCCAAAAGCTTTCCAATGTGCATCACGTTCTGTCATATTTTCAAAAGTCGTCAGATAAATTAAATTCGGCATCGTGCTGCCCGCAATAACTTGACCATAAAAAACGGCATTAAAATTCAGTTTTTTAAAGATATCGATCTCACCATTATTAAACATGGAGATTTTATTTGCAGATAATTTTTCCGTTGGACCTTCATAACTTCTCAATTCGTATACACGTTCACGTTTGTCCGTAGTTAATTTTGGAAGAGAAAGAGATGGCATCCCCGCAAAGGCTTTCATTAAAATCGTTTCAATCCTTGAATACGGTGCACGGTTATATGCGGCTTCTAAGTACTCCTTTCCCGACTCTAAATACTGTTTATCTTTTAAAATATCTACATCAAGACTTGCATATTTTTCAAGATTAGGCGATGAACTGAATACATAAACCAATTTATCTGCTTTGTCCTTATTATCAATCGGTTTGAAAACAGCAATTTCTTTAAAGCCTAATTTGTGCATCGCTGGCAAGTAGGCTTTTTCAAGAAAACGATCGATTACCTGTTCTTGGTCCGTGGTTTGGAAGTGATATACTTTCAATTGGAAATAAGTAGTTGCTGCGCGGGCAAAACAGCTGGATTGACTACTGATAAAAATCAATAGGATCAACACCCAATGTCCCGGGTTCATAGATCTGACCATGTTTAAAATTTAGTTTTATAGATTTAGATTATTATTTTTTGTTTTCTTCTTGTTAAGAAAATACAGCTTAAAAATAGGTTTTTTATTTGTATAATATAGCTATTAGAATTAAAACTATGCTATTTAGGGATGTATTTGATATCAACCATTCTACAGCATTTGTTCCTGAAAAGCCTATTTAAGGAAATAGCGATCAAATAACTTATGATCACAGATCCCAATACGTCACTTAAATAGTGAACCCCTAGCGCAATTCTTGTGTATGCTATCGTTATAGCCCATAACCATATTATCAATTTTAGCCCCAATTTTGTAGGAAATAATTGCGAGATTATCATCGCTAGGATGAATGCATCTGCCGTATGGCCAGACGGAAAGGAAGGACTTCCTCCGGATGTCACTTTGGTAATTAACTGGTCATTAATATATGGCCTTTGTCTGCCAATTGCATATTTTAGCACAGTGACCACAATTGTATTGCATGAAAATGTTACTATGGCCTGAATTGATCTCACCTTCAATTTGTTATCCACTTTGAAGAACAAAACCCAAATTAGCAATAATGCCATTAGTACAGGCACAGCAAATACAGTATCGGTCATAAAAATGAAAAAGGTATCCAAAGAAGGAATGCGATGCTGATTCACCCATTCTACAATATTTCTGTCTAATACAGACAAACTATTAATTCCATTATCTAGCATAATTTTAGTGGCCCCCTGTTCTGAACTAGCCCAAAATTCAAATTTTTGGGCCAGCATGATTGTAGATGCCACAATAAAACTAGTACCAGATTTTGAAGAAATTTAGAAGACTTTATTTTGGCGTATTATTTTTTATTAAAAAAAAGGGGAGCGCTTTCTAATAGCCAAAAAATGGAAGGTGTTCATAGCCCAATGTAAAGCTTTATTAGTACAGCACAGATTTCATCACAGATTCTTTCTGGTGCCGTTTTTGAAATAAAGTCTATCCGGTTTTGATCAATAGCATTACGGGTATTGTACGTACTGATGATAGCATGGCAAGGCTTGACATGCATTTCTCCACTTTCTGCAGACATTAATTTAGAAGCGTCAAAAAAATATTTTTGTGGGGGACTGGACTATCAGGGATCAGGAGGTTTTATCATTTCGGGTGTAGGTCTGCAAGGACTAAAAGAGATGAGCTTAGATATTTCTTATGCTAAATTTTTAGGGAATGTTCAGACGATAAACAAAGATTTTACAGGAGGATTAGTTTATTCGTTCAACTCAACTAAAGATATCAATCAACTGAATGTAGAATTGGATCTTGGAGATTTTACTATTCCGCTTCTTTTTTACACAAAATTAAAGATGTGAGAAATCAACATACAATCGTCGTTCAGATTCCAACGTATCTACTCGTCCTTTCGCTATTGGGAAAATCATTTACGGATACGACAAATAACGAATCTTAGAGATGCTAGTTATTTATCCATATCACTAGCATCTTTTTAATTTTTCTAGACTTTGTCAGGGTAAAAAGGTTTGAAGTTGTCTTATTAATAAACACACATGATAAAAGCAGCAAAAAATAGCTTATGGATCGTTACGTGCCTTTTGATAACGATAGTTGGATGTAAAAAAGCAGATCCTCCCATCAAAGACGATACGGATACTTTTCGACAAATAGATGCTTACATAGGATCTTTAGTGGATAGTGCCGGGATTTCTGGTATCTCCATAGCGATTACCAATGGGCAAGAAGTCGCCTACTCCAAAAGTTTTGGCGTTGCTAATGTACAGACAGGAGAGCAATTAACCAACGCACATTTTTTCCATGTCGCTTCGGTTTCTAAAACATTTACGGCAACAGCCGTCATGCAACTGGCCGAAAAGGGAAAGATTGATATCAATAAGCCGCTGATAAATTATCTTCCTTATTTCAAAATGAAAGATCCCCGTTACAAAAACATCACCATAAAACAGATGCTAAATCATACCTCTGGTATACCAGATGTTACAGATTATGAATGGGAAAAAGCAGAATCTGATGCCGAGGCATTAGAACGGTATACACGTCGTCTGGCCGATTCAGTATTGCTTAGTGATCCTGGATCCACCTATTATTACAGTAATATAGCTTTTGATGTATTAGGTGATTTAGTTGCGAAAGTTTCTGGAATGAGTTTTGAAAAATATGAAAAGGATAATGTGCTAACTCCACTTGGGATGAACGGAAGCAGTTTTTATTATCCGGAGATGAGAAAGGATTTGCAAACCTCAGCACACACGGGTAACCCGCAAACAGTAAGTGCCGTGTACCCATATAATCGAAAGCACGCACCCAGTTCAACGTTAACCTCAAATATTGCAGAACTTTCACATTGGGCGATCGCCAATATGTACGAAGGAAAATATAAAAACACACAGATCATAAGTCCTTCTACTTTCAGGACGATGACAAGTCCGACAGTTACAGTGGATCCTGGTCAAGGGCTATCGATGGGTTTGTGCTGGTTTATCTACCCCTATAAAGGTTATATGAATTACGCACATGAAGGTGGTGATATCGGCTACAGAAGCATACTTTCATTGCTTCCTGAACGGAAACTAGGAATCATCATACTCAGTAATAGCGATAACATAGATATCCAGCAAGTTTACTTCCATATTGTGGACATCCTATTGGCCGATAAATCCTAATTCAATATGCATTTCTTAGCCTGGACTTTACTGTCTGGTCTTTTTTCGGTGTTAACATATCTTGATGGGGTCTAACGGTCTTTTGTGTTGTCCGCCCCACTGGCAGAGTTCGCGTAAAAGAGGGATCAGCGAATCGGCCTTCTCGGTGAAGTTGTATTGAATACCTTTTGGGATACTGAAAGGTATTTCCGATTTCTCAATAATTCCTTCAATTTCTAAGCTCCGCAGCTGTCTTCCCAGTACCTGATCGGATATGTTATCGAGATCCTGCTTAATCAAGCTGAATCTGTTATTGCCATGGGCAATTGAAAAAATGATCTGTGATTTCCATCTGCCACCAATCAATTGCAGGACATAGTTGAAGTCACAGGTGTTAAACAGGTATCTTTCATTCAAGCTATTCGTGGAATTTTCTTTTTTCATTGTACTCACAATTTAGTTCGTTATTGCCCACTGGTCAACTTTGTGGCAACTTTGGTATAAAGTTACAATTACCGATCATGATAAAAAATGAAAACCAGCATTCATATGCTATTTATCTTATTGTTTTGGCAATGCTATGTGTGCAGTCAGGTACTGCAATTGCTAAGTTTTTATTTCCCGTATTAGGACCCGGCGGGACAGTAAGTCTAAGATTAGGAATTGCATCGCTTATACTTTTGATTCTTTTCAGGGTTAAAATTTGGGGACGTAAAAAATCAGATTATGTATTGTGCCTGCTTTATGGAGCCTGCCTGGCAGGAATGAATCTGTCATTTTATTATGCTATAAAACTCATCCCTATGGGATTGGGCACAACAATTGAATTCGTAGGGCCCTTGACCTTGGCCATGATGTTATCCAGAAAGTATACCGATTTTATTTGGGCGGGATTAGCTGTACTAGGGATTGTATTTATTGCCCCCTGGAACCATTCCAGTGGTGTAAGCCTTATGGGAATATTGCTTGCTGTTTTGGCGGGTGCATTTTGGGCAGGATATATCCTGTGTGGGAAGCTAGTCTCACACAGGATGGATTCTATAGATGCTGTTGCCCTAGGAATGGCTTTTGCTTTTCTACTTGTTCTTCCCTTTGGTTTAAATGATGGTTTTTTTGTAAAGTTAAATATGAAATGGCTCTTATTGGGAATCTGTGTCGCTCTGCTTTCTAGTGCGATTCCTTTTAGCTTGGATATGAAAGCATTCAAAAAAGTGTCTTCACAAACTTATAGTATACTGATGAGTCTGCATCCTGCATTGGCGGCATTATCTGGTTTGTTGTTTTTAAGCGAGCATCTAAGTTCCCTCCAAATCATTTCTGTCCTGTTGGTCATCGCAGCAAGCATAGGGTCAACTATTACATCTGCAAAGTAATTATTGAGCTACTTCCTACAAGATATGCTCGAATGCCATCGTGCGTTCCAATTTGATATTATTCTTAGCTGTTTAGCCGGTTATACTTTCGTAAAGTATCTGTTAGGAGGTCATGAGAAAGGCCATAAGCGATATTTCCGTTGATTCCTACCATTGTTTCGGCAGCAATCATCGCATTAATGATAGCTTCTTCTACAGCTTGGACAGTTGCCTCAAAAAGTGGCGTTAACTGATCATTCGACAATGATTCAGCAAGTATATTGCAGTTTCTGTCAAAAGCGTTTTCGTTTGCGGTAGAAAATGCTAAAAAGATTTCTCCCGAGCCATTAGCACCTATTCCGCCCACGGCTCCTATACCGAGACTTACCCTTTGTGCAATTTTCTTTAACTGATGAGGCAACAGTGGTGCATCTGTTGCTATGATGACGATGATGGAGCCGTCACCTTCCCGTCTTCTAGATGTTAATGGGCCATTGAAAACAGCATTGCCTACGTTAAGCAATTCCAAACCAACAGGCACTCCGGAAATGGTCAGATTTTTTTTGATGCCAAAGTTAGATTGTACCAGAGCGCCAACGGTAAAAATGTCATCTTTTATATGCGCAATTCTTGAGGAAGTTCCGGTTCCTCCCTTGAATCCAAAACTCATCATTCCGGTTCCACCACCGACATTGCCTTCCGCTAGTTTTCCTGAACTCGCGTTATCAATAGCTTCCAATACATGTTTTTCTTTAACGTGGAAACCATAGATATCATTGAGAAAGCCATCGTAGGTTTCGGCAACAACTGGATAAGTATACCACCAATCTTCCGTTTTATGCCAGTCGGTTTTCACATACCATTTTAATACAGCATCTAGTACTATTCCAATGCTATTAGAATTGGTCAGCATGATAGGCGATTCAAGAAAACCCGATTCAGTGATCCAGGTAGTTCCAGTCATTTCACCATTTCCATTTAAACTATGCCAATTGGCATATACCGGATTGAATTTTTTTGCTTTTCCTGTGGGAAAGATAGCCGTAACCCCGGTTCTCACAGGTCCCGCACCGATTGATTTGCTGTTTCCATCAACAATAATAGTACTGTATCCAACTTCAACACCGGCTACATCAGTTATCGCATTGTTTTTGCCAGTAGATCCATCAAATTGGATTCCTAGATCTCGGGCTCTCGGTTTTTGTTTTTTTGTTTCTGGTTCTTTCATATTGCAAATTTTTGATGATCAAATTTCAATATGTATCTCCCCATATACAATAACGAACAAAATTGTGAGTTGGCGCATTTTGACCTCTCCCCGGATTTAGAAGTTTTCTAAAATGGAATTCTGCTGTTCTGTCAGTATCTCAAATAAACTTTCAAACGCATAGCTTTCCTTTTTTGGACGGTAGCCTATCAATAAGCTTCCTTACTTCCTGTTGAATAATGAAATCCCTATTCAAGGCAGTAAACTAAAACGGATAAAATAAAGATTACCCCTATTTATGATTATCTTTTTTTAAAGCGATACCGACGATTACGACGCTGGTGGCCATTAATAGAGCGGCAAGAAAGAAGGGAGCTCCAGTAAATTTGAAAGGAGCGCTATCCTGCGTAAAGTAATAAAATAGATTGGTCATGACAGGAGGACCTACAATTGCTGTCGCACTCGCTAAACTGGTCAATGCTCCCTGGAGCTCTCCTTGTGCATTTGCAGGTACATTTTTTGTAATAACCGATTGCAGGGCAGGGCCACATATGCCGCCGAGACTATACGGGATTAGGAAAGCAAACATCATCCAGCCTTCACTGGCAAACGCAAATAAAAGCAGACCTATTGCGTAACATAGCAGACCATAGTAAATGCTTCGTTGCTCTCCTAATTTTGGCGACGTCCATCGTATCAGAACTCCTTGCACCAATCCTAACAGTAATCCGAGCAAGCCCAGCGAATACCCCACCATTTGCTCATTCCATCCAAATTTGTACATCGTAAAAAAATGCCAGTTGCTCTGTACGGCGTGGACACCGATGTAAGTCAATACCAGTGCCGTCACAAGGCCTGAGATCTTAGGATGTCTCGCCAAAAATTTAAAGGAGCCGATTGGATTGGCACGTTTCCAATTGAAAGGCCTCCGTTTTTTCTTATCTAAACTTTCAGGCAGGATAAAATAGCCATAACTAAAATTCAATAGGCATAGGCCGGCTGCAGCGTAGAATGGAACCCTCGCCCCAAATTGCCCAAGCAGGCCGCCGATCACGGGGCCAATGACAAAACCAAGGCCCAGTGCGGCTCCGATCATTCCAAAGTTTTTGACCCGATCTTCATCTGTTGATATGTCTGCAATATACGCACTGGCGGTCGACATACTGGCACCTGTAACCCCAGCAATTATCCTTCCTAAAAATAACCAGCCTATCGTGGGTGCTAGCGCCAGGAAAATATAGTCTATGGCAAACCCAAAAAGTGAGATTAAAATAATTGGCCGCCTTCCGTATCTGTCGCTAAGGTTACCTACGATAGGCGAAAATAAAAATTGCGTAAAGGCATAGGCAAAACCAAGCCATCCGCCATAGGTCGCCGCTTCACTGATATCCGCATGTATAAGTTCTTGAATGAGTTTGGGAACCACTGGAAGTATGATTCCCCATCCTGTAATGTCGATCAGCAAGGTCACAAATATAAAACCGATAGCTGCTTTTTTTGTTGCGATTTTCATGCTGTAAAAGTAGGTCGCAATCGGGCACAGATCTTTTACACTTTTATGGTCTTTGTGTACAATTTGTAAGATTAGTCAGGTAATTATCCTCGATTTCTAAATACAGAGGGTGAGGTGCCGGAAAGACGTTTAAAGAACCGGCAAAAGATGCTTGGTTCATCAAAATTTAGCTTGTTGCTGATCTGTTTGATCGACAAGCTGGTTGATTTGAGTAAGGTTTTGGCATGCATGAGCGTTACATAATCAATCCATTGTAAGATAGATTTTCCTGTTTTTTGCTTGAGGAATGTAGAGAGGTATTGCGGGGTGAGATGGAGTTTCTCTGCATAAAAATAAACACTACGCTGTTGGGTGGCATATTTTGAAATCAATAGATAGAACTCATCAATAATTTCATGCGTACGGCTTTTTATGGGATTATTGTGGTCAGCTAGCGCGGGATAAGACTCAGCGATCAGGTTCATCAGTGAAATGACAAGATGCCGTAGCAATTCGATTTTTTTAGGACTTTGATTTTTGTGAAATACCTTTTGTATGAGACTTAGCAATTCATTTTTTATTGTCATTTCTTCGGCTTGAAGACCCAGGACAGGCTGCCAGCGAATCTGGTTGTTCATGACAAAGTCATGTAGCATTGGAAATGTCGAAATGAAATCCACAGAAAGACCGACGGTAATGATCTCCGCATTTTCAGTCATGGATAGTGTCTCTAGCATTAATTGAGGTTGGACAATAGCAATCTGGCCTGCACAAAGCTCGTGTTCCAGAAAATGAATACGGGCTTTCATGGAGCCTTTGACCATAAATGCAAGAATCAATCCATCAAACAGGCGGGGATTTTCCGAATACGCTTGCCCATTGACGTGCTTCTGCTGGAGCACAGCGATTCCTTCTATCTTTTTGGAAAGATCAATATTATATAGCTTATACACGTTGTCCGATGTAAGGGATACTGCCATATTCAAATATCGTCAAATTCATTTGTATGGCAATGCGGGGATTTTTCGGTATTCCCTGATAATGCTTACATACGCCTTCTTTTCCTCAGATATCGTTATCTATAGCCTGACATTTGATGCATGCTTTAGCAAAGAATAATACTAGTCTGCGTTTAAATGGTTGACGGGCAAAAAGGCAGTTTTGGCAGATCAATACATAGACGTTAACCCAAATTTACGTATAGCATTACGATCGTAAATTATTCCTCTAGCACGATGAATAATTCGTGATAGAAAATATCGATTGGTTAATTATTTGTATGTAGAATAATTTGTCAATAATAAATGCGGGCAACAAATTCGCCCGCACAATAATTTAATTATTTTGAAGGGCAGATTGATTATCTGGTTAATTCTTCCAACGCTCGGTCTAAACTTGCTCCACGCATACCATGTTTTATAATTGTACCATTTGAGTCGATAAGCAAAGCGTATGGAATGCCTTGGATATCGTAACTTTTAGCAATCTGACTATTGAAACCTTCCCGGGCATTGTATTGGTTCCAAGCCATATTCTCTTCGGTCATTGCTTTTTTCCAGTCCGTTTCTTTCTCATCCAGCGAAATACTTACGATATCAAAACCTTTGTCTTTCCATGTTGCATAGGAATGACGTAAATGTGGAATTTCACCCCGGCATGGACCACACCATGAAGCCCAAAATTCAAGTAGAATATATTTTTTGTCTTTCGGAAATATGGAGGTTAACTGCACCTTGTTCCCCGCTTTGTCCAAGATTGGGCCATCTAATATGTTGGATCCAATCGCTGTTGCTTTGGCTTTTGTGACTGCAGTCTGAAAATCAATAAATGTTTTTTCACCCTGCCAGGAAGGTCCAAAGAGCTGAAGAAGTTCATCCATTTGTAATTTGGAGAGACTTTCTTCCCCATAGCCCATGACCATATAAGAGGCTTCATCCAGCGCGACCCGGGATGTAGGGTTGTTCCGGATAAATGTCCATTTTTTTTCAAAGACAGTTTTTTTGTATGGTTCCATTTCTCTAAGAATCGAAACACCTCGATCTGTATAGAATTTTCCATCGATCGCCGGAAGGTGATACTCCTGCATATAGGCCTTGTCCAGTTTACTTAATGCTTGTTGTTCACCAATGATGCTCCGGTTTAATTGATTAGCTAAGTTTTGCGTTTGTGAACCTTCAACGATAGCTTTTACATTAGGTGATTTCGGATTGTAATAATAGGAAGGAAGGCTGTCGATATGGCCGCTCAGAAGAAGTCGGCCCTTATCTAAATAGAATCCGCTTGCTTTCCATAATTTTTGGTCAGATTTTTCAGCAGGAGCAATAATCATTCTTACCAATTCAGGATGATCAAAAGATCCTTTGATCTGAAAGCTATTATTTTTAATGACAGCACTTCCGATTTTCTTTTGTCCATTATCTGCCCATAGACTAACGGTCTGTCCATTCGCTTTTTCGCCATTGATTTTACCGGACAGAGAATAAGTCTGTTGGGCGTAGGTGATCAGTGTAAGCGCACTGTAGGAAAGAGTTAAAAATAGTTTTTTCATTAGATTTTATTTTTAAAGACATAAGGTTTTTAAAGTGGATTCTGTTGCAATTGATTATTCCCTGCCAATGCAGTTTGTGGAAGGGGCAATACCAATTGAATGTCCGATTTGATCGTTGCTTTGATTGCATTTAAATTCATGTTTTTTTCTTGATAGTAGCGGACAAAATCAAACCAGTCTTCGCCATTTTCAGCAAATAGTTCCAATGCCTTATGTCGAAAGATAGCGGTCAGCAGTGTGTTGTTACTGATCTTACTGGCATAATCTGCAGGATATCCAACACGTGAGGCCATTGTTTGAAAGCTTTGATGTGCACTATCATAGTGACCGTTTCGGGCAGCAGCTTCGGCATGGATAAAATAGATTTCACCGAGACGTAGTACCATTTGCGTGTTATGCTTTCCCGCTCCATTAAGTGAATAAGGATGTTTTCCATTGCCCTGAGCCCCCGCTAGTGTTGGATTGAACATCAGGTAAAAACGTTGGTCATAACCATCTCCGGTATTCAGATTTCCATCGTTGTCACCGGCCACTAGTATATCTGCCACACGTCTGGTGTATTCACTGTAAGTGGTACGGGCAATCAGATCGGTAGCACTTTCCATAGCACCTTCGGTATAGCTTGCGAAAAGTGCCTCAGGAGAATCATAACCATTGATGAAGATGCTTCTAAAAGACTCCTCCAGTTGGTAGCCATTGTCTTCAGCTAAAGCAATAGCCTCTTTAGCAATGTTTTCAGCTTCATTGTAGTTGCGCATATGTAAGAGAACTTTTGCTTTCAAGGCTTGGGCGGTGGCCTTTGTAACATAATAATGGAGCTCACTATGTTGCGGTGCGTTGGCAATAGCTTCGTTCAAATCCGCCAGTATGAAATCATAGCTTTCCTGTACGGATGCACGTGCTGAAGTTTCCGTCCCTGCAAAAGGCATATTTCTCAACACAATTCCATAAGGTGATGACAGATCAAAAAAATAGCCGAAATGACGGAGTAGCTGAAAATGGGCGAGTGCGCGCTGGATCTTACATTCGGCGATGATCTCTCTGACACGTTGTTCGGGAGCACCTTTTGCATCCCCTCTTTCCATCAAATGAATCAAATTGTTCGCTGTATTAATTGTGAGGTAAGATCCCTGATAAATATTAGCAAGAGCGATATTATTGGCCTGTACACTATTGGTTACAAACTCTTGACCTCCAGTCAATCCACCGCCTTTGCTTGCGGCGGTGCCCGAAAGAATGGACATGTAAAGGCGGAAAGAAGATACGTTAAAAGCTCTCCAGCTTTTGTATACACCGCGCAAAACAGACTCTGCTGATTCCAGGTTATAGACGACATTGTCTTCTTCCATTTTATAGTAAGGTTTGATATCATCGATATCCCCTACCATGGAACAGGAATTCATTCCTAATGTTCCTGCCAATAATATTCCCAAATATTTTATTTTCATGTTGATTGTATGTTAAAATGCAGCCTTAATGCCCAGAGAAAATGTTTTTGACATCGGATAGGCATCATTACTGGATGTACTTGTGGTAATATATGTTCCGACAAATTCAGGATCCAACCCCGGCCATTTGGTCAAAGTCCATAGATTGGACGCCGAAGCAAATACCGATACCTGATTGACGTGCCATTTTTTCGTTAGTGCAGTCGGTAGGGCATAACTCACGTTGATGTTTTTAAGACGCAGGAAAGATGTTTCGTATACCAGACGGTCAGAAGTTCTTGAGTTGGACGCCGGGTCATAATAGGTTATTTTGGCGAAATGGGCGCCCGGGTTGGTCGCTGACCACATATCGCTATAAATTTCCTGCTGAATGCTCTGACCTAACATGCCAAAGAGGCTCGTCTGAAAGTCATCCATTACAGCAGTTGCACCTTTGGAATATTGGAAAACAAAAGAAAAATTAAAGTTTTTATAATGTATACGACTATAAAAACCGCCGAAATATTTGGGTTGTGCAGTCGCGATGACTTCACGGTCCTCGGTCGTGATCACACCGTCGCCGTTGAGGTCCTTATATTTATAATCGCCGGTACCTGTAGCCATATTTTGGTAATACCCTGTCGGTGAACCGTTGTTCAGTGCGTCTATTTCCTCCTGTGAATCAAGTATTTTTTCAACTAAATATCCCTTTCTGGTACCAACAGGATAGCCTTCTATGTAGCTATCTAAGGAATAAGCGTTAATATTAGCGCCGTTTAAATGTTCGATTTTATTTCGGTTGCGGGCAATATTAAATGATAGATTCCAGGTGAACTCCTGCTTTTTGATAAGATCATAGCCTAATTCAAGCTCAAAGCCTTTATTGCTCATATCGATGATATTAGCTGAATAAGTGCTAGAGCCAGCTTCCAATGCTATCGGTGCCGGTGCCAATGCACCAGTCGTGTAGCGGTCATATATATCAAAACTACCTGTAAATCGATTGTTGAATAGCGCAAAATCCAATCCTGCATTATATTCACGTGTTTTTTCCCATTTGACATCACGGTTAGGAACATTCGGATCTAATACAATCGCTGGTTTGCCGCCCCAAAGGTCATTCGAACTGCGTACAAAAAACTGACGGTACAAGAAGTTATTGATATTGGTCGAACCGGTATTACCCCAGCTCAGGCGTAGTTTTAGGTCGTTGATCCAGTCGGCCGTTTGCATAAACTTTTCGTTATTGATACGCCATCCCATGGATAAAGACGGAAAATATGCCCGTTTATTTCCGGGACCGAATTTAGAAGATTCATCCGTACGGAAATTTGCTTCAGCCAGATACCGGTCTTTGTATTTATAGCTTAATCGGCTGTAAATAGAGTTTAACCCTTGATCGGCCCTGTAGTATGTGAAAAACGTATTTCTGGCCGCCGATCCCGGATCTATCAGAATCTCATCGTCCGGAAATTCTTCGTAGCTATTTGAATCGCCTGAATTCTTTGAGCGGTCAAATCCGATACCAGCCATTGCATATAATTGATGGCCATTCTTTTTCCAGTCATAATCTGCCCTGAAATTGAGACTGGTATTGCTGTTATTGGATGTATTTGTATTCAACGTTGCGTACAGTTTACTGCCAAAAGCCGTAAAATCATCCTGTGTGTAAGTTGGGGCAAAAATACTTGCGCCACCATTATAAGAGGCAATGCTGATGTCGCCACGCAATTTAAAATTTTTGAGCACTTCATATTCGGCATAAGCTGCCCCTAAAAATTGGTGTATATTATTTAAGCCGCGATTGCTGAGCTGAGCCAAAGGACTTGATAACATCACGGGAGCACCATACATGAGCGAACCGTCAATGCGGTTGAAGTTACCACTGGCATCGTATGGCACCACATCGGGTCTTACAAGCCAAGGTTTTGTATTACCTCCAGCGAACAACTGTTGGCCATATTTTAGTGTGCTGTAAGCATACGATAAGGAGGCTCCGGCAGTCAGACGATCTGTAATGTTGCTATCAAACGACAGTCGGCCGCTATGGCGTTTGAGACCGTTGTTAATATATAACCCTTCCTGATCGAATGTATTAAAGTTGAATGCTAGGTTACTGTTGTCCGATCCTCCATTTAAAGAAAGGTTAAATTGTGAAGTATGAGCATTTTTATGGCGGATTACTTGTGTCCAGTCGGTATTGTCCGGTCCGAAGGCATCATTGTTTAATCCATCATAGCGGTATTGCAAGGGAGTACCAAATCCGTCATCTGCTAAAGGGCTGACAAACGCCATTTGTTCTATAGCCGGTATTTGATTGTAGTAGGCTTCATAGGGGTCAATTTTACCGTCATTTATACCATTTATTGTATTTAGTATAATGGTGTTTTGCGCATCTTTAAATTGATCGACGGACAGTGGCTTGTACATGCGCGTGGGGTTGTTGATTGAATGGGTGTAATCTGCCGAAATTGAAAAGGGCCTATTTTTCTTTCCGCGATTGGTCTTGACAATGACCACGCCATTCGCCCCGCGTGATCCGTAAATCGCAGTTGCAGCAGCATCTTTTAGGATGTCGATACTTTCGATTTCCGAAACCGGTATATTTGAAAGCGGGTTGATCGTTGGAAAATCAGAATATCCATCGATAAAAAAAGGTACCCCGTCTATCACGTATAGAGGTTCGTTGGTACTGCCCGATAAGGGCGAAGTAATGCCGCGAATGTTGAGTTTGGCCGTTGAACCTGGTGCACCAGAGTTTTGTGTCACCAAGACACCTTTTGCGGCACCGCCCAGAATAGACTCGAATGTTGCCGCATTATTACTGAAATCTGCTAGTTTTTCCTGATTAATAGAAGAAACTGAACTCGTCAGATCCTTTTGTTGTTTGGCTCCATATCCGATAACTACAACCTGATCCAATTTAGCATCAGCAATACGCATAGTCATATCCTGATTTAGCTTTAACGTATTTAAATGGATCATGGATGCGGCTGTCAGATAACCGATATAGCTATAGGAAAGCTGATAGGTACCGTAAGGAATATCAGCAAAGGTATAATTTCCTTTTGGGTCCGAGACAGTGAGTAGATCAAGTCCTTTTCCGACTATTTTGATCGTGACCCCCGGCAGGGGAGCATTTTCATCTATGCGTCTGATCGTTCCGGATACGGTGCCCAATTGCTGCAGCTTGTTCTTGATGATAATGGTTTTATCTTCAATCTGGAAGGATAGGGGCTGCGCCTGGAAAATGTCTGTCAGTACATCCCGGAGATTTTTATCTTTAATGGACAAGGTAACAGGAGATGTGTTTTTTAACATGTCATCGGCGTACAAAAAGCGGTAGGGGATTTGTTCCTCAAGCTTTTTGATCACCGTTTTTAGGCTGCTTTCATGTGCCTGTAAAGTAATTTTCTGCGCGTAGGCAGCTACAGAAAAATCCGTAAAGAAAGCAATAAGGAGTAACAATGTAAGATAAAATCTTACATGATTAAAATACTTAATATTCATAAACTTTAGAGTTAAGTTAGTTCGCTTTTACATGGATTGTTTGGTTGTCAATCTTAAATTTTACTTTTTCGGTTATTTCAAGTAGATGTAGGGTCTGGTCGATTGAGTGATATTTAGATATTCTTCCAGTAAAGCTTATTTTGGCAATCTCTTTCGTTTCGAATCTAACTTCGACATTGTACCATCTAGACAATTGTTGCATGATTTTGCCCAGCGGTTCACTATCGAAAACAAAGACATCTTCTTTCCATGACGTGACGGATGAGGTTTTGGCCTTGGAGACCAGCATGTGTTCACCGGTATACAGCGCCTGATCGCCGGGGAGAAGAATCACCTGTCCTGTAGGTGTTGAAACCTGGACTTTTCCTTCCAGAAGAGAAGTGGTTATATTTTTTTCATTACGATAGGCTTGTATGTTAAACTTAGTCCCTAGTACAGTGACCTCTTGTTCTTTGGATGATACGATAAAAGGTTTATATTTATTTTTGGTAATTTCAAAATATCCTTCGCCAACCATTTTTATCCGACGCTCACTGCTTCCAAATTGGGAAGGAAATTCAAGTTCGGATTCAGAATTGACAACGACCAGCGAGCTATCAGCAAGCTTTATTTTAAATTGACTCCCCCGAGGAACAATCAATTTGTTTAATTCGCCTGTGTTTTTAACATCGGATTGAACTTCATATGAAATCATTCCATTATCAAGTTTTTTTACGTTGATGCCATTCGCATTTACTGTTTGCCCAATTTGTAGCGCATCCAGATTTATCGAGTCTTTCGAACCCAAAAATAGTGTCGCTCCATAGCCAACGGTCTGAATTGTGGTCGATGTGTGGGAACTATCTTTTTTATAATTTAGGGCAATCATGTAAGAAGCGGTAGACAAGAGCAAGAGGCCGATTAAGACCGCAGCATATTGATAAAGGCCCCTCTTTTTTATAGGCTCAATATTTAATGAATGCCAGGTTTGATACTTGATTTCCTCGAATTCATCCACTTGAATTGGATGTTGATACTCCAAAGAATTATACCAGGATTCGACAAGGATTATTTCATCTTGCGTGCATTGTTGATCCGTATACCGTTTTAAAAGGTCTGTAATTTCTTTTTCCGTCATCGCAGTCTAAATGAGCTTTTATAAACAGGACAAGGCTAATGACCGATGGGAGTAGATGAACTTAAAAAAAAGTAAAAAGTACGTAATTAATTTTTTTCTTAAGTATTTTGAGGGCATTGGCCACCTGCTTTTTGACCGTTAATTCGGAAATGGACATCAAATCGGCAATTTCTTTATGCGAGAGTTCCTGATGTCTGCTGAGCAAATAGATCTGCTTCATCTTGAGTGGAAGAGCATCTATTTCATTCTGAATGATTTTTTCAAGTTCGTTTTTATGGATTGTTCGGTCAGTCGTGGCCTCAAAATGAGTTTTAAAGTAATGATAGAGTTCGTGACGTTCATTTTGTTTTTTAGTTTTTATATAATAGTTGATAATACTATTTCTGAGGGACACGAAAAGAAAGTTGATAACTTTTCCTTCGATCATGATGTGCGCCCGTTTATTCCACAGGTTCATAAAAAGATCCTGCGTGAGATCTTGCGCATCTTCTTTGGAAGCCAGTTTATGTAAAGCGTGCGCAAATAGCACATGAAACAAACGATCATATAATGTTTTATATGCAGATGTGTCACTAAGCTTTATAAGCTTGAAGAGCTGTTCGTCACTACATTCATTGTATTTTTTAAGTTGCAATTCCATAATTTGATAAAAGAGGATTTACCTTTAAAACCGTTTTATAGTTGATACAGGATTTATACATGACTTTTGGTTACCTTTAGAAATAAGATAATTTATTGAATAACCTGAGTTCCCGTGGTGAAGGTAGATTTCAAATGGTCATTTATATATTGCGAAGGTATTGAAACTTATGTAATACATAAAATATTTTTCTATCGAATTCACTTTTAATATTTTTGTAAAATTCGATAAATAATATAATCCGCAGTAGTGTAATTGAGCTCGGTAAGGGGTTCATTACAAGGGCCGACGATTATTATCAAAAATATTAGATAGGACTACCAAATAAATCAATTAGTCATGCCTACGAATACAGCAATACGAATTATGCGCTATTGGGGTTTATACTGGAAAAAGTATATCACAAGTCTTATGCAGCGCTATTAAATGAAAAGATATGCGAACCACTTAAATTAAGAAATACATATTTCTCGACAGAGACAGATCCAAATAAACATGAAGCGATATCGTATAATATTCAGAATAGGTATATTGAAAATTCAAAGGTAAATTTTTCCAATCATCCTGCTAGCGGTGGTATAGCGACCACGGCGATAGAACTTAATAGATTTCTTTCAGGCCGGTTTGAGGGTAGGTTAATTTCAAAGGAGAGCCTGGCATTAATGCTACCCGAGAATAAAGGGGAATATGGAATGGGAATTGAAAAAGCACGATTTAAGAATCCGATAGGGTATATTCATGGTGGTAGAATTGAAAACTATTTTTCGGATTACTGGTATTTTCCAGCGGAAAAGCTAGGGATCGTGACTTTGTGTAATGCCGTTAATATTAACCTAAGCCAGGTCCAAAATACACTCATCCAATGTGTTTATGGCAAAGATCCCATCTTACCTGATTTCAATATAACAAAAGACCTGACCGAGGAGCAGTTTCGCCAGATAAGAGGAACCTATCAATATAAGGACGGTAGCCAAACGATCACGATTTCCTCGGATGGCACAAATTTGATCGGTCAGCTATCGGAGAATGGACAGATGTATGTCCCTTATCACTATAAATCAGACCATACATTTGTGTACGGCGATGAAGGTAGCATCTTGGAGTTTATACCCGGTGAACAGCGCCTGTTGTTGAGGGAAGCAGCTTTGGTTCTAGAGTTCAAGAAAATATAAGTAATATTTGGAATATATTTCGGTAGAAAATGTTTATATCCCTTATTGCATTCATCTATACAAATGAAATTTACTTTATCTGTAAACTCTAGGTTTTCAAATTTATTGCTAAACACAAATTACGAGAAATATAGTATTTTTTTGTCAGCTTTATTTTTCGCAATGCCAAATACGGCAACCAATTCACCAAAAATAAAATAAAAAACAGTTAAATAATACTAAACTATGTTTAGTATTATGCATATATTTGTTTAAAACCAATTTCAAACAATGGTAAAATTGCAGGTGATCTATCATAACTCCTAACCTTGAGAGTGTTGAAAGCAATATTGTGACTGTAATCGGCGGATCTGATGAAAAGTGGGAGTATGGGTAGCAACGACAACAGAGCCATTATGTTTCCTTCAGATCATGTAGTAATAATGACAAGGTTTCAACTAAAAAAATAAAAAAATGGACAGAAAAGATTTCTTTAAAACAACGGGTCTCGCTGGTGGTGCCCTGCTTTTTTCAAGATATCCTGAATTAAGCCCAACGGATAAAAAAATCAGGATCGGGATGATTACTGATCTACATCATGATATTATGCATGATGGTATCGAACGTTTATCCGCTTTTATAAAGGAGATGAATGAACAGAAACCGAATTTTATTATTCAGGGAGGGGATTTTTGTGTGCCGAAACAAAGTAATATACCATTAATGGAGGTTTGGAATAAATTTAATGGGCCCAAGTATCATGTGATTGGCAATCATGACAATGATGGCGGATATACACATGATCAGGTTGTTGCATTTTGGGACGCTAAGGCGAGATATTATTCGTTTGATTCAAATGGATTTCACATCGTAGTGCTTGATGGCAACGAACATAATGAAAGTCCTGACCGTCCAAAGGGATACGCACGATATATTTCACCGGTTCAGTTAGCATGGCTCAGAAAAGATCTTGATGAAACATCTTTACCGACTGTCATATTTTGCCACCAAGGCTTGGATAATGATGCCGGCGGCTTGGAGAATGGGACTTTGTTGCGTTATACCCTAGAGAAAGCAAATGATAAGGCAGGCAAAAAAAAGGTCATTTTGGTTATCAGTGGCCATCATCATCAGGATTATTACAATCATATTAATGGAATACATTATGTACAGATAAATAGTGCATCATACCAATGGCTTGGTGATGATTACAAAGAGATCCGTTATTCAGAAGAGGTTGATAAAGCACACCCTTATATCAAGTATACTGTTCCGTATAAGGATCCCTTATGGGCCATGATTGAAATTGACCATAAAGGCCGGATTATGATCAAAGGTAAAAGAACTGTATTTGTCGGGTCATCCCCCGAAAAACTGGGGGTAAATATGGATAATTATGTTTATCCAATTGTGCCTTTTATTTCAGACAGAAAACTCGGCTAATAACAGTTCAGATATGACCATTATCGCCCTAGTTAGATGATCAGATTATGTTCTCTTACACTACTGTTGATATTTTGTGTGCTACCCATAGCTGCTTATAATCAGACAATAAGTTATAAGCAGTTTTGGAATGATTTTCAATTTGTGGTGCCGATAAAAGGGAAGTGGAGCAATGAAATAAACAATTCCTTTTATACCACCGCTCAGATCTATGTCCGGGGTCCGGTTGCATTCTTCACTTGATAGGTTTATTATTTTCTCATTGGATTTATCTTTTTTTAATCCCTTTGCTAAATTCCAGCGTTTGAAACACTTTGTCGAAGCCGCTGGCGGACAATTTAGAATAAGAATTTGCCGTTTACACGTCCAAGTTTGCCTTTGGTATTTTTGACTTTGCGTATCAACTAACTAAGATTCAATTTCTTTCTTATCCAATACAGTTCGCAATGCTTTATATACCCCTAAAAATAGGATAATCAGGCAGGTCAGTGTAAGACCAAGATATTGCACCACCCAACCAATAAGAATTGCAACAATATGGATCTTGCCGTTCTCGGGTCTGAACATCTCCCCTGTAAAAAGGTAAAAGGCAAAGGTAGCGAACAGGCCCAACCAGATCAGGGCATAAATATAATGCAGAGGGTTTTTACTAAATTGGTATTTGTTCAACATAGTGATCTTTAATTTAAATTTAAATATATAGAGGTTTGGATTTGTTTATGAATGGATTTACAATTCGCTCAATGAGATTTATGAATCGTTGGTTCGTGATAGCACCGGAATTCGTGGATAAGTACATTGATCGTGATTCATCACCGAATCCACTACTTTTAAGTACTTCAATTTTTTGTCATTCATTTTTCGCCATTTAGTTATGAGAAGCGATTGAAGGAAGTAACTGATATTTTGGCACAAGTCAATGAGATCCCTGATAACGAACCTATACTGATCATGGGTGACTTTAATTCCCTGGATATTTCGGACAAGGACAAATATGGAAAGGAGGTTTTGAACGCTATGCAGCAAAGTGAGTAAAAACATGATCACATCCGTAACTTGCGCAATGGAGCTATTGATTATTCTGTACTGGGTAAATTGCATGAAGCAGGATTTCAGGATACTTATCGTTTGTTACATAAGGAGTTTGAAAGTTCTGTTCCGACCTTTAAGGATGGTAATGGAAATATAAAGCAATATAATACTGGTCATCCCAAACGTATTGATTTTATTTGGGCCAATTCAGTAGCAGCATCACGGGTTACCAAAAGTGGTATTATCAAGAATGAATATACACATTATATTTCTGATCATTATCCAACATTTATAGAGCTTAAGCTCAGTAAATAATAAAATCCGCTCCCATAAGGAGCGGATTTTATTATCTTGTGCAATCAAAAAGTTCATCCACGTATTATCCAATTTTTTGAAGACAACCGTGTCAAGAGTAGATACGGCAATGATTAAACCAATTATGATTTCTGTTCATCTAAATTTAATTGCAATGAAAAAAAAGATCAATACTTTTATTTTACTCATCCTTATCTGTGGTTCATTCTCTATTTATGCACAACAAATTGTTCCTGCTTCTAAATTTGAGATTCAAGGGAGGCCTTTTGAAAATACCCCCAAATTTCACCGGGTAGATACATTAAAGTATAAAGATCTTCCTGCCGCCGTAAAGAAATTGTATACACATTCTACTGGAATGTTTGTTACTTTTAAGAGTAATACCAGCAAATTATCCCTGAGATGGAAGACTGTCGATGCTGAACTGGGTAATAATTCGACTCCGATTATGTCACGGGGATTTGATGTATATGTAAGAGAAGCAAACGGCTGGCGCTTTGCGGGGGTGGCTCGTCCCGATCTCAAGAGCACAGAAAGTAAGGCTATATTGGTCGAAGATATGGCTAAAACCGAAAAAGAATTTCTTCTTTATTTTCCTTTATACAAAGAATTAGTGGATTTTGACGTGATTATTGATGAGAGTGCATCCTTTGTAGCCACTAGGCAATCATTTAATAAAACGGTGGTGGTTTACGGCTCCAGTATCGTTCATGGCGCTTCGGCAAGCCGCCCGGGCTTAGCTTATCCGGCTCAATTAGGGCGTAGGTTGAACGCCAATGTGATTAACATGGGAGTCAGTGGCAATGCCCGCATGGAGTCCGCGGTAGCTGATATGCTCAGCGATATTGGTCCTATAGATTTGATTATCATGGATTGTGTTCCAAATAGCAGTCCGGAGGAGGTGAAAGAAAGGACCTTTAATTTCGTAGCGCGGCTTCGTAAATCTCATCCGAAGGTACCCATATTGCTCATAGAAAGTATTACACGTCAGGTAGGTAACTATAATCTTAAATGGAGTGCCCGATTGATGGCGCAAAATAATAATTTTAGGCAGCAATATGAAAGACTGCAACAGGCGGGATATAAAGATTTATATTATTTACCAACCGATCATTTGATAGGTGACGACTCCGAAGGAACGGTGGATGGTACTCACCCAACAGATGTCGGATTTGAAAGGATGCTAAAAATAATTGGCGCTAAAGTAGAGACTATTCTTTAACGATCGCATAAGGATGGAAGCAAAAGAAAAGAGTCTTGGGTTTGTTGAGGCTGACAATACCATTATTGAATGTGGCAGTTGAATAGATTGCCATCAACTAGAAAAGCACCTGTTTAGGTGCTTTTCTAGTTAATCCATATTTACTTAGGATATGAATATGAAAATTGGATTTTTAGATTAGTATGTTAACTTGGATATGGCAGTGATATTTGAGACACCAATAAAGCGAGCTCCCTGCATAGCAGTTGCTTTATCGACGTCAACTTTATAAACATAGAAGTTACCTTCGTTATTTTTCATCACATAGTAAGCTATATTTCCCTGGCTGTCCACGTAAGTCTTGTTATCATAAGGCATTTGTGCGTGATTTGGAATACCATTTACAGCAGTGTACGTTTTGTTAATAACATCAATGATTGCCAAATTGACAATTCCGCCAGATACACCACCGACCTCGCTTGTTTGGTACATGGTCATGAGGAATTTACCTTCTTTAAGATAAGTACCGCGTGCGATTTTATGTCCTGAGGCAGCTTCGACATCAAAGAAGTAAGTTTTATCGACTTCATCAGTTGATGGATTTATCTTGATAATTCCAGAGTGGTTTTTTGGTGTGAGCGCTTTATTCAGCGCATTTCCCGAAGTAGACCAGGCGTATACATCACCGGTGGAAATTTTTTCTACGCCTTGCATGCCGAACCAGTTTCCGATAGAACCTATTCTACCGTCGCGGATTAATTTTTTGTAAGCTAAAGTAGATTTATCAAATACAGCGATCCATGCACTGTCGATATAAGCTGTACTTTTACCGGTAATACCCGTAGCCGAATTAAGAGGCATATAAAGCTTGTCGCCGATTTCCTTTACGGCATTGTAATTGGCAAATTCCCCAGTTTTGAACAGGTCTAGACTAAAAGGTTTACGTAGGGATACTTTGAAATTTTTTGCATCATATTTATACAGAGTCGCTTCAGGGTTCTCAATGCCACCAGAAAGAGATACGCCCACATAAGCATCGTTATTGATTGGTGTATAAGCTCCGGTAAATTCAGTATTTACCTGGGTTCCGGCTTTCTCCATCTTTCCCGTACTATTAAGTTTAAAAGCTTGTGTTGGACCATAATTGGCATACGTAATGCCAAAGAGTGTATTGTTCTGTACCAGAAAAGAATATGCACTGGTTTCGACGCCATTGTTCTTGATGGAAATTTCGCCTTTACTGAGATCATCAGCAGTGATAATATAATTGGCAGCTTCTCCAGCTGTACCATCAGAATAAGCAACAAATACGAATTTTTCTCCGCTCCCATTTACTATTGGAGCAGAATCGTCTTTGCTTTTACTGCAAGCAGATAAACTGGAGATCGCAATTCCTAGAAATGCAATTTTTGTATAGAATTTTAAGTTCATGATTTTGTTGAGTGTATATTATTTTGAAATTGTATATCTGAATTTGACGCTAAAGTTGCGGCTTGGCTTCTGTAGCATATAATTATCATAAAGTAAAGCGTCCGTGAGGTTTCTACCATCAATACCAATATTATATTTACCGTGGGCAAATGAGTACACGATGCTGGCATCATAAGAAAGTTGCTCTGGAATAGTTTCTTTTGTACTGGTTGTACCAGCCGAGGGCCATCTTAGGAAATAGTCATGCACATAATAAACATAGGTTCCTACCTTCAGACTACTGTTTGGGAATAACACATTCCGCCACTCATAGGAGATGTCACCATGTCCAAATAGGTAGGGGATATTAGGCAGACGGTCCTTATAGAATATGCTGACATCAGTTGTACTTGTCTCATATTTTGTGTTATTGCGAAGATTTTGATAAGTTAAGCTCCCACGGATATTAAATCTTTGGTCATATGTATAGTGAATTTCGAGATCGCCCCCGAGGTTATTGACATCGCGCTGATTTTGTGCCATCTGCGTCATATTTCCATTATTATTGGACGCTGAATTTACATAGCGGATAAAGTCTTTGGCCTGACGGTATATGCCATCAACGCCGACAGCGAGTGCATTCTTTTCATTCCACAGAAAAGTATGATTAATGTTTAGGTTGAAGTTGTGCGAAGATTCCGGTTTTAGTTGCGGGTTAGCCGTGAGGTTGATCACATCACCAAAAAGTTCATCTACCGTAGGCATACGATACGTTTTCTCATAGGAAAACTTGATTTGTGAATTGTTGTCCAACGCATATGAAGAGGCTAATCCATAACCCAGCATATTTTGCTGGTCTTCATAGTTACTATATATGCTATTGTTTACCTGATAAGCGTGTACATGTTGCGCGTAATATTTAACGAAAATCTGGTTGACCATGTGCTTGATATCGGCATTTCCTAAGGCGAGCCCTGTTATATTTTTTTGTAGTTTTTTTGGTTGTTTATAAAAATCATTGTCAGGTTGCAATATATTTTCCCCTTTTCGGTTATTAGAAGTAAAGGTATTATTGAGGTAGAGCGTATTGGTCGGATTGATGGCGTACTTCACGTTAAGGGCAGCATTGCCATTATTGTTTTTATAAGTGTATAATTCTTTGGATACCTCTCCGCCCGCGTCCCATGAATTTCGGCCTTTAGGGATACTTTCTCCGTACCAGTTGAATTGTCTGTATACCGTATCTACATTTTTTTCCTTGCCCAGATTAAAGCTTCCACGTAAGCTGAGATCCAATCCCTCTATCAAAAAGTTATCTTTTTTATAGTACACGGATGGCAGTACAATGGTACCCTCCCTAAAGCGTGCTCCAAACACATCATCCATACGATTACCAGTTTGTATGTCCGCATGATTATCACCCAACTGTAGGCCAACAAGAAATTGATCAGCCCACTTTTTGTTGCTCAAGCCGACATTCAGGCCCAGCATTTGGTTGTCATATTGATCGTGGAAGCGTCTTACGCGGTCTGCCACAGTTACCCCAGTTTCGATATCAGGTACGACATTGATGTCAACCCAATAATTATTTTTGGAATAATTTTTATACGCATTTAGTTCTACTGTGAATCCATTTTTAGCGATATATCCCAGATTTACGTTAGCGCGGTGCGTATTGAAAGATCCCAGCGAATACGAAGCATCTATAAAATTACCAGCTTTTGTATTCTTTACTAGATTAATTGCTCCGCCCAATGCGTCGCCACCCAGCCATACCGGTACAACACCCTTGTAAACTTCAATTTGATTGATATAATTGATCGGAATATTGTTTATCTGGAATGAACTGCCGTAATTGTCAATAGGGAGTCCGTCAAGAAATAGTTTTACCTGATTGCCCGTAAATCCATTGAGACTTATTGCTGTCTGTGATCCCATACCACCAGACTCACGGACACGGACGCCCGAAACACGGTTGATCAATTGCCCTACATCCATGGATGTGTTGTGCAATTTGGTCGCGTCCAATGCGGTTACGTTGAAAGACTGCTTATTGACTTCGTCTACTTTACTCAATCCTAATATTTCAATTGCTTCTAGTGTATTGATTTGCTCCTGAAGCATAAACACTTTGGTCCCTCCGGCCAGTTCGTTGCTTGAAATTTTGTCTGTTAAGATTTTTTTTCCAATAGAAGAAATGCGCAGGCTGAACGTACCGTTTTTAGGAATAGAAATGTTAAACTGCCCTCTTGCGTCTGTTGTACCCACATTTTTCCCGTTGATCATAACTGTCGCATTTGCTAAAGGACTGTTGCTTTCGTCAACAACCAGAGCTTTCAATGTCGTTTTGAAATTTGTAGACTGAGAGAATGCTGGAAGGCTAAATGAGCATACAACAATGATTGCTGTTAAAATATAGTTGATATACCCTCTAACAAGTGTTAAATAATTATATAAATTCATTTATTTAGATTGATTAAAAATTGTAGCCAAATATAAAGAGAAAGGAATTGCTTATGCAAATTATTACAAGAAAATATTTATTAATGAATTTCAGCGTGGTGCTTATCAGAGCTGATGGCTAGGAAAATTGTAGGTTAACTTGCGCTAGAGATGCTGTGGAGCAAATTAAAACCGCTTGGCTCAAATCGGGATTGATTAGAGCTACCTAAGATATTTTGTTTCGGAGACAGCGATGATTCATTTAATAAAACAGATTTTCCAGGTGAGGACCAAAGTATGTATTGGGCTGGGGTAGTTATTCTGTCAATGCTGCCTTAGATGTCGCTGTTATTGGTTTTTCGATACTTGAACATTAGTTTACAGCGTAACTAAGCCCAAACCAGCATAGCTACCCTTTTGTCTTCTTATAAAAGGCAAATCGGCGGCAAGTGCGCACCATGGCATAGCAAGGATCGTTATACGAGTGCTGGAAGATAGACTTTGTCTTTTCTTGTTTTTAGAAATCAGCAATAATGATTTTTTTCATTCCCATCATTTTTTTGAATGCGCCGGGTCTTTTGTTGAGTTCGTCCCAATTTTCTGGACAAACCTGCCAGCTTAATCCGTATTTGTCTTTCAGCCATCCACAAACGCTCTCTTGTCCTCCGCCAGATGTAAGCGCTTCCCAATAGTAGTCTATTTCAGTCTGGTCTTTGCAGGGGATCATCAAAGAAATAGCTTCGTTAAATTTGAATATCGGTCCGGCATTGATCCCGATCAAACGCATTCCCAGGATTTCAAACTCAATGGTAAGCACTTTTCCAGCGAAATCCTTCTGGAAATCAGCCAGTCCTTCGGCTTCTGAATTCGGGTAATACGTAATATTGATTATTTTTCCATCTTTGAAAACCGACAAGTAAAATTCTGCGGCTTCCTGTGCGTTGCTATCAAACCAAAGGTTTGGAATTATCTTTTGCATAGCTTTTATATTTTGGTTATTTTTTTCTTTTTCAGTATAGCCTACAATTGATGCTCCTCTATTACACCCTATCTGAGTTTTGATCATTTGCAGTCTTACAAAGCTAAAAGATTTATTCCTAGATTAACTTGGCGTAGGATAAGAAATAAAATCGCAGGCAAAGCGTATTGCTATAATAAAAACAGATCTAGCGAGAGATTATTAAATTACCAAACAGATAAATACTAGGTGGTGGGTGTTATACCGTTTGTACGTCATGTATCTTACCGATTTTATTTGCAAGCCAACGTCCAGCGATTATAAAATCGGCCTCCGAAACGTTTATTTCTTTTGGGCTTTTTCGCGCGGCACTCTTGTTATCTTCCGCATTTTCGATCGCATGTTTTATAGCAGTGTCTCCACTGGCAATGGTCCGACAATGATATCGCTGGAGACAGTGAATGTCGGCGGGCATTCCGATGCATTTAAGATGCCAAGCCGGCCGCTTGTTCCGGCGCCTATATAAATTAAATTAACTTAAGTTCTTTATTTTTAACCATTAAAGGGGGACTGCAGAAATCGTTAGAGTGATAGTTTAAAGCAGAAAATGCAATCTGTTAAAAACAAAGCTAATCGAAGTCCTTCATTCCTGTTATATAGGTATATGGATAAGAAGAGGGGGGAAACTGTTATGCAGGCATGGAGGGAATGTATATGCTTTAAAGCAAGATCTTTTGAAAGTAATAAACATTTAAATAGAGCGCTTATAGGTTTACGCTCAACAAATAATAAACTAGTCCCAGCGAATTGTAAACTGCTCGGACAATAATGCTTAAAATGTACTTATTTTAGTGAAAAGGATGCTTCGGATTGCAGCATAGAGCTTATCGATGAAATCATAAACAATGTAATCAAATTGAGAACAATGTATAACTACTTGATTTACCTACGATCTGGGTCGCAAAAGACGGCTGTAGAACTACCTGATGAGTATTTGATTTTCGAGACAAATTAGTTTTACTCCCAACTTATATATGATTGGCAGATGACCGAAACTGAATTTAGCCCATTAATGAATAATAGATAATGAATAGACTGTTTTCAATATTAGTTTCCGCGATTTTATTTTCAAATTGTCACAACGATTCGAAACATAAGCCTGATAGGATGAGTGTATCGGAACAGCAAACTGTTTTGGATGCGTTAGGTAGTCACATGCACCCTAGCATTACCGATCTCACCGAAGCAAAGCGTGTTCCGGCCAATCAGTTTTTATTGGCGAGCTATTATCCATTGACTCCAGCGGAAACTAAGGCCATGGAACTCGCTTCTAAGCAGCCAGGCAGCTTCGCAACGGATTTAGCGGACGAAATACATTGCACGCTCACACGTGTTGAACTTAGGAATGAAAAAAACGAAGAAGTGAGCTTGCTGGATACCGTTCAAAATCCATTGTATCTGCAACGTTTTGGTCTTTGGGACCATGATCATAAACTCTGTCAAAATGTGGGTATAACGATACAAACGAGACAATTTTTTTCTAAATTAAAAGGTTCGGTCCAGCTCAAATTACAAATTGATCAAGGACCTGAAAAGCTTTTTGATATCCCAATAGAAATCAGTATAAACGATAACTTAAAGTAGCAGCGTCCATCACCGATCGCAACTGCTAGGCTATCTCTTTTCCATAATATAATTTACTAAATTCATATATTTATTTCGTTTTATTTATGCCTCGGTATTTGAATGAAGATGAAATTAAAGCTAGACTACGATTAGGAAAGTCTGTGGAGCAATGACTGGTAGCATGTACCGCTTCCCATCCAAATCCCATTTTTTCAGCGAAATACACTTCAGTCAATTGATGTTTTCCAATGACAATGCAGCTTCTTTTTGTCTACTTTCGGTTAACCTTATCAATTTATAACTTTCATAAACAATAAATCCTTTCTTTGCAAGTCGTTTCATCTTACTGTTTACAGTGGGGCATTTTGATATTCAGCTCTTTACTGAATGCATTTGCCGTCGCAACACCGTTTTCCTGGGTCAGGGCAAACAGCATTTTTAAATAATTCTCTTCTATATACGAGATCATGAATCAAATATAAGATTGTTAGGTCATACTAAAAAAGTATACAAATAATTTTGTTAGTTGATTCTAACTTTGTAGTTTTGTTTTTGTAAATTTGAAGTTGCAATGGTAGATGTTAGATCAAAACAATTTTTTCTTACGGCTGTTTTAGGGATCGCATCGATAGCTGTTTACACGTAAACGGGAACGCTACACGGGAAAATTATCGACGTTGACAGTAAAGCCCTGCCTGCCGCCACAGTATTCTTTCCCCAGTTAAAAATTTACACTAAGTCTAACAGTCTTGCCAAATTATATCTTGCAATCAGTGCCGTTTGATACTTATCAGCTCGAGGCTACTTTTGTGAGGTATGGGATTTTTAGCCGAGCAGTCAAGATTGACCGGGCGAATGAAAGACAGGATATCAAACAGTTCAATAATCCGTACAACAGCCTGGACGAAGTCCTGGTGTCAGGTACGATGAAGAAAATTTTCAAATTGGATAATCCGATACAAATTAATACCAAACTATGGAATATGTAATCACACTCTTGGAGTATACACGTAAATCCTTGGAGCAAGAAATCAGGGATGGGGATCTATTGAGGAACAATATGCCCAAGGCAACACGTTTGCTTAGGCAGATAAAGGAACTGAAACGTGGTATCAAGATATTACGTGCGAAATTGAATTAAAAAATAATGATGTTGAAATCGAATTTTTATGCTTAATGATATCATAGACTATCTCGGAACCATAGATCCCGTTTTAGCGGCACTGTATGCTACACTTTTTACCTGGCTGATCACCGCGCTGGGTGCCGCATTTGTTTTTTTGTTTAAAGAATTGAACCGAAATGTGATGGATGTGATGTTGGGATTTACAGGTGGAGTTATGGTTGCTGCCAGTATATGGAGTCTACTTATTCCGGCGATTGATATGAGCCAGGGGGAGGGGTTTGCGCAGGTTTTTCCAGCGGCAGTAGGTTTTCTGGTGGGAGCCGGTTTTCTCTATGCAGTGGACAAGCTGTTGCCGCATATGCATCCCAATTTTAAACAGGTAGAAGGTGTAAAAACACCTTGGCAAAAAACGACCCTAATGGTTCTTGCTATTACCATGCACAATATCCCCGAAGGTTTGGCCGTCGGTGTACTTTTTGGCGGAGTTGCTGCGGGTATTCCCGAAGCAACCGTTGGTGGAGCGGTTGCGCTTGCATTCGGTATTGGACTTCAAAATTTTCCGGAAGGTATTGCTGTTGCAATGCCGCTCAGGCGGATGGGAATGAGCCGACGTAAAAGTTTTATGTATGGGCAATCATCCGCTATTGTAGAGCCTGTAGCAGGCATGCTCGGTGCAATTGCGGTAACTACTTTTACTCCAATATTGCCTTTTGCTCTGGCTTTCGCAGCTGGAGCAATGATCTTTGTCGTCGTGGAGGAAGTAATTCCCGAGGCCCAGCAAAATAAAGGATCTGATTTGGCCACAGCTGGATTTATATTGGGGTTTATATTGATGATGGTATTGGATGTTGCACTGGCTTAATAAAAAAGACAAAATGAGTCGAAAATCACTTGTGGCTATTGAATCAACCTGGAAGCAGTTTACGCTTTCAGCGAATACATTTTTTGAAGAAAAAAAGTATGATCGTGCGCTCTCGCAATATCGGCAGGCTCTATCAAAAGCAGAAGCTTTAAATGAGCAACCTGAAAAATGCAGACACCTCGCAATTCCAAGCATACAGATATATATAATTTCGTGTAATAACCTCTCCAATACCCACATTGCTCTTGGCCATTTAGAGGAGGCTGAGCTGATGCTCAAGAGAGTTATTTATTACTTATTTCATTTAGTAGATGAATATCCTTCAATAAAAGAAGAAATCTTAAAAGAACTTGGAAGAGCACTTACAGAACTTCTTTCATTCGGGAAACTTTATGGCGGATCTCAGGACTATAACGAGAGTCTTCTTGCGATGTTGAAAGAAGTTAGAGCAATGTGAGTATATATTATTAATTGTCTGCAGGCCAAAGAATTTGTGCATTTTATGGTGCAGAGGCAAATATATCGTTGCTGGGGAGTACAAATGCTATGGAGCGTATATTCTTCCTTCGACTTTTCGGGGGTAGCGGTTTCGTGGCTTTTTGGGTTACGCTCCAAACTGCTTTAAATGGTGGTTGCAATGTTTGTATATGAACTGACCTAATTGGGCTCTGGACATTCTACCAAAGAACCAATGTACAAATGTATCTTTTTCAAATGTTTCATATTTCTCGATTAATAATTTCCAATTTCGTTTCTCCATTTCTAAATCATGTATGTCTTCATTTACGATAAATACAGAGGATGTGGATGCATTTTTGCCAAAACTTGTTGTTTCATCTTTCAATATCCCCTTTATCGCATTTTGACCAAACATTCGCCCTAAAAATGAACGCTTAACCTTTATGGATCCTTGGTAATATTGTTCACATAATATACAATGCCTGACCATTTGCGTTACTGTCATTTTTCCCCAAAGAGCATCGCTGTCCTGGTGTAATAAATTAATTCTTTCGATGACCGCTTCTCTTATGTTTTTCTCAAATATTGATTTCATATTAGGAACATTTATCTATTCTATCTGGATGTTGATCATTTGCAGTCCTACAAATCTAACAGATTTGTTCTTCGATCGACTTGACATAGGATAAGAAATAGAACTGCATATCTAACGCATTGCATCTCGTTGATAGTCTAATATACCGGATAATTTTTCGAACAAGATATTTTGAAAGCGGATTTTTCGCCCTGGGTCAAACTGCCGGAAGTACCTCAAGTTTGATGGATAAAATATTAAAATTTATGGTGGTTTAACCAGAAGATATTTCAACTATATGAGCTGAAGTGGAGGTAATATAAATAAATTGGCTCGTTGGACCAATTTTAAATATCATTAGCTAAATATGAATAGACAAATTACACAAAAAAACTTAAAAGACAATACATTCTTTTGGTATACCTATATTAAATGGTTCAATGAGTACGATGACATCAACGAGATCAAAATAGGATGAGCATCTTATGAAAAGAAGAATCATGCAAATGTTAAGGGGTGAGTTCAGTTTTTTTAAGTTTTGTTTTTCTTGCATTCTTTATTGTCTGCTTGCCTTGTTGCTTGTTAGCTGTATGGGAGGCTTAATTTCCATTTTGCTAATTTCTTGGTAAGAAGAAGGCAATTTGTACCCTGTCTACTAATGGATTGAAAAGCTAAAATTGTTCAATTGGTGTGCGTAAATAGATAAGATATGAGTTCCATTTAATTCAAACATAGAGAAATGCAGGGTGCTGTGCATGATTCCTATGAATATTTATCCTAATATTATACCTGTTCATGGCTTTTGAAATCTTGGATCAGTTAAAAATTCCTTGTCTGTTAGCGTTTTTAAAAATGCGATAATTTTGCTTTTTTCACTGGCAGAAAGCGTAATGCCTATTTTGCCATTTTGCTGTAACTCTCCATCCAGATTAGAATTCTGCTTTATGCCTGCTGTATAATGGTCTAGCACCTCTTCCAGTGTCCCGAGTCTCCCATCATGCATGTAGGGCGCCGTGACTTCAATATTTCGGAGTGAGGGCACACGAAACTTTCCAACATCAGTTGCTAAATGCGTCCAGCTACTTTTTCCGGGATCTCTTGATATAAGGTCTAGGCCATTATTACGATAACTCATATCTGTGAATAATGGCTCCTGGTGGCATACGCTGCAATTTTTTTTAAATAAGGTATACCCCTGTTTCTCCGTATCCGTAAAGATGCCACCATTTTCATGCCTTGTATATTTGTCGTACCGTGAATTTGCGGACACGAGCATAGTCATGAACTGTGCAAGTGCGTTCAGCACTTTTGTCGAATCTATAGCTGTTGAACCAAAAGCAGTTTTAAAAAATCCTTTATAATTGCTGTTCGACTGAAGTTTGTCAACTGCGCCCTTCATGCTGTTGGCGATTTCACAAGGATTGGTAATGGCGTTGTGAGACGATAGTTGCAATTCTTTGATGCGTCCATCCCACATAAATTCCTTTTGCCAGGCAAGATTAAATAATGTCGGAGCATTTCTTGTTCCGGTACATTGTTTCATCCCTTGACTCAACGCCTTATTTTCGTCTGAAAAAGCTGCAGCTGCCTGATGGCAGCTTGCACATGAAATGGAATTGTTTAGGGAGAGCACCCGATCATAGAAAAGAAGCCTTCCAAGTTGAAATCCAGCCGGGGTTATCTGTTTTTGATCAAATGCGGCATTGGGATGGGGAAAGTTGGCTGGTACAGTAAAGTCTAGCTTTACCAACGCTGCGTCATAATTTAAGGTGGAAGGCCGGATATGGTATCCCACAAAAATAATGATCAGATTTATGAACGCTATACTAGCTACGATTATCGTTTTCTTATTCATTCCGCTTCCATGATAGGTTTGAGAATACGTCTGTCGATATAAAGTGTGCCGAAGGGGATAAGGCAAGCAAGCAATACTTTCCAAGTTGTTTGCCTGAATTTCCAGTGCCTTTCGACCCCCACACTGAGGGTTGATATAACAAACCATAAAAAGAGGATACCATGAATCGGTCCAAGCGCTTTAACTAGCATGGGCTGTTGTCCCCAATATTTTAGTGGTACCGCAATAAAGACAAGGATAAGTAGCGAAATACCTTCCAGATAACTGATCAGGCGCAGACGGCCTAACTGTGTTTTAAGAATTTGATTTAACATTTGTACATTGAAAATTTGTAGCGTATAATAAATTGATTTAGAATGAGCGTAGATAGGGGCGTGCTGACAGCGGGGAAAACGGCCATGGAATTGCGATTAGTATAAGAAATAATGCTAGGGTAAACCAGCATAACATGGTTCGATATTTGGCCTGATCATCTTGTATCCGTTTAGCCTTAGCTGACCCGATAGTAATCAACACGATTGCCAATACTGCAAGTGAAATATGGACATATTTGAAGAAAACATGCGGATTAGTCATCGAATCCAATGCGTCATTCGTGTTGGCCAGCACAATAGGGCTTTGGATATAAAGTGCCATTCCGATCAATAACTGAATATGGGCAATGGTTGCAGTCCAGTGACGAACGGCGTTGGTCTTGGGACTAAATTTTTTTTTCAATCTCAATCCGCTCAAGGCAGTGAATATGGCATAAATTAAACTACCTAAGACAAGCCATCGAATAGCCGAATGACAAACAAGAAAAAAGTAATACATAACATGTTTTTTTAGTGATAATAGATAAAAGCTCGTTATTTTGCTGACCGATGTTTATGGTCTTCTAGTCGTGTGACCAAATCTTCCAGGGATCCACCATTGTAAACATGCTTTAAACCTCTAGATTTCAATAAACCTATAGCCCTGATGCTCCTCACACCGTGTGAACAATAGGTTATGATGGGACGCGTGGAATCGAATTGATTCAAGGAGACAAATTCAATACTGTCTATCGGCATATTGATCGCAGCCTCTATATGCCCCTTTTCAAATTCTGTGGGGCTGCGAACGTCTAGTATGATGGGATTACTAAGAAGTACGCGGTCCAATGTGCTATCAGTTGTTGATAAACTAAATAATTTGTAAAGGCTTAATATGGATACAAATAATAGGAGAAAAAAACCGCGGTATATCATATTATAAACAATGAATTATAAAAAAAAGTACTAACTAGTATGTTTTTGTCTAAATGCTTAAATGATGAAATTTCTAACTTAAAAACTGCTTCAATGTTATGGAAATAAAATAACATACTATGTAGTATGTTTGCAAACATATTAAAAGAATCTAGTGTTTCGATTTTGTTAGGGTCATTTTACAGTCAAAAACATCTTATATACAATTAGCGCTAAATAGCCCAGTAATAGTGGTGAAGTGACTATTTCTTTTAATTTTTCAGTTTTACTTAAGAATGACAAGTGAGGTGTACAAGCAGTGCATTTGCTCTGTATATTTGCGACATACTAATTGGTATGTTTATGTCAAAAGCGCAGGCAACAAGATCTGATATTCTCACAAGAGCGATGGAATTAATATACAAGCAAGGTTTTCAATCGACCAGTATTGATGACATCTTGGCTACAACACAAGTGACCAAAGGAGCCTTTTACTATCATTTCAAAAATAAAGAAGAGATGGGTATAGCGTTGATAGAAGAAGCTATGCATACGGAGATTTGGCCTGGCATTCAAAGTTCATTGTCATCAAGCTCAAATTTTAGAGATAACATTTATAAAATGATGGATAAACTTCTCTTTAAACATCCGTTTATGACGGTTGAGCATGGTTGTCCGGCTGTAAATCTTATCCAGGAGATGGCACCGCTGAATGAAGCATTTCGGTTGGCATTGAAAAAATCGTTGAATAAATGGGAGAGAGCGATCGAAGCTGAGATCATACGAGGGCAGGAGACAGGACAGTTAGCGCGTTCGCATGATGCCAAACAGATAGCGCTTCATATCATAACATTATACCATGGAGTCAGAAATATGGGCAAATTATTGGGAAAACCCTATTATGTATCATTCCTGAGCGAATTCCGACAATACCTTGATTCATTGAATTAAATTTTTTTAAACCAAAACATACTTTATAGTATGTTTTGGTTAGTTTATTAAAATCTACTTTTTACATACTTAAACATACTGATTAGTATGTTTAAAAAAATATTACCTACGATGAAATCCTATTTGTATTCAAAAACATACCATATAGTATGTTTTAATTATTGGAGTCAACATTTAATTATGCTTGCACTAATACCAGCTCAGCCATCAATCCCAAAATATCTATAAAATAATGCCATACAGAAATTCTATATTACTTATCTGGATACTCACCATTGCTATAAATGGTTTAATCCTGCTTACTTTTTTCTTGCCCAAAGTAAGCTTGGTAGCAGGCTGTGATTATTCCAACCTGCCCATGCTCAATGCAATTTTAAATGGTTTAACGTTCTTTGCGTTGTTATTTGCATTGTTTGCCGTTCGTCGTAAAAACATACTCCTGCATCGAAGTTCCATATTTCTTGCCTTCTCCTTTACCTCCTTATTCCTGTTTTCTTATTTGCTCTATCATTTTTCCATGCCCTCTACTAACTATAAAGGCGATGGCCTATTGCGAGGGGTTTACTACTTTATTTTGCTCACGCACGTTGTGCTGGCTGCTATTATTGTACCCCTTGGGCTTTTAGCCCTGGCTTTTGCGCTAAATAATCGAATTAGTCAGCACCGCAAGATTGCCCGGTGGACTATGCCGATCTGGTTGTATGTTAGTTTTACTGGAGTGGTCGTATACTTACTGATTAATCCGTACTACCAGCACTAAATAATTTAAGAAACTCAACAGTCACTCATATTCTCATACATTTCAATAATATCAAATCAAATTTTATGAAAAAAAATCTGTTACTCGGAATAGCAATTCCAGTTATCATATTTTCTTCCTGCAAATCTGGGCATCAACCTGCTCAGGAGCTAAGTATCCCTGAGGTTCCCGTAATGGTTTTAAACAAGACCGATACGGTTGTTTATACAGAGTATCCCGCACAGTTGGAAGGGCTTACGGATGTCGAAATACGCCCTCAGGTAAATGGGATCCTGGAAAAGGTTTTGGTTCAGGAAGGAGCCTATGTTGAAAAGGGCAAAGCGCTCTTCCTGATCGATTCACGCCCATACCAAGAAGCCTACAACGATGCGAAAGCGCAACTGTCCATTGCGCAAGCAGAAGTACAGACAGCAAAAATTGAGGTCGAAAAGCTAAAAGCGCTCGTGGATAATCGAGTCGTATCAAACTATCAGTTGAAAACTGCACAGGCTAGTTATGATGCAGCGGTAGCTGGGGAGCGAAAAGCGATGGCAAAAATAGAAAATGCCAAAATCACCTTAAACTTTACCACCATTAAAGCTCCTGTAAGTGGTTACATCGGCCGTCTGGGAAAGAAAACCGGCAGTCTTGTTGCTCCTTCCGATGCCCAGTCATTGACCTATCTTTCCGACAACAGGGAGGTACACGCTTATTTTTCTGTTGGAGAAGCTGATTTTGTCGCCTTCAAAGATGGCCTTCAAGGTCGTTCAATCGACGAAAAATTAAAGAACAGCGCTGAGGTAAATTTGGTGCTTTCTGGTGGAACTGATTATCCCGTAACAGGTAGACTTGATATGGTTGATGCAGCATTTGACAGGTCTACAGGAGCAATCACCCTAAGGGCTACTTTTCCCAATAAGCAAGGTTTACTTCGTTCCGGCAATTCTGGCCGTATTAGACTTGGCCTGAGGCAACATGGTGTAGTTGCTGTACCCCAGGCAGCGACGTTCGAAATGCAGGACAAGCTCTTTGCCTATGTCGTTGACCAGCACAACAAAACCCGACAGGTCGCATTAACGGTTACCGGAGCTGCCGGAAACAGCTATTACATCTCCAGCGGCCTGGCTAGTGGGGACAGACTTATTTTAAAAGGGCTGGAGTCCCTTAAAGATGGAATGGCTGTTAAACCCGAAATATCATCCGATAAAATGGCGAGCAACTAGTCACCTTATTTTACTTATGCTAAAGACTATTATACCATGTTAAAAATTTTTATTGATAAGCCAGTTATTGCTACTGTGGTTTCCATCATGTTGGTCATTCTCGGCGCGGTAGGTCTGATGGATCTACCTATACAACAGTTTCCAGATATAGCACCTCCAGTGGTTCAGGTTTCGGCCAATTATCCCGGGGCAAATGCCGAAACGATGGTGCGTGCGGTAGCGCCACCGCTAGAGGAAGCCATTAATGGGGTTGAAAATATGACCTATATGAGTTCCACTTCGAGCAACGATGGTACACTCATCATATCTGTATACTTTAAGCTGGGCACAGATCCCGACCAGGCCGCTGTCAATGTACAGAACCGGGTTTCATCTGCTACGGGGTTGCTTCCGCCCGAAGTTGTGCAAGCCGGTATTACCACCCAAAAGGTGCAAAATTCACTTATTATGGCGATCAATTTGATGAGTGATAAGCCCGAATTGTATGACGCGACCTATTTGACCAATTATGCGCAGATAAACATCATTCCGGAGTTAAAACGTATACAGGGCGTTGGCCAGGTCAATTTCTATGGCAGTAATAGAGATTATTCGATGCGCATATGGCTCAATCCGGCACAAATGGCTGCTTACAATATCACACCTACAGAAGTGATGGCCGCTGTCAAAAGTAAAAATCAAGAAGCTGCCCCGGGGAGATTTGGTGAATCAAGTGACAGGTCTTTCGAGTATGTACTCAAATATGCAGGTAAGTATACCAGACCCGAGGACTATGGGAACATGATCATCAGGGCGAATAGCGATGGCAGTATGCTCAAACTTAAAGATATCGCCAAAGTTGAATTGGGTAGTTACACCTACAATTCAGTAAATACCGTACACGATAAAAAAAGTGTGCTATTCCAGGTTATACAGTTGCCGGGCACCAATTCGAGAGAAATACAGACGAAGGTGGCCGAATTTTTGAAAAAAGCAGAAAAAGATTTCCCTCCAGGGATCAAGCAGCAGATACTCTACAATACCAAGGATATGCTTGATCAATCCATTAATCAAGTAGAGCATACACTTCTGGAAGCCTTCATTTTAGTTTTTATCGTTGTATATATATTTTTACAGGATTTTCGGTCCACATTGATTCCAGCCATCGCTGTTCCTGTGGCGGTCATAGGTACCTTTTTCTTTATGTCCGTTTTCGGATTCTCCATTAACTTACTCACGCTATTTGCACTCGTACTGGCCATAGGTATAGTCGTAGATGATGCCATTGTTGTTGTTGAGGCTGTACATTCCAAACTGGAGGATAAAAATATGACAGCCAAAAAAGCGACTATGTCCGCGATGCATGAGATCACTGGCGCCATTATATCGATTACCTTGGTCATGGCAGCAGTGTTTCTTCCTGTTGGTTTTATGAAAGGGTCTGCAGGTGTGTTCTACCGTCAGTTTGCCTTTACTTTAGCTATTGCAATTGTTATTTCTGCCTTGAATGCTTTGACCCTCAGTCCCGCATTATGTGCCTTGTTGTTGAAAGATGTCAATCATGATCATCATAGAGAGCCGACCAATTTTAAACAGCGTTTTTTCTACGCTTTCAATAAAGGCTTTGAAAATGTAACTGCGAAGTATGTTGGCGCAGTGAAAAAGCTGATCAAGTTTAAATGGGTAAGTCTTGCGGGGCTAGCACTCGTTGTTGTTATTACGGGCTGGCTTATTCGTCGGACTCCGACAGGATTTATCCCGTCAGAAGACCTGGGTTTTATTGCTATTTCGGTCAATCTTCCTCCGGGTTCGTCCATGAATAGGACGCAGGCAGTCCTCGATGAAGCGGCCGATAAGGTGCGGGATATGAAAGCGAAATTTGCATTCAATGAGGTAGCAGGCTTCAATGTGTTGACAAATTCCACCAGTCCATCATCCGGAGTAGCCTTTTTCAGGATGAAAAAAGATGGTGAGCGTGGAGAGATGAACGATGTTTCTGCTAATATTGCTGAAATTCAAAAACGACTCAATACGATAAAAGGTGCCCAGTGCTTTGTATTTTCTTTTCCTACCGTGCCTGGATTCAGCAATGTGGATGCGTTGGATCTTGTCCTCGAAGACAAAGCCGGCGGCAAGCTGGACAAATTTGGTGGAATTGCCAATAAATTTATCACCGAGTTGAGCAAACGCAAAGAAATAGCTGTTGCGTTTACCACCTTCCGCGCAGATTATCCGCAGTACGAGATGATTCTTGACCACGAAAAAATCGAACAATTGGAGGTGGATGAAAAAGATGTTCTGGGAACTATGCAATCTTTCTTCGGTAGTGCGCAAGTTTCCGATTTCAATCGCTTTGGTAAGTATTATCGGGTCATGGTACAAGCCGAAAAGCAAGAGCGTGCAGATCCGGCTTCAATGAATGAAGTCTATGTCAAGAACAGATCTGGCAAGATGGTTCCCATAAAAACCATGGTCAGTTTGAAAAGAGTCTTTGGCCCAGAAGTGATTACACGATATAACCTTTTCAACTCGATCGGTGTCAATGCTGTGCCCAAACCGGGCTATAGTACCGGTGACGCTATCCAAGCTGTCCGGGAAGTCGCAGCTGATGTATTGCCATCAGGTTACTCCTATGAATTTTCGGGAATGACTCGGGAAGAGATCTCGTCCGGCGGACAATCCGTGATTATTTTTTCTCTCTCTCTACTATTTGTTTACTTCCTGCTGTGCGCCCAATATAACAGCTATATCCTTCCTTTAGCCGTGGTTTTTTCAGTTCCAACAGGTATCATTGGTGTTTTTGCAGCTATTGGCATGGCAGGCATTGACAATAATATCTATATCCAAGTTGCATTGATTATGCTGATTGGACTGCTGGCCAAAAATGCAATCCTGATCGTCGAATTTGCCGTACAGCGCAGACATGCAGGTCGTACATTGCTGCAATCGGCACTAGAGGCTGCCAAACTGCGTATCCGGCCCATTATTATGACTTCAATCGCGTTCGTAGCAGGTATTTCTCCTATGATGCGGGCCACAGGGCCATCAGCGATGGGAAACCATTCGATCAGTATAGGCGCTGCCGGCGGAATGATCAGCGGTGTCATTCTGGGATTGTTTATCATACCGGTGCTCTTCGTTGTGTTTCAGGCCCTACAGGAAAGAATCTCGGGTCGGAAAACACAACCAACTGCAGAAATCCAACCTGCTATCGAAGCTTAAGAAATATAAAAGAGACAATTTATGAGCTATTTAATTAAAAAGTATCGTCAAATTATTCCAATCACAGCATTACTAGGCACCTTGGTTGGCTGTACAATCACTAAAGACGTCCAGCTGCCCAAACCGGAGCTACCTGCGACTTTCCGTGGCGAGACCGAGCAAGATACGCTGGGTATTGCTATGCTGCCCTGGAAGAGTTTTTTCACGGATAAAATGTTGCAGGTATTGATTGATAGTACCCTGAAGAAAAACTTAGATATGCAGGTCGCGCTGAAAAATATTGAATCAGCACATCTGCTTGTGCGGCAGTCAAAGTGGAACAATCTACCTGTTATTGGTCTCAATGTAATGGGAAATACAAGTAATCCTTCCAACTATAGCCTTAATGGGATGACGGCAAGCCAGTTTTTAGGGGCCAATCATATCGAGGATTATTCCTTAGGAGCCAGTCTGTCTTGGGAAGCCGATATCTGGGGAAAGATACGTAATACCAACAAAGTGGCGCTCGCAGCTTATTTACAAAGTGACGAGGTTCGTAAAGCCTTGCAGACCGATCTGATAATCAGTGTTTCAAAAGGTTATTATAATCTTCTCATGCTAGATCAGCAACGTCGTGTCGCGGTAGCGAATATGGCATTAAATGATAGTACTTTGCGTATCACAAACGTTCAGTATAGGATGGGGCAGGCAACCTATTTGGCTGTCCAGCAAGCCGAGGCACAACGACTGGCAGTGGCGGAGCTGATCCCGCAACTCGAAAAGGAAATCATATTGCAGGAGAATGCGCTACATGTGCTTGCTGGTGAATTGCCGGGTATACAGCACAGGCGTGCTATGCTCCAAGAGATTAAATTTCCGGAGCAGCTGTCGACCGGTGTACCCATTGCTATAGTCCGGCGACGACCAGATGTTCGGAGCCACGAGCTGGAGCTGGTGATTGCGAATGCAAAAGTGGGCATTAGCAAAGCACAGATGTATCCTGCACTTCGCATTACTGCCGCCGGCGGAGTGGGAGCACTGAAAGCAAGCGATTGGTTCAATATTCCGGGGGCACTCTTTGGTACTGTGGGCGGAACTATCTTACAGCCATTACTTCAACATAAGGAACTTAGCACACAGTATAAGATAGCTGCTATTGAAAGAGAGAAAACAATTGTTGCGTTTCGAAAAACAGTATTGGGAGCGGTTGGAGAGGTATCCGATGCCATAGTAAAGATCGAGAAGCTGAAACAACAGCAGTACATTACAGCCCAACGTGTCAATACACTTCAGCAGGCCACTGCAAATGCCAATACCCTTTTCGTGAATGGCATGGCAAACTATCTCGAAGTGATTACAGCACAGGTTAATGTATTGCAGAGCGAACTCGATCTTGCATCTGTCCGACGTCAGGAGCTTTCTGCCATTGCCGACCTGTATCGCAGTCTGGGTGGTGGTGTAGAATGATAGAACAAAAATCACCCTTTTACAATAAAAAACAATAATGATGATACAAGAAGAATTAAGAAATCAAACCGCCTCACCGCACCAACAACTGGAGAAATTGGTTGTCGCCAGATTAAAGCCGATCCGTAGCAATGCGGAATACGCAGATCTGTTGAAAATATTTTATAGCTATTTCAGGAATTTAGAAGAGGCCATTGCTCCATATATCACTAAAAATATATTGGCAGATTATCCCGAAAGGCGACATGCTGTTAGTCTTGCAGAAGATATTGTAGAACTTGGTGGAGATCTGAAGGACCTTACCGAAGTGCCCGTTCCTTTCATCGATAGTACTGCGAAGGCGCTCGGTGCACTTTACGTAATGGAAGGTTCCGTGATGGGAGGGATGTTCATTGTTCGAATGCTGGCGAAATACGGAATAACTGAAGGAGTCTCGTTCTTCTCCGGCTACGGGTCAGAAACAGGTCAGAAATGGAATGCCTTTATTGATGCTTTGGGTG